>Ga0207683_10000019_pt1 | contig 119524 bp, 79 predicted proteins | sample KBSM73metaG_FD_184333 | JGI IMG/M metagenome (GOLD analysis project Ga0207683, IMG submission 184333) | Miscanthus rhizosphere microbial communities from Kellogg Biological Station, Michigan, USA - KBS M7-3 metaG (SPAdes) (version 2) | ecosystem: Host-associated > Plants > Roots > Rhizosphere...
ACGAGCGCATCGGCGCCGTCATCGATGCGACGCATCCGTTCGCGTCGCGCATGTCCGCGAACGCGGTCGCGGCCTGCCGAGCGGCCGATACGCCGCTGGTCGTCTTCACCCGCCCACCCTGGACACGCGCGTTCGGCGATCGCTGGATCGAGGTCGCGACCATGGATGACGCGGTCGGCGCGCTTGGAGCCGCCGCGAGGACGGTCTTCCTCACGCAAGGTCGGCTGCAGCTTACAGCCTTCGCGCGAGCGCCACCTTGTCCATTTTCGGCAGCGGATGCGCCCCCGCGTCATCCAGCAGCGTCACCTCGTTGCTGTCGCTGTTGAGCGCGTCCTGCGCGCGGTTGGCCACGATCAGCGGCAGCTTCTTGCGCCGGCGCTTGGCCTCCGCCTGCTCGGCCACGTCGTGACTCTCGGCCGCGAAGCCGACACAAAACGGCGGATTCGACCGCGCCGCCACCGTGGCAAGGATGTCCACGGTGGGCTTCAGCTTCAGCGTCAAGGCGTCGGCGGACTTCTTGATCTTGCGCTCCTGCGTCACCTCGGGTGTGTAGTCGGCGACGGCCGCGACGCCGATGAAGACGTCGGCGCCATCCACGCGCGCGAGCACGGCGTCCGCCATCTGCGCCGCGCTCTGCACGTCCACGCGCTCGATCGAAGCTGACAGCGGCTGAGTCGTCGGGCCAGCAACGACCGTCACGATGGCGCCAGCTTCGGCCGCAGCCTGCGCCAGCGCGAAGCCCATCTTGCCGGAGCTCGCGTTGGTGATGCCGCGCACGGGATCGATCGCTTCGAACGTCGGGCCCGCCGTCAGCAGCACGCGCTTGCCGGCGAGCACCTGAGGTTGGCGCGACGCGAGGATCGCGGCGTAGAGCTCCTCGGCTTCCAGCATGCGTCCTGCGCCGAACTCGTTGCACGCGAGCTCGCCGGAATCGGGGCCGAGAATGGTGATGCCGTCGGCGCGCAGCTGCGCGACGTTGCGTTGCGTGGCCTTGTTCGACCACATCTGGACGTTCATCGCCGGCGCAGCGAGCAGCGGACATTCGCGCGCGAGGCACAGCGTGGACAGCAGGTCGTCGGCGACGCCATGCGCGAGCTTGGACAGGAAATCGGCGGAGGCGGGCGCCACGACGATCGCGTCGGCGCCGCGCGACAGGCCAATATGACCCATCGCGTTGTCGGCGCCGGAATGCCAGAGATCGGTGGCCACCGGCCGGCCAGAGAGCGCCTGGAACGTCGTGGCGGTGACGAACTGCGCGCCGGCCGCGGTGAGCACGACGTCGACCTTGACCCCGTTCTTCACCAGCATCCGCACGAGCTCGGCGGCCTTGTACGCCGCGATGCCGCCGGTCACGCCAAGGACGATGCGCGTGAGGCGAACGGGGTCGGCGGGCGAGGTCGGCATGTCGCGTGCGAAGGTACTGTTGGTTGACCAAGTTTACACGGGGGATGCGGCTTGCCCCGGCCACCTCGTTGCGCTCATCCGCTCGTCTGATGGGTAGACATCGGGCCGGTGGCTAGACTCGATTGCAGTTCTCTCCTCCTTCGAGTCACCGGATGAATCCACCTTCGTATTCGCATCCCGAGCGTCCGCGCGAGCGCCTGTTGTGCCATGGCCCGGCATCGCTCACCGACGCCGAATTGCTCGCCGTTGCGCTCGGCACGGGCACCGCCGGCGTCACGGCGCTCGATGCCGCCCGCGGGCTCCTGGCCGAGCACCGCGGATTGACCGGCGTGCTGGGCGCGCCGGCCGGACAGCTCGCGGCCAGCCGCGGATTGGGCCCGGCGAAGGCGGCGCAGCTCAAGGCGAGCGTCGAGCTCGCCCGCCGGGCGCTGGCCGAGGAGCTGTCCCATGGCGCCGCCATGACGTCCCCGGAGGCGGTGCGCGACTGGCTGCGCCTGTCCCTCGCCGGCTTGCCGCATGAGACGTTCGTCGTGCTGTTCCTCGACAGCCAGCACCGGATGCTGGCGGCCGACGAGCTCTTCCGGGGGACGCTGGCACAAACGTCCGTCTATCCCCGCGAGGTGGTCAAGGCGGCGCTGGCGCACAACGCCGCGGCCGTGATCCTGGCCCATAACCACCCGTCCGGGGTCGCCGAGCCGTCCCGCGCCGACGAGCTCCTCACCCAGGCGCTGAAGCAGGCGCTGGCGCTGGTGGACATCCGCACGCTCGACCACTTCGTCGTGGCCGGCAACCGGGTTGTCTCCTTCGCGGAGAGGGGGTTGTTATAGGGGGTTGATCAACGCCCCTAAAACGGCGATAATTCATGGCTTTGCTGCGCCGCCCCGGGCCCCTCCGCCCCGGCCGCCCGGCACCCCCACGAATACGAAGGAGCGAGCGATGGCTCGAGTCTGTGAAGTCACCGGCAAGAAGCCGATGGTGGGCAACAACGTTTCCCACGCCAACAACCGCACCAAGCGCCGGTTCCTGCCCAACCTGCAGCGCCGCCGCTTCTGGGTGGAGAGCGAGAACCGCTGGATCAGCCTGCGCCTCACCACCAATGCGCTGCGCACGATCGACAAGAACGGCATCGATGTCGTCCTCGCCGGCATGCGCGCCAAGGGCGAGCGCATCTGACCTCAGGGTCAGGGCGACTACTGGAGAATCATCATGCGCGAAAAGATCAAGCTGGAATCGTCGGCCGGCACCGGCCACTTCTACACGACGAGCAAGAACAAGAAGACGATGCCGGACAAGATGGAAATCATGAAATTCGATCCGGTGGCGAGGAAGCACGTGAAGTACAAGGAAACGAAGCTGAAGTAAGGGCTTCGCGTCCGGCCTCACCGCTACGAAAACCCGCGCGCGACGCGGGTTTTTCATGGTGCCCTACGAAGTCCATTTTTCCCTCGCTTGCCGGGATATTTCGGCCCCGGTTTTGGGTCAAAGTGTTGGTAGCCCACAGAAAGGGGCCGATTCGGCGTGCGGCGCTGAAAATCGTGGCTTTTCTCGTCGATATTCTTTACATTCAGCCGCATCGCAGTTGCCGCGTTTTCCCCTTCACGGTTGGAACCAATTGGAAGACAATGCTATTTGGCTGGTGCCGCGCTGCGGCACGGCAATTGCTTTGTGAATGACCCAAGCTATGGACACACCGAACACGCCCGAACGACCCATCCCCGAAACGTCGGCCGCCGATGCTCCGGCCGCTGCCCATCGCGCCAAGCGTCGTCGCATGCTGCTGGCAGCCGGCGCCGCGGTCCCCACCGTGCTCACGCTCACGAGCGGCGCGTCCGTCTCGGCCGCCAGCCTGGCGCCCACGCGTTTCACCACCGCTCCGGACAAGTTCTACCGGATGCCCGTCTACGACGGCAAGACCAAGACCGGCAACAAGACGGTCCATTGCGTGAACACGCCGCAATCCAAGTGCACCGACGGCAACGGCAAGGCGCCGGACGGCAGCGTCTGGGTGCAGAACGACGGCACGCGGTCGGTCACGGGCCCGTTCTCGCAGGTGAACAACGTCACCAGCAGCCAAAAGTCCTACGGCCTGGTGTACGTCGACAAGAAGGGCACGATCATCACGCTCGACCCCAATGGGGACACGTCGCTGGTCACCACCACGCAGTCGGGCATGGACTCCATCATCGGGGCACAGATCAGCAAGCTCGGCTGACGCACGCCGCGGTCACGGGCAACGACACAAAGCGCGGGCAGGTCCGCGCTTTGTTGCTTTGAGGGCCACGAAAAATCGCCGCGCCCTCGATCTTCGAGCCGCCCGCCACGCCTTTGGCCGGCGCCGCCCTGCGCTGGCGCCTGCCGCCCGGGCAGCGCCTGCTGTTCGAGGATTTCGACGACGGCATCCTGATGTTCGACGCGCTGGTGGGCTCGACGCACCTGCTTAGCGCCACTTCGGCGGAAGCGCTGGCCCTCGTGGTCGACACGCCGGGACTCACGGGCCTCGAGATCCATCGGCGGCTCCTCGACCGTCTCGCGCTCGACGAGGCGGCGCTGCCGTTCGCGGCGGTGGACGAGCTCCTGTGGCAACTGGAGAACCTCAACCTGCTCGCCGCGGACGCGGCATGACGGCGACGCTCGCCGGCCTCGCGCCGGGCGAGGTGCGCCGGCGGATGGCGGCGGAAGGCCTCGCGCTCCGCATGCAGCCGATCACGGTGCGCGTGCGCTCCCCGATCCGCGCGTTCGCCGCGCAGATCCACGCGCTGTACCGCGACTACGAGGTCCTGGACCCGCGCGACTACGCCGACGTCGACGTGCGCATGCTGCCGGTCCCGGGTGTACGCCGCTTCGCGCGGCCGCAGGTGCAGTTCGTGGTCGACGGCGTGACGCCGTTCGAGGGCTTTCCGCTCGATCACGCGCTGCCGATGTTCGAATGGGGCCTCAACTGGGTGTTCGTGCACCGGATGCACGAGTACCTGGTGCTGCATTCGTCGGTGGTGGAGCGCGACGGCCGCGCGGTGCTGCTGCCGGCGTGGCCGGGCTCCGGCAAGAGCACGCTCGCGGCATCGCTCGCCGTGCGCGGCTGGCGCTATCTCTCCGACGAGTTCGGCGTCATCGCCACCGACAGCGCCCGCGTCGTGCCGTTCGTGCGGCCCGCGGCGCTCAAGAACGCGTCGATCGGGGTGATGCGCGCGTTCGCGCCCGACTCGTTCATCGGCCCGCTCTTTCCCGGCACGCGCAAGGGCGAGGTGGCGCACTTCAGCACGCCGGCCGAGAACGTGCGGCGCGGCGGCGAATCGGTGGACGTCGCGGCGATCGTGTTCCCCGATTTCCAGGCCGGCGAAGCGGCCACCGCGGAGCCGCTCGCGTCGTCGGCGACGTTCCTGAAGCTCGCCGGCAACGCGTTCAATTACGAAACGGTGGGCGCGCGAGCGTTCGCCGCGGTGACGGCCATCGTGCGCCGCGCCACGAGCCACATCCTGCGCTACGGCGACCTCGACGACGCGCATCGCGCGCTCGACGCCATCATCGCGCAGGGCAAGGAGCCGCGCGCATGAGCGCGCGACGCGACGGGCGTCCGGTGCGCGTGGCGGCGACGCTGCTCGGCGCGCTGCGCTCGCCGGCGTCGCTGCGCACGCTCGAGCTGCCGGAATGGGAAGTGCTGCTGTCCTGCGCACGGCGCAACGCGGTGCTCGCCTACCTCGGCGAGCGCAGCACGGCGGCGGGGGAGATCGACGCCTTCCCGCCGCAGGCGCAGAAGGCGATGCGCGCGGCGATGACCGCCGTGGGCCGCCTCGCGCAGCTCGCGCGCTGGGAGCTGGAGCGCGTTCGCCGCGTGCTCGCGCCGGCGGGCATCCCCGTGATCGCGCTGAAGGGCGGCGCCTATCTGCTGCGCGGCTTGCCGCATGCGCGAACGCGTCCGATGTCCGACGTCGACGTGATGGTGCCGCACGCCGCCATCGACGCGGCGGAGGAGGCGCTGCTGGAGGCGGGCTGGCAGGGCACGAAGGTGGACGCGTACGACCAGGCGTATTACCGGCGCTGGTCGCACGAGATCCCGCCGCTGCAGTTCCCGGGGCGTCTCCTGTCCGTGGACGTGCATCACACGATCTGCCCGCCGGTCAGCCGGCTGCGGCCTGATCCCGAGCGGTTCTGGGCGAATTCACAGCCGAGCGCGATGGACGGCGTGCGACTGCTGTCGCCGCCGGACAGCGTCCTGCACGCAGCGGTGCACCTGTTCTTCGATTCGGATTTCGACGGGCGCTTTCGCGACCTCGTCGACGTGCACGAGATGCTGGAGGCGTTCGGACGCGAGGCGGGCTTCTGGCCGGCGCTCGTCGAGTCGGCGCGCCTGCAGGGGTTGGCCCGGCCGCTGTACTACGCGTGCGTCACGCGGCGCACCGTGCTCGGCGCCGCGACCCCGGACGACGTGCTGCGCGAGCTCGAGCGCAACCGCCCGGCCGCGCCTGTCGATGCCTGGATGAAGCGGACGCTGGCCACGCTGCTCACGCCGGCGGATCCGGCGGATTGGCCGCCGGCGCATCGCGGGCTGTTGTGGCTGATGTACGCCCGCTCGCACTGGTTGCGCATGCCGCCGCACCTGCTGGTGCCGCACCTGGTGCGCAAGTCGTTCCGGCGCTGGCGCAGCCCGTCAGGCTGAAGCCTGACCCACAGCTCGAAGGTCAGGCGTAGCGGCGGAGCTTCAGCGAGAACTGCGCGAGCGGCGCGATGCCCGAGGCTTCGGCGCGTGCGCACCAGTCCTGCAGGCGGGCGAGGAGCTGTTCCGACGATTCCGTCGAGCGCTCCCACAGCGCGGCGAGCTCGACGCGCATCGCGTAGACCTGGTTCAGCACCTTGCTGTGCGCCAGCACTTCCGCGAGACGCGCGCGATCGGCGTCCGTCAGCGACGCGGGGTCGGCCAGCAGCCAGCCCTTGATCATGCCGATGCTCGGCGCGTTGCCGGTGCGCTCGCGCGCATGCCGCTCGCGCAGGCCGGCGATCTCGACGGCGCAGGCCGCCTTGAGCGACGCGGCGTAGCTCGTGACCACCGCGTAGCGATGCGTGATCACGGCCTGCAGCGTGGCGAGGTCCGGCGCGGCCTTCGCCCGGTCGAGCTTCAGCTGCGGCGCGACCTTGCGCACGGTGGCGAGCTTCAGCGTTTCGAGCGTGCGGATGTAGAGCCAGCCGATGTCGAACTCGTACCACTGCGACGACAGCTTGGCCGACGTGCCGTACGCGTGATGATTGTTGTGCAGCTCCTCGCCGCCGATCAGGATGCCCCACGGCACGATGTTGCGCGACGAGTCGAGGCACGCGAAGTTGCGATACCCCCAGTAGTGACCGATGCCGTTCACGATGCCGGCGGCCGTGACCGGAATCCACATCATCTGGATCGCCCAGATGGTGGCGCCGATCGGCCCGAACAGCACGAGGTTGACGGCGAGCATCAGCCCCACGCCCTGCCAGCCGAAGCGCGTGTAGACGTTGCGCTCGATCCAGTCGTTCGGCGTGCCATGGCCGTACTTCTCCATCGTCTCCATGTTGCGCGACTCGGCGCGATAGAGCTCGGTGCCTTGCAGCAGCACCGTCTCGATGCCGCGCGTCTGCGGGCTGTGCGGGTCGTCGGGCGTTTCCACCTTGGCGTGGTGCTTGCGATGGATGGCAACCCATTCCTTGGTCAGCATGCCGGTCGTGAGCCACAGCCAGAAGCGGAAGAAATGGGCGACCACCGGATGGAGGTCGACGCCGCGATGCGCCTGCGAGCGATGGAGGTAGATCGTGACCGCGGCGATCGTGACGTGGGTCACCGCCAGCGTGAACACGACGTAGCCCCACCAGGGCAGCGGCATCAGGCCGTGGGAGAGGAACGACAGCAAGTCGTAAGACATTGATTATCCGTTGATTTGCGTATGGCCCTACCGACGGTGGGCTTTTGACGCGTGGGCGTGATTGTACGCTATGTGACGCACTGCCGATATGGTGGTTTCCCTGGGGTCGACAAGGGTCAGCCGACGGGTGGCGGCGGGGGCTCGGCCGGCGGCGGCAGGCTCACCACCCGGATGTCGCGTTGCGGCGTCGAAAGGCGGATGCCGTTGTCGGCGAAGGCCTTCAGGATCGCCCGGTTGACGACGCTTCTGAGCGGCAGCTGGCCGTTCTGCGGGTCGGCGATCCACATGCCGAGCTCGAGGTTGAGGCCGTTGTCGCCGATGCTCGCCAGGAACGCGCCGGGCGCGTTGGGCGGGCCGAGAACCCGCGGCGTTCCGCGCGCGATCTCCTCCATCAGCGCGAGCGCCTTCTCGACGTCGCTGTCGGAGGCGATCTGCAGCTGGACCGCCATTCTGACGTCGCGCGTCGGATACGAGTGGTTGAGGACGGTGGTGGTGACGAGCGTCTCGTTCGGCACGATGGCCTCGATGCCGTCGAGGCTTCGCACCACGACGTAGCGCGACGTCACCTTCGACACCGAGCCGAAGCGGCCGTCGACGGTGATCATGTCGCCGAGCCGGATCGAGCGGTCGAGCAGGATGGTGAAGCCGGCGATGTAGTTGGACGCCAGCTTCTGCAGGCCGAGGCCGATGCCCACGCCGAGCGCGCCGCCGAACACCGACAGCAACGTGAGGTCGAAGCCCACGGCCCGCAGCGCGATCAGCCCGCCGACCGCCAGCAGGACGGCCCGGACGAACTTGGCGAGCACGACGCGCATGTTGACGTCGAGATGCGTCGCGCGCCCGAGCCGCTGCTCGATCAGGCCCGACAGCCACAGCGTGACGATCAGCGTGAAGATCACGACCGCAAGCGCCGTGAGGATCGACAGCACGGAGACCTCGGACTTGCCGATCGGCAAGTTGACGTTGTCGAGCGTCGAGGCGATCTCCGGCATCAGCCCGAGGAAATACAGGACGACGAGCCCCCAGATGCCGAAGGCGATCGCGCGCTCCGACGCGGGCACCCAGCCTTCGTTGCGGAACAGGCGGCGAATGCCGTACACGATCATGCGGATCGTCGCGAGCGCGATAAGCATCGGCGCGACGATGGCGAGGAAGAGCGGCGGCCCGGCGTAGCGGCGGAAGACGAAGCCGGCGGCGAGGACCAGCACCAGCGCCATCAGCGGAAAAGCCACGCGCACGATGCCGCCGTGCATGCGTCGCGTGTCGTCGGCGGCGTCGGCGCCGGCGATGTGCCGGTCCGCGAGGTACGCGGCGCCGAGGCACACGGCGACGAGGCCGAGGTCGGCCCATCCGGTCGGCGTGGCGAGCGCCACCTCGATGTTGCCGAAGTCGATCGGGGCGAACATGCCCGATTCTAGCGTGCGGCTTTCGCTGGCGCTGGCGTGTAGCGCTCCGCGCGGCCGCGCAGCGCGACGAAGTTCGCGCGGTACTGCGCGGCCAGCGGCGCGTCGTTGCGCACGATCAGCACGTTCTCCGCGTTGCGGAACTGCGCCGCCGACGTGAAGTTGTAGCTGCCGGTGACGAGCGCCACGCCGGGCTCGCCGGCGTCGACGATCACCACCTTGTTGTGCGCGGCGGCGAAGTTGCCGTCGAGCCACACGGGCACGCCGTCGCGCGCCATCGTGGTGACCGCGCCGCCCGGCGATTCGAGCGCCTGGCCGCGGTCGGCCAGCACCTCGACGTGGACGCCGCGCCGGTGCGCCGCCGTGAGCGCGCGGGCGATGCGGCGGCTCGTGAAGCTGAACGCCTGCAGCAGCACTTCGCGCTTCGCGCCGTCGATCATGGCGGCGAGCGTCTGGTCGATCGTGTCGCCGGGGGTGAACAGCGCCTCCAGCGTGGTGGAGGGCGGCGGCAGCGACTCGCGGGCCAGCGCGGCGTCGGCGAACGGCACGAGCAGCGCGACCAGCAGCGCGACGCGCGTCACCACGGCTTCGCCCGTGCGCGACGCCATCGTCGGCTCAGCCGGCGCGCTCGAGGATCGCCGCGAAGAACCCGTCGCAGCCGTGCACGTTCGGCAGCAGGCGCAGCGCGGGACCGGTGTCGAGCGCGATGTCGGCGCGCGCGAGCTCGGCGCTCGCGTCCTTCTGCGTGAACGTGGGATGCGCGGCCAGGAAACCGGCGACGACCGCGTCGTTCTCCGCGGGCAGCACGCTGCACGTCGCATAGACGATCCGTCCCTTCGGCTTCACCAGCATGGAGGCGGCGGCGAGGATGCGCGCCTGCTTTTCCGCGAGCTCGGCGACGTCCGCCGGCTGCTGGCGCCACTTGAGGTCCGGATTGCGCCGCAGCGTGCCGAAGCCCGTGCAGGGCGCGTCGACGAGCACGCGGTCGATCTTGCCGCCGAGCCGCTTCACCTTGGTGTCGCGCTCGTGCGCGATGGCCTGCGGATGCACGTTGGAAAGCCCGGAGCGCGCGAGGCGCGGCGTGAAGTTCGCGAGGCGGCGCGCCGAGACGTCGAAGGCGTAGAGCCGTCCCTGCGAGCGCATCAGCGCGCCGAGCAGCAGCGTCTTGCCGCCGGCGCCCGCGCAGAAGTCGACGACCATGTCGTTGCGGCGCGGCGCGACGAGGTAGCCGATGAGCTGGCTGCCTTCGTCCTGCACTTCGAGCCGGCCGTCGGCGAGCCACGGATGGCCGGCGAGCGACGGACGCCCCGCCACGCGGATGCCGAGCGGCGAGTACGGCGTGGCCACGGCGTCGATGCCGGACTCCGTCAGCGCGGCCAGCGCGTCGGCGCGCGTGGCCTTCACCGCGTTGACGCGAAGGTCGAACGGCGCCGGCGCCTGCCACGCGCGGGTCAGCGCGGCGCGCGTGGCGTCGTCGTAGGTTTCGCCGAGCGCGTCCCACAGCCAGTCGGGCACGTCGGCGGCCACGGCATCGGGCAGAGGATCGCGGAGGCGCGCCTTGAAGTCGCGCAGCCACGCGGCTTCCTGGTTGCGCAGCGCGCCTTCCAGCTCGCGCAACGAATGGCCGAGCTCGCGCGTGGCGACCGCGAGCGCGAGGCGGCGCGGCAGCGCGCTGTCCGCCACCGCCTCGAGCGAGCGCTTGCGCCGCAGGTAGGCGAACGCGCCTTCGGAGATGAACGCGCGGTCGCGCTGGCCCATCGCGGGGTTCGCGCGGAAGAACGCGGTGAGCGCGCTGTCGGCGGGCATGTCGAGCTTCGCCACGCGCGCGATCGCGGCGGCCAGGCCGTCGAGCTGGTTGGCGTGCAGGCTCATGCCGGGGTGCGGCTCATTCGCTGCGCGGCTCGTCGACGCGGATCGCGTCGAGCACGGCTTCCACGGTGCCGCGCGCGGTGGCCGTGACGCGCATCTTGATCACCGCGTAATGCATCGACGGCGCGAGCCAGAACCATGCGTCCACTTTGCCGTCCTCGCTCTTGCGATGCCAGCGCTCGGTCAGGATCTCGCCGCGCGCCCACATGATGGGCTCCGTCGCCTCGCGCTCGACCGTGTAGTTGAGGATGCGCCGCGTGGTGACGAGATTGAGCGCCTGCTGATCCGCCGTGGGCGGCGTGAAATACGGCTGCCACATCAGCGTCATCGGATCGAGCGACGCGGGGTCGAGCGGCTCGACCTTGTTCTCGTGCAGCGTGACGGTGTTGGCGCTCCAGTCGAAATGCGCTTCCTCGCGGCGATCGCTGCTGCCGCGCTCCACCGCGAACTCGAGCGGCTTCAATCCGGTGGGCGTGATGAGGCCGCGGCTTTCGATCTTGCCCTGGCCGCGCACGAACAGCGCGGCCAGGCCGCGGGCCTCGGCCACCGTGGCGATGCGATAGCGATTGCCTTCGTGCTCGAACCGGTACGTCGCTTCGCCGATGAGGAAGCCGTGCGTGCCGAGGAACACCTTGTAGGCGAGATCGACGCGCGGCGGCAGCGTCTTGTCCGGCGTGGGCGGCGCGGGCGGGGCAGGGGGCGCCGCGTCCGGCGGCGGCGCTTCCGGCGCGGCGGCGACAGGCTCCGGCGCCTGCGCGGGTGTGGGCGTCTCGGCGATCGTCTCGGGCGCGGCCGCGGGCTCGGCCACCGGCGCGGGCGGCTTCGGAGCCGGCGGCCGGCGCGGCTTCGGCCTCGGCGCCGGCGCGGCGGCTTGCGGCACGGGCGGCGGCGGCAGCTCGGCGAGCGTGGCGGACAGCACCGTCTCGTCGGGGGAGGCCGGCGGCTCGACGGGCCACAGCGACCACACGGCGTGGATCGCCAGCGACAGCGCGAGCGCCACCCACAGCGCGCGGCGCGTGCGGCGCGCCGCGGCGACGTTCTGCGGCGCGTCGTGGCGAAGGGAGGGCGCTGGGCTGGCCATGAAAGGTGGACCGTTTGCGCCGCCGCCGGTTCTCGGCGCGCGGGCGCGTCAGCTCGATGACAGCCGTTCCGGCGACAAGGGCGGCGCGATCAGCGCGGCGTCGGCGGGGGCGACGGCACCCGCGACGCGCACGCGGCCGTCCGCCACGGTGAGGCGGCCTTCGCAGTGCCAGCCCACCGCGGCCGGCAGGAGGCGATGCTCGACGGCCAGCACGCGCGCGGCGAGGCTCGCTTCGTCGTCGCCGTCCCGCACGGGCACCGCGCCCTGCGCGATGATCGGCCCGACGTCGACGTCCGGCGTGACGTAATGAACCGTGCAGCCGTGCAGACGCACGCCGTCGGCGAGGGCGCGGCGATGCGTGTGCAGTCCCGGATAGAGCGGCAGCAGCGACGGATGGATGTTGATCATGCGGCCCGCGAAATGGCCGACGAACGCCGCGCCCAGCACGCGCATGAAGCCCGCGAGGACGACGAGCCCCGGCTCGCTCGCGTCGACGGCGTCACGCAGCGCCGCGTCGAACGCGTCGCGCGTGCCGTGCGCGCGATGATCGACGACGGACGTGGCGATGCCGTGCTCCCGTGCGAGCGCGAGCCCGCCGGCATCGGGCCGGTTGGAGACGACGTGCGTGACCGCGCCGCGGAAGTCGCCGCGCCGCGCGGCCTGGACCAGCGCCCCGAGGTTGGACCCGCGGCCGGAGATCAGTACGGTGATGCGCGAGAGCGCCACATCCCCGATCGCGTCAGACGATCACGGCCGCGGGCTCGCCGGCCGGCCGCGGCGCGATGGTGCCGATGCGATACGCGCGCTCGCCCGCCGCCTCGAGCTCCACGCAGGCGCGCTCGGCCTCGCCTGCGGCGACGACCACCGCCATCCCGATGCCGCAGTTGAACACGCGATGCATCTCGAGATCGGCGACGTTGCCTTCGCGCTGCAGCCAGTCGAAGATCGCGGGCCGCGGCCATTGCGCGCGGTCGAGGCGCGCCTGCAGGCCTTCCGGCAGCATCCGCGGCACGTTCTCGACGAGTCCGCCGCCGGTGATGTGCGCCATGCCCTTGACGCGCAGGCTCTTCATCAGCGCGAGGAGCGGCCGCACGTAGATGCGCGTGGGCGCCAGCAGCGTGAGACCGAGCGTCGAGTCGCCGAACGGCATGTGGAGGTCGGCCTTCGCATCGGCGACGATGCGGCGGATCAGCGAAAAGCCATTCGAGTGCGGCCCGCTCGACGCGAGGCCCAGCACGGCGTCGCCGGGCGCGATCAGGCTGCCGTCGATGATCGCGTCCTTCTCGACGACGCCGACGGCGAAGCCGGCCAGGTCGTATTCGCCTTCGGCGTACATGCCGGGCATCTCCGCGGTCTCGCCGCCGATCAGCGAGCAGTTCGCCTGCTCGCAGCCGTTGGCGATGCCGCCGATCACGGCCGCGGCGACGTCGACGTGCAGCTTGCCGCTCGCGAAGTAGTCGAGGAAGAAGAGCGGCTCCGCGCCCTGGACCAGGATGTCGTTGACGCTCATCGCGACGAGGTCGATGCCGACGGTGTCGTGGCGGTCGAGCGCGAACGCGAGCTTCAGCTTGGTGCCCACGCCGTCGGTGCCGGCGACGAGCACGGGCCGGCGAAAGCGCTGGCCGATCTCGACCAGCGCGCCGAAGCCGCCGATGCCGGTCAGCACCTCCGGGCGCAGCGTGCGCTTCGCCAGCGGCTTGATCCGTTCGACGAGCGCGTCGCCGGCGGCGATGTCGACGCCGGCGTCGGCGTAGGAAAGGGCGGTGCGGGGGGTTGGATCGACGGGCGGCATGGGGAGCGGAAGAAAAAGGCGCGGACGATTGAGCGAACGGTCCGCCGCACGGTACAGTGCGTCGTTTTGTCTTGCGATTCTACTGGAAATGACGGTCCCCGACCCGCTGCCGCTGCCCGCCGCGCCTGACGCCGACCCGATATTGCGCCACGCGTCCGCCGCGGCGCCGCTCCCGGCGCGCCGGCCGCTGACGCTGCGGCATTACTTGTGGATCGTCGCGGCGGCGATCGTGGTCATCGCGGGGCTGCATTGGCTGGGGCCGGTGATCACGCCGTTCCTCGTCGGCGCGATCCTCGCCTATCTCGGCACGCCGATCGTCGGACGCCTGGCGCGGCGCCACGTGCCGCGCGCGCTGTCCACGCTCGGCGTCGTGCTGCTGTTCGGCCTGCTGATCGCCGCGCTGTTCTTCGTGCTGGTGCCGCTGATCCAGGGTGAGGTCACGGTGGCGGCGCGCCGCCTGCCGGAGCTTCTCGAGCAGCTCGCCGCGCGCGTCTCGCCGTGGCTCGCCGAGCATCTCGGCATCACGCTGCCTTCGCTCGACGTCGCGGCGCTGCGCGAATTCGTCTCGCAGAACGCCGACAGCGCGCAGGAGATCTCCCTCAAGGTGCTGTCGGGCGTGAAGGCCGGCGGCTTGCTGCTGCTGTCGATCCTCGTGAACCTCGCGCTGATTCCCGTCGTGATGTTCTACCTGCTGCGCGACTGGCCGATGCTGCTTGCGCGCATCGACGACCTCACGCCGCCGCGCTGGCGCGGCAAGGTGCGCGCGATCGCGCACGACATCGATCTCGTGCTCGCCGAGTTCCTGCGCGGGCAGGGGATGGTGATGGTGGTGCTCGCCGCGTACTACGCGATCGCGCTCTCGATCGCCGGACTCGACCGCGCCGTCGCCATCGGCATCCTGACCGGCGTGCTGGTGTTCATCCCGTACGTGGGTTACGGACTCGGCCTCGTCCTCGGCGTCACCGCGGCGGCGCTGCAGTTCACCGGCTGGCCGGGCTTCGTCGCCGTGCTCGCCGTGTACGGCATCGGCCAGCTCATGGAGAACTACGTGCTCGTGCCGTGGCTCATCGGCGACCGCATCGGCCTCCATCCGCTCGCCGTGATCTTCGCGCTGCTCGCGTTCGGACAGCTCTTCGGCTTCGCAGGGGTCCTGCTTGCGCTGCCGGTGTCGGCCGCGCTGCTCGTGGGCCTGCGCCACCTGCGGGCCGCGTACGTGGCGTCGCCGCTGTACGAAGCCGACTACGACCGCGACTAGGTCGCTCGCATGAAGCAGCTCGTGTTCGAGCTCGCGGCGCCCGAGCCGCCCGCGTTCGCCAACTTCGTCGCCGGCGCCAACCGCGAGGCGCTGGCGGCGCTGTTGCGGCTCGCCCGCGGCGACCTGGCCGAGACGGGCGTCGTCATCTGGGGCGCGGCGGGCGCAGGCAAGACGCACCTGCTGCGGGCGACGGTCGCGGAGGCCGCCGCCGCGGGCCGGCCGGCGCGCTACCTCGCCGATCCGGGCGCGGCCCCCGCCGCGGTGGCGGGCGCCGACGCGTGGACACCCGGCACGGTCGTGGCCGTCGACGGCGTCGACGGGGCGGACGCCGCCGCGCAGGCCGCGCTGTTCACGCTCTACAACGCGCTCGCCGCCGCCGGGGGCCATCTGGTTGCCGCCGGCGGGCGGGCGCCGGCCCGGTTGCCGGTGCGGGACGATCTCCGCACCCGGCTGGGCTACGGACTGGTCTACGAGATCGTTCCGCTGCCCGACGCGGACAAGCCGGCGGCGCTGTCCGCCTACGCCCGGGGCCGCGGCTTCCGCCTCGGCGACGACGTGATCGCCTACCTTCTGGCCCATGGGCGGCGCGACATGGGCAGCCTCGTCGCCACGCTGGCGGCGCTCGACCACCATTCGCTGGCGCTGCGGCGGCCGATCACCGTTCCGCTGCTGCGCGAGTGGCTGCAGCGGCCCCTGGAGCCCGACGCCGACGCTTGACGCCGGTGGCCGGGGCAGCTTCTTCGAGGGGAGGGCGGCGCCGGACGCCGGGCGGGGGGTGTCAACCGGCGCTTCCAACCCCGCGTTAATGGCGGCGACACGGAATAACCGCTGTCGTTTCCCAAAAACCTGAGGATGAATAAATGAACAAGCTCCTGACCGCTCTGCTGGCCTTTGCGTTCGCGGCGACCGCGTTCGCGCAAGGCACCACCCCGGCCGCCAAGCCGGCCGAACCGATGAAGGCCGCCGAGCCCATGAAGGCCGCCGAGCCGATGAAGACCGCCCCGGTCAAGGCCGAGACGACCAAGCCGGTCGCCGCGGAAACGGCGAAGCCCGCCGCCGACGCCGCCAAGGCGCCGACGACCGCCAAGAAGAAGACGCACAAGAAGAAGTCGAAGACGGCGAAGACCACCACGCCGGCCGCGACGACCGACAAGCCTGCGAAGTAAGCTCCACGCACATACGGCGCCGGCCCACGAAGCCGGCGCCGCATTGCCAACCCATGTGCATTGCCGTATGATTTCAAGGCTTTGCATTTTGTTGAAACGACGCGTCCCCCGCTCCTATCCAAGATCGCGACCGAGCGTCAAACCTGACCCCCTGAGGAGATGCACATGAACAAGCTGCTCGCAACATTGGTGGCCGGCACGTTTGCCGTGGTGACGTCGTCGGCCTTCGCGCAAACGCCGGCCCCCGCGGCCCCCGCCGCCGCGCCCGCCGCCGCCAAGCCCAAGTACGACGAAAAGACCGCGCAAGAGCTGTCGAGCAACAGCGCGACCAACCCCGCGCAAGCCAAGGCGAACGTGGAGCGGTCGAAGATGGACCCGAAGTCCAAGGCCAAGTACAACGAAAAGACCGCGCAAGAGCTGTCGAGCAACAGCGCTACGGACCCCGCGCAAGCCAAGGCGAACGTCGCCGCGTCGAAGGCTGCGAGCCCGACCCGCGAAAAGATGCCGGACCTCAGCAAGCTGACGAAGGAACAGAAGCAGCAACTGTATCGCCAGCTGCAAAAGGAAAACACCGGCGGCTAAGCTTTTCTCCGTCCATCAGTGAGGGCAGGGGCGCCAAACCCCTGCCCTTTCTGTTTTCCGCGCGTCGTTTGCCCGGCGCGCCGTGTGGTCGCTGCTCCACGGGTGGATCGTCGGATGAGAGAACAGGAATCGCTGCGGCCGTCGATGACGGTCGCTTCCATCATCGAGCGTGACGGACGCTTCCTGCTGGTCGAGGAGGAGACGCGCTACGGTCCGCGCCTCAACCAGCCGGCCGGCCACCTCGAGGGCGGCGAGACGGTGGCGGCCGGCGCCGTGCGCGAGACGCTCGAGGAAACGGGCTGGCACGTGCGGCTCACGTCGCTCGTCGGCGTGTACCGGTGGGAAGCGCCGGACAACGGGGCCACGTTCATCCGCTTCACGTTCTGCGGCGATCCGCTGTCGCACGACGAGGGCCGGCCGCTCGACGTGGGCATCCTGCAGGCGGTGTGGCTGACGCGCGACGAGCTCGTCGCGCGGCGGGCCGACCATCGCAGCCCCCTCGTGATGCGCTGCGTGGACGATTACCTCGCGGGCAAGCGCTGGCCGCTCGGCTTCGTCACGGAGGTCGGCTGACGTGGCGCGCCGCGAACGCGTGATCGTCGGGCTGTCCGGCGGCGTCGATTCCGCCGTCGCCGCGTGGCTGCTGAAGCAGCAGGGCTACGACGTCGTCGGCCTCTTCATGAAGAACTGGGAGGACGACGACACCGACGAATACTGCACGTCGCGCGAGGACCTCGTCGATGCCGCGGCCGTCGCCGACGTGATCGGCATCGAGCTCGAAGCGGTGAACTTCGCCGCCGACTATCGCGAGCGCGTGTTCGCGCACTTCCTCCGCGAATACGAAGCCGGCCGCACGCCCAATCCCGACGTGCTCTGCAACAGCGAGATCAAGTTTCGCGCCTTCCTCGATCATGCGCTGTCGCTCGGCGCCGATCGCATCGCCACCGGCCATTACGCGCGCGTGCGGCGCGCGCCCGAAGGCGGTGACGTGGAGCTCCTGAAGGCCGTCGACGGCGGCAAGGACCAGAGCTACTTCCTGCACCGGCTCTCGCAGGCGCAGCTCGCGCCCGCGCTCTTTCCGCTCGGGGAGATCCACAAGCGGGATGTGCGCGCGCTGGCGCGCCGCGAAGGCATTCCGACCTGGGCGAAGAAGGACTCGACCGGCATCTGCTTCATCGGCGAGCGGCCGTTTCGCGATTTTCTCGCGCGCTATCTGCCGCGCGTGCCGGGCCCCATCGTCACCGTCGACGGCCGCGAGATCGGCCGCCACGACGGGCTCGCGTATTACACGCTCGGCCAGCGCCAGGGACTCGGCGTCGGCGGCACGCGCGATGGCGCCGCGGCCCCGTGGTTCGTGGCCGGCAAGGAGGCTTCGCGCAACGCGCTCGTCGCGGTGCAGGGGCACGACCATCCGCTGCTGTACCGCCGCGCCGTCGACGCGATCGACATGCACTGGATCGCGGGGCGCGCGCCCGCGCTGCCGCGGCGTCTCGCGGCGAAGACCCGCTACCGGATGGCGGATGCCGCCTGCATGGTGGACGGAACCGACGGCGGCGCGGTTCGCGCGGCCTTCGACGCGCCGCAATGGGCGCCCACGCCGGGCCAGTATCTCGTGCTCTACCAGGGCGACGTGTGCCTCGGCGGCGGCGTGATCGACGCGCCCGCCATGGCCGGCGCGCGTGAGCCCGCGCTGATGCGCTCCGAAACTGTGCCGCGCTGAGTTGGGGCGCGGGTCGGGCGCGGCGCGCGTGTCCTTGCGCGGGCTTCGGTGTCGCCAGGCAGCGGGGGCAGGCGCGCGGGACGGCGAGGGAGAGCTAACGTCGCTTCGCGACGATCGGCCCTCGCCGCGCGCGCCCGGCCCGGCGGCGACCCAAGGCGCCCGCGCAAGGCCACGCGCGCCGCGCCCGAGCTGCGTCACCCGGCTGCGTTTTGTGTGCGTTTCAAATTCGGAGGCGCCGGAGGCGGCGCGGTGACAAGCCAAGCTAGCGCCACGTGAGTTCCACGCGCGGTTTCACACGCATGCCACTGCGTGTGGTGGCGCTGGGCGGGTTGCCTGTCGCGGGCGCCTTGGGTCGCTGCCGGGCCCGGCGCGCGCGGCGAGTGCCGATCGTCCGACGGACATTAGCTCTCACTCGCCGCCCCGCGCGCCTGCCCCCGCTGCCAGCGACACCGAAGCCCGCGACAGGCAACCCGCCCTGCGCAGACTCAACGCCCTGCGCAGGCTCGACGTCCCATCAGAAGGGGATATCGTCGTCGAAGTCCTCGGTGTTCTTCTTCGGCGCGGCACCTCCGCCGCCCTTCGCACCACTACCGCCGCCCGCGTTGTCGCGACGCGGGGCGCCACCGCCACCACCGCCGCTGCGCTCGCCGGCGCCGGCGCTCGCGCCGGAGAACTCGGCGTCGCCGCCGCCGCCTTCACGGCCGCCGATGAGCTGCATGCGGTCGGCGACGATTTCCGTCGAGTACTTCTCGACGCCGTCCTTGTCCGTGTACTTGCGCGTCTGCAGGCGGCCCTCGATGTAGACCGAGCGGCCTTTCTTCAGGTACTCGCCGGCGATCTCCGCCTGGCGCCCGAACAGCACCACGCGGTGCCACTCCGTGCGCTCCTGCTTTTCGCCGCTCTTGTCCTTCCACTGCTCGGACGTGGCGATGTTGAGGTTCGTGACGGCGTCGCCGCCCGTGGTGTAGCGGGTTTCGGGGTCGCGGCCCAGATTGCCGAGAATGATGACTTTGTTGACCGAGGCCATTTACGTTTCTCCCAGGGAATAGGTGGACGGGTACGCCGGCGGTGCCGCCATCGTGGCGCCGATGGCGAGCCAGATCGCCGTGAGCGCCACGCCGAAGCCGAACACGGCCGCGGCGCCCACGTGCTGCGCGAGCCAGCCGCCCACCGCGGCGCCCACGAAAGCGCCGAGGAACTGGACGCTGGCGTAGACGCCGACGGCCGAGCCCTTGAGCTCGGCGGGCGCATAGCGCGAAACGAACGACGGCAGCGTCGCTTCGAGCAGGTTGAAGGCGGTGAAGAACATGATCAGCGCGACGACGAGCACCGGCAGCGAGTGCTGGCCGAAAACGAGCGCCAGCTGCGCGGCGAGCAGCAGCGCGACGCCGCCCAGGAAGATGGGCTTGCCGCGCTGGGGCTGGTCGGCGCGCCGCACGAACGGCCACATGAACACGACCGACAGCACCATCACCGGCAGGTAGACCTCCCACTGCCGGGGGGCATCGATGCCGTTGTCGCGCAGCGCGAATGGCATCTCGACGAAAAGCGCCATGAACAGCGCGTGCAGCGCGAAGATGCCGTAGTTGAGGCGGGCGAGGTTGCCGTCGCGCAGCACGCGCAGCAGCGCGGCGCGCCCCGGGGCGGGCCGGCCCGTGCCCCGCGGATCCGGGATGCCGAAGCGCACCACGGCAAGCGCCGCGAGCGCGAGCACGCCGGTGAGCGCGAAGATGCCCGGCACGCCGATGGCGGCGGACAACAGCGGGCCCGCGACGAGCGACAGCGCGAACGTGGCGGCGATGGTGATGCCGATGGCGGCCATGGCGCGGGTGCGGACGGCATCGCGCGTGAGGTCCGAGCAGAGCGCGATGACGGCGGCGGACACGGCGCCCGCGCCCTGGAGCATGCGTCCCGCGATCGTCCAGCCGATGGTGGGCGCCCACGCGGCGACGAAGCTGCCGAACGCGAACAGCGCGAGGCCGCTGTAAATGACGGGCTTCCGTCCCCACTTATCGGAGGCCCACCCGAAAGGGATCTGCAGGACGGCCTGCGTGAGCCCGTACGCGCCGAGGGCGAGACCCACGAGCGTGCGATCGCGTCCGCCCGGGAGCGTTTCGGCGAACAGCGCGAACACCGGCAGGATGATGAACATCCCCAGCATCCGCAGGCCGGAGATGCCCGCGAGCGCGGCCGTCGCGCGACGCTCGAGGGCGGTCATGCGCACGGGAACGGTGCGCTCTCCGGCGGCGTTGGACATGAGGAATTGCGCGGGCAACTGCGGCGCAGTGAACTCGACGTGAAACGCAATATACTAACAGGTTGCCTCCCGCGCCCTGCATCTCACGGCCTAGGCGATCCGTACTAGACCTGACGGGCAGCTTGACCCTTCCGGCGAGGCGGGAACCAAAGGCCCGGCGGGGATGCCGGACGAGGGCGGGGGCTCGAACAGGAACACATGGAATCGATCAGGATCCGCGGCGCCAGGACGCACAACCTCAAGAATCTCAGCCTCGATCTCCCTCGTCACAAGCTCATCGTGATCACGGGGTTGTCGGGCTCGGGCAAGAGCTCGCTCGCATTCGACACGCTGTACGCCGAAGGCCAGCGCCGCTACGTCGAGTCGCTGTCGGCGTACGCCCGGCAGTTCCTGCAGCTCATGGAAAAGCCGGACGTCGACCTCATCGAGGGGCTGTCGCCGGCCATCTCGATCGAGCAGAAGGCGACCTCGCACAACCCGCGCTCCACCGTGGGCACGGTCACGGAAATCCACGACTACCTGCGCCTCCTCTATGCGCGCGTCGGCGATCCGTACTGCCCCGATCATCCGGAGCAGAAGCTCTCGTCGATGACCATCTCGCAGATGGTCGACGCCACGCTGCAATTTCCCGACGACACCAAGCTGATGATCCTGGCGCCGGTGGTCGTGAACCGCAAGGGCGAGCAGCTCGAGCTCATGGTCGAGCTCCGCGCGAAGGGCTTCGTGCGCGTGCGTGCCGACGGCAAGGTGTACGAGATCGACGCCGTGCCGAAGCTCGCCAAGACCACCAAGCACACGATCGAAGTGGTCGTCGACCGGCTGAAGGTGCGCGCCGACATGAAGCAGCGGCTCGCCGAGACGTACGAGACCGCGCTGCGCCACGGCGACGGCCGCGCGCTCGCCGTCGAGATGGACACCGGCAAGGAGCATCTCTTCTCCGCCAAGTTCGCGTGCCCCATCTGCAACTACTCGCTTGCCGAGCTCGAGCCGCGGCTCTTCTCGTTCAACAGTCCGCAGGGCGCGTGCCCGCGCTGCGACGGCCTCGGCTCGATCAGCTTCTTCGACCCGAAGCGCGTCGTCGCGTTTCCGCAGCTCTCGCTCGCGTCGGGCGCGATCAAGGGGTGGGACCGCCGCAACCAGTTCTACTTCCAGATGCTGCAGGGCCTCGCGAAGCACGTCGGCTTCGACGTCGACAAGCCGTTCGCGAAGCTGCCCGAGCGCGTGCAGAACATCATCCTCTACGGCTCCGGCGACGAGAAGATCCCGTTCACGTACCTGTCCGAGCGCGGCAAGCCGATGACGCGCGAGCACGCGTTCGAAGGCATCGTGCCCAATCTCGAGCGCCGGTACCGCGAGACCGATTCCGTGATGGTCCGCGAGGAGCTCGCCAAGTACCTCAACAGCAAGCCGTGCCCCGAATGCGACGGCACGCGGCTGCGGCGCGAGGCGCGCAACGTCAAGGTGGGCGACGGCGCCGACGCCCGCGCGATCTACGAAGTGTCGTCGTGGCCGCTCAAGTCGGCGTCGGAGTTCTTCGGCCGCCTGCACCTCGACGGCCAGAAGGCCGCCATCGCCGACAAGATCGTGAAGGAGATCGTGTCGCGCCTCGCGTTCCTCAACAACGTGGGCCTCGACTATCTCTCGCTCGACCGCTCGGCGGAGACGCTCTCGGGCGGCGAGGCGCAGCGCATCCGGCTGGCGTCGCAGATCGGCTCGGGACTGACGGGCGTGATGTACGTGCTGGACGAGCCGTCGATCGGCCTGCACCAGCGCGACAACGACCGGCTGCTCGAGACGCTGAAGCACCTCCGCGACCTCGGCAACAGCGTCATCGTCGTCGAGCACGACCAGGACGCGATCCAGGCCGCCGATCACGTGGTCGACATGGGGCCGGGCGCCGGTGAGCACGGCGGCCAGGTGGTGGCGCAGGGCACCCCGGAGGACATCCGGCGCGCGCCGCATTCGCTGACCGGCCAGTATCTCGCCGGCCGGCGCCAGATTCCGATCCCGGCGGTGCGGCACAAGGCCGATCCTGGCAGGCGGCTGACGATCACCGGCGCCACCGGCAACAACCTGCAGCAGGTCAAGGCGTCGCTGCCGGTGGGGCTCTTCATCTGCATCACCGGCGTGTCGGGCTCCGGCAAGTCCACGCTGATCAACGACACGCTCTATCACGCGGTCGCGCGGCACCTCTACGACAGCTCGGAGGAGCCGGCGCCCTACGTCGAGATCGAGGGCCTCGAGCACTTCGACAAGGTGATCAGCGTCGACCAGAGCCCGATCGGCCGCACGCCGCGGTCGAATCCCGCCACGTACACCGGGCTGTTCACGCCGATCCGCGAGCTCTTCGCGCAGGTGAAGGACGCGCGCGAGCGCGGCTACGGGCCGGGCCGCTTCTCGTTCAACGTCAAGGGCGGGCGCTGCGAGGCATGCCAGGGCGACGGCCTCATCAAGGTCGAGATGCACTTCCTGCCGGACGTCTACGTGTCCTGCGACGTCTGCCATGGCCAGCGCTACAACCGCGAGACGCTCGAGATCCGCTACAAGGACAGGAACATCCACGAAGTGCTGGCGATGACCGTCGAGCAGGCGTTCGCGTTCTTCGAGCCGGTGCCGGCGGTGGCGCGCAAGCTCTCGACGCTGCTCGACGTGGGTCTCGGCTACATCACGCTCGGCCAGTCGGCGACCACGCTGTCGGGCGGCGAGGCGCAGCGCGTCAAGCTGGCGCTCGAGCTCTCCAAGCGCGACACGGGGCGCACGCTCTACATCCTGGACGAGCCCACCACGGGGCTGCATTTCCACGACATCGAGCTGCTGCTGACGGTCCTGCACCGCCTGCGCGACCACGGCAACACCGTCGTCGTGATCGAGCACAATCTCGACGTGATCAAGACGGCCGACTGGATCATCGACCTCGGCCCCGAAGGCGGCGCCGGCGGCGGCCGGATCATCGCCGAAGGCCCGCCGGAGGACATCGCCCGGTCCCCCATCAGCTACACCGCGCACCACCTGAAGCCGGTGCTCGACGCCGACGCACGGCGCAAGGGAACGGCCGCGCCGGCGGTGCGCCCGGCGCGCGGACGGAAGGTGTCGGGAGACTTGCTGGGATGACGGCGGCGCCGAAACTCGTCATCCGGCGGCCCAACCCCGCGCTGTTCGCGCAGGAGGCGAAGGCGGTGGCCGATCTCTTCATCGACGCCAGGGCAACGTCGCTGCCCAAGGTGCGGCGCGTCCACACCGACGCCGAGATCCACGCGTGGATGCGCGACGTCGTGTTCCCGCGCCGCTCGATCCGCATCGCGCAGCTCGCCGACGAGATCGTCGGCTTCGCCGCGCGCGACGGCGCGTGGCTGGAGCATCTCTACGTGCGAAGCGGCTGGACCAGCAAGGGCATCGGCCGCGAGCTCCTGGACGTCGTGATCAACGAGGCGCGGCTCGTCACGCCGGTGCTGCGCCTCCATACGTTCCAGTGCAACGCCGGCGCCCGCCGGTTCTACGAGCGCCACGGCTTTGCCGCGGTGGCGTTCGGCGACGGCGCCGACAACGAGGAAAAAGAGCCGGATATCCGCTACGAGCGGGCGATCCGCTAGCCCTTAGCGAAGCGCCGCTCTCCAGACTTCGCCGGTGGCACGGCGCCCGCCTTCCAGCAGCAAGTCGCCGAGCTCTCGAGGCTCGAGCTGCGCGCGCAGCAACTGCCCGACCGCCTCGCGTGTTCTCCGCTCGTTGACCTCCCTGACCACGCCACGTGCGGCGTGTTCCGCGTCCGCGCGCCCAATGAGCAACGCTGCCTGCGAGCTTGCGCCGGTGCGCGCCATATAGTGGGCAAGATGATCCAGGTGAATCCAGGCCAACCCCGCGTCCAGCAGCAGCGGAAAGCATTCCTGGAAGATGAGCCCCGCTTCCTCGAGCTCGCCTCGTTCCGTAAGGACACCGGCGAGATTCGCGAGCCCGAAGCCGAGGCTCGCATTGCGTCGGGCACGCGAGGCGCGCCGCTTCGCGACCGACTCGCGGAGCAGCTCGACAGCGGCGGCGAGGTCCCCGGCCGCCCACTTCAGGTTGGCGAGATTGCCGATCGTGGTAAGCGTTGGGTGCTCGAGCTCCGCCTCGCGATAGAACTCGAGCGCTTGCTCTTCCATGACCTGCGCTTGCGCAAGATCCCCCGCACGAATTCTTAGGTGGCTCGCGACGGAGAAGTAGTTGCCCAGCAACCGCGGGAGCCCCGTCGACAGCAGGAGGGGACGTGCCTCCTCCAGCGTTTCTTCCGCCAGTTCGATGCGACCCGACTGCACGAGCACGCGCGCTCTGCGCATCAACGCGTCGCCGAGCCAGAGTGGCTGCCCTGACTGCCTCAGCAGCTCGATCGCCGAGTCGAAGCGCGCAAGGGCAAGGGCCGGCTCGGATTCTGCGAGTACGCCGGACCACAGCCAGAACCTCGCGCGATCGAGTGTATCCATGCCGGAGTCCAACTGCGCAGCGACGCCTTCCAGGCGTTGCCGGCCCTCGTGCATCAAGGAGAGCGCCATGAACAACGGGCCGGCGGAGCCCGCAATGCCGACGATCACCGCCGTGTCGTTGCCCGCGTCGGTGGGCCAATCCAGGACGGCCCGGATGTTGTCGATTTCCGCCGCATAGCTTGATATCCAAAGGATCTCGCGCGCGCTCGGCCATTCCGCGTTCGCCCGGTCAAGGAGTGCGCGGTAGTACGCTGCGTGACGTTGCCGGATTCGCAACCCGCCTCCCCCGTCAGCCAAGCGCGCCGCTGCGTACTCTCGCAGCGTTTCGAGCAGGTGGTAGCGCGGCTGCTGCAGCGACGACGACACGCACAACAGCGACCGCGCGACGAGATGATCCAGCAGGTGGCGCACCGCTCGGTCATCGGACTTCGGCAGGATCGCCCGCGCCGCCTCCAGCGTGAATCCTCCGGCAAACACCGACAGGCAAGCCCACGCGGTCTGCTCGGTTGCATTCAGCAGGCCGTAACTCCAGTCCAGCGTCGCCCGCAACGTCTGCTGCCTGGGCATCGCCGTTCGGCTGCTCCCCACGAGCGATTCGAAGCGGTCTTCCAGGCGGGCTTCGATGACGTCGATCGGGTATTCGTGGACTTGCGCCGCTGCCAACTCGAGCGCCAGCGGGATACCGTCGAGGTGCGCGCAGACGCGCGCGATCGCCGGCGCCGAGGATGGGTCCACCTGGAAATGCGGGTCCTGCTCTCGTGCGCGATCGACAAACAGCCGGGCCGCCTCGGATCGCTGCAGGCCGTCGATGCCTGCGTCGACGCTCGGAAGGGACAACGGCTGCACCCGGTACAACTGCTCCCCTTCCGAGCGCAGTGGCTCGCGGCTCGTCGCCACGACTGTCGGCTCGCGGGACGCCCGCAATATCGAATGCGCGAAATGCGCCGATGCATCGAGCAGGTGTTCGCAATTGTCGAGCACCAGCAACACCTGCTGGTCTTTCAAGGCCGCGGTGACCGCCGCCAGCGGATCTTCGCGCGGAGCGACGTGCAGGCCTAACGCACGAGCGACGGTCGCGGTGATCAGCTCCCCTTGCGTGAGCGGCGCGAGATCCACGAAATGAGATCCGTCGCGAAATGCATCGCGCACGTCGTGGGCAAGCTGGAGCGCGAGGCGGGTCTTGCCGACGCCTCCGGGACCGACGAGCGTGAGGAGGCGCGACTTCGCGAGCAGGCGCTTCAGCTCCACCAATTCGCGCTCGCGCCCCACGAACGAGTTGAGTGTCGCTGGGAGGTCGGAATAGGGCATTCGCCGCCGGCCGTACGCGACGCCGTCCCGCACCTCCACCACAGGGCCGACGAACCTGTAGCCGCGGCGCGCGACCGTCTCGATCCAGCGCTCGCCCCCGGGCGCCTCCTCCAGCAAACGGCGGATTGCGGAGATCTGCACCGTGAGATTCGTTTCCTGCACGACCAATCCCGGCCACGCCGCCGTCAGGATTTCACTCTTGGAGATCACTTCCTTCGGCCGCTGCAGCAGCGCGGCGAGCACCGCTACCCCTCGGGGACCCAACGGTTCAGGAACGCCCTGACGGCTGATGACGCCGGCGCGCGGATCGACGCGGAAGGGTCCGAATTCGAAGACGGTGCTCAATGTGCGCCTTCCCTGGCAGGGGACGTTGGCGATTCTCGCAAACGAGCTTCCACGGTTTGCGGCGGGCCCGATTTAGGAACTCTTTAGCACCCGTCGCGGGCCGTCACCTCAGACTTAGCTTACGTGAGCGACGGCAAGCCGGGCTTGAACACCTTGGCGTCGCGGGAGAACTGGCCATGACGACCGCATATCCTGCCGCCGGGCGGCGTTGAGACACGCCGTCATGAGCGCGCCGATTCAGGGGCAACTCTTGCGCCGAAACCCGCGGCGGGAGACCGCGCTGTTCTTGCATCGGGGACGGTTATGGGTCGTGGATTTTGTAGACGGGGAAGGCGAGATCCTCGACGCCGCGACCTGGGTCAGGTTCAACTGCAGCGACGTCTCCAGGGCGAATTCCTGCGCGGCGGGAAGTGAATACGCGTCTTCGCTATCGCCCGCGCTCGCCGAGAGGCTCGAGCTGCTGCTCGATGCAGCGGAAGCGGCGGGAGACGAACCGGCGTTGGACGACCGAAGTTCCGCGGGGTGGCGCGACGACTGAAAGCGGCATGAAGCGTGTTCGAGCAACTGATCCGCGATCGGCGTGCACGTGCCGGCCGATCGGGGACTTTCTCAACGAATCGGCACGAGGGCATTTCCCGCAAGAATATTCTCAGGAGATGAACGATGACTGCCAAGCAATTGATCACCTTTACTGCCGCTGCACTGACGTCGGCCTGGCTGGTGCAGGCGAGCGCAGAGAAGATCCCTCCGACCGCCCCCTACGATCCTCAACTGCTTGCCGCAGTCTGCCGGCTGGCGGGAGGCGTTTTCTCCCCTCCGGGAGATTCGCCGGGGGGAGGCTTCTATTGCCTGTTTCCCGACGGCACCCTCATCTCCTGTGGTTCCGACAACAATTGCAGTGTCAGCACGCGTATTGCCTCTCTCGATGACCTCTGGCAACGGGTTTTCCTCGTCAGCAGGGTAATCCTCGATAAGGTTGCCAGTGGGCCGGCCGACCTTGTTCCCGTTCTGCTGCCGGCGTCGAGCGCCCCCTACGGCTACTGCAAGCGCAACAATCAGGGGCAGTTGCTCATCGACGTCTACAACCAAGGCGGTGTGGATGCAGCGGCATCCACCACTCGGGTCATCTTCGACAACACGAGCGCGCTCGATCTCGCCACGCCTGCCATCGCTGCGGGGACCCGTGCGCAACTCGTGGTCAGCATTCCCAATGCGTGTTTCGGTGCCACCAACGAGTGCCGGTTCACAATGGGAGTGGATGCGCTTGGGGTGGTTGCGGAGTCGAGCGAGACGAACAACAACGCGACGGGCGCGTGCGGACCGCAGTTCCAGTGATTCACCGAAACTGACGTCGAGCTGTGGGGCTCCCCGACGGCGGTGCGCCTTCAACGCCGCCGTCGGCGTGTCACCCGGGACTTAGAGCACGCCCGCGCCCACCGCGAACACGTCCACCTGCTGGACCTTGCCGCGGATGGTGACGAGGCCGAGCGGGTCGACCGCGATGTCGCCGAGCAGCGCCGCCCGCGTGGCCCCGTCGACCAGGATCGCGCGCTTCGCCTCCTTGGTGTGCGCCTCCAGCCGCGCCGCGAGGTTCACCGTGTCGCCGATGCACGTGTACGTGGCGCGCGCCTGCGTGCCGGTGTAGCCCGCCACCATGTCGCCGGTGGCGATGCCGATGCCGATGCGGATGGGCGCCTTGCCGGCGGCGGCCTGGTCGACGTTGAAGAGGTCGATCATCTCGATCATGTCGAGCGCGGTGCGCGCGGCGGCATCCTCGTGGTCGGCGAGAGGCAGCGGCGCGCCGAAGATCGCCATCAGTCCGTCGCCCGCGATCTGGCTCACGATGCCGCCGTGGCCGGAGATCGCGTCGAACATCAGCGTGTAATACGTGTTGAGGAGCTCGATCGTCTCTTCGGGCGGCTGCGCTTCGGCCAGCGTGGTGAAGCCGCGGATGTCGGCGAACATCACGGTGCCGCGCACGCGCTTGCCGCCGAGCGCGAAGCCCGATTCCTGCAGGTCCTGCGCGACTTCCGGCGTGGCGAAGCGCCGCACCAGCTCCTTCTGCTGGTCGCGCAGGCGTTTTTTCTCGAGGCTCGCGCGGATGCGCGCCTTGAGCAGGATGGGATTGACGGGCTTCGGCAGGTAGTCCTCGGCCCCGAGCTCGATGCAGCGCACGACGTTCTCCATGCCCTCGAGCGACGACGTCACGATGACCGGGAGGTCGCGGAGCTGGAGGTCGCCGGTGAGCGCCTCCAGCACCTCGAAGCCGTTCATCTCCGGCATTTCCATGTCGAGCAGCAGCAGGTCGAAGCGCTCGCGCCGCAGCATCTCCAGCGCGACGCGCCCGTTCTCGGCCGCCGCCACCGCGTGCCCCTGCAGCTCGAGGTTGCGCGCCAGCAGCAGGCGGTTGACCTTGTTGTCGTCGACGATGAGGAGGCGCGCGCCGCCTGCGCCGGGCCCCCCCTCACGCACGGACCATCTCCTTAAGCGCCGCGGCGGCGCGGGCGTAGGCCGCGGCCAGCGCGTCCACGGGTGCCGGGTCGGCGGCGGCCACGCGCGCCGCGGCCGTCATCTCGAGATCGCGCGCCATGGCGCCGAGGCCGAGCGCGCCGAACGTGTTGCTGTTCGACTTGAACGAGTGCGCGGCGCGCCTGAAGGCATCGACGTTGCCGGCCGCGAGCGCGGTCCGCATGTCGTCGAGCATTCGCGGCGCCTCGTCGAGGAACGTGCCGACCAAGTCGGCGACGAACTCGGCGCCGGCCGCCTCCTTCAGGTCTGCGAATGTCGCGGGATCGATCGGCGTGTCGGCGGCCATGGTCAACCTTCTGCTCGAGTGGGGATGCGGGAAAGCGCGTCGACGAGGGCGTCGACACGGATGGGCTTGGTCACGTAATCGTCCATGCCGGCCGCGAGGCACATCTCGCGGTCGCCCTGCATGGCGTTGGCGGTCATCGCGACGATGCGCGGCCGCTCGGCGGCCTGCCAGCGGCCCGTGATCTGCCGCGCCGCCTCGATGCCGTCCATCTCGGGCATCTGCACGTCCATCAATATCACGTCGTACGTCTGCCGCTCGACCGATTCGATCGCCTCGATGCCGTTCGATGCGAGGTCGGCGCGGTAGCCCATCTGCTGCAGGAGCCGCAGCGCGAGCTTCTGGTTCACGACGTTGTCCTCGGCGAGGAGGATGCGCAGCGGATGGCGCGCGGCCATGCCGGCGTCGATCCTGGGCTTGCCGGCAGCTGGCGCGTGGGCCGCGGGCGCGTCTGCACCGGGGCCGGCAAGCAGCGTCACCAGCGTGTCGAAGAGTTGCGACTGCCGCAGCGGCTTCGCGAGGTGGGCACTGAACAGTCCCTCGAAATCGCCGGACTCGCGGCGGCCGAGCGACGTGAACAGGACGAGGGGCATGGCGACGCCCTGCGCGCGAAGCTGCTTGGCCAGCGCGAGGCCGTCCATCCCCGGCATGTGCATGTCGAGGATCGCGGCGTCGAATTTGTCGCCCTCGTCAATCCAGCGCAGCGCTTCGCCGGCCGATTCCGCGGCACGTGGCTGCATGCCCCACTTCGCTGCCTGGAGCGCAAGGATCTTGCGATTGGTGGCGTTGTCGTCGACGACCAGCAGCCGCCGCCCCGCCAGGGCGGGCTGCAGGCCGACGAAATCGCGGCGCGCGTCCGGCGGCAGCGCGGCCGGCCTGACCCGCAGCGTCACGAAGAACGTCGAGCCCTGGCCCGGCCCGCCGCTTTCCGCCCACATCGTGCCGCCCATCAGCTCGGCGAGGCGCTTGCTGATCGCGAGCCCGAGGCCCGTGCCGCCGTACTTGCGCGTCGTCGACGAATCGGCCTGCGAGAACGACTGGAAGAGGCGCGACAGCCCCGTGGCGCTCAAGCCGATCCCGGTGTCGCGCACCGCGAAGCGCAGCTCGACGTCGTCGCCCGCGGCGCGCGCCTCCACGCTGACGACGACCTCGCCCTTCTCGGTGAACTTGACCGCGTTGGACAGGAGGTTCAGCAGGATCTGGCGCAGGCGGGTCACGTCGCCGTTCACCGCCGCGGGCACGTCGCCTTCGAAGACGTAGGCGATGTCGAGCTCCTTCTCGGCGGCGCGCGGGCTCACGAGGTCGAGCGCGGCCTCGACGCATTCGCGGAGCGAAAACGGCGCCGCCTCGATGTCCATCCGGCCGGCCTCGATCTTGGAGAAGTCGAGGATGTCGTTGATGATCGTGAGGAGCGCGTCGCCGCTGTCGCGGATCGTGGTCGCATAGTCGCGCTGCTCGTCGCTCATCGCGGTGTCGAGCAGCAGGCCGCTCATGCCGATGACGGCGTTCATCGGCGTGCGGATCTCGTGGCTCATCGTCGCCAGGAAGGCGCTCTTGGCTTCGTTGGCGGTTTCAGCGGCGGCGCGGGCTTCCTTCGTCTCCTTGAACAGCCGCGAATTCTGGATCGCGATTACCGCCTGGTCCGCGAATGTGCGCAGCAGGGCCGCCTCCTTTTCGCTGAAGGGCCGCGGCGGCTGACGGAAGACGCAGATCGACCCGATGCCGCCGCTCTCCCACATCATCGGACTGTAGATGGCCGAATAGTTGCCGAGGATTTTCACGGCCTTGCCCGCGATCAGCTGCGAGTTGGCGATCGACGCGGCATCGGTGACCTGGACAGTGCGCCGTTCGCGGATAGCCTGGCCGGTGAAGGTCTCGTCCACCGGATGTCCATCGAGGGCGCGGAAGGCCTCGAACGCCGAGCCGTGCCACGCGCCCACGCGTACCCGGTGATCGTCGCCAAGCAGGAAAATCCCCAGTTGCTCGCTCTCGAACAGCCGGTGGCAGCTATCGAGGATCTTGTCGAACACAGGCGCCGTATCGGCGACCGAGCCGCTGATGACCTTCAGCACTTCGGCCGTGGCGGTCTGCTGCTCCAGCGCCTCCTTCGTCTCGTTGAAGAGGCGCGCGTTTTGAATCGCGACCACCGCCTGGTCGGCAAAGGTGCGCAGCAGCGAATCCTCCTGCACGTGCAGGCCATCGGCCACCTCGCGCATCATCGTCAGCGAGCCGATTCCGCGGCCCGCCCACATGAGCGGCGCGACGACCACCGAGGTGCCAAGGTTCATCCGCAGGGCCGCCTGCACGCCTGGCTGCGACGCGTCGGCCTCGTTGCGCAGGTCGCGGATCTCCACGAGCGTGCCGCTGCGGATCGCCTTCTCGGTCAGGGTGCCGGCCAGCGGGCGGGGGAAAGCGGCACGGAAGCGCTCCTCGATGGCGGTGGCTTCCTCATCACCGAGCCGCGCACGGGCTGCCACCGTCAGGCGGAACACGGGCACGTTCACCTGGTCCCTTTCGTCGACGATGCCCAACGCAAAGGCCTGGGCCGGGAACAGGCGCTCGCAGCATTCGACGATCTTTTCGAACACCGGCTGCGCGTTGGCCATCGAGCCGCTGATGACCTGCAGCACTTCGGCGGTGGCGGTCTGCCGCTGCAGCGCCTCCTGGGTCTCGTGGAACAGGCGGGCGTTCTCGATCGCGATCACCGCCTGGTCTGCGAAGGTCTTCAGCAGCGTCTCGTAGACCTTGGCCACGGGGCCAGGATCGGCCCACCCGACGACGAGCACGCCGACGGCGTTGCCCTCGCGGAGCATCGGCACGCCCAGCATCCGCCGCCATCGGCCGACCCTCGCCATGGACTGGTCGTAGTCGGCGTCGGCGAATGCATCCTCCATCACGACGACGGACTCCGAGAGGATCACGCGTCCGGCGACCTGGCCCATTCCCGGAGGCATCGGGTAACGGGATTCCATCAAGGCCCGGAAATCCGGCGCGGTATTGCTGGAGGCTACGAAGTGTACCTGCTCGCCGTCGAAGCGCAGCAGGTTCGCGAAGGGGGCGTCACAGAGCCGCGCAGCATTGCGCACGATGGCGTCGAAGACCGGCGCGGCGTCGGCCACGGAGCCGCTGATGACCTGTAACACTTCCGCGGAGGCGGTCTGGCGGGCGAGGGCGTCCTGGGTCTCGTTGAAGAGCCGCGTGTTCTGGATCGCGATCACCGCCTGGTCGACGAACGATTGCGCGAGCGCGATCTCGGGCGGCCCGTAGGCATGCGTCTGCGAGTGCGCGATCGCCAGCACGCCGACGCACTCTCCGTCGCAGAGCAGGGGCAGCATCAGCGACGAGCGGGGGGCTCGTTGCGCGAAGACTTCGCGCTCGTGCGGAGGCAATTCGATCGCCGTCCAGTCGGGGATGTGCAACATCTGCTTGCTGACGAAAACCCGCGACGGAAAATTGTGGGTGGGATCGATGGGCGCCTGCGGGGGATGTTCCTCCCACTTGTGCCGGCGCTGCGCTTCGTCGCGGCCGGCCGATGCGGCAAGCCGGAATCCGTCGCCGTCGCGGCGCAGGACCACGGTAAACGTCGAGGGCAGCAAACGGAGCGCGGCCTCGACGATCGCGTCGAACACCGGCTGGACATCCGTCGGAGAGCCGCTGATCACGCGCAGGATGTCGGACGTCGCGGTCTGGCGCTCCAGCGCTTCCTGGGTCTCCCTGAACAGGCGCACGTTCTCGATCGCGATGACGGCCTGGTCGGCAAATGTCTGCACCAGGCTGATCTCGGCGGCCGAGAATTCCCGCACTTCGTTGCGCAGCATCGAGATCACGCCCACTGCGGCGCCGTCGCGCAGCAGCGGCACGTTCAGCACCGTCCGAAAGCCATAGCGCTTCTGCAGCTCGCGGATGTCCGGATACTCGGTGTCGATGAGGGACAGGACGTCCGTCACGTGCAGCGTGCGCCGCTCGAGAAACGCGCGGCCGCCCACGGACGTGCGGCGGATCGGCAGCGTCTCGCCGTTCGGATCCGCGTAGGCCGGGCCGTAGCTCGTCATCGCACGCAGATGTTCGCCATCGGCGAGCCACACGCGGCTGCCTTCGGCATGGCACAGCCGGCCGGCCGATTCTGCGACGGCGTCGAGCACGGGTTGCACGTCGGTCGGCGACCGACTGATGACCTTAAGGATTTCTGCCGTCGCCGTCTGCCGGTCGAGCGTCTCGTTCACTTCGTTGAAGAGCCGCGCGTTCCGCAGGGCGATCGCGGCTTGGCGCGACAGGCCCGCCAGGAAATCGAGCTCGCGCGCCTCGAAGAGCCTGCCGCCGTTGCGCCACACCGCCATCGCGCCTTGCACCTTCTCGCCGGCGAGGAGGGGCACCACCATCAGGCGCTCGTCGCGCCGCTCATCGGTTCCGGGGATGTTCACCACGCGTGGATCGGCCGCCGTGTCGTTGATGCGCTCGGGCGTGCCGTTCTGGATGACGCTTCCGACGATGCCGTGCCCCGGTGTCACCACCGCGGCCTTGAGCTGATCGGCCAATTCGCCGAGCGCGACGATGGCGCGGTAGTCCCGGCCATCCTCCTCTGGCAGGAAAATGGCGCTGTTGCTGGCGCCGAGCAGGTCGCGCGCGTGGGCGGCGATGCGGTCCATCACAGTCGCCAGGTCGAGGGTCGCCGACAGGTCGCGACCCACGTCCGACAGCGCCGACGATTCGCGGGCGCTGCGTTGCGTCTCCTCGAGCAGGCGGGCGTTCTCCAGCGCAACGCCCATCGACGCCGCGATCGTCGACAGCAGGTGCACCTGCGCCTCGTCGAACGCGTGCTCGCGCTCGAAGCTCTCGATCGAGATGGCGGCGATCTGGCGCTCGCCGACCATCACGGGCACGAAGACGCAGGACAGGCTGGGGTCCGTGCCTTCGACCACGCTGAGGCCGAACGCGTCCATCGCGGCGCGCGTGCCCAGGACGGCGGGCTTGCCCGTCTGCAGCGCCTGGTTGATCTTCGTCTCGGGTCTGTACGGCCGCGTCCCCTGAGCGAGCCGCTCGCCATGCTCGTAGACGTAGAGGCCGTGAATGACATTGGCGCTCTCGTCGCGCCAATGGATCGCGAGGTCGCCGGTGCGGAACATCTCCCGCAGCTTGTCGCCGACGAGGTCGACGATGGCCTGGAAGTTGAGCTCCTTCGCCATGCCCTGCTGGATGCTGTTGATCACCGCGAGCTCGGACGAGCGGCGCTCGGTCTCCTTCAGCAGGCGCTGCGTCTCGTCGAAGAGCCGCGCGTTCTCCAGCGCCACGCCGAGCGACGCCGCCACCGTCTGCAGAAGCCGCAGCTCGCCTTCGCCGTAGGCGTTCTCGCGCGCGTAGTTCTCCATCGCCAGGATCCCGAGCACGCGGTCGCTGCCGATGATCGGGACGATGACGTTCGACAGGCTCTGGTCGGTGCCGGGCACCGCGCCCAGCCCGGCCGCGATCTGCTCCGCCGCCGTGCCGTACCGCTCGGGCTTGCGGGTCTTGAGGAAGCGCCTGGCGGCGGGGGGCAGGGGCACGGGCGCGAGGCGGAGCCGCTGCCCGTGCTCGTACGCGTAGAGGAACAGCAGCCGATCGTTGGCGACGTCGAACCACTGGATGCCGATGTCCTCGACCTGCAGCACCTCGCGCAGCTTGTCGCCGACCAGATCGACGATGGCCTGGAAATCGAGCGACCCCGCGATGCCCTGCTGGATGCTGCTGATGATGGCGAGCTCGCCCGCGCGCTGCTCGGTGCGCGCGTTGGACGCCTGCAGCTCCGCGGTGCGCTCGGTCACCTTCGCCTCGAGGCCCTGCGCGAACTGGGCGTTGTCGAGCGCAACGGCCGCCTGCGACGCCAGCATCGCGATGAGGTCGCGGTCGGTGTCGTGGAAGCGGCCGGAGCCGCCGCCGATGTCGACATAAAGGACGCCCAGCAGGCGCTGCTGCGCGATCAGCGGCGCGACGATGTGCGAGCGCTGGTCGAGCGCGGCCGCGCCGTCCGGCGTGTGACGCAGGCGGGCCGAGCGCGTACGCCGGGCTTCGTCGAGCCACGGCGCGACGCTGCGAAGCAGGGCGTCCGCATCCTCGCCCTTGGGCAGCAACGCGCCGGCGACCGCGGGCCCGTCGGCGCCCTCCAGCACCAGCAGCACGCGCTCCGCGCCGGAAAGCTCCGTCACCTCGTCGATCAGGAATTCCTGCAGCTCCACCACGCTGCGAAGCTCGTTCAAGCGCATGCCGGTGTCGGCCAGGCGCTCGAACGGTGCGCGGAGGTCCGCCTCGCCTGCCAGATGCGCGGCCTGGCGCCTGGCGGAAAGGCGCCGGCGGCGTGCGTCGGCGATCCACGCCGACACGACGTCGCGGTGAGTTTGTATCTTGTTGAGGTAACTGCGTCGCAGTCCTTCGTCGCTCAGCGTGGCGATCCCTTCGAGGAGCAGCCCGTAGGCAGCGTCGAGCGCCTTGCGGGCGTCGGCAGACCGGCCTGCGGCGACCAGCGCGCGATTGCGTCGCCACCAAACGTGAGCGGGCGACAGACCTGCGCTCAACGAGCGGCTTTCCCGCTTCGCATACCGGTCGATCGCTTCCTGCGTCGTCGCGAGCGCGGCGGCCGTGTCACCTGCGAGCAAATGCGCCTCGGAGAGGTCGGACAGGATCAGGATGTTGAAACTTTCCTGCTCGCTGACGACCACATTGCGGAGCGCATCCTGCAGTTTCCGCTGCGCGTCGGCGCCGTCGCCATCCGCACAGGCGATCAGGCCACCCAGCCACGGCTTGCCGAGCGTCAGGACGCCGTCGCTGTCGACGCCCGGAAGCGAGCCCATGGCGTCGAGCTCGGCCATGCGGTCGCGCGCGGCAGCCACATTGCCCGCGAGGAGATCGTTGCCCGCGACGATGATCAGCGCGTTGGCGACGCTGTTGTAGTCGCGCAGGCGGCGGCGCAGCGCGATCGCCTGCAGCGCCATTCGGCTCGAGCGGCGGTAGAGCCCGAGGGCACGGTAGGCGAGTGCCAGGTTGTTGTAGATCCCCGCCTGGCCGGGCGCGTTGCCCGCGTCCTGGTACGCCGCGAGCGCCCGCTGCAGCCCGCGCAGGCGCGGCGCAAGGTCGATGTTCTGGCGCCAGCGGATGTTGAGTGCGGCCGCCTCGCCCCGGCGGTCGCCGGAGCGGCGCGCGAGCGCGAGGGCCACGTCCGCCGCATGCTCGGTAGCCTTGACGCGGCCGAGGTCGTCCTGCGCGCAGGCGACCACCCACGATGCGCGGCCGCGCTCGACGTCGTCGCCGATTTTTTCGAAGGTGGCGGCGGCAGTCGTGGCGTTCTCGATCGCCGCGACGCTGTCTCCGGTGCGCATCTGCATTTGCGCAAGGTCGGCGAGGCTTCGCGCGACGAGCCGGTCGTCGCGGGCGCGCCTCGCGTGTACCAGCCCGCGCGACGCGGTGGCGACCGCGGCCGCGAGGCCGCCGGAGAAGGCCTGCACGTGCGCCAGGCAGAGGAGGGCCTGCGCCTGCAGTCGTGCGCGACCCGTCTTGTCGGCGATCGCGAGCATCGCCCGAGCGTCGTCGTGCGCCGGGTCGACGTCGCCTTGCGCCACCAGGCTCTCCGCGCGGACGCCCAGGAGTGCGACGCGCACGGCGTCGTCCGCTGCCGCCTGCAGCGCCTGCGTGACGTGCCGGATCGCGGCCGCATGCTGGCCCGTCCACGCCATCTCGCGTGCGGCGAGGACGTCGGGATGCTGCGCGACGACGTCGTGGCGCGACTTGTGCGCGGGCGGCCGCGTCGAGCCGCCTTTGCGCGCGTCGACGCGGCGTAGGGCGGGCTTCTTCGCGATCACGGGGCTAGCGGTCCTTGCGCGCCGCCGAGACTTCGAGCGCGCGGACGAGCTGCTCCACGCGGATCGGCTTGGTCACGTAGTCGTCCATGCCGGCGGCGAGGCATTCCTCGCGGTCGCCCTGCATGGCGTTCGCGGTCATTGCCACGATGCGCGGCCGCTCGTCCGCCGGCCACTTTGCGGTGATGCGCCGCGACGCTTCGAGCCCGTCCATCTCGGGCATCTGCACGTCCATCAGCACGACGTCGTACGCCTGCCGCGCGACCGATTCGATCGCCTCGATGCCGTTCGACGCGAGGTCGACGCGGTAGCCCATCTGCTGCAGCAGGCGAAGCGCGAGCTTCTGGTTCACGACGTTGTCCTCGGCGAGGAGGATGCGCAGCGGATGTCGCTCGGCCATGCTCGCGTCGAGCTTGGGCTTGGGCGCGGCGACCGCCTTGGGCGCGGCGTCCCCGGCCAGCAGCGTCACCAGCGTGTCGAAGAGCTGGCTCTGGCGCAGCGGCTTGCCGAGATAGGCGCTGAAGAGGCCCTCGGTGTCGCCGGCCTCCTTGCGGCCGAGCGAGCTGAACAGGACGAGCGGCAAGCCGGGACGAAGCGTGCGCAGGTGCCGCGCCAGCTCCAGTCCGTCCATCTCCGGCATGTGCATGTCGAGGATCGCGAGATCGAATGGCGCCCCGTTGCGGGCGATGCCGAGCGCCTTGGCGGGAGATTCGGCGTCCGCCGGCACCATGCCCCACTTGGCCATCTGCAGGTTGAGCACGCGGCGGTTGGTGGCGTTGTCGTCCACCACCAGCACGCGCCGGCCCCGGAGCTCCGGCTGCGCGCCGATGAACTCGCGCCGTCCTGCGGCCGGCAGCGTGGCCGGCGAAACCTTGATCCTGAAGCTGAACGTCGATCCGCGGCCCGGCCCGTCGCTCTCGGCCGACATCGTGCCGCCCATCAGCTCGGCGAGCCGCTTGCTGATGGCGAGGCCGAGGCCCGTGCCGCCGTACTTGCGCGTGGTGGAGGCATCGGCCTGGCTGAACTTCTGGAACAGGCGGGAGATCGCCCCCGGCGACAACCCGATACCCGTATCGCGCACCGCGAACGCGAGCTCGACCGCGCGGCCGGTGGTGATCGCGCTCACGGTCAGCACCACTTCGCCGTGCTCGGTGAACTTGACCGCGTTGGACAGCAGGTTGAGCAGGATCTGGCGCAGGCGCGTGACGTCGCCCTTGACGGCGGCTGGCACCTCGCCCTCGAAAAGGTAAGCGAGGTCGAGGTGCTTCTGCGCCGCGCGAGTGCCGATCAGGTCGAGCGCCGATTCGACGCATTCGCGGAGATCGAACGGTGCCGCCTCGATGTCCATGCGGCCGGCCTCGATCTTGGAAAAGTCGAGGATGTCGTTGATGATCGTCAACAGCGCGTCGCCGGAATCGCGGATGGTCGCGGCATAGTCGCGCTGCTCGTCGTCGAGCGTTGTGTCGAGAAGAAGGCCGCTCATGCCGATCACCGCGTTCATCGGGGTACGAATTTCGTGGCTCATCGTGGCCAGGAACGAGCTCTTGGCCTCGTTCGCGGTCTCGGCCTGCGCGCGCGCCTCCTGCGCTTCCGCGAAGAGCCGCGCGTTGCGGAGCGCGACGCCCACGTTGGCGGCGATGGTCTCCAGCAGCCGCTGGTCGTCGGCGCCGTACACGCCTTCGCGCTCGGTGCTCTGCACGCTGATCACGCCCTCGGCGCGGCCTTCGACGGTGATGGGGACGCCCAGGTACGACCGCGCTTCCTTGCCCACGCGCTTCGCCCCGAGCGCCGCGGCACGCCCGTCGACGTCGCTGTTGAGCAGCAACGCTTCGCCGGTGTCGATGATCTTGCTGGTGAGGCCTTCGCCGCGCCGGCGCGAGCCGCTGACATCGCCATGGCGGTACGGAAAGTTGATCATGTCGGCGTCGCGGTCGAGCAGCGCGACGTAGGCGATGTCGGGCTTGAACAGCGTCTTGATCTGGTTCCCGACGAGCTCGATCAGCGCCGAGAGGTCGAGCTTTCCCGCGAGCTCCCGCGAAACCGTGTTCACCGTGTCGAGCTCGGCGGCGCGCTGTTCCGCCTGCGCGAACAGCCGGGCGTTCTCCATCGCCACCGCCGCGGCCAGCGAGAGGCCGACCAGGAATTCGAGCTCGCTCGCCTGGAACGGCTTGCCGCCGGTGCGCCAGATCGCCATCGCGCCCTTGACGGCCTTGCCGGCGCGAAGCGGCGCGACCATCAGCCGCTCGTCGCTTTCCTGCTCGGTGCCCGCGATCAGGACGGCGCGCGCGTCGTGGTTCGTGTCGTTGACGAACTCGGCGCGGCCGCTCGCGATGATGTTGCCGATGATGCCCACGCCCGGAACGATCACGGTGTCCTTCACCTGCTCGGCCTCGTCGCCTTCCGCGACGATGGCCCGAAACGCCGGCGCGCCATCCTTGCCCGCCTCGGGCAGGAAGATCGCGCTCTGATCGGCTGCGAGCAGCTCCTTGGCATGATGCGCGATGCGCTTCATCACCGTGGGCAGGTCGAGCGTCGACGAGATGTCGCGGCCGACCTCGGCGAGCGCCGCGCTCTCACGCGTCCGGCGCTGCGTCTCGTCGAAGAGGCGCGCGGCTTCGAGCGCGACACCCATCGACGAGGCGACGGTCTGCAGCAGCCGCACTTCGGCGGGCCCGTAGGCGTGTTCCCGCTGGTGGTCCTCGATCAGGATGGTGCCCAGCACGCGGTCGCTGCCGATGATCTGCACGTCGAGCGACGATTTGGCCCGATCGGTGCCCGGCAGGTTTAGCAGGCCCGCGGCCTCCTGCTCGGCGACGGTGCCCATGACGCGCGGCTCCCGGCGCTGGAACATCGTCTCACGCGCCGGCCGCGGCGCGATAACGAGGGGCACGCCGTGCTCGTATTCGTACAGGTAATGGACCTCCCGCGTCTGGTGGTCGATCCAGCGGATGCCGATGTCCTGGGTCTTCAGCACCTCGCGGAGCTTGTCGCCGACGAGGTCGATGATGCCCTGGAAATCCAGCGATCCCGCCATGCCCTGCTGGATGCTGTTGATCACCGCGAGCTCGGCGTTGCGTTGCTCGGTTTCCTTCAGCAGGCGCTGCGTCTCGTCGAACAGGCGCGCGTTCTCCAATGCCACACCCATCGACGAAGCGACCGTTTCGAGCAGGCGGACTTCGGCTTCGCCGAACGCGTGCTCGCGCTCGTGGTTCTCGAGCTGCACGCGGCCCAATACACGATCGTTGCCGATGATCTGCACATTGACGTAAGAGAGACTCTGGTCGGTGCCTTCCATCGCGACATTGCCGACGGCGATCTGCTCGGCTGCAGTGTGGTACAGGAGGTGCCCGCGCCGTGTCGTCTGCGATTGCGTCACCGGTTGGGGCGGAATCTCGAGCCGCTTCCCATGCTCGTAGGCGTAGATGTTTTTGAAAGTTCCGGCGTCGTAGTCGATCCAGGCGATGCCGAGGTCGCCAGTCTTGAATACGTCGCGCAATTTGTCCCCGACGAGGTCGACGATCCCCTGGAAGTCCAGCGATCCCGCCATGCCCTGCTGGATGCTGTTGATCACCGCGAGCTCGGCATTGCGCTGCTCGGTCTCCTTCAGAAGGCGCTGCGTCTCGTCGAACAGCCGCGCGCTCTGCAGCGCCACGCCCATCGAGGACGCGATCAGCGTCAGCAGACGCACCTCCGAATCCCCGAACGCGTTTTCGCGCTCGTGGTTCTCCAAGGCGATGCTGCCGACGCGCCGGTCGCCGACCACGATGGGAACCATCGCAAACGCCTTGGCCTGGTCGGTACCGGGCATCGCGGTCATGCCCGCCCCGATCATCTCCGCCGACGTGTTGTAGATAAGGGGCGTTCGCCGCGCGAGGATGCCTGTCCACAGTTCGGCCGATGCAATCGGCGGGCGAGCGGGCATCTCGAGGCGCACGCCGTGCTCGATCGCGTACAGTGATCGCATCGCGCGGGCTTCGTGGTCGATCCACGTGATGTCGATGTCGTCGCTCTTAAGGACGGCCCGCAGCTTCTCGCCCACCATCTCGACGATGCCCTGGAAATCGAGCGAGCCCGCGATGCCGTTCTGGATGCTGTTGATGATCGTGAGCTCGCCGGCGCGCTGCTCGAGCTCGGCGGTGCGTTGCTCGACCTTCCGCTCCAGACCGTCCGCAAAGCGCACGTTGGCGAGCGCGACGGCGGCCTGGCTCGCCAGCATCGCGAGCAGGTCGCGGTCACCGTCGTGGAACCGCCCGAAGGCGCCGTCGATGTCGGCGTAGATGTAGCCGAGCAGCTCCCGCTGGACGATCAGCGGCACCACGACGCTGCTGCGCTGTGCGAGGTTCGGGGCGCCCTCCGGAAGATGACGCATGCTCGCGGCACGATTTCGGCGGCCGTCGAGCAGCCACGGCGTCACCGTCTCGAGCAGCGCATGCTCGTCCTCGCCGGAGGGAACCAGCGCCCCGGCGAGGCGAAGTCCCGTGGGACCTTCTGCCGTCTCCAGCACCAGCAGGACGCGCTCCGCGCCGGAAAGTTCGGTGACCTCGTCGATCAGGAACTCGTGCAGGCTCTCTTCGGACTTGATCTCGTTGAGCCGAAGTCCCGTGTCCACCAGCCGCTCGAACGCCGCCGCGAGGCTCATCTTGCCCGCGAGGTGCGCCTCGCGCTGCCGCCGTGGGAGCTTCCGCTCGCGCGCATGGTCGAGCCACGCGAGGACGAGCTCGCGGTTCTCCTCGCGCTTGTTGAGATAGTTGCGGCGCATGCCCTCGTCGCTGAGGCTGAGGAAGCTGTCGAGCAGATGACGCCAGGCGCGCTCCAGCGCCCTGCGCGCTTCCGCGTTGCGGCCGTTGGCCCGCAGCGCCTGGCTGTGCCGCCACCAAAGCTTCGATGGCTTGACCATGTCCAGCACGGCGAAGCGCATCGCGCGATGCTGGTCGGCGGCGCGCCGCGTCGCCGCCAGCGCTGCCGCGGGCTGGCCGGCCGCCAGATGCGCGCCGCCTGCATCGGTCAAGCCCGCGAGCTTCGCTTCGACGCCCCCGAACTGGCGCGCGGCGCGCTCGAAATACCGCGCCGCCACCGCCGGACGCCCCTCCAGCCGCGCCACCCACCCCGCTGCCAACGCCGGAAACGAGCGGAACCGCTGTTCGCGGAGCGCGCGCGTTATGGCGGTCGCCTCGGCGACCCGCGCCCGGCTTTCCTCCAGCGATCCCGTCGCGCACGCCCAATCCGCCAGGTTCCAGACGAATACCGGCAGCATTCCGCGCGCGCCGGCCCGCGTGCTGATGGTGACGGCATCGAACGTCAGGCGTCGCGCGTGCCGGAACAGTCCGAGGTCGCCATAGGTCGCGCCGAGATTACCCGTGGCGGAGGCCTGGCTCAGCACATATCCTGCCGCCCGGTACGCGTCGAGCGACTGGCCGAAGAGCCGGAGTCCCTGCGCCAGGTCCCCTTCGCATATCGCGAGGGAATTGAGCGCGCTGCCCTGGCCGAAATGGTCGCCGCAACGCCGCGCCAGCGCGAGCGCCTCGATCGCTGCCCGCTTGCTCTGGGCGACCTGATCGAACGCCCAGAGCGCATTGCTTCGCACATTCAGGGCGCGTCCCTGCTGAACGGCGTCCCCCAGCGCCTCGAAAAGGGCCGCCGACTTCGTCGCGTTGCGTATGGCCGGGGTCAGGTCGCCCCGCAAACCTACCTGCGCCTGCGACAGGCGGGCCAAAGCGAGCGCCACGAGTGCTGGCCGATCGCTGCGCTGCGCAGCCTTCAGTCCGGCAGTGCCGGCGAGGAGGGCCTCCCGCAGGTCGCCCTTGCGAATTCGTACGATCACCTCGCGGGCCAGCGCGCGCGCCTGCGACCCGGCATCGCCTTCGCGTCTGGCCAGCGCGATCATCGCCGTCGCGTCGGCGGCCGCGAGTTGCAGGTCGCCGATGGCGATGCAGCTCTCCGAGCGCAGGTCGAGGAACGTCAGGCGATCGTCGACGGAGAGTTTTTTCCGCTTCAGGGCCGCGTTGGCGGCGGCGATCGCCTGCTCGTGCTGGCCGGCCCATGCCAGGTCGGCGACGTGCTGGGTGCTCATCTTCAGCGGCTCTCTCTCGACGTCACGCGGGTGAGCGCCTCCACGAGTGCGTCGACTCGGATCGGCTTCGTCACGTAATCGTCCATTCCCGCCGCGAGGCACTGCTCGCGGTCCCCCTGCATCGCGTTGGCCGTCATCGCGACGATGCGCGGCCGCTCGCCGGCCGCCCATTTCCCCGTGATGCGCCGCGACGCCTCGAGCCCGTCCATCTCGGGCATCTGCACGTCCATCAGCACCACGTCGTACGCCTGCCGCTCGACGGACTCGACCGCCTCGATGCCGTTCGACGCGAGGTCCGCGCGGTAGCCCATCTGCTGCAGGAGGCGCAGCGCGAGCTTCTGGTTCACGACGTTGTCCTCGGCGAGCAGGATGCGCAGCGGGTGGCGCGACGCCATCGCAGGGTCGAGCTGCGATTTCGTGACCGTCGCGGTCCTCGACACCGCATGGCCCGCGAAGAGGCCGACCAGCGTGTCATAGAGGTGCGACTGGTGGATCGGCTTGCCGAGGTAGGCGTCGAACAGCCGGTCGTCGTCGCCGGCCTCGCGCCGGCCGAGCGAGCTGAAGAGCACGAGCGGCAACCCCGGACGGCGCTCGCGAAGCTTCCGCGCCAGCGTGACCCCGTCCATTTCCGGCATGTGCATGTCGAGGATCGCGACGTCGAACGGCGCGTCCTCGCCGATCCAGCGCAACGCCTCGTCCGGCGACTCCGTCGCGCGCGCGTCCATGCCCCACTTGGCGGTCTGCAGCGCCAGCACCCGGCGGTTGGTCGCGTTGTCGTCGACGACGAGGAGGCGCTTGCCCGCGAGCTCGGGCTGTACGCCGGCGAACGCGCGCTGCCGGGCGGGCGGAACGGCGGCGGTGGGCACGTTGATCGTGAACAGGAACGTCGAGCCCTTGCCGAGCCCGTCGCTTCGCGCCCACATGCGGCCATGCATCAGCTCGGCGAGCCGCCGGCTGATCGCGAGCCCCAGCCCCGTGCCGCCGTATTTGCGCGTCGTCGACGAATCGGCCTGCGAGAAGGACTGGAACAGCCGGCCCATGCCGTCCGCCGAGAGGCCGATGCCTGTGTCGTGCACCTCGAACGTGATCTCCGCGAGGCCGTCGCCGGCCGGCGCCGAGCTCACGCTGAGCACCACCTCGCCGCGCTCGGTGAACTTCACCGCGTTCGACAGGAGGTTGAGCAGGATCTGGCGCAGGCGGGTGACGTCGCCGACGATGGCCGCGGGCACGTCTCCCTCGAACACGTAGGCGGTGTCGAGGTGCTTTTCGGCGGCGCGCGCGGTGACGAGGTCGAGCGCCGATTCGACGCATTCCCGCAGATCGAACGGCTGCGCCTCGACGTCCATGCGGCCCGCCTCGATCTTCGAGAAGTCGAGGATGTCGTTGATGATGGTGAGGAGCGCATCGCCGGAGTCGCGGATCGTCGCGGCGTAATCGCGCTGCTCCGGATTGAGCGGCGTGTCGAGCAGCAGGCCGCTCATGCCGATCACCGCGTTCATCGGCGTGCGGATCTCGTGACTCATCGTGGCGAGGAACGAGCTCTTGGCCTCGTTCGCGGCCTCGGCCGCGGCGCGCGCTTCCTTCGCCTCCCCGAACAGCCGGGCGTTCTGCAGCGCCACGCCGATGTTGGCGGCGATCGTGGCGAGCAGCCGCTCGTCGTCGGCGTCGTAGGCGCCCTCGACGTGCGTGCTCTGCACGCTGACGACGCCGAGGGCGACGCCGCCGGCCGTGATCGGCACGCCGAGGTAGGACAGCGCGTGCCGGCCGACGATGCGCGCGCCGAGCGCCATCGAGGCCCGGTCGGCTTCCGTGTTGATGATCAGCGGCTTGCCGGTGTCGATGATGCGGCTCGTCAGGCCCTGGCCGTATTTCAGCGGCGCGATCTCCTCGCCGTGCTGGTAGGGGAACTCGATCATCCCGGTGTCGCGGTCGAGCAGCGCGACGTACGCGACGTCTGCGTTGAAGACCGCGCGGATCTGGTCGCCGACGAGCGCCAGCAGCGCGTCGACGTCGAGCTTGCCGGCCAGCTCCTGCGAAACCGTGTTGACGGTGGCGAGCTCGGTGGCGCGTCGCTCGGCCTGCGCGAAGAGGCGGGCGTTCTCGATCGCCACGACCGCCTGCAGCGACAGGCCCACCAGGAACTCGAGCTCGCGCTCGTCGAACAGGCGCGCGCCGGTGCGCCAGACCGTCATGGCGCCCTTGACGGCCTGGCCGGCCAGGAGCGGCACGACCATCATCCGCTCGTCCACCTCGTTCTCCGTGCCCTCGATCTGGATGCCGCGGGAATCCGCGTTCGTGTCGTTGACGAACTCGGCGCGGCCGCCCTGGATGATGCTGCCGATGATGCCCTGGCCGGCCTCCACGACCATCGCCCGGACGGCGTCGGAGATGTCGCCGATCGCGACGATGGCGCGATAGGTCTGCCCGCTGGCGTCGGGGAGGAAGATGGCGCTGGTGTCCGCGGCGAGCAGGTCCATGGCGTGCCGGGCGATGCGGTCCATCACGGTGGGGAGGTCGAGCGTGGACGAGATGTCGCGGCCCACCTCCGCCAGCGCCGCCGTTTCGCGCGTGCGCCGCTGCGTCTCGTCGAAGAGGCGCGCGTTCTCCAGCGCCACGCCCATGCTCCCGGCCACGGTCGTGATCAGGCGGACTTCAGCCTCGCCGAACGCGTTCTCGCGTTCGTAGTTCTCCAGGTCGATCTTGCCGATGACCCGATCGCCGCTCAGGATGGGGACCTGGATGATGGAACGGCTGGCGTCGGTTCCGGGCACGAGCGTAAATCCTGCCGCCGCCATTTCCGCCGGAGTATTGGCGATCAAGGGGCGGCGAGTCTTGACCATGCGCGCCCACGGCCCGTCTGGCGTAGGCGTATTGGGTTGTATCGTGATGCGCTTGCCGTGCTCGAATTCGTAAAGGTAACGGATCAGGTTCGCTTTCTCGTCGTACCACCGGATTCCGATGTCTCCGGTATGCAACACCTCGCGCAGCTTGTCGCCGACGAGGTCGACGATGCCCTGGAAGTCCAGCGATCCGGCCACGCCCTGTTGAATGCTGTTGATCACGGCGAGTTCGGCCGCGCGCTGCTCGGTCTCCTTCAGGAGCCGTTGCGTTTCGTCGAACAGGCGCGCGTTGTCGAGCGCCACCGTCATGGCATTGGCAAGGGTTTGCAGCAAGCGGACGTCGGAGTCGCCAAAGCTGTTCTCGCCGATGGCGTACAGGGCGATGACGCCATGAGCTTCGTCGGCTTTCAGGATCGGCACGCCCACGTAGCTTCCGGGCAACTTTCCGGCACTGTCGCCGATGACGTTCGAGCCGAGCTCGCTCATCCGGATCTGGATGCCGCTGTTGATGAGCAACGGCTGGCGCGTGTTGATCACGTGCGCGGTGAAGCCGCCTTTGAGCGGTACGGGCTCGATGCGATGCCGCTGCCCGGCCTCGAGAAAGTAGGGCATCGTCAGGCTGTCATGGGCGCGGTCATAGAGCGCGATCGACATGTCCTTCGTGTCGAAGATCTCCGCGATCTTGTCGCCCACGAGATCGATGATGGCGCGAAAATCCAGCTGCGCCGCCAGGCCTTCCTGGACGCTGTTGATGATCGCCAGCTCGGCGGCGCGCTGCTCGCTCTCCTTGAACAATCGCTGCGTCTCGTTGAAGAGCCGCGCGTTCTCGAGCGCGACGCTCATGCTGTTGGCGAGCGTCTGCACCAGGCGCACGTCGGACGCACTGAACGCGTGCTCCCGCTCCATGTCGATAAGGTCGATCATGCCGCGGACCTGGTCGCCGGAGATCATCGGAACGTAGACCGCCGATTTCTCCATCCGCGTCCCCGGCAGCACGAAGCTGCCGTATTTCGCCATGGCCGCCGCCATGTTCTCGTTGACGACCACCGCTTCCCGATGGTGGACGACGTGCCCCGCGAACCCGCGCTCGGGCAGCGGATGTGAGGCGATCTCGATGCGCTCGCCGTCCTCGTAAACGTAGGGGTAGTGGAGGAGCCTGGTCGCAGGATCGTAGATGCGGATCCCCATGTCGGAATTGTGGAAGATCTCGCGGATCTTGTCGCCGACGGCGTCGTAGATGCCCTGAATGTTGAGCTCGGCCGCGAGCGCAGCCTGCACGCTGTTGATGATCGCGAGCTCGGCGGCCCGCTGCTCGCTTTCCTTGAACAGCCGCTGCGTCTCGTCGAAGAGCCGCGCGTTCTCGAGCGCCACGCTCATGCTGTTGGCGAGCGTCTGCAGCAGCCGCACGTCGGATTCGGTGAACGCGTGCTCGCGCTCCATGTCGACGAGCGATATCAGTCCGCGCGCCGAATCGCCGACCACCAGCGGCACGAAGACCGCGGCGCGCTCATCCAGCGTGCCCGGCATCGTGCGGCTGCCGTATTTCTCGGCGGCCTCTTCCATGCGCTCGTTGACCACCAGTGTTTCGCGGGTGCGCACGACATGGGAGCCGAAGCCTTCGGGCCGGATGGGCGTGCTATCGACGCTGATTCTCCTGCCGCCCTCGTAGGTATAGGGGAAATGGACCAGACCGGCCTTGTCGTCGTAGATGCGGATGCCGAGATCGCGATGGCCGAAGATCTCGCGGATCTTGTCGCCGACGGCGTCGTAGATCCCCTGGATGTTGAGCTCGGCGGCGAGCGCGGCCTGGACGCTGTTGATGATCGCGAGCTCGGCCGCCCGCTGCTCGCTCTCCTTGAAGAGGCGCTGCGTCTCGTCGAAGAGGCGTGCGTTCTCCAGCGCCACGCCCATGCTGGCGGCGACGGTCTCGAGGAGCCGCACCTCGGCTTCGCCGAAGGCGTTCTCGAGCTCGTAGTCCTCCAGCACGATGATGCCGAGCATCCGGTCGTTGCCGAGAATGGGGACGAACACCGAGGACAGGCTGTCATCTGTGCCGGGAATGACGCCGATGCCGTGCGCCACGGCATCTGCCTGTGTATTGAGGACGATCGTCTTCCGGCTCGCCGACATCTGTTCCCACGCGCCGCCCGCAGTGGGGCGCGCGGGAGGCGGCGTCATCCGCTTGCCGTGCTCGAACTGGTACAGATAGTGAAGGAGGCCTGTCGCGCGATCATGCCAGCGGATGCCGATGTCGCCGGTGCGGAACACTTCGCGCAGCTTGTCGCCGACGAGATCGATGATCGCCTGAAAATCGAGCTTCGACGCCATGCCCTGCTGGATGCCGTTGATCACCGCCAGCTCGGCGTTGCGTTGCTCCGTTTCCTTCAGCAGGCGTTGTGTCTCGTCGAAGAGGCGCGCACTCTGCAGCGCGACGCCCATGCTCGAGGCCACGGTCGTCAGCAGCCGCACGTCGGACGCGGAGTACGCCTGCTCGCGCTCGAAGCTCTCGATGTCGATCGTGCCGAGTACGCGGTCGTTGCCCACGATCGGGACGCGCAGCATCGCGAGCGCAGTATCGGTCCCGGGCACGGTCGTCAGCCCGAGGGCGACCATCTCCGCGCGGCTGTTGAGAAGCAACGGCTCCCGGGTCATCGCGATTCGCGCCCACGGGCCGTCGGGACCCGGCTTGCCGGGCGGGAGGTCGAGGCGCACGCCGTGCTCGTACACGTAGAGCTGGTGCAGCAGATTGCGCTCCGGCTCATGCCACGCGATGCCCATGTTGCCGGTGTTGAAAACGGCGCGCAGCTTGTCGCCGACGAGATCCACGATGGCCTGGAAATCGAGCTTCGCGGCCATCCCCTGCTGGATGCTGTTGATCACGGCCAGCTCGGCGGCGCGCTGCTCCGTCTCCTTCAGCAACCGCTGCGTCTCGGCGAAGAGGCGGGCGTTCTCGAGCGCGCTACCGAGCGACGCCGCCACCGTCGACACGAGGCGGACGTCGGAATCCCCGAACGCGTCCTCCCGTTCGTAGTTCTCGATGCTGACGTCGCCGAGGAAACGGTCGCCGCTGAAGATGGGCACCGCCAGGAACGAGCGGCTCGCGTCGGTGCCCGGCAGCGGGGTGAGGGCGTAGAGTGCATAGTCGGCCGCCTTGCCCATGACGACCGGCGCGCGGGTGCCCCGCATGATCTCGTACACGCCGCCCGGACGCGGCGCCGCTGCCGGCAGCGTGAGGCGCTTGCCGTGCTCGTACACGTACATGTGGTGAACGAGATTGGCGCGCTCGTCGTACCAGGCGATCGCGAGGTCCGGCGTGTGGAACACTTCCCGCAGCTTGTCCCCGACGAGGTCGATGATGGCCTGGAAATCGAGCTCGGCCGCGAGGCCCTGCTGGATGCTGTTGATCACCGCCAGCTCGGCGGCGCGCTGCTCGCTTTCCTTGTACAGGCGCTGCGTCTCGTCGAAGAGGCGCGCGTTCTCGAGCGCCACGCCCATGCTCGCGGCCACGGTGGACAGGAGCCGGACGTCCGACTCTGAGAACGCGTACTCGCGCTCGTAGTTCTCGAGGACGATGGCGCCAATGACGCGGTCGCTGCCGATGATCGGCACCGACAGCATCGATTTCGAGCTGTCGGTGCCCGGGAACGCCGGTGGCATCTCCGCCGCGGTGTTGAGCAGGACCGGGTGGCGCCGGGACACGAGGACCTCGAAGCTCGTCGTCTTCGGAGCGTTCGATGGAATCGACAGGCGCACGCCGTGCTCGTACTCGTACAGGTAGTGAACGACACGGGCCCGGTCGTCGTACCAGCGGATGCCGATGTCGCCGGTCTTCAGCACCTCGCGGAGCTTGTCGCCGACGAGGTCGACGATCGCCTGGAAGTTGAGCTCGGCCGCGACTCCTTGCTGGATGCTGTTGATGATCGCGAGCTCGCTGGCGCGCTGCTCGAGGAGCGCGTTGGACGTCTGCAGCTCGCCCGTGCGTTGCGCAACCTTTTGCTCGAGCCCCTCGGACCATTGCGCGTTGTCGAGCGCGACCGCCGCCTGACTGGCGAGGAGGCCGAGCATGTCACGGTCGGTGTCGTCGAAGCGCCCGTAGAGGCCGTCCATGTCGACATAGAGGTACCCGATCGGCGCGCCGCTCAACATCAGCGGCGCGACGATCCGCGACCGTTGCCTGATCTGCGCCGCCGTGGCAGGCGTGTGGACGAGTTGTGCCGATCGGGCCGCGTCGGCGCGTTCCAGCCAGGGCGCGATCGTGCGAAGGAGCCTGTCGCCGTCCTCTCCAGCAGGAAGCAGCGCGGCGGCGACGTCGCGCCGGCCGTCCTGCTCGGTCACCAGCAGCACGCGCTCCCCGCCGGAGAGCTCCATCGCCTCCTCGACGAGGAAGCGGCGAATGTCGGCGGCTGCGCGCAGCGTGTTGAGCCGCAGCCCGGTATCGGCCAGCCGCTTGAACGGCTCGCGCACGTTGGTCTCGACGGCGAGATGCGCGAGCGCGCGATCGCGCGGAAGCTTGCGCGTACCGGCATCGGCCACCCACGCGGCCAGGATTTCGCGATTCGTGGCCACCTTGTTGAGGAAGCTCCGGCGCAGGCCCGCGTCGCGAAGGCTCGCCATGCTGTCCAGCAGGAAACCATGCGCGCGCTCGAGCGCCTTGCGGGCTTCGGCGACCTTGCGGTTGGCCGCGAGAGCCTGGGAGTGGCGCCACCACAATTCCTGTGACGTCATCCCGTCCGGCGGGGTGAAGCTCTGCGCGCGATGCAGCGCTGTCGCTTTCGTGGTGGCGCGCAAGGCCGCCGTCGCATCGCCGGCGATGAGCAGGGCGTGGCCGAGCTGCGATTGGCAGCTGGTTTCGGAGCCGAGCGCGGCCTCGTGCGCGATCGCCAGCGCAGCGCGAAAATGGCGTGTGGCGGTCCTGGCGTCGCCAACGAGGAGCGCAAGCTCGCCGGCACTCGCTTCGACGTTGCATTCCATCGACGTGTCGCCGAGCTCCGTTGCCAGCCTCGCGACCTCGGCGAGCTGTCGCGGGGCATCGTCGGAGAGGCCAAGCTTTATCTCCAGGTTCAGCTGATTGCTGACGGCGTAGGTCATCAGTCCCTTGGCGCCGATCGCACGCGCGGTGGCGGCGACCTCCATCTGCAGCCGGCGCGAATGGTGATAGAGGCCCAGCTGCTCGTAGCACGTGGCTACATTGCCGACCATCATTGACCGCTGCTCGACGTAGCCCGCGCGCTCGAACGCCGACCTCGCCTGCTGCCGGCGGCGAATGCCGTCCGCGATGTCGGCGTCGAGCTGCGACAGCAGGTTGAGGGCGTTACCCTCGGCATAAGGGTCGGCGGACTGCCGCGCGGCGTCGAGCGCCCGGGTCCCGGCGGTCCGCGCTTCCTCCGGGCGCCGCGCGTGAAGGTGCACCAGCGCCATGACCCAGTGCGCGCGTCCGCTGGCGCCGACGTCGCCCGTCTTGTCGAAGATCCCGACCGCCTTGCGCGCATTCGCGAGCGCGGCGTCGGCGTCGTCGCCAATCCGTGCCTGCACCTCGGCGAGCACCGCGAGCGTCATCGCGATCAGCCGGGAGACCTTCGACTGCGTGGCCGCTTTGACGGCCGCGGTGGCGAAGCCAAGTGCCTCCTTGTTGTCGCGGCGTATCCGGACCAGCGCCTTGCGCCGCAGCGCCTGCGCCTTGAAGGCCGGCGCCCTGGACGCGTTCGCGAGCGCCATCATGGCGTCGGCGTCGGCGATGGCGAGGTCTATCCGGCCGAGCGCGATCTGCGATTCGGCGCGAAGATCGAGGAGGTCGAGGCGCGGCGCGGTGCCGAGCCCCGCGTCGGCCAGCGCGGCCGAGGCGCGCGCTATGGCATCGTCATGACGGCCGAGGCGGGCAAGCGTTGCGGCCTCTTCCGTGGCGGCGGCCGAGGTGGCGTGGACCGACGTGCTTCGCGCTGGGGTACGCCGCGATCCGGACGTCTCGTGTTTGGCCACCGACATGAACCTGCTCGTCTCGCCGTTATGTTCGACGCTCTTGCGCCCACAGGGTGCCGTCGGACGCTCCCCGGCGTCCTTTCTTTGCGCTGCGTCGGCTCCCCCAGAAGGCGCCTAAGTCTACAGGCGGCCACGGTTCGCGTGGAGGGGATTTTTCCGCCGCAACGTCGAAAATCCGGGCAAAAAAAAGCGCGGCCGGGAGGCCGCGCTTCGGACGTGTAGCGGACAGCTGTTACTGGATGGTGATCTGCCGCGCGTTCGCCTTGGCGAACTTGGGCAGCGTTAGCTGGAGCACGCCGTCGACGTGCTTCGCTTCCGCGGCGTTCGCGTCCACCGCTTCGGGCAGGCGGATCGAGCGGCTCGCCTTGCCGTAGCTGCGCTCGCGCCACAGCGACTTGCCTTCGGCGTCGAGCTCTTCGCGCGTCTCGAACGAGATCGTCACGTCGCGGTCCTCGACCTTGACGTCGATCCGGTCCTTCGCGACGCCCGGCACTTCGGCCTTGACGATGTACGCGTTGGGCGTCTCGACGACGTCGAGCGCGATGGTGGCGGCCGGCGCGGTGGCGTCGCCGTTGGCGGGCGCGAACAGCGCGCCGAACACGTGGTCGAGGGGGCTGCGGTAATGCACGAGTCGGGTCATGGCGTTTCTCCAGTCGGATTCGAAGGGTGCGGCAACCGGGCACGGATGTGCGCGGCTGCCTGTGACTGGAAAATGGCGCCCGGCCGGGCGATTTCAAGGGGCGGCGCGCGAATCGCCGGCGCGGCCGCCCGCTACTTGACGCGCATGCCCGGCTCGGCGCCGGCGTCCGGGGCCAGCAGGAAGATGCCGGGGCCGTCGCCCGACGCCGCGAGCACCATGCCTTCGGACAGGCCGAACTTCATCTTGCGGGGGGCGAGGTTAGCCACCATCGGCGTGAGTCGTCCGACGAGCGCCGCGGGATCGTAGGCGGACTTGATGCCGGCGAACACGGTGCGGTGCCGGCCTTCCCCGACGTCGAGCGTCAGCTTCAGCAGCTTGTCGGCGCCTTCGACGTGCTCGGCATTGACGATGCGGGCGATGCGCAGCTCGACCCTGGAGAAATCGTCGATCGTGATAGGGCCGGCGGCGCCGGACGCGGCCGGCGCGGCGGCGCTCGCCGCCGGCGGGGCGGCGGAAGGAGCGGCGGTGGGGACGGGCGCCGGCACGGGCGCCGGGGCCACCGCGACGGCGGCCTTGGGGCCTTCGAGGAGCGCGTCGATCTGCTTTGAATCGATCCGGGCGATCAGATGCTGGTACGGGCGAACGGCCACCGGCTCCTTCCAGGCATCCGACCACACGTAGTCGCGGTCCATCCCGAAGAGCTCGCGCGCCACGCGCGCCGCGACGACCGGCAGCACGGGGGCCAGGAGCACGGTCAGGAGCTGGAAGCCCTGCAGCGCCTGCGAGCAGACGGTCTGCAGCGCGTCGCGCCTGGCGGGGTCCTTGGCGAGGAGCCACGGCTGCGCGGCGTCGAACTCCGCGTTGATGCGGTCGGCGATGCGCATCGCCTCGCGCAGCACCTTGCTGAACTCGCGCTCGTCGTAACTGGCGCGCGCTTCCTCCGCGGCCATCTGCGCGATCGTCAGGCGGTTGGCGCGGTCGTTCTCGCTCTCGTCGGGCGTGCCGAGCTTGCCGTCGAAGTGCCTGGTGATGAAGTTCGCGGCGCGGCTCGCGATGTTCACGTACTTGCCTACGAGGTCGCTATTGACGCGCGCGATGAAATCGTCCGGATTGAAGTCGAGGTCCTCGACCTTGGCGTTGAGCTTGGCGGCCAGGTAGTAGCGCAGCCACTCCGGGTTGAGGCCGAGGTCGAGGTACACGTCCGGGCTGATGCCGGTGCCGCGGGACTTCGACATCTTCTCGCCGGAGAACGTGATGAAGCCGTGGACGTTCACCCGGTCGGGCACCTTGTAGGGCGCGCCGGCGAATTTCAGCATCGCGGGCCAGAACAGCGTGTGGAAGTACACGATGTCCTTGCCGATGAAATGGATCTGCTCGACGGCCGGATCCTGCAGGAATGCCGCGAAATCGATGCCGCGCACGCGCAGATGCGCCTTGAGGCTCGCGAGATAGCCGACCGGCGCGTCGAGCCAGACGTAGAAGAACTTGCCCGGCGCATCCGGGATCGGAATGCCGAAGTACGGCGCGTCCCGCGAAATGTCCCAGTCGGCCAGGCCCTGCGCACCCGGCGCGGCCGAAAGCCACTCGCGCGCCTTGTTCGCCACTTCGGGCTGCAGCTCCTTGTCGTCGGTCCAGCCGCGCAGGAACTCGACGCATGCCGGATCCGACAGCCGGAAGAAGAAATGCTCGGACTCGCGCAGCACGGGCGTGGCGCCGGACAGCGTCGAATACGGGTTCCTGAGATCGGTGGGCGCGTACACCGAGCCGCACACCTCGCAGGCGTCGCCGAACTGGTCCTTGGCGCCGCACTTCGGGCACTCGCCCTTGATGTAGCGGTCGGCCAGGAACATCGACTTCACCGGATCGAAGAACTGCTCGATCGTCTTCGTGTAGATGAGGCCGGCCGCCTTGAGCCGGCCGTAGATATCCTGCGAGAGCTCGACGTTCTCCGGGGAATCGGTCGAATGCCAGTGGTCGAAGCGGATGTGGAAGCCCGCGAGATGCTTGGGACGCGTGGCCGCGATCCGCGCGACGAGCGCCTGCGGCGTCACGCCTTCGGCTTCCGCCTTCAGCATGATCGGCGCGCCGTGCGCGTCGTCGGCGCAGACGAAATGCACGTCGTCGCCCAGCATGCGGCGAAACCGCACCCAGATGTCGGCCTGGATGTACTCCATGATGTGGCCGATGTGGAAGGGCCCGTTCGCGTACGGCAGCGCCGTCGTGACGAACAGCTTCCGGGGTGAGGCGGGCATGAAAACCTTGTGAAATGCTTGGGTTAAGCGATCGATTCTAGCAAAGCGCCCCGGCGGAGCCGCGTCGGCCGGGGCGATCGGCTAGAATCTCGTGGTTATAACGTGGAGTTTTCCGATGCCGTTGTCCGACGCCGATGTCGCCGCCTGCCTCAAGACGCTGATCGATCCCAACACCGGCAAGGATTTCGTCAGCGGCAAGGCGGTGAAGAGCGTTCGCGCCGACGCCGACGGCGTGGCGGTCGACATCCAGCTCGCGTATCCGGCCAAGAGCCAGCACGACTCGATCCGCCGGCAGGTGCAAGCGGCCGTGGCGGCGCTGCCCGGCGCCGGCAAGGTCACCGTCAACGTCACGCAGAAGATCGTCTCGCACTCGGTGCAGCGCGGCGTCAAGCTCGTGCCCGGCGTGAAGAACATCGTCGCCGTCGCGTCGGGGAAGGGCGGCGTCGGCAAGTCGACCACCGCGGTGAACCTCGCGCTCGCGCTGGCCGCCGAAGGCGCGAGCGTCGGCGTGCTCGACGCCGACATCTACGGTCCGTCGCAGCCGATGATGCTCGGCATTTCCGGCCGGCCGGAATCCAAGGATGGCAAGACGCTCGAGCCGCTCGAGGCCTACGGCATCCAGGCGATGTCGATCGGCTTCCTCATCGACACCGACACGCCGATGGTATGGCGCGGCCCGATGGTGACGCAGGCGCTCGAGCAGCTGCTGAAGGACACCAACTGGCGCGAGATCGACTACCTGATCGTCGACATGCCGCCCGGCACCGGCGACATCCAGCTGACGCTGTCGCAGAAGGTGCCGGTGACGGGCGCGGTGATCGTGACCACGCCGCAGGACATCGCGCTGATCGACGCGAAAAAGGGCCTCAAGATGTTCGAGAAGGTGGGCGTGCCCATCGTGGGCATCGTCGAGAACATGTCCATGCACATCTGCTCGAACTGCGGCCATGCCGAGGCGATCTTCGGCGAGGGCGGGGGCGAGGCGATGTGCCGCGAGTACAACGTGCCGTTCCTGGGCCGCCTGCCGCTCGACATACGGATTCGCGAGCAGGCCGATTCGGGCCGGCCGTCGGTGGTGGCGGACCCCGACGGCGCCGTCGCGCATGCGTACAAGGCGATCGCGCGCAAGGTCGCGATCTTCGTCGCGCAGAAGGCCGCCGACTTCTCGGCGAAGTTCCCGAGCATCGTCGTGCAGAACACGTAGGCCCGCAGCGATTCGTATCGCGGCGCCGTTTTCATAGGGAAAATAGGCCGATTGGCCGAGTGCGGATCCGCACGGCCGTCGTCACAATGACGACTGGTTTTCAGGGAGCGCCTCAAAGATGTCGATCAAGTCCGACAAGTGGATCCGCCGCATGGCGGCGTCGAGCAGGATGATCGAGCCGTTCGAGGCCGGTCAGGTGCGCGAGGTGAAGGGCCACAAGATCGTCTCCTACGGCACGTCGAGCTACGGTTACGACATTCGCTGCTCGAATGAATTCAAGATCTTCACGAACATCAACTCGACGATCGTCGATCCCAAGGCGTTCGACGCCGGATCGTTCGTCGATTTCAGGGGCGACGTGTGCATCATCCCGCCCAACTCGTTCGCGCTGGCCCGCACGGTCGAGTATTTCCGGGTTCCACGGAGCGTCCTGGTGTTCACGCTCGGGAAAAGCACGTATGCGCGCTGCTTTCGAGGCGACACCAGGGTTGCTCTTGTCGATGGCACCTCTCCCACGCTCGAGGATATGGCGCGTCGCGCCGACTCCGGCGAGATGTTCTGGGGCTACAGCGTAGGCGAGAATGGACGCATCGTCGTGTCGCTGCTGGACGCTCCTCGTTACATCGGCCGGGATTCCCTGATCGACGTCGAGCTCGACAACGGCGAAGTGATCAGCTGCACGCCGGATCACGACTTCATGCTCCGCGATGGCCGCTTGCTGGCCGCCGCAGATTTGCGCCCTGGTACCTCGCTGATGCCCTTGTATCGCGAGCTCGTCCGAGGCTACGAGTCTGTGTACCAGCCGCTCAATGGCCATCTGCTTGCTACGCACCGGCTCGCGGACGAGTGGAACCTCCGCGGCGGTTTCTACGCGGATGTGCCCGGCACGCATCGTCATCACATCGATTTCGATCGTCGCAACAACCGTCCCACCAACATCGAGCGGATGGCGGCGTCTGACCACGTCCGCCTGCACAACGGCGAGAACTACGGCGCGGATTTCGACGGGCTCGAGCACGGAGCGGCAATCAGCGATGCGCTGGCTCGATTGGCCGCGGATCCAGAATGGGCGAGGCGTTTCTCCGCGGTGCAGGCGCGACGTTCACGCGAGTTCTGGACGGAACCCCGATATGCCGCAATTCGGGAAGCCGTTTGCGAAGCGCGCCGGAACCCGCCCGACGCCAGCCGCGAGCGGCATCGGCAAGCGATGGTTCAGCGCTATCGCGACCCGGCCGAGCGAGCGCTGCAAGGGCGCCACAGTGCGGCCGCGTGGGCGCGCGATGATGGGGCACGGCGGGCACGCCAGGCGGAAGTCGCCCGTGCAATCCGCATACGACCGGAGATCGATTCTGATCGCGTGCTCGCGGCACTCCACCAGACAGGGTCGGTTCGAGGCGCCGCCCGTTTGCTCGAATGCGACCGGTCTGTCTTCCGGCGCTTCCCGGAAACGATCGCGCGGTTCCGCGGCCAGGGGGCTCTGCGCAACCACAAGGTGACAGCAGTGCGGGAGCGACCAGGCGTGCACGACGTTTATTGCCTCACGGTCCCCGAAGCGGGCAACTTCGCGCTCGAGGCCGGCGTCTTCGTCAGGAATTGCGGCATCATCGTGAACGTAACGCCACTCGAGCCGGAGTGGGAAGGCCATGTCACGCTCGAATTCTCCAACACCACGCCGCTGCCCGCCAAGATCTACGCCAACGAGGGCGTCGCGCAGGTGATCTTCTTCGAGTCCGACGAAATCTGCGAAACGTCGTACAAGGATCGCGGCGGCAAGTACCAGGGACAGCAGGGCGTGACCCTGCCCAAGATCTGACGGCGCGACGCGCGGCTCGGGAGACGCGCAGCATGCAAACGATCACGACCATCGAGGACCTGCGGGCGCTTGCGCAGCGGCGCGTGCCGCGGATGTTCTACGACTACGCCGATTCCGGCTCGTGGACCGAGCGGACGTATCGCGCCAACGAGAGCGACTTCGCCAAGATCCTGCTGCGCCAGCGCGTCGCCGTTAACATGGAAGGCCGCACCACGGCCACGAAGATGGTCGGCGTCGACGTGTCGATGCCCGTCGCCATCGCGCCCACGGGCATGACGGGCATGCAGCACGCCGACGGCGAAATCCTCGGCGCGAAGGCGGCCGAGGCCTTCGGCATTCCGTTCACGCTGTCAACGATGAGCATCTGCTCGATCGAGGACATCGCCGCCAACACCACGGCGGCTTTCTGGTTCCAGCTGTACGTGATGCGCGACCGCGAGTTCGTCGCGAGGCTCATCGACCGCGCCAGGGCGGCGAAGTGCGGCGCGCTGGTGCTGACGCTCGATCTGCAGGTGCTGGGCCAGCGGCACAAGGACCTGAAGAACGGCCTCTCCGCGCCGCCCAAGCTCACGGTGCCGAACATCGTCAACATGATGGGCAAGCCGCGCTGGTGCATGGGCATGCTCGGCACGAAGCGCCGCCAGTTCGGCAACATCGTCGGCCACGTCAAGGGGGTGGCCGACATGAGCTCGCTGTCGGAGTGGACGGCCCGCCAGTTCGACCAGAGCCTCAGCTGGGCCGACGTCGAATGGGTGAAGCAGCGCTGGGGCGGCAAGCTCATCCTGAAGGGCATCCTCGACGTCGAGGACGCGAAGCTCGCCGTGGCCTCGGGCGCCGACGCGCTGATCGTCAGCAACCACGGCGGCCGCCAGCTCGACGGCGCGTCGTCCAGCATCGAGGCGCTGCCCGCCATCGTCGATGCCGTCGGCTCGCAGATCGAGGTGCACCTCGACGGCGGCATCCGCTCGGGGCAGGACGTCCTGAAGGCCTGGGCGCTCGGCGCGCGCGGCACCTACATCGGCCGCGCGTTCCTCTATGGCCTGGGCGCGATGGGCCAGGCGGGCGTCACGCGGGCGCTCGAGATCATCCGCAACGAGCTCGACCTCACGATGGCCTTCTGCGGCCGCACGTCCATCGCGAGCGTCGACCGCAGCATTCTCCTGCCGGGCACGTTCCCGACCTGACCTCGCAGCCCGCAGCGCGCCCTGCGCGCGCCGGGGATCGCCATGCCCCAGTTCGCCACCAAGCGCGCCTCGATGATCGTCGTGGCGGTGTGCCAGGTCGCGGCGATGGCGCTGTGGTTCTCGGCGTCGGCGGTCGTGCCTGCGCTGGCCGCGGAGTTCCATTTGTCCGCGTTCGCGCAGGCCACGCTCACCACGGCGGTGCAGGTGGGCTTCGTCGTGGGTTGCGTGATCAGCGCCGTGCTGGGCCTCGCCGACCGCCTCGAGCTCCGCCGCTTCTTCGCGGTGTCGGCGGCCGTCGGCGCGCTCGCCAACGCGCTGCTGCTCGCGGTCGACCCCGCCACCGCCGCGGCGCCCTTGCTGCGCTTCGTCACGGGCGTCTGCATGGCGGGCGTCTATCCCGTGGGCATGAAGCTCGCGTCGACGTGGGCGAAGGGCGACATGGGCCTGCTCGTGGGGATCCTCGTCGGCGCGCTCACGCTCGGCTCGGCATTGCCGCATCTTTTCAACGCGCTCGGCGGCGTCGACTGGCGGGTGCCGCTCGTCGCCTCGTCCGCGTGCGCGCTTGGCGCCGCGCTCCTCATCGGCACGGCGGGCGTCGGCCCCAACCGCACCGCCGCGCCACGCTTCGACCCGCGCTACGTGCTCACGGCCTGGCGCGACGTGCCGCTGCGCCTCGCCAACTTAGGCTACCTCGGCCACATGTGGGAGCTCTACGCGATGTGGGCCTGGGTCGGCGTGTTCCTGAGCGCCAGCTTCGCCGCCAGCCTCCCCGCGGCGGTGGCGCCCACGTACGCCAAGCTCGCGGCGTTCGCCACCATCGCCGCCGGCGCCGTCGGCTGCGTGGGCGCCGGCTTTCTCGCCGATCGCCTGGGCCGCACCACGCTCACCATCGCCGCCATGGCCATCAGCGGTAGCTGCGCGGCCGGCGTGGGGCTCCTGTTCGGCGGACCGCCGTGGGCGCTCGTCGCAGTCTGCATCGTGTGGGGCATCACCATCGTCGCCGACTCCGCGCAGTTTTCCGCGTCGATCGCGGAGCTGTCCGATCCGGCGCGCGTCGGCACGATGCTCACGCTGCAGACGGCGCTCGGCTTCACGCTGACGCTCGTCACCATCTATCTGCTGCCCCGGTGGGTCGACGCCATCGGCTGGCGCTACGCGTTCGTTCCGCTTTCGATCGGCCCCGCGGTCGGCGTGTGGGCGATGGCGCGGCTGCGGGCCCGCCCCGAATCGCTGCGGCTCGCCGGCGGCCGCCGCTGACGCAGGAATCTTCCGTATGGAAACGCGCTCGCCGCGGGCGTAGCATTCGACTTCCGCCCGCGGCCCTCGCTGCCGCGGCGTAGGACCGGGGTCCCACTGACAGACTGCCGCGGTGGGGCGTACGATCCAGGACGCCGCCGGGCGCGGGCGCCGGCGTCGCAACCCCAGCCCGCGCGCAACGTGAAGGAGGTCCGTATGGGATATCACCTCGAAGGCCGTCTGCTCGAAGTGTGCAACTGCCGCGTGCTGTGCCCGTGCTGGATCGGCGAGGATCCCGATTACGGCACTTGCGACACGATCGTCGCCTGGCACTTCGACAAGGGCGTGGTCGACGGCGTCGACGTCGCCGGACACACGATCGCGATGATCGCGCACGTCCCTGGCAACATCCTGCAGGGCAACTGGACCGCCGCCGTCTATCTCGACGACAAGGTCTCACCGGCGCAGGAGCAGGCGCTGCTCGGCGTCTACACGGGACAGAAGGGCGGTCCGGTGGCGGAGCTCGCCAAGCTCGTCGGCACGGTGGCGTCCGTGCAGAAGGTCCCGATCAAGTTCGAAGTGCGTGGCGGCCACGGCACGATCAAGATCGGCGACGTGGGGTTCGCGGAGCTCGAGCCCTACAAGAGCGCTTCGGGCGCGACGACCACGCTCACCGACACGGTGTTCTCCACCGTGCCCGGCGCGCCGGTGTTCGTCGGCAAGGCGACGGATTACCGGACGACGAATCACGCGGGCCTGGGCAAGGACATCAACATCAAGGGCCACAACGCGCTGCAGAGCACGTTCGTGTTCGACGCCTAGGCCGTCCCGGCGTCGTCCCGTCCCAAGCCCCCGATGGCGTCCGTCCTCGATGCGCTCGGCGCGCGCGCCGCAGGCGCGGAGCGCAACGTCACGCTGGCCGCGCTGCTGGGCGGCCTGGCCGTCGCCGCATGGGGCGTGCTGTGGCTGTGGAGCGGCAGCCCCTATGCGCGCTATGTCGACCACGGCGGCTGGCTCGACACCCGCGCGCTCGGCGAGCTGTGCCGCGCCATTCCGGGCGGCACGATCGTCGTCCCCATCGTCCTGTACGCGCTCGCGTGGGTGCTGATGATCGCGGCGATGATGCTGCCCACGACGTATCCGGTGCTCGGCCTGTTCCGCACCATCACCCGCGGCCGCCCCGACGCCGCGCGACTCGTCGCGCTGGTCATCGCCGGCTTTTTCGTCGCATGGTTCGCGTTCGGCGTCGTGGCGCACGCCGCCGACGCGGCGCTCGCGTGGCTCGGCGCCCGCAGCCCGTGGCTCACGCTCAACGGGTGGGCGGCGGGGGCCGCGGTGCTGGCGCTGGCGGGACTCTTCCAGTTCACCGCGCTCAAGTATCGGTGCCTGGAGCAGTGCCGCACGCCGTTCGGGTTCGTCGCCTCGCGGTGGCACGGCCATGCGCCGGCGCGCGAAGCGTTCCGTCTCGGCGTCGACCACGGCGTGTTCTGCGTCGGCTGCTGCTGGGCGCTGATGCTCTGCATGTTCGCGATCGGCACCGGCAGCCTTGGCTGGATGCTGGTGCTGGCGGCGCTGATGGCGGCGGAGAAGAACCTGCCCGGCGGAACGCGCCTGCGGCTGCCGGTGGGGCTCGGTCTCGTCGCGATCGCGGCGGGGCTCACGGCCGAGCACCTGTAGCCGGACGGGATTCGCCGGCCGCAGCGCCGTCGGAAATGCCCGGGGGCGAGAGCGGCTGATAACATCGGCGGTCCCGAAGGACCTCACGATGCCCCGACTCGCCGCCAATCTCACAATGCTCTACAACGAGGTCGAGTTCCTCGACCGCTTCGCCGCCGCCGCGGCATCCGGCTTCAAGGGCGTCGAATACCTGTTTCCGTATGCGTATCCGACCGCGCAGCTCGCGGAGCGGCTGGAGCAGCACGGCCTCGAGCAGGTGCTGCACAACCTTCCGGCCGGCGACTGGGCCGCCGGCGAGCGCGGCATCGCGTGCCTGCCCGATCGCGTGGGCGAATTCCAGGACAGCGTGGGCAGGGCCATCGAGTACGCGACGGCGCTTCGCTGCCCGCAGGTGAACTGCCTCGCCGGGATCGCGCCGCGGGACGCGGACACCGGCAAGGTGCGCGCCACGTTCGTCGACAACCTGAGGTTCGCCGCGCCCAGGTTCGCGGCAGCCGGCATCCGGCTCCTGATCGAGCCGATCAACAGCTTCGACATGCCCGGCTTCTATCTCAACCACACGAAGCAGGCGCTCGATCTCATCCGCGACGCCGGCACCGACAATCTCTACGTGCAGTACGACATCTATCACATGCAGCGGATGGAGGGCGAGCTCGCCAACACGATCAAGGCGCACCTGCCGAAGATCGCGCACGTGCAGCTCGCCGACACGCCGGGCCGGCACGAGCCCGGCACCGGCGAGATCAATTACCGCTACCTGCTCGGATTCCTCGACGCGATCGGGTACCGGGGCTGGATCGGCTGCGAATACAAGCCGAAGGGCGACACCGTCGAGGGCCTCGGCTGGCGCGCGGCGCACGGAGTCTGACCACGATCGGAGAGTGAAATGGCGAACCTGGGATTCATCGGTCTCGGCATCATGGGCGCGCCGATGGCCGGCCACCTGATCAAGGGCGGTCACCGCGTGCATCTGCAGAGCCGCAGCGGCGTCCCGGCGGCGCTGTCGGCCGCCGGCGGCATCGCGTGCAGGACCGCCGCGGAGGTCGCGGAAGAGGCGGACGTCGTCTTCACGATGGTGCCGGATACGCCGGACGTGGAAACGGTGCTCTTCGGCGCCGACGGCGTGGCGCATGGCCTTTCGCGCGGCAAGACCGTCGTCGACATGAGCTCGATCTCGCCGCTGGCGACGAAGGCGTTCGCCGCGAAGATCGGCGCGCTGGGGTGCGGGTACGTCGACGCGCCGGTGTCCGGCGGCGAGGTCGGCGCCAAGGCCGCGTCGCTCACCATCATGTGCGGCGGCAGCGCGGAAGCGTTCGCGACGGCGAAGCCGTTCTTCGAGCTGATGGGCAAGAACATCACGCACGTGGGCGCGGTGGGCGACGGGCAGACGACGAAGGTCGCCAACCAGATCATCGTCGCGCTGACGATCGAGGCGGTCGGCGAGGCGCTGCTCTACGCGTCGAAGGCGGGCGCGGACCCGGCGAAGGTGCGGCAGGCGCTGATGGGCGGGTTCGCCGCGTCGCGCATCCTCGAAGTCCACGGCGAGCGCATGATCAAGCGCACGTTCAATCCCGGCTTTCGCATCGAGCTCCACCAGAAGGACCTGAACCTGGCGCTGTCGACGGGCCGGGCGCTCGGCGTCCCGCTGCCCAACACCGCGAGCTGCCAGGCGCTGTTCACGTCGTGCGCCGCGCACGGCGGCGCGGCGTGGGATCACTCGGCGATGGTGAAGGCGCTCGAGAACCTCGCCGATTTCGAGATCGGCGCGGCGCCGCCGGCCCGCTGACTCGCGCCGCATGACGCAGGATTCGCCGCGCGCGCTGCTGCGGTCGATGTTCGACGCGGCGATCAACGCGGCGCAGCCGGCGCAGTGCCTGCCGCCGCACCTGCCGCCGCCGCCGCGCGGCCGCACGATCGTCGTCGGCGCCGGCAAGGCGTCGGCGGCGATGGCGCGAGCGCTCGAGACGCACTGGCCGGGAGCGCTCGAAGGCATCGTCGTAACGCGTTACGGCTACGCGGTGCCGTGCGAGCGCATCGAGATCGTCGAGGCCGCGCACCCGGTGCCCGACGCCGCGGGACGCGACGCCGCGCGGCGGATCCTCGACCTCGTCGCGGGCCTGTCCGCCGATGACCTCGTGATCGCGCTCGTGTCCGGCGGCGGCTCCGCGCTGCTCGCGCTGCCGCTGCCCGGCATCACGCTCGACGACAAGCAGGCGCTGAACCGTGCGCTGCTGCAGTCCGGCGCGACGATCAACGAAATGAATTGCGTGCGCCGGCACCTTTCGGCGATCAAGGGCGGGCGCCTTGCGGCGGCGTGCCATCCGGCGGAGGTCGTCACGCTGCTGATGTCGGACGTGCCCGGCGACGATCCGGTCAACGTCGCGTCGGGGCCGACGGTCGCCGATCCCACGACCTGCGCAGACGCGCTCGACGTGCTGCGCCGCCATGCGATCGCGGCCCCCGTCAACATCGTGCGCGTGCTCGAGACGGGCGCCGGCGAGTCGGTGAAGCCCGGCGATCCGCGGCTCGCGCGCGCGTCGACGCGGATGATCGCGACACCGCAGGCGTCGCTCGAGGCCGCTGCGGCCGTCGCGCGCGCGGCCGGCTACACGGCTGCCATTCTCGGCGACGCCATCGAAGGCGAGGCACGCGACGTCGGCAAGGTGCTGGCCGGCGTGGCGCTGCAGGTGTCCGCGCATGCGCAACCCGTCTCCCCCCCGTGCGTGCTCCTGTCCGGCGGCGAGACGACCGTCACGGTGCGCGGCAACGGACGCGGCGGCCGCAACGTCGAGTTCCTGCTCGCGCTCGCGATCGCGCTCGACGGCCGCGCCGGCATTTACGCGCTCGCCGGCGACACCGACGGAGTCGACGGGCAGGAAGAGATCGCGGGCGCGATCGCGTCGCCCGACACGCTGACGCGCGGGTGGCGCCTCGGCCTGAAGCCGCGCGACGCGCTCGCCGCCAACGACGGCCACGGCTTCTTCCAGGCGCTCGGCGATTCCGTGATCACCGGCCCCACGCTCACCAACGTCAACGACTTCCGCGCTATCCTCGTCCTGCCGCACGGTTAGTCCGGGCGGCGGCGAAACGGAGACAGACTCGATGCGATTCGGCACCGAACTGATGCGGCAGGCCGACGTGCTCGGACGCTTCACCGAGGACGCGCCGCGCGTCACCCGCACCTACCTGTCCCCGCAGCACAAGCAGGCGGGCGAATACCTGATCGGCCTCATGCAGCAGGCCGGGATGACGGCCGGCTTCGACGCGCTCGGCAACATCGTCGGACGCTACGAGGCGGCGAGCCCGCAGGCGCCGGTGGTGATGACGGGATCGCACCAGGACAGCGTGCGCAACGCCGGCAAGTACGACGGCCTCTTCGGCATCCTCACGGCGATCGCGTGCGTGGGCGACCTTCATCGGCGCGGCAAGCGGCTGCCGTACGCGCTGGAGGTCGTCGCCTTCGGCGACGAGGAGGGTGTGCGCTTCGGCGCCACGCTGATCGGCAGCAAGGCGATGGCGGGCGCGTTCGACCCCGCGTGGCTCGACAAGGCCGACGAGCAGGGCACGACGATGCGGCAGGCGCTCGCCGACTTCGGGGGCGACCCCGGCGGCTGGCAGGCGCTCGACCGCCGCGGCAAGCATGTCGTCGCATTCGTCGAGTCGCACATCGAGCAGGGCCCGGTGCTACTGAACGAGGGGCTCGCCGTCGGCGTGGTCACCGCGATCGCCGGCGCCACGCGCAACCTGGTCCGGGTGACGGGCCTCGCCGGCCACGCCGGCACGGTGCCGATGGGTGCGCGGCAGGATGCGCTCGCCGCCGCGGCCGAGATGGTGCTGCTGGTCGAGCGGCACTGCGAGACGCATCCGGGGCTGGTCGGCACCGTCGGCAAGCTCGGTGTGCTGCCGGGGGCGGTCAACGTCATACCGCAGGACGTCGAGTTCACGGTCGACGTGCGCTCCGCCGACGACGCGCTGCGCCGCGACGCGGTGGCGGCGATCGTCGCCGGCTGCGACGCCATCGCGCGGCGCCGTCGCGTCGCCGTCACGTCCACGCCGTTTTTCGCCGCCGACGCCGCGCCGTGCGACGCGGCGCTCCAGCAGCGCTTCGCCGCCGCGATCGCCGCTCACGGCATCGCTGTGCGCCACCTGCCGAGCGGCGCGGGCCACGACGCGATGATGTTTCCCGCCGTGGCGCCCACGGCGATGCTGTTCGTCCGCTGCGGCAACAACGGCATCAGTCACCACCCCGACGAGACGATGACGGCGGCGGACGCCGACATTGCCACCTCGGTGCTGCTTCACTTCTTCGAGCATTTCGAGCCGGCCGCCGGATGAGCGCGGAGACCGAGCTCGAGCGCTGGATCGACGCGCATCACGCCGCGCAAGTCGAGTTCCTGCGCGCGATCGTGCAGGTACCGTCCGACACGCCGCCCGGCGACAACGCGCCGGCGGCCGAAAGGGCGGCCGCGCTGCTCGGCGGCCTCGGCTTCGCCGTGGAGCGGCATCCGGTGCCGGCCGGCGTGCTGCGCGCCTACGGCATGCGCAGCGTCACCAACCTGATCGTGCGCCAGCGCTTCGGCGCCGGCGGCCCGACGATCGCGCTGAACGCGCACGGCGACGTCGTGCCGCCCGGCGAAGGCTGGTCGAAGCCTCCGTACGAGGGCGTGGTCGAGGACGGCCGCATGTACGGCCGCGGCGTGGCCGTCTCGAAATCCGACATCGCGACGTACACGTACGCGCTCGCGGCGCTGCGCGCGCTGCAGGAGGCGGGAGCGAAGCTCTCGGGCACCGTCGAGCTGCACTTCACGTACGACGAGGAGCTGGGCGGCCTCGCCGGCCCGGGCTTCCTGCTCGAGCACGGCCTCACGCATCCCGACTATGCGATCGCCGCGAGCTTCAGCTACGCCGTCGTCACCGCGCACAACGGCTGCCTGCAGTTCGAGGTGACCGTGCACGGCAAGGCGGGCCACGGCGCGATGCCCGAGAGCGGGCGCGACGCCTTTCGCGCCGGGACCGCCATCCTGAACGCGATCTACGCGGAGGCCGACGCGCTGAAGGCCGTGAAGTCGGGCGTCGCCGGCATCGACCATCCCACTATGATCGTCGGGCTGATCGATGGCGGCATCAACACCAACGTCGTGCCGGACCGTCTCACGCTGCGGCTCGATCGCCGGATGATTCCGGAGGAGCGGCCCGCCGAGGTGGAGGCGCGCGTCCGCGCGCTGATCGAAGGCGCGGTCGCGGGGCGCGACGGCATCCGGGTCGACATCCGCCGGCTGCTGCTCGCCAACGCGCTGACGCCGCTGCCGGGACACGAGGTGCTGGTGCGCGCGATCACGCGCCATGCGCGGCGCGTGTTCGGCGAGGACATCCCCGCCGTCGGCGTGCCGCTCTATGCGGACGCGCGGCTCTACGGTGAGCACGGCGTGCCCATCGTGATGTACGGCGCCGGCCCGCGGACGATCGGCGAATCCAACGCCAAGCGCCCGGACGAGAACCTGCTGCTCGAGGACCTGCGCCGCGCCACCGTCGTCGTCGCGTGCACGCTGCACGATCTCGTCGCCGGCTAGCGGCGAGCGGTCACACCAGCGGCGGCGCGATCTTTTCGGTGGCGAAGGCCCGCTGCACGGCGGGGCGCAGCAGCATCCGCTGCAGATACAAACCCACGCTCGGCAGCGCGCGGGCCGGCCGGGTGAACGCGCGGGTCCAGCGGCACAGCACGAACAGCAGCGGATCGGCGGCGCTGTACGCGGCGCCCAGCAGCCACGGGCCGTTGTGCGCGTCGAGCGCGGCCTCCACCTGATCGAGGAGCGCGCCGATTCTCGTCTCGGCGTGCGCCTTCACCTGCGCGGCGGCGGCCGTGTCGCCGTCGTCGACCATGCGCTGCGGGTAGAAGTAGTGGAGCAGCATCGCCTGCAGCGAATTCGTGCACCAGACGAGCCATTTGTAGTATTGCGCCCGCGCCGCGGTGCCGAGGGGCGGCGCCAGGGCGGCGGCGGGATGGGTGTCCGCGAGATGCAGCACGATCGCGGCGGTCTCGTAGAGCACGAGGTCGCCGTCGACGAGCACGGGGATGAGGCCGTTGGGATTGAGCCGGAGATAGCCCGGCGACTTGTGCGCGCCCTGCGTGCGGTCGACGAGCGTGAGCTCGAACGGCACGCCGATCTCCTCCAGCACGATGTGGGGCACCAGGCTGGCGTTGCCCGGATAGTAGTAGAGCTGCGGCATCGGGGCGGTCTCCTGCGGCGGCGGAAGACTCGGCCGCGCGGCGCTCATTCTGCCTTCATTCCCGTGCCTTCTGCACCCAGAACTCGTACATGCCGGCGAACGCGCGCGGATCGGACGCTTCGTAGGCGTTCCAGCGGTCGAGGTCGGTGCGGTACGGATCCTCGGGAAAGCGCCGGGCGTAGTCGGCCACCACGGCCGGCGGCATCTGGAAGCCGAGGAAGCGCACGCCGAGGGTGGCGAGCAGCGTCTTTATGGCCGGCAGCGTCGTCCGGTGCTCCTTAACGTGGAACAGCAAGTCGCGCGTCTCGGCGACCGAATGGAAGTCGCGGAGCGCCGCCAGCGCGCGCAGCGGCGAGCCTTCCGGCGCGCCGATCGCGGCCGCCCGGAAACGGCGGATGTCCGCCGCGGTGGCGGCATAGCCCTCGGCTTCGATGACGCCGCGCGCCGCGGTGATGGCGGCCCGCGCACGCTCGCCGTAGAGGCCGGCCAGCAGGAAGCCGCCGGGGCGAAGGACATCGAGCAGCGCGCGCCAGCCCGCGGCGGGATCGGCGAGGTGATGCAGCACGCCGACGGCCTCGATCACGTCGAAGCGGCGCCCTGCCGCGGCAATGCCGAGGAGGTCGGCCTGCGCGAACTCGACGTTGCCGGCGGCCGCCTCCTGCGCCTTGCGCGCGGCGTAGCCGAGGCTGGCGCGGCTGAGGTCGATCGCGAGGATGCGGGCCCGCGGAAACCGCTGCGCGGTTTCGAGCGCATGCTGGCCGGTGCCGCAGCCCGCGATCAGCAGGTCGAAGGCGCCGTCGTCGCGGAGCGGCTCGAAGGGCACGCCGGGCAGCGCCGAGTGCAGCCAGGCGTCGAAGGCCGCGGCGGGACGCGGCGGCGCGGCGCGCGTCCAGCGCGGATACGGATGCTCCTCGTATTGCGCCTGAACCCGGCGCGACGTCGCGTCGTCTATCGGCGTGAGTGACGGCAGCGCGTCGCGCAGCGCTTGCTCGGCGCGCACCTCGGCCACTTGCTGGCGCACCACCGCGTCGACCGGCGCCGGCCATGCGTGCGCGAGCAGCGCCGCCGCGCCGCGCAGCGCTCCGAGCGGCTGGTAGGACGCGAGGAGCGCGAGCGCGGCGGGCGCGACGTCGTCGCCGGCGGCCAGCGCCGCTTCAATCCGGCCGCGCAGCCGGGCGACGCGTGCGTCCTCGTCCGCGGTGACGGCAAACGCGTAGTCGTTGAGGTAGCACTGGCGCGCCAGCGCGCCGAAAAGATCCAGCGCCGCGGGTTCCGCGCCGTCCGCCTCGACAACCTCCCACAGCGCTGCGCGGGCGAGGGTGAGGAGCTTCTCCAGCGCGGCATCGGTGACCGGCGTGCTGGTGACGAGCGCCGCGAACAGCGGGTCTGAGGCGATGGGCGCCATGCCGTCCGGTCCGAACAGCGCCGCGGCCGACAGCGGCGCCGGCAACGCCTTGGCGGCGCGCTCGAGCGGCGCCGCGAACGCCGCAGACGCGCGGAGCGCGCGCGCCGCGACCGTGGCGAGCTCGGACGGTCGCGCCCACGGCTCCGTCAGCGCGCGCAGCAAAAGCGCGCGCACGGCGGGATCGTCCCGCGTGACGTCGAGCGCCGCGAGCGTGCGGCCGAAGTTCGCCTTGATCTCCGGCGTCTCGCCGGCCTGCAGCGCGCGCTGGAACGCGGCCACGGCGTCGTCGTGGCGGCCGAGGCTGTACAGCAGGTTGGCGAGGTTGTTGTGCGCGTCGGCGTAGCCCGGCTTTTGCGCCAGCGCGCGGCCGTAGCCCGCCAGTGCCGCTTCGGCGTCGCCGCGCGCCTGCATCAGGTTGGCGAGGTTGTTGTGCGCTTCGGCGAAGTCCGGCATCAGCGCGAGCGTGGCGCGATAGCCGCCGATCGCGGCGTCGGCGTGGCCGAGGCTCTCGTGCAGCGTCGCCAGGTTGAAGTGCGCGGCGGCGAACTGCGGCTCGATCTCGATCAGCCGCCTGTAGGTGTCCACCGCTTCCGCGTGCTTCGCCTGGCGCTGGTACGTGACGGCGAGGTTGTAGAGCGCCGACGGAAAGCGCGGCTCCAGCGTCAGCGCCTCGCGGTAGCGCGCGACCGCCTCGTCGAGCTTGCCCTGCTGCCGGAGCGCGTTGCCCGCGTTGTAGGCGAGGTCGGGCGATTTCGGCGCGTGCGCGAGCGCCTGTTCGTAGGCCGCGACGGCGTCGTCCAGCCGGCCGAGCTTGTGCAGCACGATCGCCAGGTTGGCGTGGGCGGGGGCGAGGTCGGGCTTCAGCGCGATCGCCTCCCGATAGCGCGCGGCCGCGTCGTCGAGGCGCTCCTGGTCGCGCAGGATGTCGCCGAGGTCGTGGCGATAGTACGGCTCCCGCGGGTCGAGGCCGATGGCGCGCTCGACGAGGTCGCGCGCCAGCGCGGGCCGGCCGGTCTGGAACGCGACCATGCCGAGGAGATGCAGCGCGTCGGGGTGCTCCGGCGCGGCGTCGAGCACCTGCTTGTACAGCGCCTCCGCCTGCGCGAGGCGGCCCGCGTGATGGTGCTGGAGCGCGGTCTTCAGCGTCGCGGCGTGCGTGAGGCGGGCGGTGTCGGCGGCGGACATCGTGATCGGAGATATGGGCGGAACGCGCGGGGCGGGCGCCGGCGCGACCGCCATGATAAGGCACCGCTCGACGGCGGGCGCCCTAGCCCTGACCGAACGGGTGCCGGGCGATCCAGTGCCGCGCGACGTCGATGCGGCGGCAGATCCAGACGCGATCGTGCCGCGCCACGTGGTCGAGGAAGCGCTGGAGCGCGGCGAAGCGCCCCGGCCGCCCGAGGAGGCGGCAGTGCATGCCGACCGACATCATCCGCGGCCGCTCGGCGCCCTCCGCGTACAGGACGTCGAAGGCGTCTTTCAGGTAGGCGAGGAACTGCTCGCCGGTGTTGAAGCCCTGCGGCGTGGCGAAGCGCATGTCGTTGCAGTCGAGCGTGTAGGGCACGATCAGGTGCGGCCGGGCGCCGGCGGCGGTTTCGACGGTGGTCCACAACGGCAGGTCGTCGCCGTAGTAGTCGGCGTCGTAGACGAACCCGCCGTGCTCGACGACGAGGCGGCGCGTGTTGGGGCTGTCGCGCCCCGTGTACCACCCGAGCGGCGCGGCGCCTGTCATCCGGCGGAACGCCTCCACGGCGAGGCGCATGTGCTCGCGCTCGGTCGCCTCCGGCACGTTCTGGTAGTGGATCCACCGCCAGCCGTGGCAGGCGATCTCATGGCCCAGCGCCGTGAACGCGGCGGTGACCTCGGGATTGCGCTCCAGCGCCATCGCGACGCCGAACACCGTGAGCGGCAGCCCGCGGCGCTCGAACTCGCGCAGGATGCGCCAGACGCCGGCCCGCGCACCGTACTCGTAGATCGACTCCATCGAGAGGTGCCGCGCGGGATAGCTCTCGGCGCCGACGATCTCGGACAGGAACCGCTCCGACGCCGCGTCGCCGTGCAGGACGCTGCTCTCGCCGCCCTCCTCGTAGTTGAGGACGAACTGGACGGCGATGCGCGCGCCGCCGGGCCAGTCGGCGGCGGGCACGTCGCGGCCGTAGCCGACGAGGTCGCGCGGGTAGTCCATGGGCGTCGTCCCTTCCGCTGCAGATGGTAACCCGGGGGTGTTTGCCGCGCTGCGGCGCGTATAATCCGCGCCTTTCCGGAGGTCACCTCCGGCACCGAGGGCGCCGATGAAATTCCGCTTTCCGCTCGTCATCATCGACGAGGATTACCGCTCCGAGAACACGTCCGGCCTCGGCATCCGCGCTCTCGCGGCCGCGATCGAGAAGGAGGGGATGGAGATCCTCGGCGTGACGAGCTACGGCGACCTGTCGCAGTTCGCGCAGCAGCAGTCGCGCGCCTCCGGCTTCATCCTGTCGATCGACGACGAGGAGTTCACGCCGGGACCGGAGCTCGACCCCGCGCTCGTGAAGCTCCGCACGTTCATCCAGGAGATCCGCTTCCGGAACGCGGAGATCCCGATCTACCTGTACGGCGAGACGCGCACGTCGCGGCACATCCCGAACGACATCCTGCGCGAGCTGCACGGCTTCATCCACATGTTCGAGGACACGCCGGAGTTCGTCGCCCGGCACATCATCCGCGAGGTGAAGTCGTACCTCGACTCGCTGGCGCCGCCGTTCTTCCGCGCGCTCCTCGATTACGCGCAGGACGGCTCCTATTCGTGGCACTGCCCCGGCCACTCCGGCGGCGTCGCGTTCCTGAAGAGCCCCGTCGGCCAGATGTTCCACCAGTTCTTCGGCGAGAACATGCTGCGCGCCGACGTCTGCAACTCCGTCGACGAGCTCGGCCAGCTCCTCGACCACTCGGGTCCGGTGGCGGCGGCGGAGCGCAACGCGGCGCGGATCTTCAACGCCGACCACTGCTTCTTCGTCACGAACGGCACGTCGACGTCGAACAAGATGGTGTGGCACGCGAACGTCGCCCCCGACGACATCGTCATCGTCGACCGCAACTGCCACGTGTCGATCCTGCACGCGATCACGATGACCGGCGCGATCCCGGTGTTCCTGCCGCCCACGCGCAACCACCTCGGCATCATCGGCCCCATTCCGCAGGACGAGTTCCGCCCGGAGAACATCCAGCGGCGGATCGAGGCGCACGCGTTCGCGCGCAACGCGAAGAACAAGAAGCCGCGGATCCTCACGCTGACCCAGAGCACGTACGACGGCATCGCCTACAACGTCGAGATGATCAAGAGCACGCTCGGCAACTACATCGACACGCTGCACTTCGACGAGGCGTGGCTGCCGCACGCGGCCTTCCACGAGTTCTACAAGGACATGCACGCGATCGGCAAGGACCGCCCGCGCAGCAAGGAGGCGATCATCTTCGCGACGCACTCGACGCACAAGCTGCTGGCGGGGCTGTCGCAGGCGTCGCAGATCATCGTGCAGGAGTCCGAGACGCGCAAGCTCGACCGCCACATCTTCAACGAGGCCTACCTGATGCACACGTCGACGTCGCCGCAGTACGCGATCATCGCGTCGTGCGACGTGTCGGCCGCGATGATGGAGCCGCCGGGCGGCACGGCGCTCGTCGAGGAGTCGATCATCGAGGCGCTCGACTTCCGCCGCGCGATGCGCAAGGTCGACACCGAGTGGGGCAAGGACTGGTGGTTCAAGGTGTGGGGCCCCGAGCGCCTGGCGCCCGAAGGCATGGGCAGCCGCGACGACTGGCTCCTGCGCGCCAACGAGAAGTGGCACGGCTTCGGCAACCTCGCGCCGGGCTTCACGATCCTCGACCCGATCAAGGCGACGATCATCACGCCGGGCCTCGACGTGTCCGGCAAGTTCGCCAAGAGCGGCATCCCCGCGTCGATCGTGACCAAGTTCCTGGCGGAGCATGGCGTGATCGTCGAGAAGACCGGCCTCTACTCGTTCTTCATCATGTTCACCATCGGCATCACCAAGGGCCGTTGGAACACCCTCGTGACCGCCCTCCAGCAGTTCAAGGACGACTACGACCGCAATGCGCCGCTGTGGCGGATCCTGCCGGAGTTCTGCGCCAAGCAGCCGTCGTACGAGCGCGTGGGCCTGCGGGACCTGTGCCAGCAGATCCACGACATGTACAAGGCGAACGACGTGGCGCGCGTGACCACGGAGATGTACCTGTCCGACATGCAGCCGGCGATGAAGCCTTCCGACGCGTTCGCCTGCATGGCGCACCGGGAGATCGACCGCGTCGAGATCGACGACCTCGAGGGTCGCGTGACCGGCGTGCTGCTCACGCCTTATCCGCCGGGCATTCCGCTGCTGATCCCGGGCGAGCGCTTCAACCGCACGATCGTCGAGTACCTCAAGTTCGCGCGGAGCTTCAACCTCAAGTTCCCCGGCTTCGACACCGACATCCACGGCCTGGTCGAGGAGCCGGACGGCCCCCGGCTGCGCTACTACATGGATTGCGTCCGCCAGAAGTAGCGGCGCGGCAGTTCGAGCGTCAGGACGCGCGCAGCGGCGCAGCGAGCTCGAACGCCGGCCGGAGCTCCTCGCGCGTGCGGCCGTCGGGCAGCGTCGTCTGGCACTCGACGAAGACGCGCGCCGTGCACGTGGCGCACAGCGCGGCGTCCAGCCGCGCGTAGATCGCGTGGACGGCGTCCGCCTTGGTCGCGTGCACGTTCGCCCCGCCGATCTCTTCCAGCACGCCGCTTCGTGCCAGCACGTCATGCACCGGCATCTTGAGGCTCGCGAGATGCAGCGTCACGCCGGCGTCGCGCAGCGACCGCGCTTCCTGGGCCAGCATGTCCGCGCCCGCGGCGTCGACGAAGTTGATGCCGCTCGCGACGAGCAGCACGTGGCGCGCCGCCGGCCGCTCGCGCCGCGCGGCCTCGAGCTCGTCGCGCACATGCTCGACGGCGCCGAAGAACAGCGAGCCGTCGACCCGCAGGATGTCGAGCTGCGGGCACAGCGGCACGTCGGGCGGCACGGCGCGAAACCGCCGCTCCGGCGATTCGGCGCTCGGCAGCACGCGCGTGAGCCGCGGATGCGTCGTGCGGTTGAGATAGACGAGCAGCGACACGAGCACGCCGACGAGGATCGCCACCTCGAGCCGTATGGTGAGCGTGGCGGCGAAGGTGACGAGGAGCGTCAGCACCTCGCCGCGGCTCGCCTGCAGGATCCGGCGGATGGCCGCTACGTCGATCAGCCCCCATGCGACGATGAACAGGATCGCCGCCATCGAGGCCACGGGCAGGTACGCGGCGAGCGGCCGCACGAACAGCAGGATCAGCAGCAGCGCGAACGCCGAGACGACCGCGGCGAGCGGCGTGCGCGCGCCGGCGGCGAAATTCGCGCCCGTGCGGTTGAACGAGCCCGACGTCGGATAGCTCGACGTGAACGCCCCGGCGATGTTGGCGAGGCCCTGGCCGATGAATTCCTGGTTGCCGTCGATCCGCTGGCCGGAGCGCAGCGCGACGGCGCGCGCGCTCGCGATGGCTTCCGACAGCCCGATCAGCGTGAGCGCGAGCGCGAGCGGTGCGAGGTCGCGCCACGTCCCGAGCGAGAAGTCCGGCAGCGACAGCGGCGGCACGGCCGACGGCAGCGCGCCGACGGTCGCCACCCTTGCGACGCCCGTCTGCGCCAGCGCGAACGCGACGACGCCGCCGGTGACGATGGCCGTGAGCATGTAAGGCACGCGCGGCATGAACCGGCGGCCCGCCCACGCCGCCGCCAGCGTGGCCACCCCCACGAGTACCGTCCACGGGTCCGCGTCGCGGACGTGCGCCGCGAATTCCCCGAGCGTCTGTGGGAAGCTCGGATGCTGCGGCACGTCGAGGCCGAAGAAGTTGCGAAGCTGCACGCCGATGATGAGGAGCCCGGCGCCGGCGGTGAAGCCGATGATCACCGTGGTCGAGATGAAATTCACGAGCGCGCCGAGCCGCGCCACGCCGAGCCCCAGCTTGACGAGTCCCACCATCAGGTTGAGCGTCAGCACCAGCGTGACGTAGGCCGGGGAGAACGGCGCCGCCAGCGCGCTCACGGTGGCGAACACCATCAGCGACGTCGCGTTGGTGGGGCCGGAGATGAGGTGCCACGACGAGCCCCACAGCGCGCCGACGATCGCCGGCAGCATCGCGCCGTAGAGACCGTACTCCGGCGGCATTCCCGCCAGCGTGGCGAACGCCACGCCCTGCGGCAGGACGATCACCGCCGAGATGAGGCCGGCGACGAGGTCGGCGCGCAGCGTGGCGCGCGTGACGCGGTGGCGCCACGCGAGGAACGGCAGCGCGCGCCGCGAGAGGGTGTGGGAAAGGGAAGCCAGGTCGACGTTTCCGCGACGCTACCGCGATCGGAGCAGGGTCGAAAGCGCCGCGGGCGAGGCGCGCTCGTAGCCCCCAACTCTACCCCAAACCGGCGGGCGGCCCCACGCCGCCGTCAGGCGGGCTGGATCTGCGGCTCTGCGGCCGCGGCGGGTGCCGTGGACAGGCTCCGCCGGCGCGCGGCCACCAGCGCCGCGAGCACGCACGAGGCCATCCGGGATTCGATCGAATCGCCGCGCGCGGGCAGCACGATCGGCACGCGCGCGCCGAGCGCGATCCCGGCGGCCAGTCCGCGCGTGACGCCGAGGAGCGTGCGGAGCACCATCAGCGCCGCTTCCATCGTGGGCGCGATCAGGATGTCGGCGTTCCCGGCAACCCCGGGCGAACCGGCCGGCGCCATGCGCGCGTCGTCCGCGGCGAGCGCCGATTCCGGCGTGAGCGGGCCGTCGACGACGGCGCCGCGGATGACGCCCCGCTTCGCCATGTCCTTCAGCGCCAGCGCCTCGATGGTCGAGGGGAAGGCGGCCGACGGCCCGTCCATCGCCGCCAGCAGCGCGACGTGCGGCGCGGCGAGGCCCAGCGCGTGCGCCAGGTCGATCGTGTTCTGCACGATGTCGCGCTTGGCCGCGAGATTGGGCGTGACGTTGAGCTGCGCGTCGGCGAGGAGCAGTCCGCGGTCCTGCCCCGGCAAGTCCAGGAAGTACGCGTGCGACAGGCGCGTCTCGGTGCGAAGGCCCGAGCCGGCATGCGTGACCGGGGTGAGCAGGTCCTCGACGGTGAGGCTGCCGCGAACGAGCGCCTCGACCTTGCCGTCGCGCGCCATCGTCGCGGCCGCCGCCGCCGCCGCGCGCGGATCGTCGTCGGTGGGCACGATCGGCAGCCGGCCGATGTCGAGCCCGGCGCGGAGCGCGACGTCGCCGATGCGCGCCTCCGGCCCCACCAGCATGGGCGCGAGGTAACCGGCGAAGGCACCGGACAGCGCGAGCTGCAGCGAGTCGGCGTCCGTCGGGTAGACGATCGCGGCGGGCAGCGGCGGGCCGGTGCGGGCGCGCGTCGCGAGCTTCTGGAATTGCGGGCTGTGGCTCACGATTCCAGCGTGGCCGCCGGCGGAAACGCTGTCAATCCTGCGCCGACCAGTGGGCCTTTCCCGCCGTCAGACGCGACCCTTCCAGGGCACCAGCCACCGCTCGACGCGCCGCATCAGCAGGTCGAAGACGTAGGCGACGACGCCGATGACGACGATGCCCATGATCACGACGTCGGTGCGCAGGAAGTTGGAGGCGTTCAGCACCATCTGGCCGAGGCCGGCGGTGGCGGCCACCATCTCGGCGGCCACGAGCGTCGTCCAGCCGAAGCCGATGGCGATGCGCATGCCGGTCAGGATGTCGGGCAGGGCGGCGGGAATGACGACGTAGCGGATCACCTGCCACTTCGACGCGCCCATGGAGTACGCCGCGTTGATCTGCTCGATGGTGACGCTCCGCACCCCTGCGCGGGCTGCCATCGCGAGCGGCGCCGCGCACGCGAGATAGATCAGGATGATCTTGGCGGTCTCCTCGATGCCGAACCAGATGACGATCAGCGGCAGGTAGGCGAGCGGCGGCAGCGGGCGGTAGAACTCGAGCGGCGGATCGAAGACGCCGCGGGCCACGCGCGACACGCCCATGGCGATGCCGGCGGGCACGGCGGTGACGCACGCCAGCACGAACGCCGCGAACACGCGCCACAGGCTCCACCAGAAATGCTCGGACAGCGGCTTGCCGCCCTGGATGTCGCCCTTCCACGCGGCGGCGAAGCTCGTGAGGATCTTCTCCGGCGTGGGGAGGAAGAGATCCTTGATCCACCCGAAGTGCGTCGCGACCCACCACAGCGCGAACAGCGCCACCACCGTGACCACGCTGATCAGCGTGCTGGAGCCTTCGCCGGGAAGGCTGTAGCCCTTGATCGCGCGCATGTCAGGCGGCGCGGGGTTCGGCGGCGCCTGGCGCGCTGTGGATCAGCCGCAGGACGTCCTCGCGGAGCCGGATGAATTCCGGATCGGCCTTGACCTTGCGGGCGTCGCCGCCTTCGACGAACCGGCGGCCGAAATCGAGCTTGTACCGGTGCGCGATGCGGCCGGGCGAAGGCGTCATCACGATCAGCTCGGTGGCGAGGAACAGCGCCTCCTCCACGCTGTGCGTGATGAAGAAGAACATCTTGCGGGTCTTCCACCACAGCTCGAGGATCAGCTCCTGCATTTCCTCGCGGGTGAGGGCGTCGAGCGCGCCGAGCGGCTCGTCCATCAGCATCACCTCGGGGTCGCTCGCCAGCGCGCGGGCGAGGCCGACGCGCTGCTGCATGCCGCCGGAGATCTGGTAGACGGGCGCGTCGGCGAACGCCGTCAGCCCGACCACGCGGAGCTTCTCGGCGGCGATCGCCCGCCGCTCCGCGCGCGGCACGCCGCGCATCCGCAGGCCGAACTCGACGTTGCCGGTGACGTCGAGCCACGGCATCAGCGCGTGCTTCTGGAACACGACGCCGCGGTCGGCGCCGGGGCCCGTCACCGCCTTGCCGTCGAGGACGATCTCGCCCTCGGACGGTTGCATGAACCCGGCGATGCACGACAGCAGCGTCGTCTTGCCGCAGCCTGAGGCGCCGAGCGCGACGACGAAGTCGCCGGGATCGAGCGCCAGGTTGACGTCCGAGAGCGCCAGCGTCTCCCGTCCGCCGGCGCCGGCGTAGTTGACGCTGACGTGGCGGACTTCGAGCTTGCTCAACCCCCCGGTCACTTCGCGGCGTCGGCCGCGTAGGTCGGGTTCACGCCGACCGAATAGTCGGGCAGCGTCTTTTCGATCTGCTTTTGCGAGAGCTGGAACGCCGCGGTGGCGGTGAGCGCCTTGGCGGCCACGCTGTCCTTGCCTCCGCCCAGCCACTTGGTCGCCTGCTCGGACGCCGTCGGGAACTTGTAGAGCGCCATGCCCGCCGGCACGTCTTCCGGCTTGGCGCCCGACCACTTCGCCACCGCCTTCACCTCGGGCGAATCGGCCGTCCACTTCGCCGTGTTGGTGCGGTACTTGGCGTCGGAGGCCGCGAGGACCTTCACGAACTTGACCATGAAGTCACGGTTGGCCTTGGCCCAGTCCTTGTTGACGATGTAGCCGTCGAACGTGGCCTTGCCGGTATCGGCGGAAATTTTTCCCGACGACACGATGACTTTGCCGTCCTTCTTGACCTCGGCCAGCACCGGATCCCAGATCCACGTCGCCTGGATGTCCCCGCGCTGCCAGGCCGCCCGCACTTCCGGGGGGCGCATGTTCAGGATCTGGACGTCGGCCGGGTTCACGCCGGCCTGCTCGAGCGCCACCATCGTATGGAAGTGGGTGGTCGAGTTGAACGGCATGGCGATCTTCTTGCCCTTCAGGTCCTTGACGGAATTGATGCCCGAGCCGTTCTTGGCCACCAGGGCCTCGGCGTCGCCGATGTCGTCGAGGATCCAGAAGAGCTCGTACGGCTCGCCGCGCGACAGCGCCGCCGCCACCCCCGCGGAGCCCACCTCGCCGATCTGCACGGCGCCCGACGCCATCGCCTTGATGACCTCGCCGCCGCCGCCGAACTGCTTCCAGTTGATCTTGTAGCCGGTGGCGGCCTCGATCTCCTTCGCGTCCTGCGCGGCCCGGTACGGGACCACCATGTCCTGGTAGCCGATCGTCACTTCCTTCTGCTGCGCGAAGGCCGGCGCCGCGACGACCATCGCCGCCACCGCGCCCGCAAGCACTCGCCACACCCGTTTGCTGCTGCTCATGTCGTCATCCCCGTTGTGAGTTGATTCGGCTGCCTAAAGCTCGGCCAGCGTGCGCCGCAAAATCTCGGTCATCGTGTCGACGTCTGCGCGCGTCGTGATGAACGGCGGCGCGATGATGGCGGCGTCGCCGGTCGTCTTGAGGTTGAGCCCATTGTCGAAGAGCTTCTTCTGGAAAACGTGGCCGCGGCGCCCCGGCGCGCCGTCGGAGGCCACGTCGAGGGCCGCCATCAGGCCGTAGCCCCGGATGTCGGCGACGTTCTTCGCGTCCTTCAGCGAGAACATCGCCGCCTGGAAGTACGGCGACAGGTCGCGCGCCCGCTCGAACAGCCCTTCGTCGCGGTAGATGTCGAGCGTGGCGAGGCCCGCGGCGCACGACGCCGGATGCGCCGAGTACGTGTAGCCGTGGAAGAACTCGATCGCGCCGTCCTGCGCCGCGGCCATGATGGCGTCGTGGATACGCGAGGAGATCGCGACCGCGCCCATCGGCTGCGCGCCGTTGGTGAGCGCCTTCGCCATCGTGATGACGTCGGGCGTGACGCCGAACGCCTGGGCCGCGAAGTTGTGACCGGTGCGCCCGAGGCCGGTGATCACCTCGTCGAAGACGAGCAGGATGCCGTGCGCGTCGCAGATCTCGCGCAGCCGCTTCAGATAACCCTTGGGCGGGACGAGGCATCCGGTCGACCCCGCGATGGGCTCGACGAAGCACGCGGCGATGTTCTCGCCGCCGTACAAGTTGACGAAACGCAACAGATCGTCGGCCAGATCGGCGCCATTCGCGCCTTCGCCTTGCGTGAAATAGTTTTCCTTGATATGGGTATGACGCATGTGCGCAACAGGCAGCGACGGGCCGAAGCGCCGGCGGTTGTTCACCAACCCCGATAGCGCCACGCCGCCGAAGTTGACCCCGTGGTAGGCGCGTTCGCGCGAAACGAACATCGACCGGCCGCCCTGGCCGCGCGCCTGGTGATACGCCAGCGCAACCTTCATCGCGGTGTCGACCGCTTCCGACCCCGAATTGACGAAGAAGATGTGATCGAGGTCGCCGGGTGTCAGCTCGGCGACCCGCGCTGCGAGCTCGAACGCCTTCGGATGCGCGCGCAGGAATGGTGCGACGAAATCGAGCTCTGCCAGTTGCCGGCCCACGGCATCGGCGATTTCACGCCGGCCGTGACCCGCGGCGACGCAGAAGAGGCCCGACGACGCGTCGAGGATCCTGTTGCCGCGGTCGCTCCAGTAATACATCCCTTCGGCGCGCACGACCATGCGCGGATCGGACTTGAACTCCCGGTTCGGGGTGAAGGGCATCCAGTAAGGGCCAAGCGATGCCGGCGCGGCGCCGCGGCTTTCCTGCAACTTGGGTTCTGCGTGTCCCATGCGGTAGTTCCTCCGTTTCCTGCACCGGCGCGGCGCTCGTCCGCGTCCCCGGCGGGAACCCCGATGATAAGCCTCTTTGGGGCACCTCCGGCGCCGGCACTGTCGCCATTCGGCGACTACTTCGCGCGCGGCACGGGTCGTTCCGCGACGAGAAAGGGCACGCGGTCCCGCGCGTCCTGCGATCGCGCGCGGGTGTCCGTCGTTCGCGTGTCAACTGATCTTGCCATCCGGGAGTTTGTGCTATCCAACTGGCACGGGATATGCAGCAACGACCCTGTGATTCGTCGTCGAGGATCGGAAGTCAGGCGCGCCCCTTCGAGCGCGTGCTCGCCTGCGCTCCAGTTGTCCGATCCGCCCGCCCTGGCCGCGCCTTTTCTGCGGCGAGCGGACGCGCGCGGTGGCAGTACTCACCAGCCCAAAAAATACCAAGGAGGTCCGCCGCTTCGTATGCCGGAGGCGACGTGACGCGACATGGATTTTCGGCACATCGCTGAACCGCCTTTGGGATCCACGACATGACCACATTGCTGCAGGAGTTTCGCGACAACTACTCGGCCACGCAGGACGAGGAGATGGGCCTCGAGGAATACCTCGCGCTGTGCAAGCGCGAGCCCGCCACGTATGCGTCGGCGGCGGAGCGGATGCTGGCCGGGATCGGCGAGCCCGAGATGGTCGACACCCGCAACGACCCGCGGCTGGCGCGGATCTTCGGCAATCGCGTGATCCGCCGCTATCCGGCGTTCCGCGAGTTCTTCGGCATGGAGGACGCCATCGAGCAGATCGTCGCGTTCTTCAAGCACGCCGCGCAGGGACTGGAGGAGCGCAAGCAGATCCTCTACCTGCTGGGCCCCGTCGGCGGCGGCAAGTCGTCGATCGCGGAGCGGCTCAAGGTGATCATGGAAAGCCACCCGATCTATGCCCTCAAGGGGTCGCCGGTCAACGAATCGCCGCTCGGCCTGTTCGCGCCCGAGCGCTTCGGCACCGTGCTCGAGACGGACTACGGCATTTCCCGCCGCTACCTGACAGGGATCATGTCGCCCTGGGCGATCAAGCGGCTGCAGGAATTCGGCGGCGACCTGTCGCGCTTCCGCGTCGCGCGCATCAATCCGTCGGTGCTGAAGCAGGTGGCGATCACCAAGACGGAGCCCGGTGACGAGAACAACCAGGACATCTCGTCGCTGGTCGGCAAGGTCGACATCCGCAAGCTCGAGAGCCTGTCGCAGAACGATCCGGACGCCTACAGCTACTCCGGCGGCCTCTGCCTCGCCAACCAGGGCCTGCTCGAGTTCGTCGAGATGTTCAAGGCGCCGATCAAGATGCTGCATCCGCTGCTGACCGCCACGCAGGAAGGCAACTTCAAGGGCACCGAGGGCTTCTCCGCCATCCCCTTCAACGGCCTGATCGTCGCCCACTCGAACGAGTCCGAGTGGCATACGTTCCGCAACAACAAGAACAACGAGGCGTTCCTCGACCGCATCTACATCGTCAAGGTGCCGTACTGCATCCGGGTTTCCGAGGAGGTGAAGATCTACGGCAAGCTCCTCGCCAATTCGTCGCTGTCCGCCGCGCCGTGCGCGCCGGGAACGCTCGAGATGATGGCGCAGTTCTCCGTGCTGACGCGCCTCAAGGAGCCCGAGAACTCGAGCATCTACTCCAAGATGCGCGTCTACGACGGCGAGACGCTGAAGGACGTCGACCCGAAGGCCAAGACGCTGCAGGAATACCGCGACTACGCCGGTCCGGACGAAGGGATGACCGGCACGTCGACGCGCTTCGCCTACAAGATCCTGTCGGCCGTGTTCAACCACGACCAGACGGAGATCGCCGCCAACCCGGTCCACCTGATGTACGTGCTGGAGCAGCGGCTCGCCCGCGAGGACCTGCCGGACGAGACGCGCCGCCGCTACATAGAGCACATCAAGGGCTGGCTGGCGCCGCGCTACGCCGAGTTCATCGGCAAGGAGATCCAGACCGCCTATCTCGAGTCATACGCCGAGTACGGCCAGAACATCTTCGACCGGTACGTGACGTTCGCCGACTGCTGGATCCAGGAGGAGGACTACCGCGACCCGGAGACCGGCGAGAGCTTCGACCGGGCGGCGCTCAACGCCGAGCTGGAAAAGATCGAAAAGCCGGCCGGCATCGCCAACCCCAAGGACTTCCGCAACGAGATCGTCAATTTCGTGCTGCGCGCGCGGGCCCACCACGGCGGCCGCAACCCGACGTGGAACAGCTACGAGAAGCTCCGCGAGGTCATCGAGAAGAAGATGTTCTCGAACACCGAGGACCTGCTGCCGGTGATCTCGTTCAACGCCAAGGCATCGGCGGACGAGCGCGAAAAGCACCAGAACTTCGTGGCGCGGATGGTGGCCAAAGGCTACACCGAGAAGCAGGTCCGGCTGCTGGCGGAATGGTATCTGCGGGTGCACAAGTCATCGTGACCCCCTCTCGCCCTGCAAGGACAACCTGATGCATCAGCTGATCGATCGACGCCAGAACGGCCGGGGCAAGAGCGCGGTGAACCGCGAGCGCTTCCTGCGCCGGTACAAGACGCAGGTGCGCGACGCGGTGAAGCGCATGGTCGGCGAGCGGCGCCTCGCCGACATGGAGCAAGGCGGGCAGGTGAGCGTGCCCAAGAAGGACATCGCCGAGCCGTCGTTCGGCTTCGGCAGCGGCGGCGACCGCGAATTCGTGCTGCCGGGCAACCGCAAGTACGTGACGGACGACCGCATTCCGCGTCCGGACGGCGCGGCGGGCGGCGGCGGCAACGACGGCACCGGCGGCGGCGACGGCGACGACGCGTTCGTGTTCTCGCTCTCGCGCGAAGAGTTCATGCAGATCTTCTTCGACGACCTCGAGTTGCCGCATCTCGCGCGCACGGAGCTCGGCCGCACCGAGCGCTACAAGAGCGTGCGCGCCGGGTACACGCGCTCGGGATCGCCGTCGAACCTTTCGGTGATCCGCACGCTGACGCAATCGCTCGGCCGGCGCGTCGCGCTGCGCGGCAGCCTCGCCCGCGACGCGGCGGTGGCCGAAGCCGCGTTCAAGACCGCGTCCGCCGTGGGCCACGCGGAGCAGGCGGCGGCGTTCGACGACGAGCTGCGGCGGATCGAGCGCCGGCGCCGGGGCGTGCCGTTCCTCGACGACACCGACCTCCGCTACCGCAACCGCGTGGAGCGGCCCGAGCCGATCGCGCGCGCCGCGATGTTCTGCCTGATGGACGTGTCGGCGTCGATGGACGAGAACAAGAAGGACCTCGCCAAGCGCTTCTTTACCTTGCTGTACCTCTTCCTGACGCGCAAGTACCGGGAAGTCGAGCTCGTGTTCATCCGCCATACCGACGACGCCGAGGAGGTCGACGAGGAGACGTTCTTCCACGATCCCCGCTCCGGCGGCACCGTCGTGTACTCGGCGCTGGAGCTTGCCGACAAGATCCGGACGGCCCGCTACGCGACCGGCTGGAACGTCTATGCCGCGCAGGCGTCCGACGGCGATGCGTTCGGCGCCGACCCGGCGCGAAGCGCGCGCTTCCTGCGCGAGAAGCTGCTGCCGGCCACGCGCTATTGCACCTACCTCGAGCTCGCCGATCCGAGCGGCTTCTCGCAGCAGTCGTCACTTTGGACAGAGTACGCCCGCGTGGCGGAAGGCCACGACAACTTCGCGATCCGCCGCGCCACGTCGCGCGACCAGATCTACCCGGTGTTTCGCGAGCTCTTCCGCAAGGAATCGCAATGACGCCCATTTCGCACGGCGCCGACTGGGATTTCGAGCTGCTGGAGCGCTACGACACCGCCATCGCGGCGGTCGCCGCGGACTTCGGCCTCGACACGTACCCCAACCAGATCGAGATCATCACGTCCGAGCAGATGCTCGACGCCTACGCGTCGAGCGGGCTGCCCCTCGGCTATCCGCACTGGTCGTACGGCAAGGAGTTCATCCGCAACGAGCAGGCGTACCGCCGCGGCATGCAGGGGCTGGCCTACGAGATCGTCATCAACTCCGATCCCTGCATCGCGTACCTGATGGAGGAGAACACGATGACGACGCAGGCGCTCGTCATCGCGCACGCGTCGTATGGCCACAACTCCTTCTTCAAGGGCAACCATCTGTTCCGGCAGTGGACGGCCGCCGACGCCATCCTCGACTACCTCGTGTTCGCGCGCCGCTACGTCATGGAGTGCGAGGAACGCCACGGCAACGACGCCGTGGAGGAGGTGATCGACGCCTGCCACGCGCTGATGATGCACGGCGTCGACCGCTACCGGCGTCCCGCGCCGCAGACGCTGAAGGCCGAGACGGCCCGCCTCGCGGAACGCGAGGCGCACCGCGAGCGGCAGTTCAACGACCTGTGGCGCACGTTGCCCGAGCGCGGCGCCGATCCCGCGTCGGCGCCGAAGAAGGCCTTCCCGGCCGAGCCGCAGGAGAACATCCTCTATTTCGTCGAGAAGTACTCGCCGAAGCTCGAGCAGTGGCAGCGCGAGCTCGTCCGCATCGTGCGCAAGCTGTCGCAGTACTTCTATCCGCAGGCCCAGACCAAGGTGATGAACGAGGGCTGGGCCACGTTCTGGCACTACACGATCCTGAACAAGCTGCACGAGCAGGGCCAGGTCGACGACGGCTTCATGCTGGAGTTCCTGAAGAGCCACACGAACGTGGTCGCGCAGATGCCGTTCGACTCGCAGGCGTACGGCGGCATCAATCCGTACGCGCTGGGGTTCGCGATGTTCTCGGACCTTCGCCGCATCTGCGAGAGGCCCGACGCCGAGGACCGCGCGTGGTTTCCACAGATCGCCGGCAGCGACTGGCAGAAGACGCTCGATTTCGCGATGCGCAACTTCAAGGACGAGTCGTTCATCGCCCAGTACCTGTCGCCGCGGCTGATGCGCGAGTTCCGGCTGTTCGCGATCGCCGACTACCAGGACGAGAACTACCTGATCGTCGACAGCATCCACGACGAGCACGGGTACCGGCGGCTGCGCAAGCTGCTGTCGCAGCAGCACGCTCAGGAGATGCGCGTGCCGGACGTCCAGGTCGCCCGCTACGACCGCGACGGCGACCGCTCGCTCACGCTGCGCCACGTGCGCCATCGCGGCCGGCCGCTGACGGAGGCCGCCGCGGCCGTCGTCTCGCATCTCCAGCGGCTGTGGGGCTTCCCGGTGCGCCTCGAGACGTGGGAGAACGACGCGCGGGTGGGCGAGCCGCTCGAATGCGCTGCGTGAGGTGCGACCGCGGATGAAAGGCGACGCGGCGCTTCAGTCCCGCAGCAACGCCGGCAGCCAGAGCGCCAGCTGCGGAAAGGCCAGCAGCAGCAACAGCCCCACGATCTGCAGCACCATGAACTGCATCATCCCCGCATAGATGTCGGACAGCTCCCACGACGGGACGACGCCCTTCAGGAAGTAAGCCGACAGCGCGACCGGCGGCGACAGCCACGCCGTCTGCAGGCACACGGCGACCAGCGTGCAGAACCACACCAGGTCGATGCCGAGCTTCTGCACGAGCGGCAGCAGGATCGGCACGACGATGAGGACGATCGGCACCCATTCGAGCGGCCATCCCAGCACGAAGATGATCGCGAGGATCAGCAGCAGCATCAGCGTCGGCGGCAGGTCCAGCTGCAGCAGCGACTCGGCGATCAGCGAGGCGCTGCCGAGGCGCGAGAAGACCGCGCCGAAGTAGTTCGACGCGGCGACGAGCAGCAGGATCATGCAGGACGTCAGCAGCGTCGAGTACACGGCCGCCCGGAACTTGGGCCAGGTCATGCGGCGATAGCCCAGCGTCATCAGCAGCACGGCGAACGAGCCGACGGCGCCGGCGTCGGTCGGCGTCGCGATGCCCGCGAGGATGACGCCGAGCGTCGCGAAGATGACGACGGTGACCGGCGCCATGCCGAGCAGCAGCTCCCGGACGATGATGCCCACCGACGCCGAGCGTTCCTCGCGCGGCACGGCGGGGCCGAGGCTCGGGTTGATATAGCTCCGCACGAGCGTGTAGACGATGTAGAGCACCGACAGCATCAGCCCCGGCACCACCGCGGCGGCGAAGAGATCGGTGGCGGGCACGCCGACCACCGGTCCCATCACGATCAGCATCACCGACGGCGGAATCAGGATCCCGAGCGTTCCGCCAGCGGTGATCGTCCCGGCAGACAGGCGGATGTCGTAGCCCGACTTCATCATCGCCGGCGCCGCCATCACGCCGAGGAGCGTCACCGACGATCCGACGATGCCGGTGGCGGCCGCGAAGATCGTCGCGGTCAGCAGCACCGCGAGGTAGAGCGAGCCCCGCACGGGAGCCAGCGCGAGCTGGACGCCGCGAAACAGCCGCTCCATCAGCCCCGATTGCTCGAGCAGGTAGCCCATGAACAGGAAGAAGGGCACCGACGCGAGCGTCGGGTCGCGCATGACCGAGAAGAACTGCAGCGTCATCAGGTGCAGCGCCAGCGGCCCGAGTGCGATGTAGCCGCCGATGGCGGCGACCGAGATCAGCGTGAACGCAATCGGAAAGCCGATGAAGATCGCGCCGAACAGGATCGCGAGCAGCAGGATTCCGAACCATTCCTGGCTCACAGCGAGACCTCGCCTTCGACTTGTGCAGGCGCGGCGTCAGGCGGCGCCGCGCCGGCGGGGCCGAACGCGCGGGCCCACGCCTTGAGCAGCTCGGAGATGCCCTGGACCAGCAGCAGGACGGAGGCGAACGGGATCATGAACTTGAACGGCCACACGATCGGCAGCCACGGGCTCGTCACGATGCGCTCGTTCTGCTCGAAGGACTTCCAGAAATACTCGGCGCCCAGCCACGCGAGGATCGCGAGAGCGGGGAAGAACAGGACGAGGTAGCACGCGACGTCGACGCGCGCCCGCGTGCGCGGCGTCCAGCGGGCGTAGTACGTGTCCGTCCGGATGTGGCCGCCGCGCTGCAGCGTCCACGCGGAACCGACCATGAAGAACGTGCCGTAGAGCATGAACGTCATGTCGTACGCCCACGTCGTCGGCGCGTCGAACACGTAACGGGCGGTGACCTCCCAGACGAGGCTCAGCACCATCGGCAGGATGAGCCAGGCTACCGCGATGCCGGACCAGCGGCCGACGCGGTCGAGCACGCCGGTGACCTGCGCCAGCGTGTCCGGTTTCACGGCAAACGAGCCCATGCGCAGCCGGACCGGTGCGGCCCGGCTGCGTAGGTGGGAGCGGGCAAGGCGCTACTTCGCCGGTGCGGCCGGCGCTGCCGCGGCGGCAGGTGCGGGCGATGCAGCCAGCGCCGCGTTCCCCAGGTTCGAGTAGAGGTCGAGGACCTTGGTCCAGTACGGCACGACCGTCTTCGCGAAATTGCGCTGGGAGTCGAGCACCTGCTTGAAGTACGCGTCCTTGGCCGAGTAGCGATCGAGCACGACGTTCGTTGCGCGGACGAACTCGGGAAAGAAGTCCTTCGGCGTGTCGTGGATCTGCACCTTGTACTCGTTCTTGAGCCGCACGATCGCCTGCGCGTTCCGATAGACGTTGAACGTGTAGGTCTCCATCATCGACGCCATCGCCGCCGTGCGGATGATCTCCTTCAGGTCAGGGGTCAGCTTGTCCCAGACCGTCTTGTTGATCAGGATCTCGCCGATGTCGGTCGACTGGTGCAGGCCCTGCAGGTAGTAATGCTTCCAGACAGTCTGCAGCCCCAGGTTCAGGTCGTCGGCGGGACCGATCCATTCGGCAGCGTCGATGACGCCGCGCTGCGCCGAGGGCACGATCTCGCCGCCGGGCAGCGCGACCGCCGCCACGCCCATTTCCTTGAAGATCTCGCCGGTGATCCCCGGCGGCGCGCGATACTTCATCTTCTTGAAGTCGGCGGTGCTGTTGATCGGCGTCTTGAACCAGCCGAGCGGATCCGGACCCATCGGCTGCACGAAGATCGGCTCGACGTTCACCTTGAGCACGTCGCTGTAGAGCTTGCGGTAGAGTTCGTAGCCGCCGCCTTCGTAGATCCACGCGACGTGCGACAGCTGGTCGAGGCCGACGCCGGCGCCGGCCATCGGATTGGAGAAGAGCCCGGCGGCGGGATTCTTGCCGGACCAGTAGTGCGTCCACGCATATCCACCCTCGACGATGCCCTTGTCGACCGCGTCGAGGATCTCGAACGCCCCGACGATCGCGCCGTCGGGAAGGATCTCCATCTTGACGCGGCCGGCCGACATCCGGTCGACGCGGTCGGCCATCCGCTTCAGGAGCTCGAAGTAGATGGATGCCGACGGCACCGCCGCCTGGATGCGGATGCGTGTGGAAGGCGCTGCCGGCTGCGCCAGCGCGTCTCCGCCGAACAGCGTGGCAGCGGCGGCGACGACCGCGCAGGTCGAAAGCCAATGGCGATTCATGAGTCTCCTCCAGCGGGTGGGCCGGATGCCCACGATGGACATCCGTCAGCCTCGACCGTCTGGGGACTCCCGCGGTCGTGCGGCGGATGCAATGTAGACGTTTGCCGGCGGCGTGGCAACCGCGACCGCGGCCGCGGACGGCATCGCGGCCTCGACGTTCGGTTGGCCCCCGGCAGGCCGCGACGTTGTCAACGCCGGAGGCCTGTGGAACACTGCACGCCCGCCGTCGACAGATCCGCCATGCGAGGAAACTCATGAACAAACGCGCCGACATTCCGCTTGCAGTCACGGGCCGACAGAAGATGACCGCGTCCGAGGCGTTCGTCGAGACGCTGGTCGCGCAGGGCGTGACCGACGTGTTCGGCATCGTCGGCTCGGCCTACATGGACGCGCTCGACCTGTTCCCGCTCGCCGGCATCCGCTTCATCTCCGTCGCGCACGAGCAGGGCGGCGGGCACATGGCCGACGGGTACGCGCGGGTTTCCGGGCGCCACGGCGTCTGCATCGGACAGAACGGCCCGGGCATCACCAACTTCGTCACGTCGACGGCGGCGGCCTTCTGGGCGCATTCGCCGGTCGTCGTGGTCACGCCGGAAACCGGCTCGATGACGCTCGGGCTCGGCGGCTTCCAGGAGACCGACCAGCTCCCGATCTTCTCGAAGATCACGAAGTACCAGGCGCACGTCAACAACCGGGCCCGGATGGCCGAGCTCACCGGCCGCGCGTTCGACCGCGCGCGGCTCGAGATGGGACCGACGCAGCTCAACATCCCGCGCGACTTCTTCTACGGCGACGTCGAATGCGAGATCCCGCCGCCGCTCGCCATCGAGCGCGGCGCCGGCGGCGAGAAGAGCCTCGACGAGGCGGCCGACCTGCTCGCCGCGGCGAAATTTCCCGTGATCCTCGCCGGCGGCGGCATCGTGATGGGCGACTCGCAGGCCGACGCCGTCGCGCTCGCCGAGCTGCTGCAGGCGCCGGTGGCGGTCAGTTATCTCCACAACGACGCGTTCCCCTCGAGCCACGCGCTGTGGTGCGGGCCGCTCGGCTACCAGGGCTCGAAGGCGGCGATGAAGCTGATCGCGAAGGCCGACGTCGTCCTGGCGCTCGGCACGCGCCTCGGCCCGTTCGGCACGCTGCCGCAGCATGGCCTCGACTATTGGCCGAAGCACGCGAAGATCGTGCAGGTCGACGCCGATCCGCGGATGCTCGGGCTGGTGAAACCGATTTCCGTGGGGATTTGCGCCGACGCCGGCGCCGCGGCGCGCGCGCTGGCGGCGCGCCTTCGCACACGGTCGCTGGCGAGCGAGGCCAACAAGGCGGCGCGGCTCGCCGACCTCGCGGCGGAAAAGCGCACGTGGGAAGCGGAGCTCGACGGCTGGACGCACGAGAAGGACGCGTGGTCGCTCGAGGTGTCGAAGGACTCCGGCCACATGCACCCGCGCCAGATGCTGCGTGAGCTCGAGCGCGCAATGCCCGCGGGCGCGATGGTGTCGACCGACATCGGCAACATCTGCTCGGTGTCGAACAGCTATCTCCGGTTCGAGCGCCCGCGCTCGATGTTCGCGGCGATGAGCTTCGGCAACTGCGGCTACGCGTTCCCGACGATCGTCGGGGCCAAGGTGGGCGCGCCGGACCGGCCGGCGATCGCGTACGTGGGCGACGGCGCGTGGGGCATGAGCTTCGGCGAGCTGCAGACGTGCGTGCGCGAGCGCATCCCCGTCACGGCCGTGGTGTTCAACAATGGGCAATGGGGCGCTGAAAAGAAGAACCACGTCGACTTCTACGCCAACCGCTTCGTCGGCGTGAACCTCGACCACCAGCCGTCGTGGGCGGCGGTCGCGAAGGCCATGGGCGCCGACGGCCACCGGATCGAGAAGCTGTCGGACGTCGGGCCGGCGCTGCGCGACGCGGCCGCGGCGCAGGGCGAGGGCCGCACGACGGTGCTGGAAATGATGGTGACGCGTGAGCTCGGCGACCCGTTCCGCCGCGACGCACTGGCGCTGCCGGTGCGCCATCTCGCCAAGTACAAGCCGACGGCCGCCGAAAGATGAAAGTCGCACGTCTGACGGCGCTGCTGCTGGCGCTTGGAATCGCGGCGGGCGCGGCGGCGCAGGACTATCCCGGCAAGCCCATCCGGATGATCGTGCCGTACCCGCCGGCCGGCGGCACCGACATCGTCGCGCGCATCGTCAACGAGCCGCTCGGCACGCTCCTCGGCCAGCCGATCATCGTCGACAACAAGGGCGGGGCGGCCGGCAACCTCGGCACCGAGCTGGCCGCGAAGTCGCCGCCCGACGGCTACACGGTGCTGTTCACGCTGTCGTCGCACACGATCAATCCCAAGCTGTACGGCAAGCTGCCGTTCGACGTCGAGAAGGATTTCCTCGCGGTCAGCCTCGCGGCGTACATCCCCCAGATCGTCGTCGTGAACCCGGCCGTGCCGATCACCAGCATCCCGGAGCTCGTGGCGTACGCGAAGGCGCATCCCGGCAAGCTCAACTACGCGTCGGTGGGCATCGGCTCGCCGGGCCACATCGCCGGCGAGCTGCTGAAGCTCAAGACCGGCATCGACATGGTTCACGTGCCTTACAAGGGCGGCGGGCCTGCCGTGACGGACACGCTCGGCGGGCAGGTCCAGGTGCTGATCGTCTCGATCCCCGCAGCGTTCCAGTTCGTGAAAGCGGGGCGCCTGCGCGCCATCGCCGTCGCCAGCGACAAGCGCAGCATCGCGGCGCCGGAGATCCCGACGATCGCCGAGCAGGGCGTCGATTGCATCGTCAACTCGTGGTACGGCGCGCTGGTCCCGGCGAAGACGCCGCCGGCCGTCGTCGCGAGGCTCAACGCCGCGATGGTGAAGGCGCTGGCGACGCAGGAGACGAAGGACAAGCTGTTCGCGCAGGGTGCCGAGGCGGCGTCGTCGACGCCGGCGGAGTTCGAGGCGCTGATCCGCGACGAGCTGAAGAAGTGGGAATACGTGATCCGCGAAGCGAAGATCACGCCGGAGTGAAGATGAGCGCTTCGACGGCGGCTGCCGCGGTGGGAGAGCTGGTTGCGCGGGCACGCGCGGCCCAGCGCGCGGTCGACGGCTGGTCGCAGGCGCAGGTGGACGCGCTGGTCGCGGCCGCCGGCTGGGCCATCGTCGAGCCGGCGCGCAATCGTGCGCTCGCCGAGCGCGCAGTGGAGGACACCGGCCTCGGCAACGTCCCCGACAAGATCGCCAAGAACCGCCGCAAGACCATGGGCCTGCTGCGCGACCTCGCCGGCGCCAAGTCGGTCGGCGTGATCACCGAGGACCGCGACAGCGGCGTCATCGAGATCGCCCGTCCCGTGGGCGTCGTGGCGGCGATCACGCCGTCGACCAATCCCGCCGCCACGCCGGCGAACAACGTCATCAACGCGCTGAAGGGCCGCAACGCGATCATCGTCGCGCCGTCGCCCAAGGGCGCGTCCACGCTCGCGCTGCTGCTGGAGTTCATCCACGCCGAGCTCGACCGTGTGGGCGCGCCGCGCGATCTCGTCCAGATGCTGCCGATGCCGGTGTCGCGGGAGCACACGTTCGAGCTGATGCGCCAGGCCGATCTCGTGGTGGCCACCGGCTCGCAGACCAACGTGCGGGCGGCGTACGCCAGCGGAACGCCGGCCATCGGCGTCGGCGCCGGCAACGTCGCCGTCATCGTCGACGAGACCGCCGACGTCGCGGAGGCCGCCGCCAGGATCGCGCGCTCAAAGGTGTTCGACAACGCGACGAGCTGCTCGTCGGAGAACAGCGTGATCGCCGTGGAGGCCGTGGCCGACGCGCTCCTCGCCGCGCTGGCGCGGGAAGGGGGCGCGGTGCTCGACGCCGAGGAGACGGCCCGGCTCCAGACCGAGATGTTTCCCGAGGGCCGGCTGTCGCAGGCGGTGATCGCGCGCGATGCGCGCGCCATCGCCGAGCACGCCGGCCTGGTGCGCCCGGCGCTCGACACCGCGCGCTTCCTCATCGTCACGGAAACGGGCGTGGGCAGCGAGCATCCGTTCTCGGGCGAGAAGCTCTCGCCGGTGCTCGCGTTCTATCGCGTGCCGGACTTCGCCGCCGCGCAGGCGCTGGCGGACCGGCTGCTGCGCTACCAGGGCATCGGCCACTCGGTGGGCCTGCATACGCGCGAGTCGCAGCGGGCGCTGGCGCTCGGGCTCGCGCTGCCCGTGTGCCGCGTGATCGTGAACCAGGCGCACTGCTTCGCGACGGGCGGCAGCTACGACAACGCGCTGCCGTTCTCGCTGTCGATGGGTTGCGGCACATGGGCCGGCAACAGCATCGCCGACAACCTCACCTACCGCAATTTCCTCAACGTCACGCGGGTGGTGCATCCGCTGGCGCCGGCGCGCGCGCGCGAGCCGACCGAGGACGAGCTGTTCGGCGAGTACCGGCGCCGCTACGGCGCTTGAAGCGCGCCGCGGCGGCCTGAACCGCGCGATGGCGACGTTCCGCGACGTCATCGACGCGCAGGCCCGCGCACGGCCGGCGGCGCCGTTCCTGATCGCGCCCGAGCCTGCGGTCACCGTCTCCTACGCCGACCTTGCCCGCAACGCGCGCGGCTTTGCGTCGATGCTGCAGGGACGCGGCGTGCCGCCCGGCGCGGTCGTCGCGTTCATGCTCGGCAACGGCGTGGCCGCCGCCACCGTCTTTCTCGGCGCGATGTACGGCGGCTACGTCGTGTCGCCGATCAACCTGCTGGCGCAGGACGCGCATCTCGACCACGCGCTGCGCCACGCGGCGCCGGCGGTCGTCCTGGCGGCCGCCGAATTCGTGCCGCGGCTGGAAGCCGCGATCGCACGGGTCTCGGGCAGCACGCGCATCGTCGTGCAGGACCCCGATCGCGGCGACTATCCGGCCGCGACGTTCACCGCACTGCCGCCGATCGACGCCGCCACCCCGGCGATGCTGATGTACACGTCGGGCACCACCGGCACGCCGAAGGGCGTGCTGCTGTCGCACGCCAACATGATCCACGCCGGCCGCGCGGTGGCCGAGGCGCATGCGCTGTCGGACGACGACCGCGTGCTGTCGTCGCTGCCGCTCTATCACATCAACGGCCAGTGCATCGGCACGGTGAGCCCGCTCGTGTCGGGCGGCAGCATCGTGATGCCGCACCGGTTCAGCGCGTCGCAATGGTGGACGCTGGTGGCCCGGCACGCGCCCACCTGGCTCAATCTCGTGCCCACGATCGTCGCTTACCTGCTGAACGGCGCCGACCTCACCGAGGCGGAGGCGCAGGCGTGCCGCGGCGTGCGGTTCGCCCGCTCGGCGTCGGCGCCGCTGCCGCCGGAGCAGCAGCGCGCGTTCGAGGCCCGCTTCGGCATCGGCATCCTCGAGGCGATGGGCCTGACAGAGTGCGCGTCGGTGGCGTTCGCGAACCCGCTCGACGCCGGCGCGCGCAAGCTCGGCAGCCCGGGCATGCCGCTGGGCGTCGACGCGCGCGTCGTCGACGCGGCCGGCGCGGCGCTGCCGGACGGCGAGCGGGGCGAGATCGAGCTCCGCGGCCCGAACGTGATGCTCGGCTACTACCGCGCGCCGGAGGAAACCGCGCGGGCGATCGGGCCCGGCGGATGGCTGCGCACCGGCGACCTCGGCTACCGCGACGGCGACGGCTTCTACTTCATCACGGGCCGCCTCAAGGAGCTGATCATCAAGGGCGGCGAGAACATCGCCCCGCGGGAGATCGACGAAGCGCTGCTGCGTCACCCGGCGGTGCTGGAAGGAGCGGCGGTGGGCGTGCCCGATCCGAACTACGGCCAGGAGATCCTGGCGTGCGTCGTCGTCAAGCCGGGCGCGGTCCTCGACGAGGCCGCGCTGCGCGCGCATTGCGAGCGGGAGCTCGGGCGCTACAAGACGCCGCGGTACCTTCGCTTCGTCGCCGAGCTGCCGAAGGGGCCGTCGGGCAAGGTGCAGCGTCTGCGCCTCGCGGAACTGTGGCAATCTGCGGGGCCATGAGCATCCCCTCCGAGGACCGCGCGCTGCCGCGCGAGGACAAGTCGGCGCAGCAGACGCATTACACCACGTGCTACATGTGCGCGTGCCGGTGCGGCATCAAGGTGACGACGGAGCGCGGCAAGGTCCGCTTCATCCAGGGCAACCCCGACCATCCGGTCAACCGCGGGGTCCTCTGCGCCAAGGGTTCGGCGGGGATCATGAAGCAGGCATCGCCGGCCAAGCTCACCAAGCCGCTGATGCGCAAGCCCGGCAGCGAGCGCGGCGCCGGCGAGTTCGTCGAGATCGAGTGGGACGAGGCGCTCGATCTCCTCACCGCGCGACTCGCGCGGATCCGGTCGACGAACCCCACGCAGCTCGCGTTCTTCACCGGCCGCGACCAGATGCAGGCGCTGTCCGGGCTGTGGGCGCAGCAGTTCGGCACGCCGAACTGGTCCGCGCACGGCGGCTTCTGCTCGGTGAACATGGCGGTCGCGGGGCTCTACACGATCGGCTATTCGTTCTGGGAGTTCGGCACGCCGGACTGGGACCACGCGAAGTACTTCATGCTGTGGGGCGTGGCGGAGGACCACTCGTCGAATCCGATCAAGATCGGCCTCGAGAAGCTGAAGCGACACGGCGCCAGGTTCGTCTCGATCAACCCGGTGCGCACCGGGTACTCGGCGATCGCCGACGAATGGGTGCCGATCCGGCCGGGCACCGACGGCCTGCTGGCGCTCGCGATGGTTCACGTGCTGCTGACCGACGGCACGATCGATTTCGCGTTCCTCGGCCGGCACACCAATGCGCCGTGGCTCGTGATCGACGCGCCCGGCACGCCGGACGACGGCCTGTTCGCGCGCGGCGCCGAGGGCAATCCGATCGTCGTCGACGCGGCGACGCAGGCGTTCGTCGACGCGGCGGGCGCCGATCTCAACCCCGCGCTCTTCGGCACCTTCACGCTGCCCGACGGCCGCAAGGCGACGACCGTCCTGTCGCTGGCCGCCGGCCGCTATCTGGACGCGCGCTACGCGCCGGCCACGGTGGCGGCGGAATGCGGCGTCGACGCGGACACCATCACGCGGCTGGCGCGCGAAATGGCGCACGTGGCCTTTCACGAAGCGGTGACGCTGCCGATCCGGTGGACCGACATGTGGGGCCGCACGCACGACAGCGTGGTGGGGCGGCCGGTGGCGATGTACGCGATGCGCGGCATCTCCGCGCACTCCAACGGCTTCCAGACGTGCCGCGCGCTGCACCTCGTGCAGATGCTGCTCGGCGCGCTGGACGGTCCCGGCAACTTCCGCGCGCGCGCGCCGTATCCGCGCCGCATCCCGCTGCGCTCGCTGCCCGAGAACGACCCCGCGGTCATCTTCGCGCCGAACACCGCGCTGAAGCGGATGCCGAACGGCAATCCCACCCGCCCGGAGGATCTCGTCATCGCCGCCGACGGCTCGCCGCTGCGCATCGACCGCGCGTTCTCGTGGGAAAGCCCCCTCGCGGCGCACGGCCTGATGCACATGGTGATCACGCACGCCGCCAACCGCGACCCGTATCCGATCGACACGCTGCTGCTGTTCATGGCCAACATGGCGTGGAACTCGTCGATGAACACGAGCGGCGTGCGCGAGATGCTGGTGCGCAGGACGCCCGACGGCGAGTACGCGATTCCGTTCCTCGTGGTCGTGGACGCCTTCCGTTCCGAGACGGTGAATTTCGCGGACCTCGTGCTGCCCGACACCACGTACCTAGAGCGTTACGACGCCATCTCGCTGCTCGACCGGCCGATTTCCGAGCCCGACGCCATCGCCGACGCCATCCGCCATCCGGTCGTCGCGCTCGACCGCGACGTCCGCGCGTGGCAGGACGTGCTGGTGGAGCTCGCGTCGCGGCTCAAGCTGCCGGCGTTCACCCGGCCCGACGGCACGCGCAAATTCGCCGGCTACAAGGACTTCATCGTCAACTACGAGAAGCTGCCCGGCATCGGCTTCCTCGCGGGCTGGCGCGGCGAGGACGGCGAATCGCATCTGCGCGGCAAGCCCAATCCGAAGCAATGGGACCGGTACATCGAGAACCAGTCGTTCTTCACGTACCCGTGGCCGGAGTCGATGCGCTATTACAAGTTCGCCAACAAGGACTACCTCGAGTTCGCCGAGAAGCACGCGCTGTTCGGGACGCCGCCCGTCGCCGTGACGATGCAGATCTACTCCGAGCCGCTGCAGAAGTTCCGGCTGGCGGGACAAGGGCACTATCGCGGTCCGCAGCCGCCGCTGCAGGCGGACCGCGACCGGCTCGCGACGTATTTCGACCCGCTCCCGTTCTGGTATCCGCCGCTCGAGACGCAGCGCATCGCCGCCGCCGACTATCCGTTCCATGCGATCACGCAGCGGCCGATGACGATGTATCACTCGTGGGATTCGCAGAACGCGTGGCTGCGGCAGATCCTCTCCGCCAATCATCTGTACATGAATCGCGCCACCGCCGCGCGGCAGGGCCTCGCCGACGACGACTGGGTGTGGGTCGAGTCGCACCACGGCAAGGTGCGCTGCCAGCTCCGCACGATGGAAGGCGTCGAGGCGAACACCGTATGGACGTGGAACGCCGTCGGCAAGCAGCGCGGCGCGTGGGCGCTGTCGGTCGACGCCCCCGAGTCGACGACCGGCTTCCTGCTGAACCACCTGATCTCGGAGCTCCTGCCCCGGGCGGGCGAAGCGCGCCGCATCACCAACTCCGATCCCGTCACCGGCCAGGCGGCGTGGTTCGACCTGCGCGTCAAGGTCACGAAGGCCGCGCCGCACGAGACGGGCGCCTGGCCCCAGTTCGACGCGGTCGCGCCGCTGCCGGACGGTGCCGCCATGCCGCCGGAGCCGCTGCGCTGGACGGTGCGATGAAGCTCGGCCTCGTCATCGACCTCGACACGTGCGTCGGCTGCCACGCCTGCGCCACCGCGTGCAAGGAATGGAACGGCGCGTCGGCGATCAGCGGGCCGCTGTCCGACTACGACGCGTACGGCCCCGACCCGTCCGGCGTGTGGTTCAACCGCGTCCGGCACTACGAGGTGGGCGACTACCCGGCGTCGAAGACGATCAACTTCCCGATGTCCTGCATGCATTGCGAGGACGCCGACTGCGTCACCGTCTGTCCCACCGGCGCGTCGTACAAGCGCGCGGACGGCATCGTGCTCGTCGACCAGGACAAGTGCATGGGCTGCAACCTGTGCGCGTGGGCGTGCCCGTACGGCGCCCGCGAGCTCGACGCGAGCTCCGGCACGATGAAGAAGTGCACGCTGTGCGTCGACCGCATCCACGACGAGACGCTGCCGGAGCCCGAGCGGCAGCCCGCCTGCGTGCTCGCGTGCCCTGCGCACGCACGCTTTTTCGGCGACTTCGACGATCCCGCGTCGCAGGTGTCGACGCTGACCGCGGAGCGCGGCGGCTTCGGGCTGCTGCCGGAGCTCGGCTATGCGCCGGTGAACCGCTATCTGCCGCCGCGGACCCCGCCGCAGGTCGCCGTCGACGCGTCGCCGGCGCCGCCCGGCGGGGCGGCTGCCGCGCTCACCCGGCTGATCGACGCTGCCCGGCGCTTCGCGGCGCGATGACCGCGCGCCGCAGCGCGGGCGCGGCGCGCCGATGAAGCCCGCGTTCTCGATCGTCTTCTTCACCGTGGTGTCCGGCGCGGCGCTCGGCGCGCTCGCGCTGCTCGGCGTGATCGCGCTGTTCGACCTGCCGTGGCTGTCCGCGTCGGCAAGGCCGGTCGCCGGCGTCGTCGGTATCGCGCTCGCGCTGGCGGGGCTCGCGTCGTCGACGCTGCACCTCGCCAATCCGCGCAACGCCTGGCGGTCCTTCTCGCGCTTTCGCACGTCGTGGCTGTCGCGCGAGGCGGTGTTCTCGATCGCGCTCGTTGGCGCGGCCGTCGTCTTCGTCGCGCTGCTGTGGATTCCCGTCGCCGGGCCGCTGCGCAGCGTCTTCGCCCTGCTGACGATCGTCCTCGCCTGGATCGTGCTGGTCTGCACGGCGATGATCTACGCCAGCCTGAAGCCGATCCGGCAGTGGCATACGCGGTGGACGCCTGTCGCCTACGTCGTGCTCGGCCACTGGTCCGGCGCGCTGATCCTGCTCGCGATCGCCCGTTACGACGCGTCGAACAGCGTGCGCCTCGCGCACCTGTGCCTGGCGCTGGCGGTAACGGCCGTGGCGGTGAAATGGGGCTACTGGCGCGCCTGCCGCGACGAGCGCCGCGCCGTCACGCTCGAGCAGGCGATCGGCGTGGCGCAGGGCGTGCATCCTCCGGCCGCCGCCGGCGCCCGGAGCGTCATGCAGGCTAGGCTCCTCGACGCCGGCCATGGCGGGCGCACGTTCCTCACCGACGAGTTCGTCTTCCGCCTGGCGCGTCGGCGGCGCGGCTGGCTGCTCGCCGCTTTCTGGGCGGCGGGCATCGCGCTGCCGGTGCTGTGGGTCGTGGGCGCGTGGTGGCAGACGCCGGTCGTGGTCGCGGCCTGCCTCGCCAACCTGCTGGGGCTCTTCGCCGAGCGCGCGCTCTTCTTCGCCGACGCGCGCCACACGGTGCGGCTGTTCCACGGGGATCGACGCACCTGACGCCGGCGGACGACAGCCGGGGGAGGGCCGCGGAGGACTTCCTTGTCACGCTCCTGTCACATGGGCCACGCACAATCCGGCCCATGCGAAATCACGATCTGAAGGCCCCCATGAAGCGGTTCCCCGCGCTGCTCGCCGCCGCCACGCTGGCGCTCGGCATCGCTGCCCCCGCGCTCGCCGTCGACATCACCGGCGCCGGCGCCACGTTCCCGTACCCGATCTACGCCAAATGGGCGGAGGCCTACAAGGCGAAGACCGGCGTCGGCATGAACTACCAGTCGATCGGCTCCGGCGGCGGCATCGCGCAGATCAAGGCGAAAACCGTCGATTTCGGCGCGTCCGACATGCCGCTGAAGCCCGAGGACCTGCAGGCCGCCGGGCTCGTGCAGTTCCCCGCGATCATCGGCGGGGTCGTCCCGGTGGTGAACATCGAGGGCGTCGCCCCCGGCGCGATCAAGTTCACGGGACCGGTGCTCGCCGACATCTATCTCGGCAAGATCAAGGCGTGGAACGACAAGGCGATCGCCGATCTCAACCCCGGCGTGAAGCTCGCCGCGGATCCGATCACCGTGGTGCGCCGCTCGGACGGCTCGGGCACGACGTTCATCTGGACCGACTACCTGTCGAAGGTCAGCGACGAGTGGAAGGCGAAGGTCGGCGCCAGCACCGCCGTGGCGTGGCCGGAAGGCGTGGGCGGCAAGGGCAACGAAGGCGTGGCCGCGTACGTCCAGCGGATCAAGGGCTCGATCGGCTACGTCGAATACGCGTACGCGAAGCGCAACAAGATGAGCTACGCGTCGGTGCAGAACAAGGACGGCCAGTTCGTGCAACCGGACGACGCGACGTTCCAGGCGGCCGCCGCGTACGCCGACTGGAAGAACGCCGCGGGCTTCTACCAGATCCTCACCAACCAGCCCGGCAAGACGAGCTGGCCCATCACCGGCGCGAGCTTCATCCTGCTGCAGGCGAAGCAGGACAAGCCGCAGAACGCGACCGAAGTGATGAAATTCTTCGACTGGGCGTTCAAGAACGGCCAGAAGATGGCAGACGAGCTCGACTATGTCGCGCTCCCCGATGCGCTGACCAAGGAGATCGCCGACGCCTGGAAGGCGCAGGTCAAGGACACCGCCGGAAAGCCGATCTGGAACTGACGCGCGCCGCAGCGATTACGCAACGCCCGCTTTCGATCCTCCCCCGCCGGCCGCGAAGCGTCTTCGTGGCCGGTCTTTTTTCAAGGGCGCTATCATGACGGCCTCGCAAGCCACCGCGACCTTTCCCCTTCCGATGACCGAGCGCGCGGCGCGCGACAGCGAGCGCGATCCTCCCCCGCAGGAACGGCCGGCGGCCGCCGGCCGCTGGGAGGACGTCCTGTTCGAGAGCGCGACGCGCTTCTTCGCCGTGCTGGTGCTCGCGCTGCTGATCGGCATCCTGGTGGCGCTGGGGTACGCGGCGGTCCCGGCGATGGAGAAGTTCGGCCCCGCGTTCTTCGTCACCAACGTCTGGAATCCGGTGACGAGCCAGTTCGGCGCGCTGGCGCCGATCTACGGCACCCTCGTCACCTCGGCGATCGCGCTCCTGATCGGCGTGCCGGTGAGCTTCGGCATCGCGATCTTCCTCACCGAGATGTGCCCTGCGGTGCTGAAGCGCCCGCTCGGCACCGCGGTGGAGCTGCTGGCGGCGATCCCGTCGATCATCTACGGCATGTGGGGCCTGTTCGTCTTCGCCCCGTTCTTCGCCGACTACCTGCAGCCGGCGCTCACCCAGGTCTTCGGCAACGTGTGGCTGCTGGGCCCGCTCTTCCGGGGCGCGCCGAACGGCATCGGCATCCTCTCCGCCGGCGTCATCCTGTCCGTGATGGTCATCCCGTTCATCTCCTCCGTGATGCGCGACGTGTTCGAGATCGTGCCGCCCGTCCTGAAGGAGTCCGCATACGGCATCGGCTGCACCACGTGGGAAGTCGTCCGCAACGTCGTGCTGCCGTACACGAAGGTCGGCGTCATCGGCGGGATCATGCTGGGGCTGGGACGCGCGCTCGGCGAGACGATGGCCGTGACGTTCGTCATCGGCAACGCGTACCGGATCAGCCCGTCGCTGTTCGAGCCCGGCAACTCGATCGCGTCGGCGCTCGCCAACGAGTTCAACGAGGCGGCGGATCCGGTGCATCGCGCGTCGCTGATCGCGCTAGGCCTCGTGCTGTTCGTGCTGACGCTGATCGTGCTGTCGGCGTCGCGCTTCCTGATCGCGGGCCTGGCGCGCAACGAAGGGGCGAAGACATGAGCGCCGACGCCGCGCCCGCCAGCAGCGGCCGGTACCGGCGGCGGCTCCTCGTCAACCGCTTCAACCTCGTGATGTCGCTCGGCACGATGGCGTTCGGCATGGCGTTCCTGCTGTGGATCCTGTTCGTGCTGTTCCAGAACGGCTTCTCCGCGCTGTCGCCGGTGCTGTTCACGCAGGACACGCCGCCGCCCGGATCGGCGGGCGGGCTCAAGAACGCGATCTTCGGCAGCGTGGCGATCGTCCTCACCGCGACGTTCATCAGCACGCCGATCGGCATCCTCGCCGGCATCTACCTCGCCGAGTTCGGCAAGGCGGGCTGGCTCGCGAAGGCGACGCGCTTCATCAACGACATCCTGCTGTCGGCGCCGTCGATCGTGATCGGCCTCTTCGTGTACACGGTGTACGTGATGCAGGTGCAGCATTTCTCCGGCTGGGCCGGCTCGGCGGCGCTGGCGCTGATCGCGATTCCCGTGGTCGTGCGCACGACCGAGAACATGCTGTACCTCGTGCCGAACAGCCTCCGGGAAGCCGCGATCGCGCTCGGCGCCCCGATGTGGAAGGTCATCCTGATGGTCACGCTGAAGGCCGTCCGCGGCGGCGTGATCACCGGCATCCTGCTCGCCGTCGCCCGGATCTCCGGCGAGACCGCGCCGCTGCTCTTCACCGCGCTCAACAACCAGTTCTGGAGCAGCGACATGAATGCGCCCATGGCGAACCTGCCGGTCGTGATCTTCCAGTTCGCGATGAGCCCGTTCGAGGACTGGAAGACCCTCGCGTGGGCCGGCGCGCTGCTGATCACGCTGACGGTGCTCGTGCTCAACATCCTGGCCCGGACCGTCTTCCGGCAGGCGTCCGTGCGCTGACGGCGCGGCTCCCACAATCGCGACGAGGATAACCGCTCGATGAACATGGAAACGCTGGTCGCCCGCCCGCAGCTGCAACCCCGCGGAAGGGCGCCGTCCGCGCCGAAGATGTCGGTGGAGAAGCTCGATTTCTACTACGGCAAGTTCCACGCGCTGAAGAACGTCAACCTCGACATCGCCGAGCGCCGCGTCACGGCGTTCATCGGGCCGTCGGGCTGCGGGAAGTCGACGCTGCTCCGCACGCTCAACCGGATGTACTCCCTCTATCCGGGGCAACGGGCGGAGGGGCGTATCACGCTCAACGGCGCCAACATCCTGGAGGCGCGCACCGACCTCAACCTCTTGCGGGCGAAGGTGGGCATGGTCTTTCAGAAGCCCACGCCGTTCCCGATGTCGATCTACGACAATATCGCGTTCGGCGTCCGGCTGTATCAGAACCTGCCCGCACGGCAGATGGACGAGCGCGTCGAGTGGGCGCTGACCAAGGCGGCGATGTGGGCCGAGGCGAAGGACAAGCTGAAGCAGAGCGGCATGGCGCTGTCGGGCGGCCAGCAGCAGCGGCTGTGCATCGCCCGCGCGGTGGCGGTGAAGCCCGAGGTGCTGCTCCTCGACGAGCCGACGTCGGCGCTCGACCCCATCTCGACCGCGAAGATCGAGGAGCTGATCTCCGAGCTGAAGACCGAATACACGATCGCCATCGTGACCCACAACATGCAGCAGGCGGCGCGCGTATCCGACTTCACCGCGTACATGTATCTTGGCGAACTGATCGAGTTCGGCGAGACCGACCAGATCTTCCTGCATCCCGGGCGGAAGGAAACCGAGGACTACATCACCGGCCGGTTCGGTTGAGGAGCGTGGGCATGGATCACACCAACAAGCAGTTCGACGTCGAAATGGAGGGCATCCGCTCCGGCGTGCTGTCGATGGGCGGCATGGTCGAGAAGCAGCTGACCCGCGCCATCGAGGCGCTCGGCCAGGAGGAGGACTCGCACCTGCTCGACGCCGTGGGCGCCGACGAGGCCTCGATCAACCAGCTCCAGATCAACATCGACCAGCAGTGCGCGCAGATCATCGCGCGCCGCCAGCCGGCCGCCGTCGATCTGCGGATGGTGCTCACCGTGAGCAAGATCGTGAACGACCTCGAGCGGATCGGCGACGAGGTGAAGAAGATCGCGTACAAGGCGGCGCAGACGCGCGGCAGCGACCGCCTGACGCGCGTGCGCTACTACGACGTGTCGCGCGCGGCGGGCAACGCGCTGCTGATGCTGCAGCACGCGCTCGATGCGTTCGCCCGGCTCGACGTCGAGCGCGCCGCGTCGATCATCGCCGAGGACGAGGAGATCGACGCCGCGTTCTCCGCCATCCTGCGCCAGCTGATCAGCTACATGATGGAGGATCCGCGCACGATCACCGCGGCGCTCGAGATCGTCTTCATCGCCAAGTCGATCGAGCGCATCGGCGACCACGCCAAGAACATCGCCGAGGCCGTCGTCCAGGTGGTCAAGGGCAAGGATGTCCGCCACTCCTCGGCCGAGCAGATCCGCGCCGAGGTGGCGCAGCCTTGATGCCGTCCATCCTCGTCGTCGAGGACGAGCCGGCGATCCTCGAGCTCCTGAAGGTCAACCTCGCGGACGCCGGCTACTCGGTGAAGGGCGCCGAGGACGCCGAGACCGCGCGCGCCACGCTGAAGGACGAGCTCCCCGACCTCCTGCTGCTGGACTGGATGCTGCCGGGGCAGTCTGGCCTCGCGTTCGCGAAGCAGCTTCGCGGCGACCCCCGCACGCGCGAGCTTCCCATCATCATGGTCACCGCCCGCACCGAGGAGGCCGACAAGGTCGCCGGCCTCGAGGCATGGGTCGACGACTACGTCACCAAGCCGTTCTCGCCGCGCGAGCTCAAGGCGCGGATCAAGTCGGTGCTGCGCCGGCGCGCGCCCGAGGCCGCCCAGGAGGTGCTGGTGGCGGGCAGCCTCAAGCTCGATCCCGTCACGCATCGGGTCCTGGTGGGCGATGCCGAGGTGCCGATCGGCCCGACGGAGTTCCGTCTGCTGCGCTTCCTGCTCGCGCGGCCCGAGCGCGTCCATTCGCGCGCGCAGCTGCTGGACCAGGTATGGGGCGATCACGTGTACATCGAGGAGCGCACGATCGACGTCCACATCCGCCGCCTTCGTCTCGCGCTCTCGCCGTTCGGCGCCGACGCGATGATCGAGACGGTGCGCGGCGCCGGCTACCGGCTGGCGGTTCCCCGGCCGGCGTGACCGCATGAAGCCGATCGTCCGGCAGGGGGGCATCGCGCCGGCGGTGCTGGCGGTCGCGACGCTGCTGGTCTGGGCGATCGCCGGCAGCGGCGCCGCGCTGGCGGTCCTGGCGCTCGGCGCGGCGGCGATCGTCGGGTTCCACCTGTACTACCTCCAGGTGATGACCGACTGGGCGTCCGGCCCGCTCGACGCGCCCGTTCCGGAGGGTCGCGGCGCATGGGCGCCGCTGTTCGCCGCGATGTACAAGCGCGTCCGCATGCGCGTCGCCTACCAGCGGGACCTGCGCGAGGTCATCGCGCGGTTCCAGCAGGTGGCGGAGGCGATTCCCGACGGCATCGTCGTCCTCGACGCCAACCACCGGATCGAGTGGGCGAATCCGCGCGCGCTCGCGCAGCTCGGGCTCGACCTCGACCACGACATCGGGCAGCCTATCGTCAACCTCGTGCGGCAGCCCGAGTTCCTGCGCTATCTGGAAGCCGGCGACTACGGCGACGCCGTCGTCGTCGCGTCCGGGCGCGACGCGCGCACGATCATCGCGCTGCAGCTCGTGCCGTTCTCGCTCGACAAGAAGATGCTGATGTCGCGCGACGTCACGCAGCTCGAGGCCATCGCCCGGATGCGCCGCGACTTCATCGCCAACGTGTCGCACGAGCTCAAGACGCCGCTGACGGTGATCAGCGGCTTCGTCGAGACGATGCAGGACATGGAGCTCGACGCGCGGCAGCGCGAGCGTTTCCTGCAGCTCATGCACGAGCAGGCGCGCAACATGCAGCGGCTGGTCGTCGACCTGATCACGCTGTCGGCGCTCGAGAGCGAGCACAACGGCCTCGTCGACGAGCGCTTCGCGATGGTTCCGCTGATGCTCGAGCTGTCGGCGGAGGCGAAGGCGCTGTCGAAGGGCCAGCACGAGGTCACGCTCGACATCGGCGACGCCGCCATCGTCCAGGGCAGCCGCGAGGAGCTCGCGAGCGCCTTCGGCAACCTCGTCAGCAACGCGATCCGCTATACGCCGTCGCACGGCACGATTGCCATCGCCTGGAGGGTGGACGCAGACGGCAGCGGCGTGTTCTCGGTCGCGGATTCGGGCATCGGCGTCTCCGCCGAGCACGTGCCGCGGCTGACGGAGCGCTTCTACCGCGTGGACCGCAGCCGCTCGCGCGCGACCGGCGGGACGGGCCTCGGGCTCGCCATCGTCAAGCACGTTCTGCTGCGCCACCACGCGGAGCTGGAGATCGACAGCGAGGTGGGGCGCGGCAGCACGTTCGCCGTGCGCCTGCCGGCGCGTCGCGTGGAGCGTGCGCCGGCCACCGGCGAGGGCGCGGGCGGAGCGGGCGGCCTGCCGGACGGCAGCGCGCCGTCGTTGACGACGAGCGGCGTCACCAGTACCGGAGCGCCGCCCGATACAGCCCGGTGATCTCGTCGCGCCCGACGTCGACGGGCGCGTTCCTGATCACCCGGTATTGCGGCTCGGCGCCCACGGCGAGCGCGTCGATGTCGGCTTCGGAAAAGCCGAGCGCGGACAGGCCGTTCGGCATGTCGACGGCGCGCATCAGCTCGATCACGCGCCCGGCGAGGACTTCGCCGGCATCCGCGGGTGCCGCGCCGCGCACGTCGGCGCCGAGCGTCTGTGCGCACCGCAGGTGGCGCGCGGGATTCGCCGGCGCGGTGTGCCGCCATACGGAGGGATTGTTGAGCACCACCGCCATGCCGTGCGGCACGAGCGTCTTGCCGTCCGGATAGCCGCTCACGTGCCACGCCTTGGTCATGCCGGACACGGGATAGGAGAGGCCGTGCGGCAGGTGGCAGCCGCTCGCGTTGAACGCGATGCCGGCCAGCATCGCGGCGTACATCATCTCGGTGCGCGCCTCGTCGTCGTCCGCGTCGCTTACCGCGCGCTCCAGGAACCGGCCGACGGCGTCGAGCGCCTGCGCGGCGAGCGCATCCGAGAACGGATTGGCGCCCTGCGAGACCGGCCGGTGCACGCCGCGCGCGGGATTGAGCCGCCGCGGCCACGCTCGCGCCGTGGTCGCCTCCAGCGCGTGGCTCATGCAATCGAAGCCGGTGGCGGCGACGACGCTCGCCGGCAGCGACCGCGTGACGTCGGGATCGACGAGCGCCACGGTGGGAATGAGCCGGCGGCCGATGATGCCCGTCTTGGCGTTCCGCGCCAGCAGCGTGAAGATCGCGATGCCGGTCGTCTCGGAGCCGGTGCCCGACGTCGTGGGGCAGGCAATGTGCGGCTTCAGCGCGCCCGGCGGACGCTGGCCGGCACCGATCGGCGCGTTGACGTACGTCATGAACTCCGCCGGATGCGTCGCGTACAGGTTCGCCGCCTTGCAGGTGTCCATGACGGAGCCGCCGCCGACGGACACGTAGCCGTCGACGCGCGCCTCGCGCGCGAAGGCGGTGGCGGCCTGCAGCGACTTGTCGGTGGGCTCGATCGCCACTTCGTCGAAGACGACGGCGTCGACCTTGGCCGCCGCAAGCGAGGCCAGCACCTTGGCCACATGCTCGCCGCCGGCGAGCTTGCGGTCCGTGAAGACCGCGACGCGCGCGAGGCCGAGCTCGGCGGCGTTGTCACCCGCCTCGGCGAGGACGCCCGCGCCGAACGTGAAGGTCGGCATTCCCAGCGTGAAGCCCCGGTCGCTTCCCTCGACCAGCGCGAAATCGGCGTGGCAGCAGCCCATCGGTGTCCTCCTTGTCGGTCCGGCCCGATTATCGCGCGTCCGCGAGGATCGCAGCGGCGGCCTTTTCCGCGATCATCACGACCGGCGCGTTCGTGTTGCCCGAGACCAGCGTGGGCATGATGCCGCAATCGACGACGCGAAGCGCCTCGCAGCCGTGCACTTTCAGCGCCGCGTCCACCACGGCGAGCGGATCGCTCGCCGGACCCATCTTCGTCGTGCCGCTGGGATGGAAGATCGTCCCGCCGGTGTCGCGGACGAACTCGAGCAGCGCGGCGTCGTCGCGCGCGTCCGGGCCCGGCCGGTATTCGCCGGCGACGAGCGGCGCGAGCGCGCGCGTGGCGGCGAGGCGGCGCGCCAGCCGCACGCCCGCGACCATCGTGTCGCGATCGTGCGGCGTCGCGAGGTAGTTGGCCTGCATGACGGGCGCGGCGAACGGATCGGGCGAGGCCACGCGCACGTGGCCGCGCGATTCCGGGCGCAGCTGGCACACGGACATCGTGAAGCCCGGGAACGTGTGCACCGGCGACCCCGCCATGTCCGACGACAGCGTGGCGAAGTGGAACTGGACGTCGGGGCTCGCGGCGCCGGCCAGCGCGCGGGCGAAGAGACCGCCCTGGTTGATGCCGACCGCCATCGGCCCGCGCCGCCGCAGCAGGAAGTCGAGCCCGATGCCGAGCTTGCCGTGCCACGTGCGGAGCGCGTCGTTGGTCGTGATCGGCCGGGTGCAGCGGAAGATCACGCGCGCCTGCAGATGGTCCTGCAGGTTCTCGCCGACGCCCGGCAGCGCGTGCGTGACGCCGATGCCGAACGACTGCAGCAGCGCGGGCGCGCCCACGCCTGAGAGCTGCAGCAGCTGCGGCGACTGCAGCGCGCCCGCGGCAAGGATCACTTCGCGACGCGCCGTGACCGCGACGTCGCCGCCACGGGGCCCGCCGCGGCGGTACGCGACGCCGCGCGCGCGCCGCCCGTCGAAGAGCACGCGCGTCGCCTGCGCGTCGGTCAGCACCGCGAGATTGGCGCGGCCGCGCGCGGGACGAAGATACGCGACGGCGGTGGAGCAGCGGAGCCCGTTCCGCGTCGTGAGCTGGTAATAGCCGGCGCCTTCCTGCGCCGGGCCGTTGAAGTCGTCGTTGCGCGGGATGCCGAGCTCGCCCGCCGCGCCGATGAACGCGTCGACGAGCGGATGCGGCGGCGCGATGTCGGACGCCCACAGCGGGCCGTCGGCGCCGTGCGACGCGTCGGCGCCGCGAACGTTGTGCTCGAGCAGGCGAAACCACGGCAGCACGTCGGCGTGCGCCCATCCCGGGTTGCCCTGCGCCGCCCACGCGTCGTAATCCTCGCGCTGGCCGCGGATGTAGATGAGGCCGTTGATCGACGACGATCCGCCGAGCGTGCGGCCGCGCGGCCAGTACACCTTGCGGCCGTTCATGTTCGGCTCGGGCTCGGTGTAGAAGCGCCAGTTGAGCACCGGGTGGAACATCGTCTTCGCGTAGCCGATCGGGACGTGGATCCACGGACTGCGGTCCGGCGGCCCGGCCTCGAGCAGGAGGACGGTGTGGCGGCCGTCGGCGGACAGCCGGTTCGCGAGCACGCAGCCTGCCGAGCCGGCGCCGACGACGACGTAGTCGAATTCCGAGGTCATGGCGGAGTATGACAAACCGGCGCCGCCCCGCGGCGCCGGGCGCGGCTCAAGCCAGCGTCGCGGTCGCCGGCGGTGCCGCCATGGTCTCGGTCACGGGCGTGATGCGCAAGCGGTGCGCGCGGCCGTCGTCGACGAGCGCTATCGCCTCGCCCGCCGCATGGGCGCGCTCGCAGTCGCCGGCGAGCGCGTCGTCCGGCGTGCACACGAACGTGTAGCGCGACGCGCCGTGGCGATAGGTGATCTCCGCCACCGGCCAGTGCGCCGGCAGCCGCGGCGCGACGATCGCGACGTCGCCGCGAAGCGTGAGGCCGAGGATCGCCTCGACGGCGGCGCGATACATCCACGCGGCCGCGCCGGTGTACCAGCTCCAGCCGCCGCGGCCGACGAACGGCGGCGCCGTGTAGACGTCGCCGGCCATCGCGTACGGCTCGAGCTCGTAGCGCGCTTCCCGGCCCTCGGCTGCGGCGCGATGCGCCGGACTGAGATAGGTGAACGCCCGATACGCGGCGTCGTGCTCGCCCAGCGCGGCGAACGCCATGACCGCCCAGGCGCCCGCGTGCGCGTACTGGCCGCCGTTCTCGCGCACCCCCGGCGGATAGTCCTTGATGTAGCCGGGATCGTGGTCGGGATCGGCGAACGGCGGGTCGAGGAGCCGCACGAGGTGCGCGTCGTCGTCCACCAGATGCATTGCGGCCGCCCGCATCGCGCGCCGCGCGCGGTCGGGCTCCGCGGCGCCGGACAGCACGGCCCACGCCTGCGCGATGAGGTCGATCCGGCATTGCGCGTTCGTGTTCGACCCGAGCGGCGTGCCGTCGTCGAAATAGGCGCGGCGGTACCACTCGCCGTCCCACCCGTGCGTGTGCAGCGCGCCGCGCAGCGCCGCCTGCGCCTGGTCCCAGCGCGCGACGCGCGCGTCGTCGCCGCGCCGGCGCGCGAGCGGCCGGTAGCGGTCGATCACCGCGCAGAGAAACCACGCGAGCCATACCGACTCGCCGCGGCCGCCGCCGCCCACGCGGTTCATGCCGTCGTTCCAGTCGCCGGCGCCCATCAGCGGCAGGCCGTGCGCGCCGACCGCGAGGCTCACGTCAATCGCACGCGCGCCGTGCTCGTACAGCGTCTCCTGGTCGTCTGTGACGTGCGGCAGGTAGTACGCATCCTCGGCGTGCGGCGGCACCGCCGCGCCCTCGAGCCACGGCACCTCGGCGTCGAGCACCGCGGCGTCGCCCGTGATCTCGACGTAGTGCGCGCATGCGAACGGCAGCCACAGGCGGTCGTCGGTGAAGCGCGTCCGCACGCCGGCGCCCGCCGGCGGGTGCCACCAGTGCTGGACGTCGCCTTCGCGAAACTGCCGCGACGCGTGCAGCAGCACCTGCTGGCGCAGCAGCGCGGGCTCGATGAGCGCGAGCCCCATCGCGTCCTGCAGCTGGTCGCGAAAGCCGTAGGCACCGCCCACCTGGTAGAACCCCGCGCGCGCCCACAGCCGGCACGCGAGCGTCTGGTACGGCAGCCAGTGATTGACGAGCGCGTCGAACAGCGGATCGGGCGTGCGCACCTCGAGGCCGGAGAGACGGTCCTTCCACGTGCGGCGCGCGGCCGCGAGCGCCTCGTCCGCGTCGCGCCCCATCCAGTCCGCCGCGAGCGCGCGCGCCGCCGCGTCGTCGGCGCCGAAGCCGAGCAGGAACACGACCTTCTGCGTGGCCCCCGGCGCCAGCGTCCGCGCGACGCGCAGCGCCGCGCACGGGTCGAGTCCCGCGCCTTCGCGGCCGGCGAGGCGCGTCGCCGGCCGCACGCGCGCACCGTTGGCGTAGAGCTCGCGCCGGTCGCAGGTCCAGTCCGCCGCCGCTGCGTCCTGCACCGCGAGGAACGCCGCGCTGCCCGCCCACGGCTCGCTGTGCTCGCTCCGCGACGCGAAGAGGCACGGGGCCTCCGTCGACTTGCGCGTGACCACGTAGCGGCGATCGGCGCGGGTGGCGCCCAGCACCCATTCGGCCACGCCGAGGACCCTGACGTTCCGCGGCGCGCGCCCGTCGTTGCGCAGGCGGATGATCGTGCATTTCACCGCCGCATCCGCGGCGACGAAGCACGTCGCTTCGACGTGGATGCCGTCGGCGTCCTGCTCGAACGTCGTGTAGCCCTGACCGTGCCGCACGCGGGCCGGCAGGCCTGGCAGCGGCGGCTGCGGCCCCAGCAGCGGCCACCGCCCCCGTGTCGCGGGCTCGTCCAGCACGAACCACTCGGACGCCGGATCGCGCACGGGATCGTTCGACCACCCGGTGAGCTGATGGAGCCGGCTGTTGCCCGCCCACGTGAAGCCGGCGCCGGCCTCCGACACCTGGCAGCCGAAGTCGGCGTTGGCGATGACGTTGATCCATGGCCGCGCGGGCCGCCGCTCCGGACCCACGTCGACGACGAACTCGCCGGTGGCTGCGTGGAACTCGCCGCGCGCCGCGCGGACGGACACGCCGTCCTCCGGCGGCGGCGAAAGCACGGGCTCGAGCGTCGCTGCCGGCTCGTCGCGCGAGCGCTTGCGCAGCGCCTCCTGCACGTGATGCTCGAACGGGCGTCCGTCCGCGTCGAACACCATCCGCGCCTCGGCGAGCAGCGCGAGCCGCTCGATCCCGGTCACCTCGTCGGGCCGCAGAACGAACACCGTCCGCGCGTTGTCGGCGGCGCCGCCCGGCGCACCCATCATCGCGGTGACGAGCGGCGAGATCGCGTCGGCGACCGGCTGCGCGTACGAGCTCGGCTCCCCGTTCAGGATGACGACGTCCACCGCGATGCCCGCGAACGCCCAGTACTCCCGCGCCCGCAGCACGACGCGCAGCAGGCCGAGGCCCACCACCGAGCTGATCGCGACGACGATGATCGGCCGGTCCCCGGAGATGCCGTGGCGCCAGAGGTGCTGCCGCCGGAACGGGACGGCCGGAACGCCGTCGCCGCCGCCGCTCACCCGGCACACGAGGGGCGTCAGCGCCTGCAGCGCCGCGTACTCGGCAGGCTCGATCGCGAGCTCGCGCAGCCGGATGTCCGCGAGCGTCGCGGACATGAGCGATGCGCGCTCGTAGTTGGCGGACGACCAGTACTTGTCGATGTGGCCCCACAGCGTCGCGTCCGACTTCGCCGCGGCCGTGGCGAAGAGCACGCGCGCGCGACCCTGCGGCGGGACACGAACGCGCACGCGGAGCGCGGCGATCGGGTCGAGCCCCGCCGCGGCGCTGCCGATGGGCGGACCGTCGCGCAGGAGCGCGGCCGGCGCCGCGAGGTCGCGATTGCGGCCGATGAAGAGGCGCCGGTCGGTCTCGCCGCCGACCTCGCCGATCACGCCCTCGATGGGCACGACGAAATGCGCGAGGTGGACCGACACGTCTCGCTCCGTGCGCGGACGCCGCTCGAACAGCAGCGCGTGATGGCCAGGGTCGGCGCGCTGCGCGACGAACAGGTTGGAGAACGCCGGATGCGCGTCGTCGGCCGCCTGCGTGGCGAGCACCGGCTCGAGATAGGACACGAGCTCGTGGACGGCCGCGGTGTCGGTGAGGTTGTGCACGACGACGTCACGGATCTCGATGTCGTCCTCGGGGCTCACGAGCACGGTCATCGTCGTCTCGGTGGCCTCCGATTCCGATTCGTACACGACGCGATCGGCCGAGAAAGTCGTGCGGTACGTCGCGCCGGCCGCGGGGGCAGGCGCTGCCGTGAGCGAGCGCAGCGTGCGGTCGGTCCCTTCGCGGAGGTAGACGAGCGTGCCGCCGACGTGGCGCAGCGCGTCGTCGCGCCAGCGCGTGACTGCCAGGCCCTCGAAGCGGCTCCAGCCGACGCCATTGCCGAACAGCAGCACGCTGTAGCGCCCGTTCGACAGCACGTGGCCGTGGGCGCCGTCGCGCGCTGCGCGGTCGTCCTGGGTGCGCGAGTAGCCGCCGCGCGAGCGCGGCAGGTCCGCGGCGTCGCGCGCCGGCACCGGCTGCGCGGCCGGCGTGATCTCGCGCGGCACGCGCTCCTGCAGCAGCGCGTCGTAGGCGGCCACCGCCGCGTTGGCGTGGAACCAGCGCCGCGCCGCCCCGTCGCAAAGGACGTCGCCCAGCGCCACCAGCGACATCGCCTGGTGGTGCGCCATGAACGAGCGCACGAGGCGGTGACGGCGATCGTGCGCCTGCCGGCGCGGGGTGAAATCGATGGCGTCGACGAAGCCGCAGACCTCGCGGGCGTCGAGGCGCTCGAGCGCGCGGAGGTTCGCCGCCGCGGCCGCGGGGTGCACGAGCGCCCCCAGCGCGCTCGCGTACGGGGCGATCACGATCTCGTCGCCCGCGCTTCGCTTCAACGCGAGCGACGGCACGCCGAACCCCGAATACTGGTACGCCAGCGTGTGGTCCTGCGCGCCGTACGCCGATTCGGAGATGCCCCAGGGCACCCGCAGCGACCGCCCATGGCGGATCTGCTCGTCGACCGCCACGGCGAGGGCGCCGTGCAGGATGCCGCCGCGCGGCTCGTCCATCACGAGGCTCGGCATCAGGTATTCGAACATCGAGCCCGACCACGAGCGCAGCGTCACCTGCGCGCCGATGGCGACGAACGGCCGGCCCAGCGTGAACCAGTGCCGCAGCGGCACCTCCCCGTTGCAGATCGCGATGTAGCTCGACAGCCGCGCCTCGGAGGCCAGGAGGTCGTAGTAGCCGCCGTCGAGCTCGGCCTTGTCGACGCGATAGCCGATGTGGAAGAGATCGCGCTCCGTGTCGTAGAGAAAGCCGAACCGCATGCGGGCGGCGAGCGCGTCGGCACGCGCGGCGAGCGCCGCGAGGCGCGGCTCTACCGCGTCGTCGGCGGCGAAGAGATCGAGCGCATGGCTTTCGAGCGTGGCGATGAAATCCGCCGCGGCCGCCTGCGCGTCGGCCGGCGCGTGCTGACGCACCCCGTCGCTCGCGAGCTCCTCGCGGGCGGACGCGAGCAGCGCGCTGCCGCGCTCGCCCAGCGCCGCCAGCGCGTCCAGCGAGACGATGCCCGCATGCGCGCTGACGAGCGCGCCGTCGCGCGAGAAGCCGCGGCCGCCGGCCGCCCACGCGCGATCGAGGCGGGCGCGCGCGCGGAGGACCTCCGCCGCCGCGGCGGGCGCGCGCGGCGCAGCGGCGGCGGCGCGGCAGGCGCCGGCGAGAGCCCAGAGGTGACCGGCGAGGTTGCCGCTGTCCACCGTCGACACGTAAGCGGGCGCGAGCGGGGCGAGCGAGCTCGAGTCGTACCAGTTGAGCAGATGACCGTCGTGCGAGCGCAGCGACTCGACCGTGGCGAGCGTCGCCTCGACGCGCGCGAGCATGTCGCGCGTGCCGATGAAGCCGAGCTCCCGCGCCACGCCGCAGCACAGGAGATAGAGCCCGATGTTCGTCGGCGACGTCCGGTGCGCGACGATCAGGTGCGGATCGAGCTGCACGTTGTCCGGCGGCAGGTGGTGATCGGCCGGACCGACGTAGCGCTCGAAGTAGCGCCACGTGTCGCGAGCCACCTCGCGCAGGTAAGCGCGGTCGTCGGCGCCGAGCTCGCGCGCGCCGTCGGCGACGAGCGGCCTGCTCGCGAGCCACGACCACACGGCGGACGCTTCCAGCACGACGAACAGCGCGGCGGCCGCGGCGGCCGTGGCGGCGTTGGCGGTGCCGAGGCTCGCCACAACCGCCGCGACGCCGGCGCCCGCGAGCATCGAAACGCGATGCCGGCGGAAAAAATACCGCAGCTGCCTGCCCGCGCTCGCCTGGACCTGCGCAGCGGTGGTCCATTGCAGCAGCCGGCGCCGGCGGACGAGGCGCACCCATGTGCGGACGATGGCATCGGTCATCAGCCACGCCTGGTAGCCGAGCATCGCGCACTGCCACAGCGCGCCGCAGAACGCCCGCGCGAGGTCGCGCAGCGCCACGCGGAGGAAGTGCGGCAGCGCCAGGCCGTCGCGGCTCGGCGAGAGGCCCGCGAGCGCCCCCAGCACGGGTCCGGTGGCGAAGGCGGCCACGACGACGGCGAGCGCGTGCGCGACGGGCGGCACGCCGGTGACGAGCGCGACGCACAGCGCGGCGAGCGACGCCGGCGCGATCAGGCTGCGCCGGAGGTTGTCGGCGATCTTCCACTGCGCCAGCGCGTCGAGATCGTAGCGCCACGCGCGGAAGAGGAAGGGCAGCAGCTGCCAGTCGCCTCGCGTCCAGCGATGCAGCCGTGCCGCGGCGACTTCCGCGTGCGACGGCGCGTCCTCCATCAGGATCACGTCGCTCACGAATCCGCAGCGCGCGATCGAGCCCTCGAAGAGGTCGTGGGAGAGGAGCGTGTCGTCGGGCACGCGCCGGTCGAGCGTGTCGTGCATCACCGCCACGTCGAGGAGGCCCTTGCCGGTGAACGAGCCGATGCCGAAGAGATCCTGGTAGATCTCCGACGTGGTCGCGCTGTAGGGGTCGATGCCGCACTGCCCGGCGAACAGCCAGTGATACGGTGTGCGCTCGCCCGGCGTGGGCAGCGGGGGGACGACCCGCGGCTGCAGGATGCCGTAGCCCGCGGCGATCCGGCGGCGGCTCGTGCCGCGGATCGCCGCGTTGAGCGGGTGACTGGCGATGGCGACGAGCTCGCGCACGGCGCGCGGCCCCGTGACCGTATCGCTGTCGAGCGTCAGCACATAGCGGATCCGCGGCCGCGGCGTCGACAGCGCGCCGAGCGGCGCGAACGGCGCGGTGGCTTCGCCGGCGAGGAGGCGCACGAGCTCCTCCAGCTTGCCGCGCTTGCGCTCCCAGCCCATCCAGCACCCTTCGCGCTCGTTCCACGTGCGGGGCCGATGGAGCAGCAGGAAGCGCGCGTGATCGGGGGCCGGATGGCGCGCGTTGAGTCCTTCGACGGCGCGCCTGGCCGCCGCCAGCAACGCGGCGTCCTCGCCCGTCGCGGCCGCCGGGCTGTCGGCGAAGTCCGTCAGCAGCGCGAACTGCGCTTCCGGATCGGGGTTCGACAGGTGGTGCATCTCGAGCCGCCGCGCCAGCCGCTCGGCGCCGTCCGCGGACGTCAGCAGCGCCGGAATGACGACGATGACCCGCGCCTCCGGCGGAATGCCGAGGGTGAAGTCCTTCCGCGGGAGCCGCCGCGGGCGCGCCGATTCGGACACGACGCGATTGACGAGCCCGAGCGCCGCCTCCGAGGCGGGAAACGCGAGCAGCAGCGCGATCGCCACGAGCGTCCAGCCCTCCGCGGCGGGCGCGCCGTGCAGCGCGGCCATCACGATCGCCGCCGTCACGCCGGCGACGACGCCGAGATACAGCACGAGGCGAAGGCCTGCCGGCGCGCCGGTCAGCCGATGCAGGAACGCCGGCGGCAGGCGCAGCGCCCGCGCGAGCTCCGCCTGGCCCGGTCCGATCAGGAAGTACGCCGGGTGCGTTTCCAGCGGCGTGCCGTCGGGCAGGCGGGTGAGCGCCACGACGGCCTCGGCGACGCTGCGCTCGCTGATGCGGCCGCGGCGCGCCAGCGCCTCGACGGCGTGCCGGCATTCGTCGCGCGTGTCGAAGTCGTCCTCGCGAAAGGCGGGTGTGCCGGCGAACACGCGGTCCACCGTGCACAGCGACTCGATGAACGACTTCCAGTCGGCGCCGCCGATCCGGCGCAGCGACGTCATGATGTTGCGCACCGTCACGTTGGCGACGGTCTGGCGCGTGTGCGTCTCCGCGAGCGCCTGCGCGGGATCGACGGCGCTCCGCCGCAGCCACTCGCGCACGTTCGCGTACTGCCGCGTGTCGGCGTGGTGCAGGCGCTGGTGGAGCTGCGCGAGGAAGGCGTGCAGCACGCCGCGCTCCTCCGTGCTCGCCGCGGCCTGCGCGATCGTCGCCGGGTCGAGCGACGCAGCCTTGTCGCAGCAGATGTCGGCGAGCTGGCGCGCCGCCTTGTTGGCGGCGATGCGCTCGGCGATCCGGCGCAGGTTCTCGATCAGCACGGCCCGGAGCGTGGTCGGCAGCGCCCACAGCTCGCCGATCTCGAGCTCGTCCACTTCCTGGTACGCGGCGACGAAGCGGCGGAGGAGGCCGAGATCGAAGTCGCTGTCGGTATGGGCGACGTAGGCCCACGCGATGCCGTAGATGCGGGGCAATCCCCGCAGCGGCTCCGACACGAGTTTTGGTAGCTTGCGGTAGTAGTCGCGCGGCAGGCCGTCGCGGATCTCGAGCAGCTGCGCTTCGACCAGGTGGAAGTTGTCGAGCAGCCACTCGGCGGCGGGGCTCACCGCCTGCCCGGCACGCGAATACGAGCCGATCAGGCCGTGGACGCGCCGCAGGACGTGGGCGTTGCGGTTGATCCGGGGAAAGAAGCCGTCGGTGCCGCCGGCGCGGCCGACGGGCTGGGCAGCGGCGAGGCTGCGTGCATGCTGCTCCATCCGCTCCGGACCGAACATCTCCGAGCGGATGGGCTCCTCGACCGCGTCGCTCGAGCTCGCGACGAACGTGCGCGCCAGCTCGGACGCGCCCGCCACCAGGCCGGTAAGGTCCGGCGGGCCGGGCATGCGCGCGCCCGTCAGCCGAACTGGCAGACGAGCGCGGTGACCACCGTGATGGCCGCTACCGTGGTGACGAACCGGCGGGAGGTGAACCGATGGATCGCCATGGCGGCGTCGGCGAGGCGTGCCACCCCGCGACGTGCGGGCGTGCAGACGCGGCAATGCCGGGCCAGGGCGCCCAGGTCAGGCAGTGACGAGAGGAGCGCGATCGGCGCTTCGGGCGACGCGCCGGACAACGGCAAGAACGAGGTTCGGTCGAGCATGGCGGCGTCCAGTCGGAGCCGTCGGCCCCGGGGGGCAGGCGGCGGATTTGGCCGTCGCGGCCGGAATTTTGGCGCGGCGGCGGAAGGTTGACTACAGCTTAGGCTTTTCGCCCGGCCGGCGATGTAGGACTCGGACGACGAATCCTGTAGGACACCCCCATAAGGCGGCTTGTAGGCGGGCTTGGGCCGGCCATGCCGGGTGGGCGGCCCTCGCGGCAGGGAGCCTCCCGCGTTGCGGGCCGGGCCGCCAATTCCATCACGTAATCAGGGGCTTTGACACGCAGGCAGAATAATTGCTATACTCGCGCGTTTCGTCGGAGGGGTTCCCGAGCGGTCAAAGGGAGCAGACTGTAAATCTGCCGGCTCTGCCTTCGAAGGTTCGAATCCTTCCCCCTCCACCATTCAGGAACCAGGGATCAGGTGACAGGGAACAGTCGGTAGCCGAAAGCCCGCGCGCAGGTCGTCGCCGTTGCCTGTCACCTGACCTCTGATGCCTGAAGCGCGGGTGTAGCTCAATGGTAGAGCAGAAGCCTTCCAAGCTTACGACGAGGGTTCGATTCCCTTCACCCGCTCCAGATGCCGAACCCGACGTCCTGAAACGAACCGCGCGCACCACTGAGGAAACATCGAAAGCCGCCCAAGTAGCTCAGTGGTAGAGCACTCCCTTGGTAAGGGAGAGGTCGCGCGTTCAATCCGCGCCTTGGGCACCAAGCCGTGAACGGTCAAAAGTAAACCCCTACTTTTGACCGGATGAAGTCAGCTTGGAATCGCTGGCGAAGCCAGTCGATTCCAAGGGTCAAAAACGACGACGAGAAAGCTGGAGATAGCAATGGCCAAGGGCAAGTTTGAGCGGACCAAGCCGCACGTGAACGTGGGGACGATTGGTCACGTGGATCACGGCAAGACGACGCTGACGGCGGCGATGACGCTGGTG
>Ga0207683_10000020_pt1 | contig 118805 bp, 121 predicted proteins | sample KBSM73metaG_FD_184333 | JGI IMG/M metagenome (GOLD analysis project Ga0207683, IMG submission 184333) | Miscanthus rhizosphere microbial communities from Kellogg Biological Station, Michigan, USA - KBS M7-3 metaG (SPAdes) (version 2) | ecosystem: Host-associated > Plants > Roots > Rhizosphere...
AGCGGGCCGGCGTGCCACGTGAGGTCGCCGGCGCCGAGAAGCAGATCGTCGAGCTCGCGCGAAGGCAGGTCGCCGAGGCAGATGACGAACCCGGGCGCGCCGTGGCAGAACTGGACGAGCGGCGACTGCACGTGCCGGGATTCGAGCATCGCCGGCCAGTTGGCCTGCCGTCCCTCGCGCTGCGCCGTCGCGCGAATGGTCGTGACGATGCATTGCTCCCACGCTTCCCACTCGGCGGGCTCCAGCAGGTGTCGGCCGTGGATCAACGGCACGGCGGTGGCGACGAAGCCGTGGACCGCATCGAGAAACGTGTACTCGCGCCCGTAGAGGTCCTGCGTCCAGTAGCGGCAGCCACGCTTGGCTGACCAGAGGAGCTGCGACCAGAGCTTGCGGGCCGTCTTCGCGAACAGCGCCGCCCACCGCGATTCACCGGTTTGCTGATACAGGAACAGCGCGGCGAGAAGCGTGCCGGGCGACCCCCACATCAGTTCGCGCGCCGGGTGGTCGAGATTGCCGTCGATCAGCGCCTCCAGCCGCGACGCCGTCGCCTCGGAAGGCGCCAGCGCGTAGCTCAGCATCAGGATGCCGGTGTCGCCCATCAGGTACGACGCACGGTCCGCTTCGGCGCAGCGGTCGGTTTCGAGCACGCCGCGGTTCAGCGCGAGCAGCGTTTCGACGTAGTCCGTGTAATCGCGCGCGAGCGTCACGGCGCCGGTCGACTCGAGATGCTGTAGCGCCCAGACCGTGCCTGCCGCGCCGAAGTAGATGTTGAAGCGCGGGTCCGGCGGACGGCCTTCGGCGTCGAGCGGGTGCAGCGGCCAGTGCCGTCCCGGCGTGAACCGCGCCTCGGTGTCGCGCACGATCTCCGCGACCGTCCGCGCGGCCTTTGTCGCGTCCCACGGCGACGCCTGCAGCGGCGAATGACGTTCGGGATCGTAGAGCACGGAAGATCCTTCGAGGGGCGTTTCGGGCCGGCGAAGGATATCAAGGACTTGCCGGTTCGTGTCCGCCGACCTGCGGCGGCCTCTTTGCGCTGCCGCGGCAACCTGCGAATATCGCCCTTTCCGCGGAGGGACCATGGCGTATCGAATCGTGCGTTTCCGGAGGCTGCCTGTCGCAGGCGCGATCGCGCTCGCGTCGGTGTGCACCCTCGCCGCAGCGCAGAACGTGAAGATCACGCCGTTGGGCTCGCATGCGGGCGAGCTCTGCTCGCGGGACCGCGCGACGGTCTTCGAGGATCCCACGGGCGTGCGCATCCTCTATGACGCTGGACAGTCGGTGACGGGCGCCGAGGACGCGCGGCTCGGCAGGATCGACGCCGTGCTGCTGAGCCACGCGCACGGCGATCACATCGGCGACCAGAAGATGAAGGCACTGGAGGCCGGCACCTGCGATGCCCCGGAGGTCGTGTCGGCGGCACCCAATTCCACCACGGCCGAGATCGCCGCCGCCAAGAACGCCGCGATCGTCATGGTGGTGCCGCTCGCGAACTTCATCGGCAGGAAGGTCGAGGCGGTGCGCGGCAAGCCCACCGCGGCCTGCCCCCAGACGGGCAGCGACCTCGTCGCGCCGCTCGCCGCGGCATGCCTCGCGACGGTCCAGACCGGTGGCACGCGCTCGATCCGCACCGCCACCGGCAGAGCCGTCGAGATCACCGTCGTGCCGGCGGCGCACGACAGCACGGTGCCGCGCGAGCTGCTGAGCGAAGCGACTCGCAAGGTGCTGGAAACCGACAACGTCAGCGTCACGCTGGGACCGCCGAGCGGCTACGTCATCCGCTTCACCAACGGGCTCGTCGTCTACCTTTCGGGGGACACCGGCATGCACGCCGAGATGAAGTCGGTCGAGGGCGATTACTACAAGGCGAACCTGATGGTGCTGAACCTGGGCCCGAGCGCGCTGACGTCGAAGGAGGCGGCCTACGTCGCCGACGAGCTTGTGAAGCCGGCGGCCGTCATCGCCTCGCACGTCAACGAAGGCGCCACCACCGCCGGCAAGCTCCGGCCGGCGTCGCGCACCGCCGCCTTCGCGTCGCTGGTGAAGGGGCGACCCGTCTATCCGGCGCTGAGCGGCAAGACGATGGAGTTCAGCGGCGAAGGGAAGTGCGTGGCCGGTTGCTAGGCGCGGCCCGAAAGCTCGGCGCCCGCGTCCGGCGGAAGCCGGCTGGCCCACAGGATGGCGACGGCCATCAGCACCGCGGACACGATCAGCGCGTTGCGAAAGTCGGCGAGCGCGAGCTGGCCGCCGCTTCTCGCGGCCTGCGACAATCCGAGCGCGAGCGTGGCCACGGCCACGCCGAGCGCGCCGGCCGCCTGCTGGGACAGCGCCGCCAGCGTCGTCGCGCCGGGCCGCAGGCGGTCGGGCACGTCGGCGAACGCGAGCGTGCTCATCGACGTGAAGTTCATCGAGCGCGTCATGCCGGCGGCGAACAGCAGCGCATAGACGATGGCCATCGGCACGGTCGGCGACAGCAGCGCGCAGCCGAGCAGCGACGCTGCGCACAGCGCGCCGTTGACGCGGATGACGTCGCGAAAGCCGAAGCGGCGCAGGATCGGCGTCGTCACGCTCTTCATCGACAGGTTGCCCGCCATGTAGACCAGCACCATCACGCCGGCCTCGAACGGGCTCATGCCGAAACCGATCTGGAACATCAGCGGCAGCAGGAATGGCGTCATGCTGATCGCGACGCGGGCCGCGAGTCCTGCCGTCACGGTGCTGAGCGCGAACGTCGGGAGCTGCACCGCTTCGAGGTCGAGCACCGGCGCGGGATGCCGGCGCGCGTGCCGCACGGCGAGCCAGCCGCAGACCAGGCCCGCCGCCACGAAGGCGCCGCCGACTGCCTGGCCCGTGCCTCCGTGGGCCACCTGCGACAAGCCGTGGATCAGCGCGGCGAGCGCCCCCGCAGTGAGCGCGAAGCCCACCGCGTCGAAGCGAGCGTCGGGCCGGGGCGCGTGCCTGGGAATGAAGCGCAGCACGAGCCAGACGCCGATCACGCCCAACGGGACGTTGATGAGGAAGATCCAGTGCCACGAGGCGTACATGGTGATGAGTCCGCCGAGCGGCGGCCCGATCACGGGCGCGATCAGCGCCGGCCACACGATGAGCCCGATGGCGTCGATGATCCGGGCCTTCGGCGTCTCGCGCAGCACGATGAGGCGGCCCACCGGCGACATGAAGGCCGCCGCGGCGCCCTGCAGCGCCCGGGCGAAGATCAGCGTCCAGAAGTTCGGGCTGATGCCGCACAGCAGCGATGCGACGGTGAAGGTCGCGATGGCGGTCGCGAACAGCGTGCGGGCGCCGAAGCGGCTGCTCGCCCAGCCCGCGGCCGGCACGAGCGCCGTCATCGCCACCAGGTAGACGGTAATGCTGGCCGTGAGCGTCAGCGTCGTCTCGCCGAGGCTCTGCGCCATCGCGGGGAGGGCGGTGACGACGATCGTGCCGTCAAGCGCCTCCATGAAGAAGGCCGCCGCCACGATGAGCGGAATGCGGCGGGAGAAGGCGACGGTGGACGGTGGGGCCAAGTGACGGTTCCGAGCCGAGCGTAACCCAGGCGCGCCATGCTGACCATCCTCGCGATCACCGGCCCCATCTACATCGTCATCGCCATCGGTTTCCTGGCCGGGCGCGGCGGCATGTTTTCCGCGCCGGACATGCGTGTGCTGGGCAAGTTCGTCGTGAAGTTCGCGCTGCCGGCGCTGCTGTTCACGGCGCTGTCGCAGCGGCCGGTCGCCGACGTCCTGAACGCGCGCTATCTGGGCGCGTACGCCGCCGGCTCGCTGTTCGTCTTCTTCGGCGCCATGGCCTTCGCGCGCGTCGGCCAGCGCAAGACGCTGGCGCAAAGCGCGCTCATCGGCATGGGGATGTCGTTCTCCAACAGCAGCTTCGTCGGCTATCCGATCGCGCTGCAGATCCTCGGCCCGCCGGCCGCGATCGCGCTCGCCATGTGCATGGTGGTGGAGAACGTGCTGCTGTTCCCGCTCGCGCTGGCGCTGGCCGAGATGGACCGCGACGGCGGCGCTCGATGGCAGCGGGTCGTCCGCGACTCGCTGGTCGGCCTCGCGAAGAATCCGATGATCGTCGCGATCTTCGCCGGTTTCGTCGTCTCGCTGCTCGGCATCCAGCTCTCCGAGCCGCTGGTACGGACCGTGAACATGCTGGCGATGGCGTCCACCGCCGTGGCGCTCTTCGTGATCGGCGGCTCGCTCGTCGGCCTCGACGTGCGCAACGTGCTGTCCGACGTGATCGTGGTGGCGCTGGGCAAGCTCGTGCTGCATCCGATCGTCATCTTCGCGATGCTCGCGCTGGTGGCGCCGATCGACGCGCCCCTCCGCATGGCGGCGATGATCTACGCCAGCATGCCGATGCTCAGCATCTATCCAATCCTGGCGCAGCGCTACCGCTACGAAGGCTTCTGCGCGGCGGCGCTGCTCATGGCGACGCTGCTGTCGTTCGCCACCGTCACGATTTCGCTGTGGGTGATGACGTCGGTGCTCGGGTGGGCGCCGTAGCGCCTACGGCGCGTCGTCCCGCGCGATCCGCTCAACGAACACCTTGAGCACGTCCGGGCTCACGTCCGACACGGCGGTCCAGTCCATGCCGGCGCCCGTCGCATGCGCGACGTTGAAGCCGCGCAGCGTCCGCAGCGCCGGCGGCGCGCCACCGGTCGCCGGCTGCACGAAGACGTCGATCGTGTGCAGGCGGTGCTGGTAGACGAGCGTCGCCACGCGCTGCTTGCCGAGCATGTCGAGGCGGCCGCCGATCAGCGGAAAGCCCTCGGCTGCGTAATCGTGGACCGGCGGCGAGTAGTCGAGCCGCGCCGACAGCCACGGCTTCACCGTATGCTGGTCCGACGACGCGACCTGGATCAGGTGATTGTTGAGCGTCGCGCGGACGTGCATCGCCACCGCCTCGGCGGCGACGTCGTCGTTCGTGTGCCAGGCCACCACGGCGGTGCCGACCGTCCAGGCCACGATCGTTGCGGCGCAGCCGGCGAGCGCACCGCCGGCGAGCCAGCGCCACCGCTCGCGCCACGACTGCGCGCGACCGGGTGCCGTCGCGGCGGATTCGGCGGCGAGCGCGCGCACGCGCTCGCGCAGCGCGGGCGGCGCCTCGTAGTAGGGCACATCGGCACGGACGCGGTCGCGCAGCGCGAGCGCCGCCTGATGCTCCGCGACGCAGTTGGCGCACGTGCGCAAATGCTGCTCGACCGCCCGCCGCTGGAGATCGTCGAGCTCGCCGTCGACGTAGCGGGCGACCAGGGCGGCCGCTTCGTTGCAGTTCATAGGTCACCTCCGGACGTGCGACCGCGAATGGCGTGCAGCAGCGGCGAGCGCTGCAGCAGGCCGCGGGCCCGCGCGAGTCGCGACATCACCGTGCCGACCGGCAGGTCCGCCACGCGCGCGATTTCCTTGTACGACATCTCCTCGAGCTCGCGCAGCACCAGCACCTCCCGGTACGGCAGCGGCAGCGCGGCGACGGCGTCGGCCAGCACCCGCCGCTCCGACGTCCGCGCCGCCGCCTGCTCCGGGTCGACGGCCAGCGGATCCACGGCAAGGTCGAGCGCCGTGCCGTCGTCGCGGACGATCTCCGCCGGGCGGTTGCGCTTGCACCAGTCGTAGAACGCGTGCCGGACGATGGTGAGGAACCAGGCCCGGGCGTCGCCGTCGCGCAGCGCGCCGATGTACTTCAGCGCGCGCACGCAGGCGTCCTGGACGACGTCGTCGGCGTCGCTCGGATTTCGCGTGAGCCATCGCGCCAGGTTGTAGCCGGCGTCGAGATGAGGCATCACGACCGCCTCGAATTGTGCGTGCCTCGCCAACGTCATTCCCCCGGATCCTGCACGGCTGCCCCCTGCAATCTTAGCGTCCCGGAATCGCACGGACGTGCACGGTGCCGGTCATGAAGGGATGCACGGTACAGATGTAATCGAAATCGCCCGGCGCCGCGAACGTGTGCTCGAACTTGTCGCCGGTGTCGAGGCCCTTGGACGCGAAGCTCTTGTCGTTGCTGGTCACCGTGTGGGGGGTCTCGTCCTTGTTCGTCCAGACGACTCGGGTGCCGGGCGCGATGGTGAGCTCCTTGGGCGCATACGTGAACTTGGTGATGTCCACGGTCACGGTCGCGGCGGGCGATGCCGCGATCGCGGACAGCGTCGGCAGCACCGCGGCGGCGCACAGCGTCAGCACGCTTACGGCAGCGGCGCGCCGCGAGCTCGAAACGAGAAGGGAACGCAAGGAGCGCATCTGGAATTCTCTGAATGTGAAGTTCGGATCTCAGTGAGCGAGCGACGTGTCGGCCAGCGCAACGTGCTCGCGCCCCGGCACGACGGTGAGGGTGCGCGTGCCGAGAAGCTTGCCGAGGTCGCCGGCGGGCACGGTCACGGGACCCGGCTCGCCGATGCCGGCCTGGCCGGGTGCCGGCAGCGGATACGCCAGCGACATCGCGGTGTGCAGCTCGACGTTGCCTTCGACTTTCTGCAGCACCTGGTGGATGTGCCCGTTCAGCACGGTCACGGAGCCGAATGGCCGGAGGAGCGCCATCGCCTGCGCGGAATCGGCGGTGCCCCAGCCCCACGGCTCCCACACGGTCCACAGCGGGATGTGCGCGAGCACCACGACGGGCGTCGACGCCGAGCGCCCGGCGAGGTCGGCCTTCAGCCACGCGAGCTGGTCGTCGCCGAGCGCCGCCAGCGTGCCCGCCTTGAAGTTGAGCACGTTGTTCAAGCCGACGAAATGCACGCCGCCCTGGTCGAAGCTGTAGTACGCGCGGCCCTTGCCGTCGTGATCGAAATACTTGAGATAGCCCGTGACGCCATCGTCGATGGTGTCGTGCTCGCCCGGCACCGTGTGGACGCGGTCGACGCGCAGCTCCTTCAGGAGCTCGCGCGCCCGGCCGAATTCCTCCGGCTTGGAAAGATGGCTGACGTCGCCGGTATGGACGACGAAGGCGGGCGTCTGCGGCATCGCGTTGATATCGGCCATCGCGTGCCGGAGGCTGCCGACGACGTCGGGATTCGCGTCCTTGCGAAAGCCGATGTGCGTGTCGCTGATCTGCACGAACGTGAGCGCGCCCGCGTCGCCGCCGGACGCGCCGGTCGCCCCGGTCGCGCCGAGCGCGCGGGGCACGCCCCCCGCCACCGTCCAGACCACCGCGGCCCCCGACCACGTCGCCAGGCAACGCAAGGCCTGGCGGCGGGAGGGATCATGTCCCGGAGGCGTCGAATCGAAGGTTCGCATGGTGATCTCCTGAAAGATGGCGGGAGTGCCTGCCTGTCCTACCGGCGGGTGCCGGCATTTATTCCCGCATCCCGGCGTGCTTGCCGGCGGCGGCCATCATCGGCATCGCCGGCGGGACCATTGCGCTCCCGGGCAGGCTGAACTCGCCGGAGTTCGACGCGTAGGCCTGGTACTGCGCGAACGCCAGGCCGTGCGGATGCTTCTGCGCGAACGTCGGACCGCGGTCGACGACGACGCGCCCCTGGTCGGGCTGCCACACGGGCGAATCGGAATTGAGCGCCTGCATCGCGCGCAGCGACAGCGCCACCGGCGCGTTGCGGGGGCCGATGCCGACCTGCGGCGCGCCCGGCTGCCACTGCGAGGAATTGGACGACAGCGCCTGCATCGAGGCGAAATCGGCGGCGAACGCGTTGCGCGGCGCCTCCGCGTGGGCCAGCGAGGCGGTGGCGCCGAGAAGGGCGGCAACGATGAGGTGACGAGAGTTGTTCATGAGGGATCCTGTTCCAATGAGTTGACGGGACTGCCGGTTCGCGAGCGCCGCTTTCGTCCGTCTTTCGTGCCCGCTTGTCTGTCAGACCGCCGCGCCGTGCGTTTTATGCCGGCGGGAATGAAGCCGATCGGCACTGTCGCAAAGCGCGATCGCCGAAGCGAGCGCGCGCGTCTTCCTTGCGACATGCAATTCCATGAAAGATCCTCCGAGTGAGCGACGCATCGGAGTCGGCGGACAACGCGGACTCCGGCGTGCTTACTCGCAGGAAGGCGGAGGAAATTCCGCCGGGAATGACGGCGGCGACCGCCGGGTAGAGCGTGTGACGCGCTACGCGGGAGCGCCGGGTGTCAACGCGCCGAAGTAGGCGGCGATGTCGTTCGCCTGCCCAAGGTACATGTGGCGTCCCGGATGCACGCGATGCCCGGTTGCCGCGGCGCGCTCGAGCAGCGGCGTGATCTCCGGCTTGGTGATCACGTCCACGACCAGCGTGGCGGCAGGAAGCAAAGCGGGATCGAAGGGCAGCGGGTCGCCGGCGCGCATGCCGAGCGGCGTGGCATTGATCGCGATGTCGACCGGCGGGTCGTCCGGCGCAGGAAGCGCGAACGCGACGGCGGGGAACGCGCCGCGGACGCGGTCGAGGAGACCGTCGCGCTTCGCCGTGTCGACGTCGTGCACGCGGATTCGGGCGGCGCCGGCGCGCGCGAGCGCGACGATGATGGCCGAGCCCGCGCCGCCCGTGCCGGTGACGGAAACGGACCGCCCGGCGATGGCGTGACCCTGGTTGCGCAATCCGGTGACGCAGCCTTCGCCGTCGAACATGTCGCCCGACCACGAGCCGTCGGCGTTGCGGCGCGCCGCGTTGATCGCGCCGACGAGCCGCGCGTTGTCGCCCACGTGATCGACGAGGCCGAGCGCCTCGACCTTGTGCGGCATCGTCACGATCACGCCTTCGATGCTCGCAAGGCTCCGCAGCCCCAACCAGGCCTTTGCAAGCTCCCCCGCGGGAACGCGGACCGCGACCATGACCGCGTTGATTCCGGCACGGCTGAACATGCCGTTGAAGACGCCCGGCGAGCGCACCAGGTGGATCGGGTCGCCGAGAATGGCGAATACGCGGGTCGTGCCGTCGATCTCGTCGATCTGCATCGGGTGGCTCCGGTGAACGGGTCAGACGCGGTGGAGGTGCAGGCCGCCGCCGATGTTCAGGACCTCGCCGGTATCGAACGGCAGGTCGCCGCGCGCGAGGGTGGCGATCGCCGCGCCGACGTCCTCCGGCGTGCCCCAGCGCCGCAGCGGCACGCCGTCGGCGGCGATCAGGCGGTCGTAGCGCTCCGCCGCTGGCGCGGTCATGTCTGTACGGATGATGCCGGGGCGCACTTCGAACACGTGGACGCTCTCTCGCGCGAGCCGCGCGGCGAAGAGCTTCGACGCCATTGCCAGCGCCGCCTTCGTGATGCAGTAGTCCGCGCGATTCTCGCCGACGATGTCGGCGTTGGCGGACGTGACTGTGACGATCGAGCGATACCGGTTCGGCGCCGGCTCCCGGAGCATCGCCTGGGCGGCGGCCTGCGTCAGGAAGAACGTGCCGCGCAGATTGACGGCGACACAGCGGTCGAAGCTTTCCGGCGAGAGCGCGAGCATGTCGTCGCGGCGCAGCGACGTGACGCCCGCGTTGTTGACGAGGCAGTCGAGCGGACCGAGCGCGTCGCGCGCCCCCTGCAGCAGTGCCGGATGCGCGCCGATGTCCGCGATGTCGCGCTGGAGGTAGACGGCCTTGCGGCCGTGCGCACGAACGGCATCGAGGGTGAGGCCGGCGTCCTCTTCCGGCTCGAGGCTTACGACGGCGACGTCGAAGCCTGCGCCCGCGAGGGCCGCGCACGTCGCGCGGCCGATGCCGCGCGCGCCGCCGGTGACGAGCGCCGCGCCGCGCGAGTCAGCGGCCATGGCCGCTTTCGTGGTGCATTGTCGTCATCATTGAACGTCGTTTCAACTTGAACTAATATGGCGCGCCCACCGGAGCGTGTCAAGAAACGCCACGTCGGCGCGCCCGCCTCGCACGATGCCCATTCCATCCCGCCGATGACGATGTCGACCGCCGAGTCGGACGCCCGCGAATCGATTTGCGCGTACGGCAGATCGATCTTCGATCGCGGACTGACGTCCGGCAGCTCCGGCAACATCAGCGTTCGGCTCGGCGACGGCTGGCTGATGACGCCGACCGGCGTGTCGCTCGCGCGCCTCGATCCCGCGACGCTCACGCGCCTCGACGCGACGGGGCGGCACGCGGGCGGCGCGCCGCCCACGAAGGAGCGATCGCTGCACCTCGCGATCTACGCGGCGCGTCCGCACGAGCAGGCCATCGTCCACCTGCACTCGACGTATTCGACCGCCGTCTCCTGTCTCGACGACGTCGACCGCGACGACGTGCTCCCGCCGCTCACCGCGTACTACGTGATGCGCGTCGGCACGCTGCCGCTCGTGCCGTACTTCCCGCCCGGCGATGCCGGCCTCGCGGAGGCCGCGGGCAAGCGCGCGGCCCGGAGCCACGCGTTGCTGCTGGCGAATCACGGGCCCGTCGTGGCGGGCGCGACGCTCGAGGCGGCCGTGGACGCCGTCGAGGTCCTCGAGCAGACGGCGCGCGTCTTCCTGCTGCTGCGCGGGGCGCCGGTGCGCCTGCTGACGGATGCGGAGGTGCGGCAGCTGCGTTGACGGCGCGGAAGCGCCTTGCGGCAAACGTCAAGATGGAATAGCATTCAATCATTGACCGGCGTACCTAAACGCCGGATTCGAGCGCGCCCGTCGCGGGCCCGCGCGAGGAGGAGCATCTCAATGCGGACCAACACGTTGCCGGATGCGGCGCCCGTGCTCGCGCCCGTCGGCGCCGGCGACGCGGCGATGGCGCCCGCCGTCCCGCGAAAGTCGAAGCGATTGCGGCGCGCCAAACGGATCGCCTGGAACCTGCTGCCGCCCCTCACGTTCGTGGCGATCGTCGCGCTGTGGGCCGCGGCGATCCCGATCTTCAAGATCCCGGCGTATCTGCTGCCCGGCCCGGGCGGCGTCTTCTCGCGCGTGATCTCCGACGCCCCGATGCTGTGGAACCACTCGCTCGTGACGCTCACCGAAATACTGCTCGGTTTCGGCCTGACGGTCCTCACGGCGATTCCGCTCGGCCTGCTGATCGCGCTCTCGCCGGTCGCGAAGCAGATCGGGTATCCGCCGCTGATGCTGATGCAGCTCGTTCCCAAGATCGCCGTGGCGCCGCTGTTCCTGGTGTGGCTCGGCTTCGGCATGGAATCGAAGGTGCTGCTCACCGTGCTGATGACCTTCTTCCCGCTGCTGCTGGCGAGCATCAGCGGCTTCCAGATCCTCGACACGCGGTTCCTCTACCTGACGAAGTCGATGGGCGCGACGGCGTGGCAGACGTTTCGCTACCTGCGGTTTCCCGCGGCGCTGCCGGTGATCTTCTCGGGCATCAAGACGTCCGCCACGATCGCGGCGACGGCCGCCATCGTCGCCGAATTCGTCGGCGCCAACCGCGGGCTCGGCTACGTGCTTCTGCGGGGCACCAGCACGATGGACATCGAGCTCACGTTCGCGGTCCTGGTGGTCCTCACTCTCATCGGCATCGCGATCAACTACGCGGTGGAGTTCAGCGAGTGGGCTATGACGCCCTGGCAACGGGCGGGCAACAGCTAGGTCAGGGCACGGAGCGGCGCTTTCCGACACCTGCGACGACACGTTCGGCGAACGGCCATCCGGCACGTTCGCACATCCACAGGAGGAGATCGAAGATGCGTGCATCAATCGGCAAATGGCTGGGCGCGGGCGTGCTCGCCGGCATCGCGCTCGCGGCAGGCGGCGCGTCGGCGCAGCTCACGCCCGTCACGTTCCAGCTCAACTGGGTGGCGGGCGGCGCCAACGCAGGGTTTGCCGCGGCGGTTGCCGAAGGCTATTACAAGGCTGCGGGGCTCGACGTGAAGCTCGTCGAGGGCAACGGCTCCGGCAACACGGCGCAGCTCGTCGCGAGCGGCCGGGCGCAGCTCGCCTACGCGGACGCGGTGGCGGTGAGCCAGCTGATCGCCAAGGGCGCGCCGATGAAGATCCTGTCGACGATCTACCAGTCGAATCCCAACGAGGTGTCGGCGCTGAAGAAGACCGGCATCAAGTCGATCAAGGACCTGAACGGCAAGAAGGTGGGCGTGCCGAGCGGCTCGTCGCAGACGACGATGCTGCCGCTGTTCCTCAAGGCGAACAACCTGAAGGAAACGGACGTGAACCTGATCAACATGCCGGCGGCGTCGATGGTGCCGGCGCTGCTGCAGGGCCAGGTCGACGCGATCCTCGGGTCGATCGACGCGTACCAGATCCAGGCCGAGGCGCAGGGCGCCCAGCTCGACAACTACCGCTTCGCCGATTACGGCGTGCCGACGGTGAGCACGTCGATCTTCGCGAACGAGACGTTCATCAAGGACAACCCCGACCTCATCCGCAAGTTCATCGCGGCGAGCCTCAAGGGCTGGAGCTTCGCGCTCGACAACCCGGAGAAGGCGGTCAAGGACCTGAAGAGCGTCTTCCCGGAGATGAACGAGAAGCTCGCGGCGTCGGAGCTCGCGGCGATCACGCCGCTCTTCTGCAGCGGCGGCGCGAAATACATCGGCAAGGCCGAGGACGCGCTGTGGGTGAAGACGCAGGACCTGCTCTCCGAGGTCAAGCTGCTGCCCGCCGGCCAGGACCCCAAGAGCTACTACACGAACGCGTACCTGCCGCCCGCGGCGGACATGCGCGCGTGCAAGTCCTGACCGCTCAACGCGACCCCAACGCGACGGGAGCAGCGTCCTTGGCCAACGAACGGACCGCGGGGCTCCGGTTCGCCGACCTCCACGTGGGGCTGGCCTTCCGCAGTCCGGGCCGCACGATCACCGATGCCGACCTCGTCGCGTTCGCGGGGCTCACCGGCGACTACTCGGAGCTGCACACGAGCGACGTGTACGCGAAGAGCAGCCAGTTCGGCCGGCGCGTCGCGCACGGCATGCTGGGGCTCGCCTATGCTCACGGCCTGATGTGGGCGAGGACGGGCGAGCTGCGGGAGACGGCGATCGCCTTCCTTGGCATCGGCGACTGGCGCTTCACCGGTCCGATCTTCGTGGGCGACACCATCTTCGTCAATTACCGGATCGGGGAGCTGCGCGACAGCCGGTCCAATCCGGCGCAGGCGATCGCCACGTTCGACGTCGAAGTGGTGAACCAGGACGAGCAGGTCGTGCAGCGCGGCCGCAAGGCGCTGCTCGTGTCGAAGGTGCCGCTGGCGGCCGTGGCGGCTTCGCAGACGGCGCCGCCGGCCGCGCGTGGCTGATGGCGGCGATGGCGCTTCGACGCGCATGAGCGCCGGCGCTCCGGATACGGCGTGGTCCGGCGTCCCGATCAGCCTGCGCGGCGTGTCGAAGACGTTCGGCGAGGACGACGACGAGCCGTTCCTCGCGCTGAAGGAAGTGTCCGCCGACATCGGCGCCGGGGAGTTCATCTCGGTGGTGGGGCCGTCGGGCTGCGGCAAGAGCACGCTGATGCTTATGGTGGCGGGGCTCTTGTCGCGCACACGCGGGGACATTGTCGTCGCCGGCAAATCGGTGACGACCCCGCTCACCGACGTCGGCATCGCCTTCCAGGATCACCTGCTGCTCGAGTTCCGCAACGCGATCGACAACGTGACGCTGCACGCCGACATCCGCGGCCTGCCGCGCAGGAAGATCGAGGCGCGGGCGAAGGAGCTGTTCGCACAGCTCCGGCTGACGCACGCGATGAAGAAGTACCCGCGCCAGCTCTCCGGCGGCATGCGGCAGCGCGTGTCGCTCGTACGCACGCTGGTGCACGATCCATCGGTGATCCTGATGGACGAGCCGTTCGGCGCGCTCGACGCCCTGACGCGGCTGCAGGTCCGGATGGATCTCGAGGCGCTGTGGCTGCGGCGCCGCCCCACGGTGCTGTTCATCACGCACAGCGTGGAGGAGGCCGTCGGCCTTTCCGACCGCATCCTGGTCATGAGCCCCAGCCCCGGCGAAGTGGTCGAGGAGATCCGCGTGGCGCTGCCGCGGCCGCGCCCGATCGTGCTGGGCGACGCGCCGGAATTCGCGGGCTACGTCGACCGCATCCACAAGCATTTCGAGCGCATGGGCGTGCTCCACAGCGTCACGGCGCCGGCGGCGCCCCCGGCATGACCGTGCACCTGACCGGGACGGGCAGCGTGGCGGAGCTTGCGCTGGACAACGGCCCGCTCAACCTCGTCGACAAGGCGCTGCTGCGGGCGCTGAACGAGGCGATCGCCGGCCTCGACGGCCGCGCGGACGTCCGCTGCGTGATCGTCCACGGCGGGACGGCGCGCGCCTTCTGCGCCGGCAGCGACATCCGCGAGTTCGCGCACCTGCGCCACGACGCGAGCGAGCATAAGATCCTGTTCGAGGACATGGTGCTGCGGCGGCTCGCTGGCCTGCCGATGCCGACGATAGCTGCGATCGATGGCCCGGCGCTGGGCGGCGGCTTCGAACTGGCGCTGGCATGCGACATGCGGGTGGCGAAGGCGGGCGTCGCGCTGGGGCTGCCGGAATCGCGGCTGGGCGGGCTCGCGGGCAGCGGCGCGCTGCGGCTCACGCGCCTGGTGGGCCCGGCGCGCGCCAAGCAGCTCCTCTTCACCGGCGAGGCGCTCGCCGATGAGCGGGCGCTGGCGTGGGGCCTCGTCAACGAGATCGCCACGCACGGCTCGGCGCTCGACGCGGCGCGCGCGCTCGCGGCGGCGATCGCCGCGCGGGGGCCGCTGTCCAACCGCCTCGCCAAGTCGCTTGTCGACGCGGCGCACGACATGCCGCTCGACGCCGGATTGGCGCTCGCCACCAGGGCGCAGCAGCAGATCTTCGACGGCGCCGACCTTCACGAGGGCGCGGCGGCGTTCTTCGCGAAGCGCCCGCCGGTATTCGGCGGCCGGTGACGCGCCCGATGACACCTTCGGCAGGGAAGGGTGCGGCGCGCGCGGTGCTCGGCACCGGCGCCGTCCTGATCTGGAACGACGTGGCGCAGCCGGGTCGCGAGCAGTTCTACGCCTGGCACGACAAGGAGCACATTCCCGAGCGGCTGGCGATTCCCGGATTTCGCCGCGGCCGCCGCTATGCGCGTCCCGGCCACTCGCCGGAATGGCTCACCATGTACGAAGCGGACGACCTCTCAGTCGTGACGTCGCCGGCGTACCTCGCGCGCCTCAACGCACCCACGGCTGCCACCACGCGCACGCTGCCGCACTTTCGCAATACGTCGCGCGCCGTGTGCCGGCTGGTGAGCTCCCGGGGGTCCAGCAGCGGCGGCCATGTGCTGACGCTGCGGCTCGACGTGCCCGCGGAGGCGGGTGCGGCCATGGCCCGCCATCTCGACACCGTCGCCTTTCCGCGCGCGCTGGCGGCCATCGGCGTCGTGGCCTGTCATCTCTACGCCGCCGACGATGCGGCGAGCCACGTCGACACCGCGGAATCCAGCACGCGCGCGTTCGACGTGCCGTCGTGGGTGGTCCTGGTCGAGACGACGACGCTCGCTGCGGCCGAGCGCGTGCGCGCCGACGTCGACGACGCGCCCCTGCGGCGGCTCGGCGTGCACGTGCGCGCCGACGCGGCCGCCTACTCCCTCGAAATCTGCCGCCTCGCGGCCTGAAGACTCCATGGAAAAGATCACGGCGGACGACGCGGCGCAACTCGTGCAGGACGGCGACGCGATTCTCATCAGCGGCTCGGGCGGCGGCCATTCGGTGCCGGAAGCCTTGCTCGCGGCGGTCGAGCGGCGGTTCCATGCGGAAGGCGCGCCGCGGGGGCTGACGTCGGTGAGCGTCGTCGGCGTCGGCGACCGCGCCGCGCTCGGGGCGAGCCATCTCGCGCACGAAGGCCTGCTGAGGCGCGCGATCACGAGCGCGCTCGTAGATTCGCCCGGGCTCGTGCGCCTGGCGGCAGAGGACAAGATCGAGGCGTACACGCTGCCCCAGGGCGTGCTGTCGCAGATCATGCGCGACATGGCAGCGGGGCGGCCGGGCCTCATCACCAAGACCGGCCTCCACACGTTCGTCGATCCGCGCCAGCAGGGTGCGCGCCAGAGCCCGCGCACGCCGCCCGACTTCGTCGAGGTGATCGAGCTCCACGGCGAGGAGTGGCTCTTCTTCAAGCCCATCCCCGTCAGCGTGGCGTTTCTCCGCGGCACCACCGCCGACGAGGACGGCAACGTCACGATGGAGCAGGAAGCCGTGTTCGGCGAAATGCTCGCGATGGCGCAGGCGACGCGCCGCGCCGGCGGCATCGTCGTCGTGCAGGTGAAGCGGATGGCGCGAAGCGGTACGCTGCCCGGCAAGGACGTCAAGATTCCCGGCATCCTCGTCGACTTCGTGGTCGTCGATCCCGCGCAGCGCCAGACGTACGTCACCGACTACGACCCGAGCTATTCCGGCGAGCTGCGCATTCCCGTGGACGACATCAAGCCGCTGCCGTTCGGGCCGCGCAAGGTGATCGTGCGCCGGGCGGCGATGGAGCTCTTTCCCGGCGCCATCTGCAACCTCGGCGCCGGCGTCTCGACGGGGCTGTCGACGATCGCCGCGGAAGAGGGGCTCCTCGATGCGGTGTACCTCACGAACGAGCAGGGGCTCATCGGCGGCGCGCCGATCACCGGCCGCGACTCGGGAGGCGGGCAGAACTTCGCGGCGATGATCGACCAGCCGGCGCAGTTCGATTTCTACGACGGCGGCGGACTCGACGTCGCGTTCCTGTCGTTCGCGGAAGTCGATCCGCAGGGCAACGTCAACGTCAGCCGCTTCGGCGACAAGATCATCGGCGTCGGCGGCTTCATCAACATCAGCCAGAACGCGCGCTGCGTCGTGTTCGGCGGCACGCTCACGGCGGGCGAGCTCGACATCGGCTGGCAGGACGGGCGCACGATCATCCGCAAGGAAGGACGCCACCGCAAGTTCGTGCCGAAGCTGGAGCAGGTCTGCTACAGCGCGGACATGGCGCGCGCGCGCGGGCAGGTGGCGCTGTTCGTCACCGAGCGCGCGGTGTTCCGCGTCGGCGCCGACGGCCTCGAGCTCGTGGAGATCGCGCCGGGCCTCGACGCCGAGCGCGACATCATCGCGAACATGGGCTTTCGTCCCAAGGTGGCCGCCGACCTGCGGCCAATGGACGCGCGCATATTCGCGCCCGGCCTCATGGGCCTCGCCGCGGACGTCAACGCCAAGCCGCGCGGCTACCGGTCGGCGCGCGTGGCGGCATGGCACGCCGCGCGCCGGCCGGCTGCGGGCTAACGCGGCGCCCGAAATCGCCCCACAACGACGGAGTTCGCCGAATGGCCCACGTCCCCGCCGAGCGCTGCCTCGGCATCATCGAGCTCCTGGCGGACGGCGCCGGGGCGATGCCGCTGGGCGAGATCGCCGAGCGGCTCGACCTCCCCAAGAGCGGCACGCATCGGCTCCTCGCCACGCTGGTCGAGCTCGGCTGGGCGGAGCAGGATGCCGAGACCGGCTTCTACCGTCTCACGATGCGTCTCGCCGTGCTCGGACAGCGCTTCTACGCCGCGACGGGGATTCCCGACGTCTGCCAGCCGCTGCTCGACCGGCTGGCGCGCGACTGCCGCGAGTTCGCGCGGCTCGCCGTCGTGGACGGCGATTCGCTCGTGTGGGTCGCGCACGCGCAAGGCGCGGTCGGCGGCCTGCTGTATCAGCCGGCGCTCGCGTCGAACACCGTTCCCCTCTACGCGACGGCCAGCGGCAAGGCGTGGCTGTCGACGCTTCCCGCCGACGCCGCCGTGCAGATCGTCGCGCGCAACGGCGGCTTCCAGGCGGCGGACCGGTACGGCCCGAACGCGGTGCGCACGATCGACGCGCTTATGCGCGAGCTCGACGGCGCGGCGCGCCGTGGCTACGGGCTCGCCGTGAACGAAGCGGAGCCCGGCGTCACCGCGCTCGCGACCACGATCCGCGCCGAAAAGTCCGGCGCAGTGCTCGGCACCGTGAGCATCGCCGGCCCGAGCCTGCGGATGACCAAGGCGCGCATCCAGGAGCTGGCGCCCCTCGTGATCCGCAGCGCTTCCGATCTATCCAGCCTGTGGCCGCTGCGGCCGCGCACGGGCAGCCCCCGGGCGGCGAAGAACGTCGCGGCCGCGGCCTGACGCCACGCCGTGCGCGACACGCCGCTACATCTCGGGTGCATCGCCGACGATTTCACCGGCGCGACCGATCTCGCGAACAATCTCGTTCGCGCCGGGATGCGCGTGGTGCAGGTGATCGGCGTGCCCGCCGGCCCGCTGGACGCTCCTGCCGACGCGGTCGTGGTGACGCTGAAATCGCGCACGATTCCCGCCGCGGACGCCGTCGCGCAATCGCTGCGCGCGCTGCGGTGGCTCGAGGCGCAGGGCGCCGCGCAGATCTACTTCAAGTATTGCTCGACGTTCGACAGCACGCCGGCCGGCAACATCGGTCCGGTGACCGAGGCGCTCCTCGATGCGCTCGCGAGCCCCGGCCGTCCCGATTTCACGATCGCCACGCCGGCATTCCCGGATAACCAGCGCACGGTGTTCAAGGGCCATCTCTTCGTCGGCGACGTGCCGTTGTCGGAGAGCGGGATGCGCAATCATCCGTTGACGCCGATGACCGACGCGAACCTCGTGCGCGTGCTGCAGGCGCAGTGCCGATCCAGGGTCGGCCTCATCGACTATCGCGCAGTCGGCGACGGCGCAGCGGCGATCCGTGCGCGCATCGACGCGCTGAGGAAAGAAGGCGTGCGCATCGCGATCGTCGACGCCATTTCCAACGACGACTTGCTGCGGCTCGGCCCCGCGCTCGCCGGCATGCCGCTCGTCACCGCCGGCTCCGGCGTGGCGATCGGCCTGCCGCAGAACTTCGGCATCGCGCCGTCGCGCGGCGCCAGCGCGTTGCCACCGGCGGTGGGCCGGCGCGCCGTCGTATCCGGGAGCTGCTCGGTCGCCACGCAGGCGCAGGTCGCCGCGTTCATCGCCGCCGGCGGGCCCGCGTTCGCCCTCGAGCCGCTGCGCATGGCCGACGGCGCTGATGTAGTCGCGGAAGCGCTCGACTTCGCGGCGGCGCATCTCGACGCGGGACCGGTGCTCATCCATTCCACGGCCGACGCGGCCGCGGTCAAGGCGGCGCAAGCGGCGCTCGGCGCGGCGGGCGCCGGCGAGATGATCGAGCGCGCGCTCGCCGCCGTCGCGCGCGGGCTGGTCGAGCGGGGCGTGCGGCAGCTCATCGTCGCCGGCGGCGAGACGGCGGGCGCCTGCGTGCAGGCGCTGGCCATTCGCCGGATGACGATCGGGCCGCAGATCGACCCGGGCGTCCCCTGGTGCCATGCGCGCACGGGAGACGGCGCGGACGTGCACCTGGCGCTCAAGTCCGGGAATTTCGGCGCCGGGGATTTCTTCGCGAAGGCGTTCGCGCTGCTGTCGCGTACGGCTGAGGCCTGACCTACATTGCCGCGAGGACCTCGGCGGCGATCTCGTAGCTTCGCAGTCGCGCCGCGTGATCGAAGATCTGCGCCGCGATCATCAGCTCGTCGGCGCCGGTGCGCTGGATGAAGCTCCGCAGCGAGGCCGCGACGGTGGCCGGCGCGCCGATCGCGGAGCACGACAGCACGGAATCCAGCAGCGCGCGCTCGTGCGGCCCCACGCGGTCGGGATAGCCGTCGAGGGGCGGCGGCAGCTGCGCGGGCCGGCCGCTGCGCAGGTTGACGAACGCCTGCTGCATCGACGTCGCGCGAAAGCGCGCTTCCTCGTCGGTGTCCGCGGCGAACACGTTGAAGCCGAGCATCACGTAGGGCGCCGCGAGGCGCGGCGACGGCCGGAAGTCGGCGCGATACACGGCGATCGCGTCCATCAGCTGCGCCGGCGCGAAATGCGACGCGAACGCGTACGGGAGACCGAACGCCGCCGCCAGCTGCGCGCCGTAAAGGCTGGAGCCGAGGATCCACAGCGGCACGTCGAGGCCCGCGCCCGGCACCGCGCGAACGGCACGCTGGGGCGACCCGGCGAAGTAATCGGCGAGCTCCTGCACGTCCTGCGGGAACTCGCGGGCGTCGGACGCGAGGTCGCGCCGCAGCGCGCGCGCCGTGAGCTGGTCGGAGCCGGGCGCGCGGCCGAGGCCGAGATCGATGCGCCCCGGATAGAGCGACGCCAGCGTGCCGAACTGCTCCGCGATCACCAGGGGCGAGTGATTGGGCAGCATGATGCCGCCCGCGCCGACGCGGATCGTCGACGTGCCGCCCGCCACGTGGCCGATCAGGACCGCGGTGGCCGCGCTGGCGATGCCCGGCATCCCGTGATGCTCGGCCAGCCAGAAGCGGCGATAGCCCCAGCGCTCCGCGTGGCGCGCCAGGTCGAGCGAATTGCGGAACGACTGCGCTGCGTCGCTGCCCTGGTTGATCGGCGAGAGGTCGAGCACCGAATACGGCGTCATCGGAATCCGAGTCCTTGCGAGGCGAGGCCTTCGACATCTGCCGCGGAGAAGCCCCAATCGGACAGCGCGTCGCGGCCGTGGGCGCCGCGCTCGGGCGGCGGGCGGCGGACCGCGCCCGCCGTGCGGGAAAAGCGCGGCGCGGGGGCGGGTTGCGCGACGTCCGCCACGGTGACGTGCGCGCGCCGCGCGAGCGCGTGCGGGTGCGTCGCGGACTCGGCGAACGTCAGCACCGGCGCGAAGCACGCATCGGCGCCGTCGAACGCGTCGCACCATGCGTCGCGCGTGCGCGTGGCGAAGATCGCCGCGAAGCGCGCCCGCAGCGCCGGCCATCCGGCGCGGTCGTCCTGCGCCGGCAGGCGCTCGCTCGCGAGGCCGAGCCGCGCGAGGAGCTCGGCGTAGAACTTGGGCTCGATCGCGGCGATCGCGACATGCCGCCCGTCCAGCGTGGCGTAGACGTCGTACCAGGGCGCGCCCGAATCGAGCACGTTGGCCCCGCGCTCGTCCGTCCATCGTCCGGCCGCGCGCAGGCCCCAGAGCATCGTCGTCAGCAGCGACGCCCCTTCGACGATCGCCGCGTCGACGACCTGGCCGCGCCCGGAGCGCTCCGCCTCGACGAGCGCGCTGACGACGCCGAAGGCGAGCAGCATGCCGCCGCCGCCGAAATCGCCGACGAGGTTGAGGGGCGGCGTCGGGGCCGCGCCGGCGCGGCCAATGGCATGCAGCGCGCCCGACAGCGCGATGTAGTCGAGGTCGTGCCCCGCGCGCGGCGCGAGCGGGCCGTCCTGGCCCCAGCCCGTCACGCGGCCGTACACGACGCGCGGATGGCGCGCCAGCACGACGTCGGGACCGAGGCCCAGCCGCTCCATCACGCCCGGGCGAAAGCCTTCGATGATCACGTCGGCGCGCGCGGCGAGGGCAAGCGCCGCCTCGGGACCGCCCGGGGACTTGAGATCGAGCGTGACCGAGCGGCGTCCGCGCAGCATCACGTCGGACCACCGCTCGCCGCGGAGCCCGAGCCCGGGATCCTGCGGCCGGTCGACGAGCAGGACGTCGGCCCCCATGTCCGCGAGCATCATGCCGCAGAACGGACCCGGGCCGATGGCCTCGAATTCCAGAACGCGTATGCCGGCGAGCGGTCCCATCACGCCGCGATCTTAGCAAGCCCGCGCGGGACGACGCGCGGGACTGGCGTCGTCGCCTATGCCTGCATGGGCGTCAGCCCGGGCCGCGCGCGACGGCCGCGGCGAGCACCGGCGCGAGTGCGGCCTCGATCCGCGCCATCTGCACCGGCGCCACCAGCGACTTCAGCGTGGCGACGAAGCGCGGCTCCAGCAGCCCCGCCACGATGTGCTGCCAGCGGTAGGCAGTGAGCAGCGTCTCCGCGATGGCGCGCTGGTGGCCGGCGGCGATCGAGCGTTTCGACTGGATGAGGAAGTACGCGGTGTCGGCCTGCGCCTGCACGCGCAGGATCTCGTCGATCGCGCGGACGAGATCGAGCCAGTCGGTGATCGCGTCATCGCGCTCGGCTGCCGTCAGCAGCGCGTCGGCGCGGCGCCAGCGCGACTCGTCCAGCACCGCGTGCGCGGCCGCGGCGGCCGAGATGTCGCGCGTGACATCCTGCCAGAGCGGGTCGAGCGGGGTCGCGCAGGCGGCGCCCGTCCGGTGGTTCGCCTGCCACATGTGCTCGATGTCCACCGTGAGGGCCAGCACCGCCCAGTCGGAGCGGCCGAGGACGGCGCAGGTGACGTCGCCCGTGTTGGGAACGAAGCGGTAGCCCCGCGGCATCCCGGCGTCCAGCATGTCCTCGAGCCGGCCCAGCACGTCGAGCAGGCGCCGCTCCTCGACGACCGCGCGCGCCGTGGCGCCCGTGGGATCGCCGCCGCCGGCGTGGTCGACGCCGAGGTCGAAGCGCTTGCCGCGGATGAAGCGCACGGCCAGCGCGACGAAGCGGGCATAGCTTCGGCCCTGCACCTGGCCGAGGAAGCGGTGCTCGGCGACCGTGAGGAACGGCAGCGTGTGCAGCCGCGACAACGCGTCCGGCAGCAGCGGGCGATCGAGGTCGAGCGCGCGCCCCTCGTCGACGTGCCGGTCGAGCACCGCGCGGCCCACGGACGCCGGCACGAAATGACGCGCGATGCGGGTGAGCGCGCGCGCCGTGGGGGCGAAATGCAGCGAAAGGGGACTCATCGTCGTCTCCATCAGTCGATCGCGGGCGCGGGAGCGTTGCACGGCTGCGCGGGCGCGTCTTCGGAGGCGTCGACCACGGCGGTGGCCGCCGAGACGTCCAGCGGCACGAACGCGTGAACGACGACCGCCACGGCCGAATACATCGAGACGTAGATGGCCAGCAGGACCGCGGCGGACGCGAGCGGAGAGCGCAGGCGGCGGGGCGGGGGCCGGTCGGGAAAGTGTGTCTGTTCCATGTCGGTTTCCTTCGGTCGGATCACGCTTCGCAGTGTAGAAATCGCCTGCAGCAGCCGAACTTCGCCGGGAGGGCCGTTTTGTTTCGTTTGTTTCATGGCGCGAAGGGCGCTCACGCCCGGAGCCGGTTCGGCCTTATCCTTGCGCCGAACCACCGGCTGGCCGCGGAAGCGCCGGCTGCCCGCCGCGACACGATCGCGGTACGATTTGCCGGTTTTCCGCCTGGCGCGGGCGCACCCGTCCCGTGCCGGCCGACCGGAGAAAGCGAAAAGCGCGTGAGCCCGAAAGCCACGATCCTGGTAGTCGACGACGAGCCCGACGTCCGCGAGGTCCTCGAGGAGTACTTTTCCACCCACGGCTACGCCGTGCTCGGCGCCGAGAGCGCCAGCGCGGCGCGGGCGATCGCCGCGGCGCAGCCGGTCGACCTGGCGCTGGTCGACCTCCACATGCCCGGCGAGGATGGCCTCAGCCTCGCGCGCCACCTCCGCGAGCGCTACGCCAGGGTGGCGATCGTGATGCTCACGTCGGCGTCGACGGTCGTCGACCGCATCGTCGGGCTGGAGATGGGCGCGGACGATTACGTGCCGAAGCCCTTCGATCCCCGCGAGCTCGCCGCGCGCGTCAAGAGCGTTTTGCGCCGCACGTCCGCCGCGGGCCGCGTGGAAATCGGCGCCGAGCGCGTGCGCATCGGCCGCTGCGTGCTCGACCTCACCGCGCACCGCCTCACCGACGACAAGGGCGCCGAGGTCGCGATGTCGCCGCTCGAGTTCGACCTCCTGAAGGCGCTCGCCGAGCATCCGAACCGTCCGCTGTCGCGCGAGCGGATCCTGAATCTCAACCAGCAGCGCGACTGGGACCCGTTCGACCGCAGCGTCGACCTGCGCATCATGCGTCTGCGCAAGAAGGTCGAGCCCGATCCCGAGCATCCGCGCTTCATCCGCACGGTGCGCAACGAAGGCTACATCTTCGTGCCGGACGGCGCCTGAGAGCCCTCATGACGAGCGATCGCCTTTCCATCGGCTGGATGCCGCGGCTGCGCGCGCTCGGCTGCGCGCTGCTCGTGCTCCTCGTCGCCGGCTGCATGCGCGAGCCCGGGACGGCGCTGCGCATCGGCACCAACGTGTGGATCGGCAGCGAGCCGCTCTATCTAGCGCGGGAGCTCGGCAAGCTCGATCCGGCCGCGATCCAGCTCGTCGAGTATCCGTCGGCGAGCGAGGTGCTGCGGGCGTTCCGCAACCAGGCGATCGACGGCATGGTCATCAGCCTCGACGAGCTGTTCGGGCTCGCCGCCGACGGCTATCAGCCGCGCGTCGTGCTGGTGGTCGACGTCTCGCGTGGCGCCGACGTCATCGTCGGGCGGCCCGGCATGCGCGGCATGCGCGATCTCAAGGGCAAGTCCGTGGCGGTCGAGAGCAGCGCGCTCGGCGCGTACGTGCTGAGCCGCGCGCTGGCGAAGAACGGCATGCAGGCGAGCGACGTCGACGTCGTCCACCTGGAATCGAACGAGCAGCCGAGCGCGTTCGAGAAAGGCCAGGTCGACGGCGCCGTCACGTTCGACCCGTACCGCGCGCAGTTCCTGCGCGCCGGCGCGACCGTGCTGTTCGACAGCACGCAGATTCCCGGCGAGATCGTCGACATCCTCGCGGTGCGCGAGAGCGTCTTCGACAAGCAGCCGAAGGCGGTCCGCGCGCTCCTCGCCGGCTGGTTCGGCGCGCTCGACTACATGCAAAAGGACCCCAACGACGCGGCGCGGCGGATGGGCATCCGGCAGCAGACGTCCGGCGAGCAGTTCCTCCAGGCGCTGCAGGGGCTGCACATACCCACCCGCGAGGAGAACATGCGGATGCTGGGCGGAGCGAGTCCCGAGCTCGTCACCACCGGCCGGCGGCTGATGGCGCTGATGGTCGACCTGAAGCTCCTGCGCGCGCCCTTCGAGATCCAGGGCGTGCTCGCGCCGGGCCCGCTGGCCGACCTGCCGCAATAGTCGAGGGCCGCAGAAGACGCCGATGAAGCTGCGCTTCCCGACGTCGCTGATGGTGACGGTCCCGCTGATCCTGCTGTGCTTCGCAGCGGTGCTCTGCGCGGTCAACCTGCTGTATCACGTGCCGCAGGCGGAGCGCGCCGCGGAGGAGGACGGCCGCCAGCGCCTCACGCAGGAAATGTCGCGGCTGCAGAGCACGCTCGAGTACATGCTGCTGAAAGGGGACCTGTCCGCCGCCCAGCACGAGATCGCGGTGCTCGCGCACAACCACGACGTCGTCTTCGCCGCCCTGACGGACGACCGCGGCGAGGTGATCGCCGCCACGCGGCGCGCATGGCTCGACCGGCCCATCGGCGAAGTGCTGCCGCAGTTCGACGGCGATCGCGCCGCCGCGGCCGTGCGCGCGCACCGGGCCGGCGTGACCATCGACTCCAACGGCAACGAGCTCCTCGCGAACGCCGGCATCCTCGTGGGCTCGCAGCGGGCGGAGCTGCGGCCGTCGCGGACGGGCAACGTGTTCCTCGTCTATGACCTCAAGCGCTACAAGGCGGATGCGCGCGCGCAGGTGGTCCGGCAATCGCTGTACTGGGCCGGGTGGGTCACGGCGCTGGCGCTCGGCATGTGGCTCGTCTTCCACTTCCTGCTCACGCGGCGGACGGCGCGGCTCGTGGACGCCGCCGAGCAGCTTGCCGCGGGCAACCTTTCGGCGCGAAGCGGGCTGAAGGGCACCGACGAGCTCGGACGGCTGAGCCGCGCGTTCGACGCGATGGCGCTGGCCGTCGGCGCCGACATCACCGCACGCAAGCGTGCCGATCGCGCGCTCCGCGTATCGGAGGCGAGCTACCGGTCGATCTTCGACGCGGCCGAGGACGCGATCTTCGTCCATGACGTCGACACCGGCGCCATCGTCGACGTCAACCAGAAGGCCTGCGATTCGTTCGGCTACACGCGCGAGGAGTTCCGGGAGATCGACGTCGGCATGCTCGGCACCGGCGAGCGCCCGTACGCCCAGCCCGACGCGATGGGGCTGATGGCGCGCGCGGCGGCCGGCGAGCACCTGCGCGTCGAGTGGCACGGCCGCCACAAGGACGGCACGCTCCGCTGGCATGCCGTGCACATCAAGCGCGTCACCATCGGCGGCAAGGACCGCATCCTGGCGCTCGCCCGCGACGTGACCGACCGCAAGGAGGCGGAGGCCGCGCTGTACGCGAGCGAGGAGCAATACCGCGCGATGTTCAACGCGTCCATCGACGGCCTCGCGCTATGGAACGCCGAAGGCGACGTCGTCGACACCAACCCGGCGCTGTGGCGCATGTACGGCTTCGAACCGCCCGGGACGGCGCCGGCGCGGGCGGCCGTGTGGACAGGCGCGGCGTATGACCCGGCGTTCCTGCGCGGCGTGGCCGCCGGCGAGTGCCTGCACGTGGAAGTGTCGGCCCGTCGCGCCGACGGGGCGCCCCTAGATTTCGAGGTGCACGGCGTGCCGATGCAATACCAGGGCAAGCCGCACGTGCTGACGATCACGCGCGACATCACCGAGAAGAAGCGCTCGGCGGCGGAGCTCGCCCGCCAGCGCGAATCGTCGTACCAGCGGGAGAAGCTGGCCGCGCTGGGCTCGCTCCTCGCGGGCGTGGCGCACGAGCTCAACAATCCGCTGTCCGTCGTCGTCGCCCGCGCCGTGCTGCTGGAGGAGCAGGGCGACACGCGGACGCGTACGGCGGCGCTCAAGATCCGCACGGCGGCGGAGCGGTGCGCGCGCATCGTGCGCACGTTCCTCGCCATGGCGCGGCAGCAACCGCCGGAGCGCGGGCCGGTGACCCTCAACGAAGTGGTGCTCGCGGCCGTCGACATCACGGGCTACGCGGTGCGGACGAGCAGCATCGAGCTCAAGCTGGCGCTCGCCGACGACCTGCCGCCGATCAACGCCGACGCCGACCAGCTGCACCAGGTGTTGCTGAACCTCATCATCAACGCGCAGCAATCGCTGCAGGAGCAGCCGGAGCCGCGCCGCATTCGCATCGAGACATGGCACGATCGCGCCGACGACGCGGTGCGCGTGCGCGTCGCCGACAACGGGCCCGGCATTCCCGCGCATCTGCGCGCGCGCGTGTTCGAGCCCTATTTCACGACCAAGCCCACCGGCGTGGGCACGGGCGTCGGCCTCGCGGTCAGCCTCGGCATCGTCGAGGCGCATGGGGGCACGCTGACGGTCGACTCGCCGGACGGCGGCGGCGCGGCGTTCACGGTGACGCTGCCCGTCGGCCCGGTGGACGCCGTCGCCGTGCCTTCCGAAGCGCCCGCGCCGGCGCTTCCGCGGCAGCGCGCAATCCTCATCGTCGACGACGAGCCGGAGATCCGCGATGCGCTCGCCGAGATCCTCGCGGGCGCGCGCCATCGCGTGGTGACGGCGAATTCCGGCGCGCAGGCGCTGGAGCGGATGGCGGCCGAGCATTTCGACGCCGTCCTCACAGACATGCGGATGCCCGACCTCGACGGCCGCGCGCTCTACCACGAGATCGAGCGGCGCTGGCCCGGACGGGCGGCGCGCGTGGTCTTCGTCACCGGCGACACGCTGGCCTCCACGCTGCGCGAGTTCGTGTCCGAGAGCGGCCGGCCCGTCATCGAAAAGCCGTTCCTGCCGAGCGAGGTGCGGCGGGTGGTCGCGGAGCTCACCGCGGGCGACGCAACAAACGAAACGGGAATGGGGGCGCCCTGAAGTCGCGCTGACGCAAGTGCCGCCTAAACTTGCGGTCATGAAGCGCTATCAACCCCCCGGACACGGCGTAGCATTTGCGCTGGCCGCTGCCGCGATGGCGGCCGTGACGATGATCGCTTTCGTCATGCTGCCGGCCGCACTCGAAACATCCGGCCACGGGGCTGGAGCCTCTGCCGTGAGCCGCGCTTAGCGGCGTCATCCGATCCCAAGAAGGAGACACGCATGGAACAGAATCACAAGGGAAGCTGTTTTTGCGGCGCCGTCGAGATCGCCGTCAGCGGCGAGCCGGCGGCGGCAGGGTACTGTCACTGCGCGTCGTGCCGCAGCTGGTCGGCGGCGCCGGTCAACGCGTTCAGCCTGTGGAAGCCCGAGTCCGTGAAGGTCACGAAGGGCGCCGACAAGATCGGCACGTATCACAAGACCGAGAACAGCTACCGCAAGTTCTGCACGGCCTGCGGCGGCCACCTGCTGACGGACCATCCGGGCTTCGGCCTCGTCGACGTCTACGCGGCGACGATCCCCACGTATCGGCACGAGCCGCAACTGCACGTCCACTACGGCGAGACGGTCCTCCGCATCAAGGACGGCCTGCCGAAGATGAAGGACATGCCGAAGGAAATGGGCGGCTCCGGCATCACGCTGCAGGAGTAGCGCTGCCGGACGCCGGCGCGCCGCAGGTGTAGATTCGCTGCACCGGCGGCGGCGCCGGCCGTCCGGAGGCAGCATGATCGTCGCGAACGAGCAGCAGGTGACCGAGGACGCGCTGGCGGTGATGGCGCGCACGGAGGACCCCCGGCTGCGGGAGATCCTGGTCGCGCTGGTGCGGCACCTGCATGCGTTCGCGCGCGACGTGCGCCTCACCGAAGCGGAATTCCGGCAGGCGGCGGCCGTCGTCGCGGAGCTCGGGCAGCGCACGACGGACGGCCACAACGAAGTCGTGCTGATGGCGGGCTCGCTCGGCCTGTCGTCGCTCGTGTGCATGCAGAATCACGCCGGCGCGGGCGCGCCCGGGACGTCGCACTCGCTGCTCGGCCCCTTCTGGCGCATGAATTCGCCGGCGGTCGGCAACGGCGGGTCCATCGTCCGCTCGCCCACCCCGGGCGAGGCGCTGTTCGTGACGGCGCGGTTCGTCGACCCCGAAGGCCGCCCGGTCGAGGGCGCGGAAGTGGACGTGTGGCAGGCGTCGCCGGCGGGCCTGTACGAGAACCAGGACGACGGCCAGGCCGACATGAACCTGCGCGGCAAGCTCACGACCGACGCGCAGGGCCGCATCTGGTTTCGCACGGTCCGGATGACCGGGTATCCGATCCCGCAGGACGGCGTGGTGGGGCGGCTGCTGCGCGCGCAGCGGCGTCACCCGTTCCGGCCCGCGCACCTGCATGCGCTCGCGATCAAGCCCGGCTTCAAGGTGCTGATCTCGCAGACGTACGACCCGGCGGACCCCAACATCGACACCGACGTGCAGTTCGGCGTGACGCGGGCGTTGCTAGGCGACTTCGTCCGCCACGACGCGCCACATCCGGACGATCCCGCGGCGGGCACGCCGTGGTACTCGCTGGATCACACGTACGCGATGGAGCGGGGCGAGACCGTGTTGCCGCGTCCGCCGATCCGGTAGGGCGCCGGTCAGCGCGCGCGCAAAGCGAGGCGCGCTAGCGAAGCGCCAGCAGGTCGGGCAGCGGCGACAGCGAATCGAGCACCGGCACGCCCGGAGGAAACGGGTTCTCCGTGTAGGCCGGCGCCACGCCGATGAACGGAATGCCGAGCGCCTCGGCGGCCCAGTATTCGGTCATCGCGTCGCCGATGGCCGCGGTGCGCGCGGCGTCGAGGCCGCGGCCGGCGAGGATCGCTGCGAAGGCGTCGCGCTTGGTCGTCGGCGCGCCGACCACGCTGCGGAAGTACCGGCGCAGGCCGCGGCGCTCGACGATGTCGGCCAGCTCCTCCTGCGGCGTGCCGGAGATGACGTGCAGCTCGACCCGCTCGTGCGCGAGCTCGAGGAACTCCGGGGCGCCGGGCACGAACGCGCATTGCAGAACCTGGTCGTAGACGAGCTCGCGATAGCGCGCCGCCAGCCGCTCGACCGCCTCGACGTCGCCGGCGCGTCCGAACAGCGCCTGCTCGAAGTATGCGAACTTGGCGCGGCGCGACACGCCGCCATGCAGGCGCTGATAGGCAAGCACCTCGTCGCGCCGCGCGCGCGGCTCGTCGTCGTAGACGGTCGCGAACGCCTGCGTCTTCAATTCCATCGAGTCGAGGACGACGCCGTCGAAGTCCATCAGCAGCGCCGCCGGGGTCTCCCGCATGCGCGCGCTACTTGTCGGCCTGCATGTTCGCCTTTTTCGCGAGCTTGCCGAGACGCTCGCGCTCGTCGTTGACGAACGTGATGAACGCTGCGGTGGTGCCCGGCTCGGGCTCGATGCCGGCCGGTACCATCTTGTCGCGAAACTCGGGCGAGCGCACCGCGGCCTCCAGGTCCTTGCTCATCCGCGCGACGATGGCGGGCGGCGTGCCCTTGGGCGCGAACACGCCCGCCCAGTGACCGATGAGCACGCCCGGATAGCCCTGCTCGCGTGCCGTCGGCAAGGCGTCGTAGGCGCTGATCCGCTTGCTGTACGTGGTGGCGATGGCCTTCAGCTTGCCGGCCTTCACCTGCGGCAGGACGACGATGCTCGCCTCGGACGTCGCGTGGACGTTGTTCGACAGCACTGCCGTCATGCCTTCCGACCCGCTCTTGTACGGCACGATCGTGATGTTGACGCCGGCCTCCCGCAGCATCTCCGCGACGAAGTGCGGCGTGCTGCCGGCGCCGGCGGTGGCCCAGTTGATGCCTCCGCTCTGCGTCTTGGCCCACGCGACGAATTCCTTCAGGTTGCTGGCGGGGACGCTCGGATTCACGACGATCACCGACGGCGCGACGGCGATCATGCCGACCGGGATCAGGTCGCCGTCGGGGTACGGCATGTCGTTGCGGAGCATGCTGTTGGTGACCACGCCGGCGGCGCCGATCAGCCACGTGTAGCCGTCCGGCTTCGCCTTGGCGACGAATTCGGCGCCGACGATCGCGCCCGCGCCCGGCTTGTTGTCGATCACGACCGGCTGACCCAGGCGCTTGCTCACCGCTTCGGCGGCCGCGCGCGCGATGAGATCGTTCGCGCCGCCGGGTCCGAACGGCACCACCCACTTCACCGGATGGTCGGGCCACTCCGCGAATGCCGGCGCCGCGGCGAGCCAGGCGGGGAGGACGAGGGACGCGAGCGCGAGAAGGCGGCGGCGTGAAAGCATGGCGAGGCTCCGTGAACGCTTCGGATGGCGCGCGGCGATCTGCGGCGGCGCGGCGCGGCGGCTGCCGCTCGCGCGGATTCTACGCCGCCCGGCGGGGCGGCGCCGCGCGCAGCCGGGCGACGTGGCTGGCGATGAGCGCGTTTGATGAAGGCGCTGGGCGGCGGGTGACAGGACACCGCCGTCGTCGGCGCACGCTAGCGCGCCCCTTCGCCGGGCGCCTTCAGCGCCGGCCGGCGCGGGGGAACATCAGCTTCGGCTTGATCTCGATCACGCGGCCCTTCGCCGCAGGCCCGGCATCGATGATGCGAAACGCCTCGCGCAGCAGCCCATCGACGTCCTGCCGGACCATCAACAGCGGAAAGCGCAGCGTCGCCGCGAACGGATCCCAGTCGTAGCAGCCGAAGCTGCACGCCGCGAGCTCGGCGGCGGGCAGCGTGTCGAGAAAGCGCACGACGCCTTCCAGCGCGATCGTCGAGTTGATGAACAGCACGCGCGGCAGGCCGCCGATCCGCGCGTGCAGGCGCCGCACCGCGGCCTCTGCCCGCTCGCCTTCGTAGCCGCACGGGTCGATCTGCTCGGGCGCAGGCGCGCCGAGCCGGCGCGTCACGACGTCGGTGAACGCCTTCATCCGCCGCTGCGTCGCGTGGTCGGTGGGCAGGCCGCCGACGAAGCAGGCCAGGTTGCGTGCACGGGCGCGCACCGGCCGCGACCGCTCGATCAGCGCTTCGGTGAGCTGGCGCGCGCCCCAGTAATTGTCGCTGATCACGGAGGCGGCGCCGGTGCCGGGCAGGTCGACGTTGACGTGCGCGATGCCGTGCGTGCCGCAGACGCGGCTCACCGAATCGGGATCGGTCGCGCCGGTGACGACGAGATGCTCGATCCGGTAGGAGATCAGCGTGTTGACGGTCTCGAGCTCGAGCGCCGGATCGCGGAGCGTGCTGACGACGATCGGATACCAGTGGCGCTCGCGCGCGAGCCGCTCGAACACCTGGGAGAGCTCGCTGAAGAAGCGGTTGTCGTGCATCGGGATGATCATGCCGATCAGCCCCGAGCTGCTGCGGCGCAGGCCGCTCGCCTGGCGGTTGACGCTGTACTCGTGCGCGGCGGCGAGCGCCTGCACCTTGCGCGCGGTGGCCTCGGCGATGCGGCGCTGCTTCCAGTTGCCGTTCAGGACCGCGCTGACCGTAGATGCCGACACGTCCGCGAGGGCGGCGAGGTCGTAGATGGTGGACTTGCGCTTGATCATGGTCGCCTGACGGGTGCCGCATTCTCCGTGGCTTACCGCGGCGCTGTAAAGCGCGGCGGGACCGTCCCGGCGGGCGCTTGCCACTGCCGCGGCATCGGTGGCACAATCGATTGTGCGCCGGACCGTCAGCGGGCGTGCGATCGTCCACGAGGAGGAGCTTCACGCATGGCCAGCAAGGATCCGGCACGTCCCAACGTGCTGCTCGTCATCAGCGACGACCAGGGTGCCTGGGCGCTGGGCTGCGGCGGCAACCAGGAGATCCGCACGCCCGTGCTGGACGCGCTCGCCGCGAAGGGCATCCGCTTCGAGAACTTCTTCTGCACGTCGCCCGTGTGCTCGCCCGCGCGCGCTTCGATACTCACCGGCGACATTCCTTCGCGCCACGGCGTGCACGACTGGATCCGCCAGGGCAGCATGCCGCCGGTGCGCATCGACTATCTCGCGGGACAGACGCTGATCACGGACGTCGCCGCGGCGGCCGGGTATCGCTGCGCACTGGTCGGGAAATGGCATCTCGGCGCCAGCGACGTGCCGCGGCCGGGCTACGTCAAATGGTTCGCGCATCAATCCGGCATGGGACCGTACTACGATGCGCCGATGGTGGACGAGGACCGTGCCGTCAGCGTCCCCGGGTACATCACCGACGTGCTGGCGGAAGCCGCCACGGCCTTCGTCCGCGACGAGGCCGCGCGCCCCGAGCCGTTCTTCCTCAACCTGACGTTCACCGCGCCGCACTATCCGTGGATCGACAGCCATCCGAAGGCCTTCACCGAGCTCTACGAGGATTGCGCGTTCGACTCGTGCCCGGCCGAGCCGCCGCACCCGTGGTTCATCGGCGGCAGGGCCGCGACCGACCGTGGGCGCCAGGAGCGGATTCCGAGCCTCGTCGGCTATTTCGCCGCCGTCAGCGCGATGGACGCCGCGATCGGACGGGTGCTGGACGAGATCGAGCGCCAGGGCCTCGCGTCGAGCACGCTCGTGATCTTCATGAGCGACAACGGCATGAACTGCGGCCACCACGGCATCTGGGGCAAGGGCAACGGCACGCTGCCGCAGAACATGTACGACACGTCGGTCAAGGTTCCGTGCATCATCGCGCAGCCGGGGCGCATCCCCGCCGGCCGCGTCGACACGTCGCTGCTGTCCGGTTATGACGTGTTCCCCACGCTGGTCGACTACCTCGGCCTCGCGCACGACGCCGGGCGGCCGCGCCCGGGGCAAAGCTTCCGCCGCGTGCTCGAAGGTGCGCCCCCGGCGGAGGGGCGCGACGTCGTCGTCTACGACGAATACGGTCCGGTGCGCATGGTGCGCACGCGCGACTGGAAATACGTCCATCGCTATCCCGACGGACCGCACGAGCTCTTCGACCTCCGGGCCGATCCGGGCGAGCGCGTCGACCTCGTCGCCGAGCCGGCCCACGCCGCGACGGTGGCGGCGCTGCGAGACCGGCTGGAGACCTGGTTCCGGACGTACGTCGATCCGGGCCGCGACGGCGTCGACAAGGGCGTGACCGGCTGCGGGCAGCTGCGGCGCGTCGACGCTGCGCGCACCGGAGACGCGGCGTTCGCGGATCGGCACCTGACGGGCGCTGACTGGGACCTGTGGCTGGAGAAGCAGAATGGCTGAATCGAAGGAGCGCGCGATGAGCGATGCCGAAGACCGCATGACCGCCGTGGTGTGCCACGCGCCGAAGGACTATCGCGTCGAGAAGATCGCCCGCCCGCGGCCGGCGCCGCGCGAGATGGTGATCCGCATCGGCGCGTGCGGCATCTGCGCCAGCGACTGCAAGTGCTGGTCCGGCGCGAAGATGTTCTGGACCGGCGTCGACCCGTGGGTGAAGGCACCGGTCGTGCCGGGCCACGAGTTCTTCGGGTACGTCGAGGAACTGGGCGAGGGCGCCGGTGCGCATTTCGGCGTCGCCCTCGGCGACCGCGTCATCGCCGAGCAGATCGTCCCCTGCGAAGCCTGCCGCTACTGCCGGTCGGGCAAGTACTGGATGTGCGAAGTGCACAACATCTTCGGCTTTCAGCGCGAAGTGGCCGAAGGCGGCATGGCCGACTACATGCGCATACCCGCCACCGCGCGCGTCCACCGCATCCCCCCGTCGATATCTCTGGAAGACGCGGCGATCATCGAGCCGCTGTCCTGCGCGATCCATGCGGTGAACCGCGGCGACATCCAGCTCGACGACGTCGTCGTGATCGCCGGCGCCGGCCCCATCGGACTGATGATGGTGCAGGTGGCCCATTTGAAGACGCCGCGCAAGCTGATCGTCATCGACCTGATGCCGCAGCGCCTGGAGCTCGCGAAGCGCTACGGCGCGGACGTGACCATCAATCCCAAGGTGCACGACGCCGACGCGGTGGTGAAGAGCCTGACCGGCGGCTACGGCTGCGACGTGTACATCGAGGCCACCGGATCGCCGAGCGGCGTGGGCCAGGGCCTCAGCCTCATCCGCAAGCTCGGCCGCTTCGTCGAGTTCTCGGTCTTCGGCCACGAGACGTCGGTGGACTGGTCGATCATCGGCGACCGCAAGGAGCTCGACGTGCGCGGCGCCCATCTCGGCCCCTACTGCTACCCCGTCGCCATCGACCTGCTCGAGCGCGGCCTCGTGACCTCGCGGGGAATCGTCACGCACGACTATCCGCTCGAGCGCTGGGACGAGGCCATCCTGATGGCGGACTCGCTCGATTCGATCAAGGTCCTCATGAAGCCGGCGCGCTGAGCCGGCCGCCCATGGACTACGTCATCGGCGTCGACATCGGGACGCAGAGCACGAAGGCGCTGCTCTGCGACGCGCACGGCCGCATCGTCGCGCAGCACGCCAGCGCCTACCAGCCGGACACGCCGCAGCCTTCGTGGGCCGAGCAGTGGCCGCAGGTCTGGCTCGACGCCGTGGTCGAATCGATCGCCGCATGCGTGAAGAGCGCCGTCGCGAGCGTGCCGGGATTCGCGCCGCACGAGGTGGCCGCGATCTGCATCGACAGCCTGTACGGCGGCTCCGGCATTCCCGTGGACGACGCGCTCGAGCCGCTGCACCCGTGCCTCATCTGGATGGACCGGCGGGCGACGGCCGAAGTCGACTGGGTGCGCGCGACGCTCGACCTCGAGCGGCTCGGCGCGATCACCGGCAACGGCGTCGACAGCTACTACGGCTTCACCAAGATGCTGTGGCTCGCCAACCGCAAGCCCGACGTCTTCCGCGCGACGCGCTACTTCGTGCCGCCGAACGCCTTCGTCATCCAGCGGCTCACCGGCGAGCTCGCGGTCGACCGCTCGTCTGCGGGCAACATCGGCGGCGTCTACGACTTCGCGACGGGCCGATGGTCCGGCGAGATGCTCGACGCGCTCGGCATCCCGCGCGCGACGATGCCCGAGCGCCTCGTGGCCTCCACCGACGTCGTCGGCGGGCTGACCGCGGCCGCGGCCGCAGCGCTGGGGCTCGCACCCGGAACGCCCGTGGTCGCGGGCGGTGTCGACGCCGCGGTGGCGACGCTCGCGGCCGGCGTCACGCGGCCCGGACAGCACGTGGCGATGATCGGCTCCAGCATGTGCTGGGGGTTCGTGAGCCGCGACGTCGACGCGCGCCATGGCCTCATCAGCATGCCGCACGTCTTCGGCACGGCAGCGGACGCCTATGTTTTCGGCGGCGCCATCACGGCCGGCGCTGCGGTGACGTGGTTCCGCGACAACTTCTGCCGCGACCTGGAAGCCGCCGCCGCGCGCGAAGGCGCCGACGTCCACGACCTGCTGGACGCCGGCGCGAGCACGGTGCCCGCCGGCAGCGACGGCGTCGTCTTCCTGCCGTATCTGATGGGCGAGCGCAGCCCCATCTGGGACGGCAAGGCGAGCGGCGCGTTCGCCGGCCTCAACCTGTACCACCGGCGCGAGCACCTGTATCGCGCGGTGCTCGAAGGCGTCGCGTTCGCGCTCCGCCACAACATCGACGCCGGCGTCGCCAGCGGCGCGAAGCTCGATCGCCCGTTGATCGTGGTCGGCGGCGCCGCCCGCTCCGATCTGTGGATGCAGATCATCGCGGACGTCACCGGCCGCCCCGTGCTGACGATCGCCGAGGACGTGGAGGCCGCCATGGGCGCCGCGATGCTGGCGGCCTACGGCGTCGGCCTGATCGACGACGCCGAGGTCCGGCGGGGCTGGGCGACGCTGGTGCCGCGCGCGACGCCCGACGCTGCGACCGTGGCCCGCTACGACCGGATCTTCGACGTCTACCGCGGGCTCTACCCCGCGCTGAAGTCCTCGATGCACACGCTGCACGACGCCGCGGCAGCCGCGCGGGCGCCGGGCGCCGTGCCCGACGCGGCCACAGAGCCGGCAATACCTTCCAAACCTTCCAGGAGCGTGCAATGAATTCCATCCGGCGTGCCGTCATCGCCAGTGCAGCCCTCGCCGTCGCCACCGGCGTCCTCCCGCTTCCTGCCGGCGCCGCCGACGCGCTGCCGGGCAAGGACGTGACGATCAACATCGGCTACTTTCCGGTCGTGTCGCCGGTGCCCATCATGCGGGCGCAGCAGCAGCTCGAGAAAAAAGGCTACACGGTCAACTGGGTGCCGATCGCGCAGGGCCTGCCCGGCGCGGCGAGCGCGCTCGCCGCGGGCAAGCTCGACATGACGTGGGGCAACAGCGTCTCCGCGGTGGTCATCTTCTCGCAGTCGCCAGACGCCGCGCAGTTCGTCGGCCAGTCGTTCATCAACGCGAACGTCACCGTCGTCGCCACGGCGAGCAAGATCCAGGGGCCGAAGGACATCGTCGGCAAGAAGGTCGTGGTGAGCGGCATGAAGACCGCGTCGACGCTGTTCTTCCAGATCGGGCTCAAGAAAGCCGGCGTCGACCCGCTGGCCAACGAGTACTTCGTCTCGGGCACCGGACCCGGCATGGTGGGCGTGCTCGACTCCGGCGGCGCCGAAGTCGTGGCGGGCTACGTTCCGTACGTGGCGGACATGGTGCTGAAGAAGATCGGCCGCGTGCTGTTCACCGGCTCGGACGCCATCGGCCAGGCCGCGCCCGGCGACGGCTTCATCGTGAGCACGAAATTCGCGCAGGAGCGCCCGGAGGCCGTGCGCGACGTGCTCCGCGCGCAGTTCGCCGCCACCGATTACATCAAGAGCAATCCGAACGACGCGTACAAGACGATGGCGGAGTTCGCCAAGGTCGACGAGGCGTCGGTGCGCTATTCGTTCGAGCAGAAGCTGATCGGCGTGGCGCCGAGCTATGTCCCCGACGTCGCCGGCATCGTGTCGACGGTGGCGGTGGCGCAGGACCTCGGTTTCGCGCCGCAGGGCGTGGACCTGCCCGCCTACGCGAAGAAGTTCAACAACACGTCGTTCGCGCAATCGGTGCTCTCCAAGCCGTGACGTCGGGCCCGGCCCGTCTCTTCGTGCCGGGCCGGGCCATTGCGCTCGGCACCGTCGGCGTCGTCGTCGCCCTCGCCGTGTGGTGGCTGCTGTCGGCGCTGCTCGCCGGAGGCGGCGGCGTGATCAACCGGCTGCCGGCGCCGCCTGCGGTGGCGACGAAGCTCGTCGCGTACGCGCGCACCGAGCTCGCGCAGGATCTCGCCGCCAGCCTGCGCGTGTTCGCCGCGGGATGGCTGATCGGCGTCGCGGCCGCGACGCTGGCCGGCCTGCTGCTCGGGCGCGTGAACGTGCTGGGCCGCATCTTCCTCCCGGTGGTCGAGGCGATCCGCCCCGTGTCGAGCATCGCGTGGGTGCCGCTGTCGATCGTGTGGTTCGGCTTCGGCTTCACGAGCAAGATCTTCCTCGTCGGGCTCGCCGTCTTCCTGGTGGTCATCGTCTACGCCGTGGACGGGTCGCGCCGGATTCCGGCGGATGTCTCGCGCGCGGCCGCGATGCTCGGGATGAACGCCCGCCAGCGCTTCCTGCACCTCATTCTCCCCGGCACGCTCGCCGAAGTGCTGATTGGCGCCCGCGTGTCGCTGATGTCCGGCTGGGGCACGGTGATCGTCGCCGAGCTCGTCGCCGCCGACGCCGGATTGGGCGCGCACCTCATCTCGGTCCAGCAGAGCTACGACGTCGCCGCGGTGGTAGCGACGATGATCTGCTTCGGGGCGAGCGGCTTCGTGATGAACGCGCTCTTCACGGTGGCGGAGCGGCGGCTGATGCCGTGGCGGCGTACGCACGCCCGCGAGATCGACGAATGAGCGCGGGCGTGTGGCGCGATCGCGTCGTGCTGCCGCTCGCCGGCGTGGTGCTGGTGGCGCTCGTCTGGCAGGGGATCGTCGCCCTGTACCGCCTGCCCGTCGTGGTGCTGCCGGAGCCGTGGGCGGTGGCGCGCACGCTGGCCGGGCTCCTGCCGACGGCGGCGTTCTGGCGCGACGTGGGCGTCAGCGTCTTCGAGTTCGCGGCGGGCTACTCGGCCGGCGTCGTGCTCGGCGTGGGCGCAGGCCTCCTGCTCGGGGAATCGCGGACGTTTCGCCTGACGGCGAGCCCGGTGATCGAAGCGCTGCGCTTCATCGTCCCGTTCGCGTGGATTCCGCTGACCGTGCTGTGGTTCGGCACCAGCTACACCGGCAAGATCGTGCTCGTCGCCTACGCGGTGTTCTTCGTGATGACGGTGTCGACGACGCGCTCGATCATGCAGGTCGATCCCACGCTCACGCGCGTGGGCACGATGCTCGGCATGGGCCGCGCGGCGCTTGCGTTCTCGGTGCACCTGCGCGCGGCGGCGCCCGCGATCGCGAGCGCGGCCCGCGCGGCGGCCGCGGTCGGCTGGATCGCGGTGGTGGCGGCCGAGTACATCGGCGCGAGCGCGGGACTCGGCGTGATGATCACCAACGCCGCGACGTCGCTGCAGACGGCGACCGTCATCGCCGGCATGATCGCGATGGGCCTCATCGGCGCGGCGGTGAGCGCCGCCGTCGGCTGGCTCGCGCGCTCGCGGCTGGATTACCGATGAGCGGCGCGGCGCTCGCGTTCGAGGAGATCAGCCATCATTTCGGCGCGGGGGCGGAGCGTGTCGACGTCCTCGATCGCGTGTCGTTCGACGTGCCGGCGGGCAGCGTCGCCTGCGTCGTCGGCCCGTCGGGCTGCGGCAAGAGCACGCTGCTGAGCCTCGCGGCGGGTCTCGCGCGGCCGTCGGCGGGGACGGTGCGCTGGGACGGCCGCGAAGTCAGGCTCGGCCCCAATCTCGACCTCGGCATGGCGTTCCAGCAGCCCGGGCTTTTCCCATGGCTCACGGTGCGCCAGAACGTCGCCATCGGCCTTCGCACGCGCGGCAAGGCGAAGGCGGAAGCGCTCGCCGTCGCCGACGAGTTCCTGGCCACCGTCGGGTTGTCCGAATTCCTGCAGGCGTATCCGAGCCAGCTCTCCGGCGGCATGGCGCAGCGCGTCGGCATCGCTCGCGCGCTCGCGCTCCATCCTCGCCTCCTGCTGATGGACGAGCCGTTCGCGGCGGTCGACGCGTTCACGCGGATCAAGCTGCAGCAGGAGCTGAAGGCGCTGCTGAAGCGATACGCGCCCACCGTGGTGTTCGTGACCCACGACGTGTCGGAGGCCATCGTGCTGGGCGACGTCATCGTCGCGATGACGAAGCGTCCCGCCGCCGTGCAGCGGATCATCCCCGTGGCGCGGCAAGACCGCGACCGGTCCAGTCCCGCGTATGCGACGAAGCTGGCCGAAGCGCTCGCGTGCCTCGGCGTGACCCCGGAATCGGGCGGCGAGTAGCGGGCGCGCAAGGCGCATAATTCGGCTCGCCTCTCCCGGGAGCGACCGATGAGCCCTGCGATGCGCGCATGCGCGCTGCTGTTGCTGAGCTGCGCCGCGGCCGGTGCCGCCGCGCAGCAGCCGATCGACCCGCCGGTGCTGAAGCCGTTCGCGGACAACCACGACTGGCTCCTCGTCGACGACGTCGTCTACCGCCCCGGCAACGCCGACACGGCGATCACGGTGCCGAGGGGATTCGTCACCGATTTCGCGAGCATTCCGCAGCTGCTGTGGTCGGCGGAGCTGTCGCCGAACGGCCGCTACAGCAAGGCGGCGATCGTCCACGACTATCTCTACTGGTCGCAGCTCTGCTCGCGCGAGCAGGCGGACAATCTCCTCGACATCGCGATGCAGGAATCGGATGTCGGGTACTTCCAGCGGAGCACGATCTACTGGGGCGTCCGGATGGGCGGCGACGCCGCATGGCAGGCGAATGCCACGCAGCGCGCGCAAGGGCTGCCGCGGGTCGTGCCGGCCGGAGCCTTCGGCTTCGGTCCCAACGTCGTGTGGAAAGACTACCGCGGGACGCTGCCCGTCGTCCCGATGGTGAATATTGCCGCCGCGACCCCGCCGGCCTATTGCGCGCTCGGCGACACGCGCGACGTCCCCGGCCGTCCGCGCTGAGCCGGGTCGGCGACGCCGCCTTCGGCGACAGCACCGCGCTCGGCCATCGTCACGGCTGCCGCAGCGAGGCGAGGTAGACGAGCCGCGCTTCGTGCTCGGCCTCGACGTCGCGGATCTCGCGCATCACGGCGGCCACGTCGGCGGGGCCCTCCGGCGCGTCGACGCGACCGGTCAGCGCCACGTCGGCCGTCAGCGCGCCGCGCTCGTACAGCGACCATATCTCCTTGCCGTAGTGCGTGGCGGCGAGCTCCGGCGCAAACTGGCTGAAGTAGGCGGTGACGTTGTCGGCGTCGCGCTCCAGCATCATCGCCGCGTTGTTGTTGCCGGCGGCGTCCACGGCCTGCGGGAGGTCGATGATGACGGGACCGGCCGCGTCGACCAGGATGTTGTATTCGGAGAGGTCGCCGTGGATCACGCCGGCGTCGAGCATCCGCACGATCTGCCGGATGAGCGCCGCGTGGTACGTCCGTGCGACTTCCGGCGGCAGCTCGACGTCGTTGAGGCGCGGGGCAGGGTGGCCGTCCGCATCGACGACGAGCTCCATGATCACCACGCCCTGCGAGAACGCGTAGGGATGGGGGACGCGGACGCCGGCGGCGGCGAGCCGATAGAGCGTATCGACCTCGACGCTCTGCCACGCTTCCTCCTGCGCCTTGCGGCCGAAGCGCGTGCCCTTGCCGATGGCGCGTGCCTCGCGGCTATTCTTGGTCTTGCGGCCCTCCTGGTACAGCGCCGCCTGCCGGAAGCTGCGGTGCGTCGCGTCCTTGTAGACCTTGGCGCAGCGGAGCTCGCCGCCGGCGCGCACGACGAACACGTTCGCTTCCTTCCCGCTCATCAGCTGGCGCACGACGGTATCAATCAGCCCCTCGTGCACCAGCGCCTGCAGCCGCTTCGGCGTCTTCACCCGCGGACGATCAGTGGCGCGTCTTCGATCGCGGCTGGAACAGCGCCGGCGTCGCGGCCGGCTTGGACGTGGCCGGCGCGTGCGCGCGGCCACTGCCGTTGCCATTCGCGTTGCCGTTCGCGTTGCCGTTGCCGTTCCCATTGACATCGCCTTGGCGGCTGCCGCCGGCGCGGTCGCCGTTCCCGCGAGTATCGCGGCCGTCGCGTCCTGGTGTCGCGGGCTTGCCGTGCGCGGGCGGCGCGCCGGTGGCGGCGCCATCGCGGCGCTTGGCCTGCTGCCCGCGATGATTGCCCTGCTTCTGGCCGGGCTGCGGCGCGCGACCGTCGCGCGGCTGCGCGGGGCCGCGGGCGGAGGGGCGGGCCCGCGAAGGCGTGGGCGAGCGCGAAGGACCCTGCGGCTGGCCGCGACCGCGGCCGCCGCGCTGCGTGAACACCGTCTGCGCGACAGCGTTCGGATCCGGCTCGAAACCCGCGATCACCGCGCGCGGAATCGAGCGCCTGATCAGCTTCTCGATGTCGCGGAGGAACTCGTGCTCGTCGACGCACACGAGGGAGATCGCCTCGCCGTCGGCGCCGGCGCGGCCGGTGCGGCCGATGCGGTGCACGTAGTCCTCGGGCACGTTGGGCAGGTCGTAGTTGACGACGTGGGGGAGCTGGTCGATGTCGATGCCGCGCGCGGCGATGTCGGTGGCGACCATCACCTCGACCTCGCCGGCCTTGAAGTCGGCGAGCGCGCGCGTGCGCGCGTTCTGGCTTTTGTTGCCGTGGAGCGCCACCGCGCCGATGCCGTCGGCGTGCAGCGAGCGCACGAGCTTGTCGGCGCCGTGCTTGGTGCGCGTGAACACCAGCACCTGCTTCCAGCGGTGATGGCCGACGAGGTACGCGAGCAGCTTGGCCTTCTCGTCGCGGTTCACCGGGTGAACGCGCTGAGCGATGGCGTCGACGGTGGAGTTGGGCGGCGTCACCTCGATGGTCTGCGGCTTGTTCAGCAGCTTGTCGGCGAGCGCCTTGATCTCGGTCGAGAACGTGGCGGAGAACAGGAGGTTCTGCCGCTGCCTCGGGAGCAGCGCGAGCACGCGCTTGACGTCGGGAATGAAGCCCATGTCGAGCATGCGGTCGGCTTCGTCGAGCACGAACATCTCGATGCGCGAGAAGTCCACGTTGCCCTGGCCGTGGTGGTCGAGCAGGCGCCCCGGCGTGGCCACGAGGATGTCGACGCCCCGCTTGAGCTGGGCGGTCTGCGGCGCGATGCCGACGCCGCCGAACAGCACCATCGACGACACCTTGAGGTGCCGGCCGTAGGTCTTGATCGACGCCTCGACCTGCGCCGCGAGCTCGCGGGTGGGCGTGAGGATCAGCGCGCGAAGCGGCTTGCGGGCGTTGGCCGGGTACGGCGAGGGTCGCGTGGAAAGGCGCTGCAGCATCGGCAGGACGAAGCCTGCCGTCTTGCCGGTGCCGGTCTGGGCGCCTGCGAGGAGGTCGCCTCCGGCTAGAACGGCGGGAATGGCCTGCGCCTGGATCGGCGTGGGCACGGTGTAGCCCTCGTCGGCGACGGCGCGCAGAAGCGGCTCGGAGAGCCCGAGCGTGGAAAACGACATGACATACCTCGAATGGGTGCTCGGCCATTCGCTCCCCTTCGAGGAGCGGCCAGTCACAGCCAAACGGGAAAGATTACGGGGTCGGAATCGACTGCGGCAAGGGGACTGGAACAAGAGGCCGCAGCGCACATTATACGCCAAGAGGGCGCCGCCGGGGCGCTCTAGTCAGACCGGCTGGAGACCCTGTCGCACCGCATCCTGAGCGGCTACGTGATCGCCCAGCGGGATTTCTGCTACGGCCACGCCGACCTCGAGCGCTGCGTCCGCCTCGTCGTCGACTCCGCGCTCGACGCGCCTCCGGACGCCGTTCGCCGCCGCCGATGACCTGCCGCTGGCCAGGCCAGCCCCGAGTCCGGTATAGTCGCCGAACGATCGTTCGGTGCCCTCAAGCGATGCCTACGAATGCCTTTCCGGCCCCCGCGCTCAACGCCGAGCAGCAGCAGGCAGTCGCCCATGGCGCGGGCGGGGCGCCCGGATCGCCGCTGCTGATCATCGCCGGCGCAGGCTCGGGGAAGACGCAGACCCTCGCGCATCGCGTGGCCCGGCTGGTCGGCGCGGGCGCCGACCCGACCCGCGTGCTGCTGCTCACGTTCAGCCGGCGCGCCGCGGCGGAGCTCGAGCGGCGGGCCGGCCGTGTGCTCGCCGCCGCCACCGGCCGTGGCGCAGCCGCAACGCCACCGCCGCTGCCCTGGGCCGGCACGTTCCACAGCGTGGGCGCGCGGCTGCTGCGGCAGTACGCGCTGCGCGTCGGCCTGCCCGACAATTTCACGATCCACGATCGCGGCGATTCCGAGGACCTGATGGCGCTGGTGCGGCAGGAGCGGGTCGCGGCGCGGGCCACGCAGTCGCGATTTCCAGCCGCGGCCACGTGCGTCGCGATCTACTCGCGCGCGGTCAACTCGGAGGCGCCGCTGCCGGACGTGCTTGCCGAGACCTATCCGTGGTGCGCGCACCTCGAGCACGAGCTGCAGGAGATCTTCGACGATTACGTCGCCGCCAAGCAGGCGCAGCACGTCCTCGACTTCGACGACCTCCTGCTCTACTGGGCGGCGATGCTCGGCGACGCCGCCCTCGCGGCGGAGGTCGGCGCGCAATTCGATCACGTGCTGGTCGACGAGTACCAGGACACCAACCGCCTGCAGGCGACGATCCTTCAGCGCCTGAAGCCGGACGGCACCGGCGTGACCGTCGTGGGCGACGACGCCCAGGCCATCTACGGCTTTCGCGCCGCCACCGTGCGCAACATCCTCGACTTCCCGCGCCAGTACGCGCCGCCGGCGACAACGATCGCGCTGACGCGCAACTACCGGTCGACGGCGCCCATCCTCGCCGCGTCGAACGCGGTGATCGCGCTCGCAGCGGAACGCTTCACCAAGGATCTCGCGAGCGACCGCGGCGGCGGAACGCAACCGCGGTGGGTGACCGTCGCCGACGAATCCGCGCAGGCGCAATGCGTCGCCGAGCACGTGCTGGCGCAGCGCGAGAACGGCGTGGGGCTGAAGAGCCAGGCCGTCCTCTTTCGCACGTCGAGCCACAGTGCGCAGGTGGAGCTCGAGCTCACACGACGCAACATTCCCTTCGTGAAGTTCGGCGGCCTGCGCTTCCTGGACGCGGCGCACGTCAAGGACGTGCTGTCGGTGCTGCGCTGGCTCGAGAATCCGCGCGGACGCGTCGCCGGCTTTCGCGCGCTTCGCCTGCTGCCGGGCGTGGGTCCCGCCACCGCTACGCGCTGGCTCGACGCGATCGACGGCGGCGCCGACGCCGTGGCCACGCTCGTCGCGCTGGCGCCGCCACCGGCATGCGCCGAAGCGCTGCCGGCGTTCGCCACGCTCGCCGCGCGGATGCGGGCGCGCCGCGACGACTGGCCCGCGCAGATGGACTGGCTGCTGGAGTGGTACGAGCCGCACGCCGAGCGGCTGTACGACGACGCGGCAGTGCGCCTCGCCGACCTCGCGCAGCTGCGCCGCATCGCCGGCACGTATGCCGACCGCGAGCGCTTTCTCACCGAGCTGACTCTCGATCCGCCCGCGGCGGTGAGCGACGAGGCCGGCGCCGGCGGCAAGGACGACGAATACCTGACGCTGTCGACCATCCATTCCGCCAAGGGGCAGGAGTGGAAGACCGTGCAGGTGCTGAACTGCGTCGACGGCTGCATGCCGTCGGATCTCGCCACCGGACGCGCGGCGGACATCGAGGAGGAGCGGCGGCTGCTGTACGTGGCGATGACGCGCGCGCGCGACGAGCTCACGCTCCTGATCCCGCAGCGCTTCTACGTGCACCAGCAGCGCAACATGGGCGACCGTTACGTGCAGGCGTCGCGCAGCCGCTTCCTGCCGGACGGGCTGGCGTGCCACTTCGTGCAGGAAGCCTGGCCGGCGGCGCCGGCGGCCCTCACGGTGCGCGACGCGGCCGCCGCCACCGCGCTCGACCTGCCCGCCCGCATGCGCGAAGCCTGGAAGCGCGCCAGGACCGCGCCGGCCTAGCGGCCGCGAGGGGCGCCGCGGCGGATCAGGGTGCGGCGAGCCGCAGCCGTGCCGCCGTCTTGCGCTCCCGCTGCGGCGGACGCGCGTCGGCGAGCCGCGCCGTCATCGCGGCCGCGGGAATCGGCTGGCACAGCAGATAGCCCTGCACCACGTCGCAATCGAGCTCGCGCAGCCGCTCCAGGACGGCGTCGTCCTCGACGCCTTCGGCGACCACCGAGAGCCCCATGTTGTGGGCGAGGTCGATCGTGGAGCGGACGATCATCGCGTCGCCGGCGTCGCGCGCCATGTTCGCGACGAACGACTTGTCGATCTTGAGCTCGTCGACCGGCAGGCGGCGCAGGTAGGCGAGCGACGAATAGCCGATCCCGTAGTCGTCGATCGCGAGCCGGCAGCCGAGGGCGTGGAGGCGCTGCAGGTTGTCGAGCGCGCGCGCCGGATCGTCGAGGATCGCCGTCTCGGTGATCTCGAGCGTGATCCACTGCGCCGCGCAGCCCTGCGTCGCCAGCAGCGCCGCCACCTCGTCGGGGAGCTCCGCGTCCATCAGGTCGCGGGCCGAGATGTTGATCGAGACGTTCATCGGATGCCCGTCGCGGCGCCACGTGGCGCACTGCGCGATCGCGTGCTTCAGGACCCACTGCGTGAGCTGGCGGATGTAGCCCGTCTGCTCGGCGAAGGGAATGAAATCGGAAGGCGGCACGAAGCCGCGGACCGGATGCAGCCAGCGCAGCAACGCTTCGGCATGCTGCTTCGCGGGATCCTTCAGGGAAACCTTGGGCTGGTAGGCGAGCGTGAGCTCGTCGGCGTCGACGGCGCGGCGCAGATCCGACAGGAGCATCAGCCGGTCGCGGCTGTGCTGGTCGAAGGTGTCGTCCCACGGCAGCGCGCCCACGTTCGTGCGCTTCGCCGCGTACATGGCGACGTCAGCGCGGCGCATCAGCGTCGATCGCTCGGCGCCGTCGCGTGGCGCCGTCGCGATCCCGATGCTGGCGCGCACGTCGACCTGGTGACCGTCGAGAGTCATCGGCGCTTCGAGCGCGCGCAGGACATCGTCGGCGAGGCGCCGTGCGGCCGCCGCGTCGCTCCGCGGCAACAGCAGCGCGAACTCGTCGCCGCCGAGGCGCGCGACGGTATCGCTCTCGCGCCGCGCCACGCCCTGGACCCGATCGGCGACCTCGAGCAGCAGCATGTCGCCGATCGCGTGACCCAGCGTGTCGTTGACGTACTTGAAATGGTCGACGTCCATCAGCAGCACCGACAGCGGCGCCTGCTCGCGCGCCGCCGTGGCGAGCGCATGGTCGAGGCGGTCGGCGAACAGCGTCCGGTTGGGCAGGCCCGTCAGCGTGTCGCGATAGGCGAGGTTGGTGATGCGCTGCTCGCGCGACGCGAGGCCTTCCTGCAGCGCGCGAAACGCGTTCGACAGCTCGCCGATCTCGTCGGCGCGCTGCGTCCACGGCAGCATGGCGTAGTCGCCTCCCGCCATCCGCCGCGCGAACGCCGCGAGCGACCGCAACGGTCCCGCGATGTTTCGCGCGATGAAAAGGCTCGCGAGGATCGACACGAGCGCCGCCGCGAGCGATACCCAGCCGAGCTGCAGCGCCAGCCGGCGGAACGGCTCCATCGCGGCCGCGAGCGGCTGCTGCAGCACCACCGCCACGGCGTCGTCGGTCTGGGCTGACAGGGCGACCACGCGGGTCACGGCGACGTCACTGCCGGCGGCGGCGTTGCCGTCGGCGTCGCGCTGCGCGTAGCGGCCCGACGCGATGTCGTCGAGCACGTCCTTGCGCGCGCGCTCGTCGAGCGTGCTGGCGTGCAGCCGCCACCGGCGGCCGTCGAGCCGGCTGACGAACGAGACGTCGAGCCGCACCAGCTTGCCGATCTCGTGCGCCAACGCATCGTTGACCGGATAGCCGACGGCGACCCAGGCGTAGGGCGAGACGACGGCGATCGGGGCCACGACGAGCTGGTAGAGGCGGCCGCGCACGACGACCATCGCGGATGCTTCGCCGTCGCGACGGGCCTGGGACAGGAGGCGCGGAAAGAGGAAGGGCTCGCCCACGCTCACGTCGAGGGTGTCCGCCGCGACAGTGTCGTCGGGCCGCACGAGCATCAGCAGATCCGCGTCGATCCTGCGACCGTATTGCTCGAGCGCGGCGGTGAGGGCCGTCGCGTCGCGGCCGACGCTCGCCTGCCGGAACGGCGGGTCGAGGAGCAGCAGCCGCGCGGCCTGGACGAGACGCGCCTGCTCCTGCGCGCGCACGCGCTCGTAGACGTGCGCGCCGGCGACGAGATCCTCGCCGATCGACTCGCGCGCTGTGGTCGAGCCGACGGAATTGACGACCAGGAAGACGCCGAGCTGGACGACGACGACCAGCGTCAGGAGGAGGGCGAGGATGCGGGTTTGTAGGCTTCTGGTCGGCATGACGCGGCACGCACAAGGGCGTGCCGCGGTCGCTTTGCGACGCTAGCGGGCACGGCCCGCGCTCTCTTCGGAGCGCGGGGAGGATCAAGCAAGGTCTTTGCCAGCCGATCCCGGCGGTCAGCGGAAGAGGAGCGGCGACACCATCAGCAGGATCCCGGCCCAGATGCCGGACATGATGACGCCGTAGATCAAGCCCGGCATCGCCCGCGCCGGCCCGTGTTCGGTCGGATGGGCGCCGTAGCGCGCGGCGTGGATGGTCGCCATGCTCGTCTCCTCGAAGGTTATGGCCAAGTCGAGGCCATTCTTCCAATCCGCGCCACGCGGCGCAGTCGGCCGCCGCACCGATCTCGGGTAGGACAAACCCCCCGCGACGCCGCGCCTCTTCGCACCGCTTGACGTGGGACCCCAAGCCGGCCCATACTGAACCTTATGGTTAACTGTATTGCCGCTCCGCTCGACGCCGTCTTCGGCGCGCTGGCGGACCCCACCCGCCGGGCCGTCCTCGCGCAACTGCGCGCGGGCGAGCGCTCGGTCGGCGAGCTGGCTTCGCCGCACGCGATGTCGCTGCCCGGGTTCATCAAGCATCTCGGCATCCTGGAGCAGGCGGGGCTCATCGCCCGCCGCAAGTCGGGCCGCGTGGTGAGCTGCACGCTGCGCGACGGTGCCGCGGCCGAGGCGCTGTCGTGGCTGCAGCGGCACGAAATGTTCTGGAACGCGCAGCTCGACCGCCTGGGCACCTTCGTCGAACGTCAGGAGACCACCGCATGGACACCGTCACCGAGGACCGCACCGCCCTCAGCCTCCGCCGCTTCTACCGCGCCCCCGTCGCGGCCGTCTACGCGGCGTGGACGACCCCGGCGCAGGTGAGCTGCTGGATGGGCGCGACCGACGCGTTCGGGCCCGCCGACGTCACGATGGACCTGCGGCCCGGCGGCGCGTACCGCATCGTGATGCACGCGCCCGACGGCGAGACCCACTGCGTCAACGGCATGTTCCGCGACGTGATCCCGGGCAGGAAGCTCGTGTACACGTGGGCCTGGGCGAGCACGCCCGAGCGTGAATCGCTCGTCACCGTCGAGTTCGCGCCGGCCGACGGCGGCACCGAGCTCGTGCTGACGCATCGGCGCTTCGCCGACGGTGCCGCGCGCGACCGCCACCTCGGCGGCTGGACCGGCTGCCTCGGCCGGCTCGAGCGATTCCTCGCGCGCTGACCGGCGGCAATTTTCAACCCCCAAGGAGATCCGACATGGCAAACCCGTTCGTGCACGTCGAGCTTGCAAGCACCGATGTGGGCAAGGCGAAGAATTTCTACGGCAAGCTGTTCGACTGGAAGCTCGAGGACGTGCCGATGCCCGACGGCACGTACACGATGATCGGCGTGGGCGACGGCACGGGCGGCGGCATGATGCAGCATCCGGTCCCGGGGGCGCCGTCGATGTGGCTCGCCTACGTGCTGGTCGACGACATCCAGGCCGCGACGAAGAAGGCCGCGTCGCTCGGCGCGACGATCCTGAAGGACGTCACCGAGGTGATGGACATGGGGTCGCTGTCGATCATCGTCGACCCGACGGGCGCGATGCTCGGGCTCTGGATGCCGAAGAAGCGCTGATCACGCGGGCACGGCGGCGCGCGGGATCGGCGCCTCGCGTATCGGCAGGTTCACCACGGCGGCCAGCGCGGCCAGCGCCATGTCGGCGTACCACATCCAGTGATAGTCGCCGGTGGTGACGAACGCGATGCCGCCAAGGTAGGCGCCGAGAAATCCGCCGAGCTGGTGCGACAGCAGCGTCAGCCCGAACAGCGTCGCGAGATAGCGGATGCCGAACAGCTTGCCGACGATCGCGGCGGTGGGCGGCACCGTCGCGAGCCAGGTGAGCCCCAGCCCCACGGCGAAGAGGTAGAACGTCGTCTCCGTCTTGGGCGCCATCAGGTACCAGCCGATGAGGAGCGCGCGCGAGCCGTACATCGCCGCGAGGATGTACTTGCTGCGAAAGCGCTCGGTGCCCGCGCCGGCGAGCAGGCTGCCCACGATGTTCGACAGGCCGATGATCGCGATCGACCAGCTCGCCACCGACGCCGGCAAGCCGCAGAGGTTGACCTCGCCGGGCAGGTGCGTGACGAGGAACGCGATGTGGAAGCCGCAGGTGAAGAAGCCGAGGTGCAGCAGCAGGTAGCTGCGGTTCTTCATCGCGCTGCGCGCGGCAGCCCAGGGCGCCGCCTCGACCGCGGCTACGGCGGCGCTGCCTGCGACCGCGGGCGCCGGTGGGTCCTTGCGCATGAGGCTCGTCAGCGGCAGCGCCGCCAGCGTGATCGCCGCCAGCGACCACAGCGCACCCATCCAGCCGACGAACTGGATCAGCGCCTGCGACAGCGGCGCGAACACGAACTGGCCGGCCGAGCCGCCCGCATTGATGATGCCGGCCGCCTTGCCGCGCTTGTTCGCCGGCACGCGTTGCGCCGCGGCACCGATCAGCACCGAAAAGCTGCCGGCGCCCGAGCCGATCGCCGAGAGCAGGCCGAGCGACAGCACGAGGCCGAAGCCCGTCGTCATGAAGGGCGTGAGCGCGGTGCCGAGCGCCAGCACGACGAGCCCGCCTGCAAGCACCCGCACGGGGCCGTAACGGTCGGCGATCGCGCCCGCGAAAGGCTGCACGACGCCCCACATCAGCTGCGCGACGGCCAGCGCCAGGCTGATCGTCGCGATGCCGAGGCCGGTGGCCGTGTTGAGCGGCGACACGAAGAGGCCGAGCGACTGGCGGGCGCCCATCGTCACCATGAGGATCGCCGCGGCGGCGATCGTCACCAGCCAGGCGTTGCGGGGAAGGGACGGGGCGGAAGCGGGCATTGCGGCGTCTTTCCGGCGGCGGGCGACGGCCGCCCTCGATCGTTTGCATTATATGATGGGTGTCATGTATGCTGTCAAGATCGGTTGCGGCCACGGGAGCTACGGCATGCGCGTCACGCGGGAAGAGGCGGCCCGGAGCCGTGAGCGGATCCTCGAGGCGGCCTCGCGGCTTTTTCGCGAGCGGGGGCTCGACGGCATCGGCGTCGCCGACCTGATGCAGTCGGCGGGTCTCACGCACGGCGCCTTCTACGCGCACTTCGCGTCCAAGGAAGACCTGATGGTCGAGGCCTGCGCGCGCGCGCTCGCCCGGTCGGCGGCGCGCTGGGACCGCGTGGCCGAGACGTCCGAATCGAGCCGCGCCGCGCTCGCGGAGCTCGCGACGTCCTATCTCTCCTCGCGGCATCGCGACCACCCGGGACACGGCTGCGTGATCGCCGCGCTCGGCGCTGACGTCGCACGCCAGGGCGGCGCGGTGCGGCGCGCATACACCCGGGGGCTGGAGGCGCTGCTCGGCCGGCTCGCGCGCCTGGTGCCCGGCCGTGACGTCACGGCGCGGCGCCGGCGCGCGCTCGCGACGTACGCGAGCATGGTGGGCGGCGTCGTGCTCGCCCGCGCGGTCGACGACGCCGCGCTCTCGGAGGAGATCCTCAACGCCGTCGCCGCCTCGATCGCGCCGCCGGCGCCGCCCCCGCGCCAGGCCGAAGCCTGACCCATTGCCGCGCCCCGGGGGCCGCAGGCATAGTGGCGCCTGTCGCCGCGAACGCTAACGCATGTCCTCACCCGGGTCACCTCCCGCTTCACTGCTCGACGAGCTTCGCGCCGACTACGAGGCCGCGCGGCAGTCGGACGCTCCGCGGCGCGACGTCGAAGGCTTCCAGCAGCTGGACCTACGGATGCGCGACGCGTTTCGCTGGCTCGAAAAGGCCGTCACCTATCTGGACGGGCTGAAGCCGCCGATCGCGCACCGCTTCGATCTCGGCAACGGCGCCGTGTTCGACGCGCCGCGATTCAACCGCGGCTCCGTCGGCCAGCACACGCGCCGCATCGTGGGCTACCCCGTCCTCGACGAGATCAACCTCTACTACGAGATCGGTGCGGCGAAGGGCGTCGATCTCGACGTCGCGCCCGCCGGCATCGCGGCGGCGCAGCGCGCGCTCGACGCCGCGGGCCTTGCGTACACGTATCGCTGCACCGAGGATCACGCAGGCAACGTGCGCCAGTGCAAATTGTCGGTGCCCCCGGCCATTCCCGCGATGGTGGCGTTTCGTGCCGATTACCAGACGGGTCTCGTCACCGTCGCGCTCGTCAATGTCGATCGCCTCGATCGCGTGACGCTGGAGTTCCACAGCGAGGCGATCGACGACGCGGTGCTGGAAGACCTGGTCCGCTTCATCCTCGGACGCGACGCCCGCTTCCTGCGCCGTGCACCGCTCGCGGGCATCCATGGCGAGCCGGCGGCATGACGTTTTCCCGCCGGCAGCGTGATCAGGCAGTACACAGCTTCGCGCCGCTGCGGTAGCATTCATGACATCGGGTTAGCACAACCGGGCTTGCCGCAGCGGGTTCCCGCTGCGTCGGCGGTCCAATAACGACGACATCGCGTGAGGCCAGGTGGAAGTCGCGAAGCTCCTTTCGCTCGCGATCGAGGCGAGCATCGCCCTGACGATCGTGAGCTCCAGTCTCGAGGCATCGCAACCCGCGGTGACGCTCGCCGCGTACGGCGCAGGACCTGCCGCGTGACCGTGCCCGCCAGCGAGGCGAACGTCTCCGCACCGCCTGCCGTCGCCGGCATGTCGCGCATTCCCGGCGGCGCGTTCACGATGGGCTCGAACGACCACTACCCCGAGGAGGCGCCGGCGCATCGCGTTCGCGTCGATCCGTTCTGGATCGACCGGTACGCCGTGACCAATCGCGAGTTCGCGCGCTTCGTCGAAGCGACGGGCTACGTCACGCTCGCCGAACGCCCTGCCAATCCCGCTGACTATCCGGGGGCGAAGCCCGAGCTGCTGGCGCCGTCGTCGGTGATGTTCAGGAAGGCGAAGGAGCGCATCGATCTCACCGACCATTACAACTGGTGGATCTACGTTGCGGGCGCCGATTGGCGTCATCCCCGCGGTCCGGGCAGCACCATCAAAGGACTGTGGAAGCATCCGGTCGTGCACGTCGCCTTCGAGGACGCGGAAGCGTACGCCGCATGGGCGGGCAAGGCGCTGCCGACGGAGGCGGAGTGGGAGTTCGCCGCGCGCGGCGGCCTCGAGGGCGCCGAATTCACGTGGGGTGACGAATTCACGCCCGGCAACCGGCACATGGCCAACACCTGGCAGGGCGAGTTTCCATGGCAGAACCTGCTGCAGGACGGCTACGAGGGCACGGCGCCGGTCGGCGCCTTTCCCCCCAACGGCTACGGCCTCTACGACATGGCGGGCAACGTCTGGGAGTGGACGACCGACTGGTACCAGGACCACGGGCGCATCGCCAAGTCGTGCTGCACGCTCGAGAATCCGCGCGGCGGCGACCCCGACGCGAGCCGCGATCCTCGTCTTCCCGACGTCCGCATCCCGCGGAAGGTGATGAAGGGCGGCTCGCATCTTTGCGCCCCGAACTACTGCCGTCGCTACCGCCCCGCGGCGCGGATGCCGCAGGGAATCGACACGTCGACGTGCCATCTCGGCTTTCGCTGCATCGTTCGCGACGCCGGAGCGGCGAGCGCGCCGGCGAAGTCGCCATGATCGGTTGCGGCGCGACAGTGCGATGGACGATTGCGGCAAACGGCCCCGGACCGCGCGGCCGATCGGGGACTTTTGGATATAGCCACCTGCCCACGGAGAACGGCATGGCCAACGCGAAAAGCACGGCGGGTACGGCAAGCAAAGCGGGCAGCGCGGGCGACGCGGGCAAGGCGAAGCAGCCCAACACGTTCACGATCGACGACGCCGTCAAGATGATGCATGACACCGCGAGCGGCGGCGGCTAGGACGGGGGCGGAGCCTTCGTGGAAGCGTGGCTGGCGGAGCTGACGCGTTACGTCGCGCTCGGCATCGAGGCGATGGCGCTGGTGATCATCGCGGTGGGCACCGTCGAGGCGTTCGTCGCCAGCGCACGCGTGATGGTCTCGCCGCACCGGAGCAACGATGAAAAGCGCGCGGTCTGGCTCCGCTATTCCCGCTGGCTGGTGGCGGGCCTTACGTTCCAGCTCGCCGCGGACATCGTGCACACGGCGATCGCGCCGACCTGGGATGACATCGGCCGGCTCGGTGCGATTGCCGTGATCAGGACCTTCCTGAGCTATTTCCTCGAGCGCGACGTCGAGGAGGTGCGCCGCCGGCAGCACCCCGCGGGTGCCGAGCGCCGCCGCGATCCGCCGGCCTGAGGCGCCCGTCTATTGCGCGACGTGGATCGCCTCGCGCACCACCGGGTAGATGCTGCCGCTCCAGCGCTTGCCGCTGAAGACGCCGTAGTGGCCCGCGCCGGCCTGCACGTAGTGGGTCTTGAGATAAGGCCTGAGGCCCGTGCAAAGATCATGGGCGGCGAGCGTCTGGCCGAGTGAGCAGATGTCGTCGCGCTCGCCTTCGACCGTGAGGAGCGCCGTGCGGCGGATCGCCGCGAGATCCACGCGCCGGCCGCGGAACGCGAGCCGGCCCGTCGGCAGCGCGTACTCCTGGAACACGTGGCGCACCGTGTCGAGGTAGAACTCCGCGGGCAGGTCGCACACCGCGAAATACTCCTCGTAGAACGTCTTCGTGGCCTTCGCCTTGTCCGTCTCGTCGTTGACGATGTCGTGGAAGAGGTTGCGGAACGAGTCGAGATGGCGGTCGAGGTTCATGCTCATGAACGCCATCAGCTGCAGAAATCCCGGATAGACGCGGCGCAGCGCGCCCGGGTGCCGCAGCGGCACCGTGCTGATGAGCTGCTGCTCGAACCAGCCGATGGGTTTGTCGGTGGCGAGCCGGTTCACTTCGGTCGGCGAGATCCGGCAATCGATCGGCCCTGCCATCAGCGTGAGGCTGGCGGGCGTGGCGGGGTGCTCATCCTCGGCCATCAGCGCCACCGCCGCCAGCGCGGCCACGCACGGCTGGCAGATCGCCATCAGGTGCGCCCCGGGCCCGAGCGCCGCGAGGAACTGCATCAGGTGCTCGACGTATTCGTCGAGGCCGAAGCGGCCCGCCATCAGCGGCACGTTGCGCGCGTTGTGCCAGTCGGTGATGTAGACGTCGTGGTCGGCGAGCATCGTGCGCGCGGTGTCGCGCAGCAGCGTGGCGAAATGGCCGGACATCGGGGCCACGATGAGCACGCGGGGGCCGGGATCGGGCGTCTGCTTGGCGAAGTGCAGCAGCGTCCCGAACGGCGTGACGAGCGTGCGCTCCTCCACGATCGGGATCTCGCGGTCGCCCACGGTCACGGCATCGATGCGAAACGGCGGGCGCTCGTGCGTGAGCGCGGCGAGCACGAACACCTCGCACGCGGCGGCGAGCTTGCGCAACGCCCGGTCCTCGCCCGGCGCGTGCTGCGCGCGCTGCAGCGCCGGCAGCGCGTTCTTCGCGACCGCGCGCAGCGGCCACATCAGGTCGGTGTGCGCCTGGTAGGCCTGGTAGATCATCGCGCCCTGCGGCGGCGCCGAGAGCGCTTCGAAGGCAGCTGCGGCGGCGCCGGGTGCCTGCATCAGGCGCGCGACCGGCGGCGGGACTGGCACGTCGCTTGCGAACGTCGCGAAGACCGGGGCAGAAGCGCTCGCGCCGGTACCAATTCGGTGCAGGCCAGCGTGCAGAGAGGGTGTCATGTCCAAGGCGGCGTTGACGATCAGCAGCAAGAATTATTCGTCGTGGTCATTGCGCGGGTGGCTGCTCGCGAAGTTCGCGGGCCTCGAGTTCAAGGAGGTGATGATCCCGCCCGACGACGCCGATGCGCGGAAGGAGATCCTGTTGCTGTCCCCGTCGATCCTGGTGCCGTGCCTCACGCACGACGGCATCAAGGTCTGGGACACGCTTGCCATTGGCGAGTACCTGAACGAGGTCAAGCCCAAGGCCGGCCTGCTGCCGGCGGACCGCGCCGCGCGCGCGCACTGCCGCGCGGTGTGCGGCGAGATGCATTCCGGCTTTTCCAACCTGCGCTCGGCGCTGCCGATGAACCTGAAGCGCGTTTTCCCCGGCCACAAGGTGTGGGCGCGCGCGCAGGGCGACATCGAGCGCATCACGACGATCTGGCGCGAGTGCCTTGCCCAATACGGCGGGCCGTATCTTTTCGGCAAGCGCTCGATGGCCGACGCCATGTACGCGCCGGTGGTCACGCGCTTCGTGACCTACGACGTGACGATCGACAGGAAGTGCAGCGCGTACGGCGCGCAGATCCTGGCGATGCCGGAGATGCGGGAGTGGATCGCGGCCGCGAAGCTCGAGCCGGAGGAGATCGACGAGCTGGACATGGAGTTCTGACGCCGCCGGCGCCGGTGGCGCCGGACGCGGCGCCGCCATCAGGCCCACGGCCGAGGTTCCGGCACCGGGCACGGACCCACCGTCTCGATCGACGTGAAATCCGCCGGTCCCACCACCTCGAGGTACTCCATGTCGGGCGAGTAGTCGAACAGGTAATGGACGATGCCGGGCCGCTGGTGGACGCAGTCGCCGGCTTCGACGAGCGTCTCCTTGTCCTCGTACATGAAGCGCGCCCAGCCCTTCAGCATGTAGACGATGTGGAAATCGGCACCGTGATAGTGCCAGCCCGTCCCTTTTTCGGGCGCGTTGCCGGAGCGCACGAGTTGCGCGAGCACCTTGCCGGCGGTCGCTTCCGCGACGCCCAGATCGCGGTACTTGAAGAAGTCGCGCAGTCCTTCCTGTTTGAAATCAGTGTCGCCAGGCTTCACGTGCGAAAACTTCATCGTGGTCTTGTGCAGCATCGCGGGCTCCTCGGCGGACGTTCTCGACATTGCACGAAGCATGGAACGTTCCAGTCAGTTCGCCGCGCGCGCGTCCCGAGCGCTCGCACATCGTACGCACCACGGCAGCGCGGCCGCACAGGAATGGCGCGGCGGCGAGCGTGCGGCCGATCGTGCCGCCGCGCGAAGGTCGCGCCGTAACGCGTTGAATGCACGGCGCGTCGCGCAGGGGGACCGCATTCGCAGCGGCATGGTTTGGTTCTTGCGAATGCGTGACGGAGTTGCCACCGCGCCAAGGAGACGCCCTCGCTCTCGCCCGACCGACTGACGATGCGAACCGCGATCATCGATGCGGAGCCCGCGCCGGTGGCCATCGATCCCCGGGCGACCGCGCTGGTGCTGATCGACATGCAGCGCGATTTTCTCGAGCCGGGCGGCTTCGGGGAAACGCTCGGCAACGACGTCAGGCTGCTCCACGCTGCAATCGCGCCCTGCCGTGCGCTGCTCGAGCGGGCCCGCGTGCTCGGCATGCTGGTCGTGCATACGCGTGAAGGCCATCGACCCGACATGAGCGATGCGCCGCCGGCCAAGGTGGAGCGGGGCACGCCTGCGCTGCGCATCGGCGCGCCCGGTCCGATGGGCCGGATCCTCATTCGCGGCGAAGCCGGCCACGACATCATCGCGGCGCTTTCGCCGCTGGCCGGCGAGCCCGTGGTCGACAAGCCGGGGAAGGGCGCGTTCTTCGCCACCGACCTGCACGAGATGCTGCGCTATCGCGGCATCGACACGCTGATCGTGGGGGGCGTCACCACCGAGGTGTGCGTCAACACCACGGTGCGCGAGGCCAACGATCGCGGCTATCGGTGCGTCGTCCCGGGCGACTGCTGCGCCTCGTACTTTCCCGAGTTCCATACGGCGGGGCTCGCGATGATCAAGGCCCAGGGCGGCATCTTCGGCTGGGTCTCCGACTCCGAGCGCGTGCTCGCCGCGCTGTCCGCCTGAAGCCGCCGCCGCAACTCCGACCACGACCACCCCGGGAGACCGTGATGACGACCGCCAGCAAATCCGTTCCTGCCCTGTGGACGCCCGGCGACTGGAACGCCTTCTTCGGCTTCGGCACCAACATCCTCGTCAACATGCTCGTGCTGACGGGCCTGCTGCGCTTCGTGCTCAAGATGCCGGACGAGCTCGTCTTCGGGCGCATCCTGCCGGCCGCCGGACTGATGATGGCCCTGTCGACGCTCTACTACGCCTTCCTTGCCTATCGGCTCGCCGCGAAAACGGGACGCACCGACGTGTGCGCGCTACCTTCCGGCATCAGCGTGCCGCACATGTTCGTCGTGGTGTTCGTGATCATGCTGCCGATCTCGCTCAAGACCGGCGACCCGGTGAAAGGCTGGGAAGCCGGCCTCGTGTGGGTCTTCGTGCAGAGCTTCGTGCTGATGGCGGGCGGCTTCGTCGCACCGATCGTGCGGCGGATCACGCCACGCGCCGCGCTCCTCGGCACGCTGGCCGGCGTGTCGATCGCGTTCATCTCGATGCGCCCGGCGGAGGAGATGTACCTGACGCCGGTCATCGGCATCGTCTGCTTTGCGATCATCCTCGCGAGCTGGTTCGGCGGCGTGCGCTACTGGCGCGGCATTCCCGCGGGCCTCGTCGCGATCGCCGTGGGCACCGCGATCGCGTGGGGCTCGTCCGCGTTCGGCGTGCCGATGGGCGGCATGAACTGGGGCAACGTCCATCAGGCGCTGTCGAGCTTCGGCTTCTCGGTGCCGGTGCCGGCCATCGGTCATGTCTTCGCCGGCTTCGAGTTCCTCGGCCTCATCCTGATCACCGCGATCCCGTTCGGCATCTACGACCTCGTCGAGGCGATGGACAACGTCGAGAGCGCCGCCGCCGCCGGCGACAGCTATCCGACGACGCGCGTGCTTACCGCCGACGGCGTCGTCAGTCTCATCGGCTGCCTGATGGGCAATCCGTTCATCAACGCCGTGTACATCGGCCACCCGGGCTGGAAGGCGATGGGCGGGCGCCTCGGCTACTCGGCCGCGACCGGTCTCATGGTGATCGCGCTCGCCTGGCTCGGGATCATCGCGCTCATCTCGGCGCTGATCCCGGTCGTCGCGATCTCGCCGATCCTGCTGTACATCGGCATGCTGATCGGGGCGCAGGCATTCCAGGAATCGCCGAAGTCGCACGCGCCCGCGGTTGTGCTGGCGTTGACGCCGCACCTCGCGGCATGGGGCAAGCTGATGATCGACAACGCCCTCGCCGCGGCGGGCACGAGCGCGGCGACCGTCGGGCTCGACAAGCTTGCGCAGGTGGGCGTGCTCTATCAGGGGCTGTCGATCATGGGCGGCGGCGCGATCCTCGCCGGCCTCGTGCTCGGGGCCATGGCGGTGTTCGTGATCGACGGCGCCTTTCGCAAGGCGGCGGGCTTCGCGTTCGCCGGCGCGGTGCTGACTTTCTTCGGCTTCATGCACGGCGAGGCGATCGGCATTGGCCAGACGCCGCTGGTGGCCGTCAGCTATCTCGTGGTCGCCGTCATGCTCGCGGGTTGCGCCAGGTCGACACCGGCCCACGCGGGCGCGCTACACGACGCGGCGGCACCGGCGCACGGCGCCGCCGATTAGCGGCGCAACGGGTCACGCGGTTGCGCGGCGGTGGTGCGGCCCGCGCGGCCGCGCACCATTCCGGCCCGCGCTGGACTTCACGCGGAGTGTCGCCAAGCGTCGATAAGCGGCTGATACAGCGCCGGTTGGTGCGCCGCAAAATGCTGGCATCCCGCTTGCTAGTATGCAAATGAGTATACAAGCCATCGCGACGAACGACTTCATGCCGCCCGAGCCTCCGTCGACACTGTCCGCGCTGCATCGCGCGTACCTCGACGGCACTTGGCGGCCTTCCGAAATCGTCGAGCGCTGGCTGGCACGCCCGGCGGCGCAGCGTGGCCGGCCAGTCTGGATCTCCACCATCGGCGCGACCGCGCTGCGCGAGCGCGCGCGCGCCCTTGACCAGATGCTCGCGCGCGACGCTGCCGCGGCCCTGGCGCTGCCTTTGTTCGGCGCGCTCGCCGCGGTGAAGGACAACATCGACGTCGCCGGCGTCCCGACCACCGCGGCGTGTCCCGCGTTCGCCTACACGCCGACCGCGTCCGCCGGCGCGGTCGACGCCCTCGAGGCGGCGGGCGCGATCGTCGTCGGCAAGACCAACCTCGATCAGTTCGCGACCGGCCTCGTCGGCACGCGCTCGCCGTACGGCGCCGTCGGCAGCGCGTTCGACGCGCGCAACATCTCGGGCGGATCGAGCTCCGGCTCGGCGGTGGCGGTCGCGACGGGCCTCGTGCACTGCGCGCTCGGCACGGACACCGCGGGCTCAGGTCGGGTCCCTGCCGGCCTCAACAACATCGTCGGGTGGAAGCCGTCGCGCGGGCTCGTCTCCACGCGCGGCGTGGTGCCGGCGTGCCGGTCGCTCGATTGCGTCTCCTTTTTCGCGCTGACCGTCGCGGACGCCGCGCGCGTCTTCGCGGCGACGGCGCGCCACGACGCCGCGGACCCGCAGGCGCGCGCGCTGCCGCTCGACCGGCCCGCGCTCGGCGACGCGTTCACGTTCGCCATACCGCGGCGCGACCAGCTGGAGTTCTACGGCGACGCCCGTGCGGCCGGCGCGTTCGCCGCCGCAGTCGCGCGGTTGGCGGCGCTCGGCGGCACGCCCCGCGAAATCGACTTCGCGCCGTGGCGCGCGGTGGCCGCGACGCTCTACGACGGCCCGCACGTGGCCGAGCGCCATGCCGGCATTCGCACGTTCTTCGACGCCCATCCCGCCGCGCTCGACCCCACGGTGCGCGGGATCGTCGCCGGCGCTCACCGCTTCTCCGCCACCGACGTGTTCGTCGCGCAGTCCCGGCTCGCCGACATCCGGCACGCGCTGGCGCGGGAGCTCGCCGCCTGCGACGTGCTGGTGGTGCCCACGGCTCCCACGACGTACACGATCGCCGAAGTGGAGGCCGAGCCGGTCGAGCTCAATCGCCGCCTCGGCACGTACACGAACTTCGTCAACCTGCTCGACCTCGCGGCGCTGGCCGTGCCGGCGTCGATCCGCGACGACGGCGTGCCGTTCGGCATCACGCTGATCGGCGCGGCGGGCAGCGACCTGATGCTGGCGGAGCTCGGCCAGCGGTTCCACGTCGCTACGGGACTGCCCCTCGGTGCGATCGGCGTCGCGGCGCCGCCCGCGGAAGCGCTGGTGGCGCGGCCCGACGTGGCGCGGCTCGCGGTCGTCGGCGCGCACCTCACGGGCCTGCCGCTCAACCGGGAGTTGGTCGAGCGCGGGGCGCGACTCGTGCGCGCGGCGCGCACGGCCGCGTCGTATCGTCTGTACGCGTTGCCGGGGACGTCGCCGCCCAAGCCCGGCCTCGTTCGCACGCCGCGGGGCGGCGCTTCCATCGAGATCGAGATATGGGAGCTGCCGGTCGCGGCGTTCGGCGCGTTCGTCGCCGCGATCCCCCCGCCGCTGTCCATCGGGACGCTGGAACTCGACGACGGCGCCACCGTGCAAGGGTTTCTGTGCGAAGCCGCCGCGATCGGCGCCGCCGAGGACATCTCGGAGCACGGCGGGTGGCGCAGCTATCTGCGATCCCGCACCCACGATCTCGTCGCCACGCCCGTGACATAGACGCCTTTCAGCCCGCACCGACCAGGAGATCGCCATGAAGAGTTCCCCGGACGCCCCCACTCCCCCCAGCGCAACGCGCGGCTTTGCGTCCGCGGGCGACCGCGCCGCCGCCGTCGATCGCAACCGGCGTCGCGTGCTCGGCGCGGCGGCGGCCGGCACGGCGATGGCGGCGCTCGGCGCCCCCGCGCTCGTGCGCGCGCAGGCGCCCGTGAAAGTTCGCATCGGCTATTGGCCCGTCGCCGCCGGCCTGCCGTTCTTCGCCGCGGTGGAGAAGGGTTACTTCAAGGAGGCGGGGATCGAAGTGGAGGCCATCAAGTTCGCCGGCGCGCAGCAGGTGATGGAGGCGATGCTGTCGGGACGCTCCGACGGGAGCTCGAACGGCACGGGCTCGGCGAACCTCGCCATCGGCGAGATCGCCCAACCCGGGCTCTTCAAGATCTTCTGCACCAACCCCAGCAATGCGAAGTACGTCCTGGACGAGTTCATCGTCACCAAGGACAACCCGGCGCAGACCATCGCCGAGCTGAAAGGCAAGCGCGTCGCGTCGGGACCCGGCATCCAGAACGTCACGCTGGCGAAGACGATGCTGGAGCGTGCCGGCGCCACGGGCACCACGGTGATGGAGCTGCCGATCGGCCAGCACGTGGCGTCCCTCGTGGCGGGACAGGTGGACGCGTGCTACACGCTGGAGCCCACGGGAACGATCGGCCGGATGAACGGAACGACGCGCGTGGTCGAAGCAGGCGTCGTGGCCAAGTACATCCTCGGCGACCCGATGGCGCCGTGGCACGGGGGCGCGGCGAGCCTGACGACCGAGTTCATCAAGAAGAATCCCGACGCGACGAAGAAGTTCATCGCCGCGTACATGCGCGGCGTCGAGCTCGTGCGCACCCGGCCGGACGACGCCCGCCAATACATGAAGGGATACACGGCCATAGAAGGGCCGCTCACCAACGAGGTGCCGCTCGCGTCCTACATGGGGTACGGCGAATTCAAGCCGAGCGACGTCGCCTATTTCCAGAAGTTCTACGACCTGTTCACGGAGAAGGGGATCTTCGACAAGAAGGTCGCCGTCGCCGAGCTCATCTACAAGGGGTGATCATGGCCGAGCCCCCCGCCGCGGCGACCGCCGCCCCCTGGACCGCCGCCGGCGAAGCCCGCGGCGCGCCGCGCAAGCCCCGCTGGGGGCGCTTCCTGCCGGTGGTCGGTCCGGTGCTGCTCTTCATCGTGTGGGACGTCGCGGTGCGCGGCGGCTTCATCAAGCCGATCCTGCTGCCCACACCGGCCGACACGATCGCGACGCTGATCACCGGGTTGGCCGGCGGACCGCTGCTGACCGATTTCGCGGTGACGGTGAAGCGCACGCTCGAGGCGTTCCTGATCGCGGCCGTCGTGGGCGTGCCGCTCGGCGTGGTGCTCGGCAGCAACGAGAGGGCGTATCGCAGCGTCGAGTTCCTGATCGACTTCTTCCGCTCCACGCCGTCGTCCGCGCTGATCCCGCTGTTCCTGCTGATCTTCGGCGTGTCCGACATCAACAAGGTGGCGATCGCCGCGTTCGGCGCGTTCCTCCTCGTGGTGTTCAACAGCGCGTACGGCGTGATCAACGCGCGCAAGCAGCGCGTGATGGCGGCGAAGGTGATGGGCGCGTCGCGCTGGCAGATCTTCCGCGACGTGCTGGTGTGGGAGTCGCTGCAGCCGACGTTCGTGGGGTTGCGGAGCGCGATCTCGATGGCGCTCGTCATCGTCATCGTCGCGGAGATGTTCATCGGCTCGGACAACGGCCTCGGCCACCGGATCATCGACGCGCAGCAGGTGCTGAACGTGAAGAGCATGTACGCCGCCATTCTCGCGGCGGGCGCGCTCGGCTATGCGCTCAACATCCTGTTCCTCGTCGCTGAGCGCCGCATCGTCCACTGGAGCGGGAGATAGCCATGCGACCGCTCAATCCCCCCGTCATCGCCGACGTTCCCATTCCCCCGTTCGTGCCGGGCCCGGCGGGCACCGAGATCACCATCCGGGGGCTCACCAAGTACTTCGCCGGCTGGCCGCTGTATGAGAACTTAGACCTCGACATCCCCAAGCACCGGATCGTCTCGGTGTTCGGGCCGAACGGTTGCGGCAAGTCGACGCTCATCAACATGATCGCCGGCCTCGTGCCCATCGACGCCGGCCAGATCCTCTTCGACGGCAAGTCGCTCGCCGAGACCAAGATCGGCTACGTGTTCCAGAATTACCGCGAGGCGATGTTTCCGTGGATGCGCACGATCGACAACATCGCGTATCCGCTGAAGCTCGAAGGGCGCTCGAAGGCGGAAGTCGACCGCCGCGTCCAGGAGCTCGTCGCGTCGTTCGACGTCAAGTTCGACCTGAACCGTTATCCTTACGAGCTGTCGGGCGGCCAGCAGCAGACGGCATCGATCATGCGGGCGCTGGCGCCGAACCCGGAGGTGCTGTTCCTCGACGAGCCCTTCTCCGCGCTGGACTTCGAGATGACGCTGTTCATCCGCGAAAAGCTGCAGGAGGTGTTCATGGCCACCGGCACGACGATGGTGCTCGTCTCGCACGACCTCGAGGAGGCCGTGTACCTCGCCGACGAGGTGCTGCTGCTGACCAAGCGGCCGACGAAGGTGGCGGAGATCCTGCGCTACGAGGATCCGCGCCCCCGCACCGTGGCGACGCTGTCGGAGCCGAGCTTCATCGCGGCGAAGAAGCGCAGCCTCGAGATCTTCCAGCGCGAGGTGCGGCGGTGAGCGCCGCCGACGATGTGCTCCCGGCGTACGTCGACGCCGCCAGCGCAGCGGCGGGTCTCGAGCTGGCGCCGGACGAGCGCGTGCGCGTGCTGGGCCATTTCATCCGGCTCGCCAAGTTCGCGCAGGCCCTCGACGAGGTGAAGCTGCCGCCGCACATCGAGATCGCGCCGGTGTTCCGGCCGTGAGCGGCACGGCGCCGGCGGCTTCGGCGCTCGACGTCGCCGGCGCGATCCGCCGGGGCGACACGACCGCCCGTGCGGTCGCCGAAGCGGCGCTCGCCGCGATCGCCCGCGTGGATCCGGCGCTCGGCAGCTTCACCGCCATCACGCGGGAGCGCGCGCTCGACGAGGCGGATGCCGTCGACGCTCGCCGCGCCGCCGGCGATCCGCTGCCGCCGCTCGCGGGCGTGCCGTACGCCGTCAAGAACCTCTTCGATGTCGCGGGCCTCGCGACGCTCGCGGGATCGAAGGTGAACGCGGATCTCCCACCGTCGACCCGCGACGCGACGCTGGTGCAGCGGATGCGCGCCGGTGGCGCCGTGCTCGTCGGCACGCTCAACATGGACGAGTACGCGTACGGCTTCACCACCGAGAACTCGCACTACGGGGTCACCCGCAATCCGCACGATTCGGCCCGCGTCGCCGGCGGCTCCTCGGGCGGCTCGGGGGCCGCGGTCGCCGCGCGCCTCGTGCCGCTGGCGCTCGGGTCGGACACGAACGGCTCGATCCGCGTTCCGGCGTCCCTGTGCGGCGTCTGGGGTCTGAAGCCGACGTTCGGGCGGCTGTCGCGCCACGGCACGTTTCCGTTCGTCGCGAGCCTCGACCACCTCGGCCCGTTCGCGCGCACGCTCCCCGACCTCGCCGCGTGCTACGACGCGCTGCAGGGCGCCGACCTCGACGATCCCGCATGCGCGCAGCGCCCGGTTGAGCCGGTGTCGCGCGTCGACCCCGGCGTGGGCGCGCTTCGCGTCGCGCGGCTGGGCGGATATTTCGACGCGCATCTGACGGCGCCGGCGGCAGCGGCGGTGGCGCGCGCCTGCGCCGCGCTCGGCGTGCGCAGGACCGTCGAGCTCCCCGCCGCCGCGCTCGGGCGAGCCGCGGCGTTCGTCATCACCGCGAGCGAAGGCGGCGCACTGCACCTGCCGACGCTGCGCACGCGCCGCGCGGACATGGAGCCGCTGTCGCGCGACCGCTTCGCCGCCGGCGCGCTCGTTCCCGCCGCGTGGTACCTGCAGGCGCAGCGCGTGCGCGCCTGGTACCGCGCGCAGGTGCGCGCGCTCTTCGCCGACGTCGACGTGCTGGTCGCCGCCGCCACGCCGTGTCCGGCCACGCCGATAGGCGCCGAATGGCTGGAGCTTCCCGGCCAGCGGGTGCCGCTGCGGCCGAGCCTCGGCCTGCTCGCGCAGCCGATCTCGTGCATCGGTCTGCCGGTCGTCGTCGCGCCGATGCCGGGCGAGGGCGCGGGCGCGCTGCCCATGGGCGTCCAGCTGATTGCGGCGCCCTGGCGCGAGGATTTATGCTTCCGCGTCGCAGCCGCGCTGGCGGCAAGCGGCGCGGCGCGCGCGCCGCTGCCTTCGATCCATGCCTGACACCCTTATGGCCGCCCTCGCGATCAACCGTCCCGACGTCGTCGCCGAAGTCACGGCCGCGTTCGACCGCTACGAGGCGGCGCTCGTCGGCAACGACGTCGCCGCGCTCGACGCGCTGTTCTGGAACAGCCCGAACACGCTTCGGTACGGCGCGACCGAAAATCTCTACGGCCACGCCGACATCGCGGCGTTTCGCGCCGCCCGGCCCGCCACGAACCTCGCGCGGACCGTGACGCGCGTCGCCATCACGACGTTCGGCGCCGATTTCGCCACCGCCAACATGGAGTTCGTGCGCGCCGGCAGCGTGCGCGTGGGGCGCCAAAGCCAGACCTGGGTGCGCATGCCGGAAGGCTGGCGCATCGCAGCCGCGCACGTCAGCCTCCTGCCCGACGCGGCGCCGCGATGAAGCGCGCGGTCGCCGCCGTGGCGCCGGGCCCGGCCGAGCGCTCGCTCGCGGAGGTCGCGTACGAAAAGCTCAAGGCGCGCATCTTCGATTTCGAGCTGCTGCCGGGCGACCGCTTCACCGAGTCGGAGATTGCCGAGCGGCTGCGCATGAGCCGGACGCCCGCGCGCGACGCGCTCTATCGCCTCGAGCGCGAAGGCTACCTGCAGGTGCACCTCCGCGTGGGCTGGAGCGTGCGGCCGTTTGATTTCCGCCAGTTCGAGAACAGCTACGACCTGCGCCTGATCCTCGAGGAAGCGTCCGTGACGCGGCTCTGCGACCAGCAGGAGCGCGATGGCCTCGAGGCGCTGAAGACGACCTGGCTCGTTCCAGAGGCCGAGCGGAGTTCGTCGCCGATGGACGTGGCCACGCTGGATGAGGCGTTTCATTCGACGCTGGTGGAGGTGGCGGGAAATCCCGAAGTTGCCCGCTGCCATCGCGAGGTGACCGAGCGCATCCGAATCATCCGCCGCCTCGACTTCACGCAGGCGCACCGGATCGACAAGACCTACGACGAGCACGCGCAGATCCTCCGCGCCATCCTCCGCCGGCGCGCCGACGAAGCCAACCGGCTCCTCCGTTCGCACATCGAGGCCAGCAAGGCGGAGGTGCGCAAGATCACCGTGCACCGTCTCTACGCCGCGCGCGCCGGGAGTGCGGATCGCTGAGCGGAGGCGGAGGGCGCGGCCCGCGTCAGGTCTTCACGACCTCGTCGGTCCACACCTTGAAGCCGGCGAGCGTGTTCGGGCCGAACGTGTTGGACAGCGCGACGTCGGACGCGTCGCGTCCCCGCGCGATCAGCACGCGGCCGATCCGCGGCGTGTTGTTGCGGGCGTCGAACGTATACCAGTGCCCGTCGAGGAAGGCCTCGAACCACGCGGCGAAGTCCATCGGGCCATAAGGCGGCGGCATGCCCATGTCACCGAGGTAGCCGGTGCAGTAGCGCGCCGGGATGTTCATGCAGCGGCAGAACGCGACCGCCAGGTGCGTGTAGTCGCGGCACACGCCGGTCTTGTCGTAATACGCCTCGAGCGCCGTGCGCGTCATCCGCGCGTGCTCGTACCCGAACACGATGTGCTTGTGCACGAAGTCGCAGATCGCCTGCACGCGCGCCCACCCCGGCGGCGTGGCGCCGAACAGGTTCCATGCGATCTCGGACAGTCGGTCAGTTTCGCAGTAGCGGCTGCCGAGCAGGAACAGCAGCGTCTCCTCGGGCAGCTCCGGCACCGCCATCTGCCGCGCGCCGGGGACGACGACGTCCGGCGCGCCGGAATCGTTGACGATCGCGTTGGCGGACACGCGCGTGCGGCCCGCGGGCGCCACGATCCGCGTGCACCAGTTCCCGAAGCTGTCGCGGTAAGCCGCCATCGGAACGGGCGGATCGAACATCAGGTCGTCACGCCCCACCAGATCCGACACGCGCGTGAAATGCACGTTCAGGGTGAGGATCATGGGCGTGGGCTGCGGACACTCGTAGATCATTTCGAAGCCGACGCGAATCTGCATCATCGTTCTCCGGACGTTGGCCGCGCGCAGCGTGCGCACGGCGCAGGATGGGAGGTCATGCGGCCGCGGCGGCTCGCAGCGACGCGATCAGCGCCGCCATCAGCGCCGGCCAGGCGCGGCCGCCCGCGGCAACGATCCGCTGATTGACTTCGAGCTCGACGCCCACGTACGCCGCCGCGGAAAAGCGCCGCCGCAGGTGCGCGGTCAGGCCGTCGCACTTGCCCTGGTAGGGATAGTTGCGGCGCACGACGAGCGCCGGCGCCGCCGCGGCCAGCGCCGCCTTCCAGCGCGCGCACAGCGCCGATTCGCCGGGCCGCGCCGGGTCGTAGAGCAGGCCGACGTCGGCGCGCCGCACGTGCCCGTCCAGCACCGGCGTGAAGCTGTGCGCCGAGATATGCACGGTGCGCCGCCCCCGCGCCACGATCGTGCCCACCCGGTCCTCCACTTGGTCGCGGTAGGGGCGATAGTGGGCGGCGACGATCGCCGCGCGCTCCGCCTTCGCGAGCGTGCGCGTGAATGCCGAGAAATGGTGGCGGTGCCCCACGGAGCGATTGAGATCGACGACGAGGCGGCTGACCGTGCTGGTCACGAGGGGCGCATCCAGGGCGGTCGCCAGCGCCGTCGCCATCCGCAGCGCCCCGGCGTCGTAGCCCCGGTGCGACGCCAGCAAGGCATCCTGGCCGTCGAACAGCGGCGCGTAGCGGCGCGGAATCCGCGGTCCGCCGTGCTCGCAGGTGACGACGAACGCGTCGATCGCCGGCCGCCTTCACCAGCGGAGCTCGGGCAACTGCCGGAACACGCGGCGCGTGCCCTCGCTCCACTCGTGGCTCAGCGATTCGAAGTACTGGTCGCCGCCGTCAAACCGGCGGCGCATCTCTACGCGGAGGCTGTCCCGCTCGTAGCAGATGAGATCGATCGGCATGCCGACCGACAGGTTGCTCCGCATCGTGAGGTCGAACGACACGAGGACACACTTCGTGGCGTCGGCGAGCGGCGTGTTGCGGGAGATGACGCGGTCGACGATCGGCTTGCCGTACTTCGTCTCGCCGGTCTGGAAGAACGGCGTGTCGACGCCGGCCTCGATGAAGTTGCCTTCGGCGTAGATGCGAAAGAGGCGCTGCGGCTCGCCGCCGATCTGGCCGCCGACGATGAACGACGCGTTGAAGCCGACGTCGTTGTCCTCGAGGTATTCGCCGTCGCGCCGCTCGATGTCGCGCATCGCGTCGGCGACGAGCATCGCCACGTCGAACATCGTGCGGGCGCTCCAGAGGCAGGGTGTACTGTCGCCGGCCGCGCAGCGCTGGTTCAGGACCCCGATGACCGCCTGCGTGCCGGCGAGGTTGCCCGAGCTCAGAAGGACGATGACGCGGTCGCCGGGGCGCTCGAACACCGTCATCTTGCAGAACTTGGCGATGTTGTCCATGCCGGCGTTCGTGCGGGAGTCGGAGGCGAGGATCATGCCGTCGTCCAGCATCACGCCAATGCAGTAGGTCATGCGCGCCTTAGGGTCGATCGCGCCGCGCGGAGGTGCCGGAGCGATGGGTGCACTACCGCACAGTACCATCCTGCGCGGCGTGCCGACTCCGGGGCAGGAATGTCACGGGCGGCGGGCACCCGGCGGGGCGAGCAGCGGCTTGGCGTCGCCCGCGTGCTTCTTCTGTTCCTTGATGGCCTTCTTTTCCTTGGCGGTGTGCTGCGCCTTCTTCTTCTGCTCTTTCGGGGGCTGGTGCGACATCGGTGGATCTCCTTTGGTGCGGCGAAGCGCCGCATGATCGTCACATGCTGTCGGCGGACATCATGATGGGCCGCATCATGTCCGACCACGTGCCGGCCAGGGGCAACGGCGAGCGCAGGAGGTCGATGCGCGCGCCGAGGTCGGCGTGATCGGTGTAAGCCATGAGCCAGGTCGGGAACCAGCGCGCGCCGCAGGCTTCGACGCCGATGCGAACGAGGCTCCGGTGCCGTCGGTCCCCCTCGAGACGCGTCCACAGCCGCGCGAGGTTGTGATCGTCGCCCTCCAGGATGCCGAGGAACTGCGCGCCGGTGAAGATCAGCATCCCGGAGATGTGGTTGCGCTCGTTGTTACGGCGCGACGGCGCGATGATCTCGTTCAAGCGCGCGGCGGAAAACGTGGGGGAAGGAACACTCGACCAGGCCAGCCTGCTCAACATATGGGTGCACGATCGTACGATGGGGGAGGGCGAAGCCTGAAGCGCCGGGCTCGGCCCGTCTGTTCGCTGCCGCACACGCAGGCGGGGTCTGCTGCAAGGCCGCGGAGGCCGCGCAAATCGCCGTTCCGAGTCCGGCGCTTATATGTGCGCTAGCGGACGCACAGCGCCTTCGGCAGGGCTAGACTGTGGGCATGGCAGAGCGACGATCCCGCGTTGTCGACAAGCCGCGGCTCCCCGGCGCGCGGGTCAGGGCCGCCTCGACGGCGGGCGTCCAGCACTCGCCGCACCAGAATCACCTGCTCGATGCGCTGCCCGCCGGCGAGTACGATCGTGTGGCGCCGCATCTCGAGCTCATCCCCATGAAGCTCGGCGACGTGCTCTACGAGCCGGGGGTCCGGCTGCGCTACGTCTATTTCCCCACGACGTCGATCGTCTCGCTTCTGTACGTCATGGAGGATGGCGCGTCGGCGGAGATCGCCATCGTCGGCAACGAAGGCATCCTCGGCATTGCGCTCTTCATGGGCGGCGAGACGACGCCCAGCCGGGCGGTGGTGCAGAGCGCAGGCTTCGGCTTCCGGCTCAAGGCGCACCTGCTGAAGGAGGAGTTCGGCCGCTTCGGGCCGATGCTCCACCTGCTGCTGCGCTATACGCAGGCGCTCATCACGCAGATGGCGCAGACGGCCGTGTGCAACCGTCACCATTCGGTGGACCAGCAGCTCTGCCGCTGGCTGCTGGTGAGCCTCGACCGGCTGTCGTCGAACGAGCTGTCGATGACGCAGGAGCTGATCGCCAACATGCTCGGGGTTCGCCGCGAGGGTGTCACCGAGGCGGCCGGCAAGCTGCAGGACGCCGGCCTCATCCGCTATCGGCGTGGCCGCATCACCGTGCTCGACCGGCCGGGCCTCGAAGCGCGCTCCTGCGAGTGCTACCAGGTGGTGAAGCGCGAGTTCGACCGGCTGCTTCCTTACACCGCGCGCTAGCCTGGCGGCGGCCCGCCGCCGCCGTGTGTGCGCTAGCGTCCAGACGCCGCCCGGCGCAGGGCCGTACCGTGCGCCTCATCGTGTTGCCGTACCCGGGTGTCGCCGTCGTGAACCGCCTGCTGGAAGCGCTGCCAGGCGCGGACCGGCGGCGCGTGCTCGCCAGCGGCGAAACGATCGACCTGGCGCTCGGCGACCTCCTGTATACGCCCGGCGACCGCTTGACGCACGCCTACTTTCCGCTCGGCGGCGTGATATCGCTGATCCAGCCGATCGACGTCGGCGACTCCATCGAAGTGGGGCTGGTGGGCGCCGAAGGCATGTTCGGGACGCCGCTGGCGCTTGGGGTCGACGCGTCGCCGGTGCGCGCCGTGGTGCAGGGCGCGGGACCGGCGCTGCGCATCGACGCGGCGGCCCTCGGCCGCGAGCTCCAGCGGAGCGCGGCGCTGCAGCGCGAGCTCGACCGCTACATCTACGTGCGCATGAGCCAGCTTTCGCAAACCGCCGCGTGCACGCGGTTTCACGTCGTCGAGGCACGGCTCGCGCGGTGGCTTCTGATGACGCAGGACCGCCAGCGCTCCGCCAGCTTCCACATCACGCACGAGTTCCTCGCGTTCATGCTGGGCGTGCGCCGCGTCGGCGTGACCAAGGCGGCGAGCGCGCTGCAGACGCGGCGCCTCATCCGCTACAGCCGCGGCGACATCACCGTCCTCGATCGGCGCGGCCTCCAGGCGGCGTCGTGCGGGTGCTATCGCGCCGACCGCGACACCTACGATCGCATCCTCGGCTAGTATCCGTGGGTGAACCGTGACATCGACCTCCCGATGGCGCGCGGCATGCAGCGCAACCTTCGAGAGCCTTACATGAGACGAAAATCCCGCGCGACCTCCGCCAATCCCTTCCTCGCGTGGTCCGACCTCAGCTGGAAGTTCGGCGAGATGTGGATGGCTTCGGCCCAGGTCGTCGCCCACCGGACGGCGCGCATGGCGGCCGCGGGGCCCATGCCCGGTTCGCGCGATCGCCGCGAGTTCGCGCTGATGGGTCAGGAGAAGGTCGAGGCGGCGGCGGAGTCGGCGCTGGCCATCGGCGCCCACCTCGCCGCGATGAACCTGGAGTTCGGCGCGCGGGCAATGCGCAACGCGATGACCGACGGCGCCGCCTGGATGTCGCTCGCCACCAGCCGCAGCGTGAGCGAGCTGATGAGCCGGCAATTGCACGTCGCGCAGGCGCTGACCCGGTCGATGAACACCGCGTCGGCGTTCGCCGCATCGACGGCGCGCCTCGGTGGCCGCGGCCTGAAGCCGATCCATTCCCGCGCCAAGGCGAACGCGCGCCGGCTCGCTCGCGGCTGAAGCGGGTTGCGTGCGATGGCGCACAGACGCCGCGCAGCGGCGCGAGCCAGCATGGCGTCTTCCCCCATCGAGAGGCTCGTGCCATGCAGATTCCCGTCGAAACCAAGCCCGTGCTCTGGGGCGTCGCAGCCGGCGCCATCGGGGCGGCCATCGTAGGTTTCACCTGGGGCGGCTGGGTCACCGGAACGCGCGCCGAGACGGACGCCACGCAGCGCGCCAGCTCGGCGGTCGTCGTGGCGCTGGCGCCCATGTGCGTCGCCCGCTTCAAGGGCGCGCCGGAGACGATCGCGAACCTGGCGGCGCTCAAGAAGACCGATACGTGGGCGCAGGGCGAGTACGTCGAGAAGGGCGGCTGGGCGACGCTGCCGGGGTCGGCGCCGGAGCAGGTCACCGCCGTGGCCAAGGCCTGCGCGGCGCTCCTCGCCAGCGTCTGACGTCTCATGGCGTACACTGGATCCATGCCGGGCATGCGCCGGCGCGAGGATCCCCGTCGATGAATGCACCTAGCGTGAACGTACTGAGCGATTCGTCTCCGATCGCCACAACCGAGCAGTTCAAGGCAGCCTTGCTCGCCACCCGCGACTGGAACGGCATCGCGCCGATCCAGCTGCAGATGCTGCAGGCGCAATGCCGCGCGCCGGAGTCGACGATCTCGGCGCTCGAGATGGCGCACCAGCTGAGCCTCAAGAGCTTCGCCGCGGCGCGGCTTCAGTACGGCACGCTCGCCCGCACGCTCGCCGACAAGCTCGGCTACGCGCCGCCGCAGAAGGGCAAGGCCACGCCGAGCTGGTGGTTCACGCTGTCGACGGTCAAGGCGCTGCCAGACGCCGGCGACGGCCGCTTCGAATGGGTGATGCGGCCGGAGCTCGTCGCGGCGCTCCGCTCGATGAAGTGGGCGTGACGGCGCGCTGAACGGCTGGCCCGCCGGTACGCTGCTGGAACGAACGAGCGCAGCCGGGACTTCCATGGCGACGTCGTATCGGGTGATGATGGCGCCGGGGGAGGCGGCGGCGGCGCGGCGGACGCACGGCGGCCCGTTCACGCGGCGCGAGTGGTCCCGCCTCGCGGGGCTTTACGCCGCCATCGCGCTGCTGCACGCCGTCGGCTGGGGGCTGTACCTGCATTACGCGGCGGCGTTTCCGTCGCTCGTGGGGCTGGGCTTCGTAGCCTACATGCTCGGTGTCCGGCACGCGTTCGACGCCGACCACATCGCCGCTGTCGACGACACCGTGCGGTTCATGATGCAGCGGGGCGAGCGCCCGCTGGCCGTCGGCTTCTTCTTTTCGCTCGGCCATTCCACGATCGTGTTCGCGCTCGCCGTCGCGCTGATCGCGGCGACCGCGGCCGTCAAGGACACGCTGCCCGCGTGGCGCGAGGCGGGCGCGCTGATCGGCGCCGGCGTGTCCGGAACTTTCCTCTGCGCGATCGGCCTGCTGAACCTCGCGGTGCTGCGCGGCATCATCCAGGCATGGCGCCAGGCCGGCGCGCGCACGCACGGCCATGCGCACGTCGACGCCCTGCTCGCGCAGCGCGGGCTGATGGGCCGCCTCTTCGGTGGCCGGCTGCGCCGGCTCGTCACGCGCAGTTGGCAGATGTATCCGCTGGGGCTGCTGTTCGGGCTCGGCTTCGACACCGCCTCCGAGATCGCCCTGCTCGCGCTCACCGCCGGCGCGGCGGCGGGTGACCTGCCGATCGCCGCCATCCTGGCGCTGCCGATCCTGTTCACCGCCGGGATGACGGCGATGGACACGACCGACGGCGTGCTGATGACCAAGGCGTACGACTGGGCCTTCGTCAACCCGCTGCGCCGGCTCTTCTACAACGTGACGATCACGGGCATGTCCGTCGTCGTCGCGCTGGGGATCGGGCTGCTCGAGCTCGCGCAGTTGGCGATCCGGCTGGCGCGGCTCGACGGGCCGGTCGCCGCCGCCATTGCCGGCGTGGATTACGGGTCGCTCGGCTATTTCATCGTCGGCGTCTTTCTCGCCGCGTGGGCGGGCTCCGCGCTCTGGTGGCGCTGGCGGCAGCCCGACGCAGCCCCGGCCGGCCTGGCGGCGCCGCATTCGCACCCGCACGCGCACGCCGACGGCGTCGTGCACGCGCACAGGCATTTCCACTAGCGCGTGGCCATCGCGCGTCGCCTGTTCCGCACCATGGGCTGGCTCGCCCTCGCCGTCGTCCTGCTGCTGGCCGGGCCGGTGCTGACGCTCGCGTTCGGCAACGGTGCGATGCGCGGCGACTGGCGCACGGCGACGCATCACGCCACCGGGCAGGCGCCCGATGCCGCCACGCATCCCGAGGCGATCGTGCAGGTCTACGCGAGCCGCACGTTCGGGTGGCGCGGCGCGTTCGCGGTCCACACGTGGGTGGCCGCGAAGCCCGCCGACGCCGCGCGCTACATGCGCTACGAGGTGATCGGCTGGCGCGCGATGGGCGGACGCTCCGCGCTGTCGATCGGCGACGACGTGGCGGCGGACGCCGAGTGGTACGGCGCGGCGCCGACGGTGATCCGCGAGCTCCGAGGCGCCGCCGCCGAGGCGGTCATCGCGCGGCTGCCCGCGGCGGCGGCATCGTATCCGTACGCGACGCGCTACAGCGCGTGGCCGGGCCCCAACAGCAACACCTTCGTCGCGCACCTCGGGCGCGAGATCCCCGAGCTGCGGCTCGCGCTGCCGTCGATCGCGATCGGCAAGGACTATCTTCCGGCGGGCCACTGGCTCGCACCGGCGCCGAGCGGCACCGGATATCAGGTCTCGCTGCTTGGCGTCGTCGGGATCCTCGCGGCGCGCGAGGAGGGCATCGAGATCAATCTGTTCGGGCTGGTCGCCGGACTCGGGTTGCATCCGCCCGGGCTCAAGTTTCCCGGCGTCAGCCGCATTCCCGGCGGCCTCTGACCGGCGCGGCACGGATCCCGCGCCGGCGCCCGCACGAGCGCGCTCGCCGCCGTGGCACAATCGGGGCATGGTCGACAGCGAGATCGCACTGGGTTTCGCCCGCACCGCGGACGCGCCCGAGCTCGCGCTGATGTCGCGCGATCTCATCGAGGCGGGCCTCGGCTGGGCGTATCGCGCCGACCGCATGGCGCAATACATCGGCGACCCGGACGCGGTCGTGCTGGTCGCGCGCGATCGCCAGCTTCTCGCCGGCTTTGCGGTGATGCGCTTCGGCGACACGCGCGCGCACCTGGTTCTGCTCGCCGTCGCGCTCCCGTACCGGCGGCGCGGCATCGCGCTGCGCATGCTCGCGTGGCTGGCCGAATCGGCGCAGGTGGCGGGCATCGCGTCGCTGCACGTCGAGCTTCGCGCAGGCAACGCGCCGGCACGCGCGCTCTATCGCGCGGCCGGGTTCGGGGAGACGCTGCGCATCGAGGGCTACTACCGCGGCCGCGAGACGGCCGTGCGGATGCTGCGCCAGCTCCGCGCCGGCCTCGCGTCGTGATCGCGCTGCAAAAGACGGCCGCCGCTTTCGGCGTCGAGCTTCGCGACGTGCCTTCACCGGATGCCCCCGGCGAAGGCGAAGTGATCGTCGCCGTCGACGCGGCGTGCGTCTGCGGCTCCGATCTTCACATCTACGAATGGACGTCCGGCTACGGCTTCATGGCCGGCGCGCTGCCGGTGACGCTCGGCCACGAATTCGCCGGCCGCGTCGCCGCGGTGGGCAGCGGTGTGCGCGGGTTCCGCGAGGGATTGCGCGTCGCCGTGCGGCCTTCCGTGGTATGCGGTCGCTGCGCTGCGTGCCTGCGCGGCGACGGCGAGCTCTGCACCGGCCGCAAGGGCATCGGCGTCACGCGCGACGGCGGCTTCGCCGCGCGCGTGCGGGTGCCGGCGGCGAACTGCATCGTCGTGCCGGACGACGTCGAGGCCGAGCTTGCGGCGCTCGCCGAGCCGATGACCGTCAGCGCCGAAGCGGTCGCCACCGCCGACGTTCGTGCCGGCGACCGCGTGCTCGTGCTCGGCCCCGGGAACATCGGCCAGGGCATCGCGCTCTTCGCCCGCGCGGCCGGCGCCGCCGAGGTGGTGATCGCCGGCAAGCACGACCGCGCGCGGCTCGAATGCCTGGCTGCGATGGGCTTCGAGCACACGGTGGACGCCGGCGACCGCCCGCTCGGGGAAGCGCTCGCCCCGCACCTCGCGCACGGCAAGTTCGACGTCGTCATCGAGGCCACCGGCGCGCCGTCGGTCATCGGCCCCGCGCTCGAGGCGCTGCGCAAGCGGGGCGTCCTCGCGATCTGCGGCATCCACGCGCAACCCGCGAGCGTCGACCTGACGCGGCTCGTTCGCGAGCACCAGCAGATCCGCGGCAGCTATCGCGCGCCGGTGGAGACGTGGCCGAAAGTGCTGGCGTTCCTGCGCGAGCACGCGGCGCTGGCGCGGCGGATGATCACGCACCGCCTGCCGCTCGGGCGCGCGATCGAAGGCCTGGAGCTCGCCCGCACCCGGGTGGCCTCCAAGGTCGTCATCGTCCCCTGACGCCGATGCCGCCGGCGGGTCACGCGTTCCTCGCGCTGTGGAACGACGTCGTCCTCGCGCGGATCGCCGAGTACGACGCGTGGCACACGTTCGAGCACGTGCCGGAGCGCATGGCGATTCCCGGGTTCGTCGCCGCCCGGCGCTACGTGGCCGCCGAGCGCACGACCGACCGCTATTTCACCCGCTACGACCTGACCGGCCTCGAGGCGCTCGACGGCGCCGCGTACACGGACGTGGTGGCGCATCCCACGCCCTGGTCGCGCAGCATGCGGCCGTCGCTGGCGAACTTCGTGCGGCTGCCGTGCCTCCGGCGCGCGCGCGCGGCAGCGGGGGAAGGCGGCGCTCTGTTGACAATGCAGGTGGACGCCGGCGCGAACGCCGCCGCCATCGACGCCGTCACGCAGGAACTGGCGGAGGCCGTCACGCAGGGCCGCATCGTCGCCATCGACGCCGGAGCGGTCGCGGCGGCCGCGCCGTTCCCGCTGCCGAATGCCGCCGCCGGCGGGGCCGGGGCAAAGGCGGCGACCGTCACCCACGTGCTGCTGATCGACGCGCTCGATCGGACCGCGCTGACCGCGTTCGCGCCCGAGTTGCGGCAGCGCGTGGAAGCCAGCGGCATCGCCGTCGCCGCGCAGGCCGCGTACGACCTGGCGTTCGCGCTCGCGCCCTGCGCCGGCCGCGACCGGCCGCTGCGCGCGCCGCCGCGCGAGGACCTGCGACGGAAGTGGCAGCCGTAGCTCAGGCGGGGCCGACGAACAGCGATTTGAGCTGCGCCCAGAAGCCGCCGGGCGCGCGCGGCATGCGGTCGAAGAGCTTGCGGTCGACGTAGCACCAGCCCCAGTGCTCGCCGGGCTCGAGCGAGCGGATCAGCGGATGCTGCGTGGCGTGGTAGTGCTTGGTCGCGTGCGTGTTGTTGGAGTCGTCGCAGCAGCCGACGTGACCGCACGTGAGGCACAGGCGCAGCCCGATCCAGGCGTCGCCGGTCTTCATGCAGTCCTCGCAGCCGTTGGCGCTCGGCGTGACGGGGCGGATCTGGTCGAAATGCTCGCAGCGATCGCTCATCGGCCGATTCTACCTAATGGCGGTCCTGCGCCGACGACATGAACTCGCGCTCGTTGACGCCGAGGAGCCTCGACACGCGGATCTCGACGTCCTTGCGCTGGAACTCCGCCACGCGGTCCTGGATCTTGCGGTCGGTCACCGTCATCCGCGTGCGCAGCCGGACGTACTCCGACCACGACGTCAGGATGTAGCGCTCGACGAAGCGGCCGTCGGCGCCGAGGTCGCGGTAGACGCGCCAGCTCGCGGCGCCGTTGCGCCGCCGCGTCGCCTCGACCGCATGGATCGCGCGCAGGAACGCCGCGCGGTTCTCCGGGTCGATCTGGTATTCGATCTGGATCAGCACCGGTCCGTCGTCGGGCAGCGGCTGCACGGTCACCGCGAGCTCCGGCAGGTGGAGGCTCGGCGTCACGTCGGCTTCCTTGCCCATCTCGACGCGCAGCCGGCGGTTGATGCCCAGCAGCGCCATCAGCAGTCCGGCGGATACGGCGAGCGCGATCCGCGTGTCGAACGCCGACGCGAGCGCGCCCCACGCGGCGCTGCCGATCGCGAGGCTCGCCTGCACGGCGACGAGGTTCATCGCGACGGCGCGCGCGCGCACCCACGCCGGCGCGGAGCTTTGCGTGGCGGCGGAGAGCGTCGCGAAGACGCTGACCCACGCCATCCCGCAGCAGAACGCGCCGACGAGCGCCAGCACCGTCAGCGACGTGGCCGCCACCAGCAGCGAGGCGAGCGTCCACAGCAGGATGCCGAGCGTGACGACGGCGCTCACGCTCTTCTCCACGAGGAGCCGGGGAATCGACAGCGCGCCCGCGACGGCGCCGATCCCGAAGCCGGCCGACAGCAGGCCGTACCCGCCGGCGCCGAGCCCGAGCTGGTCGCGCGCGATCACCGGCAGCAGCGCCCAGAACGCGCTCGCGCACACGGCGAAGCTGAGATTGGTCGCGATCAGCGCACGCATCGCGACCGAATGGCGCGCGTACCGGAGTCCGCTCTGCACGCCGGACAGCACCGTCTCGGGGACGCCCGGCAGCGCCAGCTCGCGCTTGTGCCAGCGCCGCACGGCGACGATCATCGGGATGAACAGCAGCGAGCTCGCGAGGAGCGCATTGCCGGTGCCGATGAACGCCGCGATCGCGCCCGCCAGCGCCGGTCCCACGGCGCGGGCCACGTTGAACGCCACGGCACCGAGCGCGACGGCGCGCGACAGGTCGTTGCGCCCGACGAACTCGTTGATGCTCGCCTGCTGGGCCGGCATGTAGAACGTGAAGCCGGCGCCGATCAGGAACGTCAGCGCGAGGAGGGTGCCCGGACCGATCCAGCCGAGCAGCGTGGCGAAGCCGAGCAGCGCGGAGGCCGCGAGCAGCATCACCTGCGTGGCGAAGATCAGCTTGCGGCGGTCGATGATGTCCGCGAGCGAGCCGGCGAAGAGGCCGAACAGCAGCGACGGCGCGGTGCTGGCCGTCTGCACCAGCGCCACCATGAGGGCCGACGGCGTCAGCGTGGCCATCAGCCACGCGGCGACGGTGGCCTGCATCGTGTAGCCGGTCGCGGTGCCGATCGACCCGAAGTAGAAGCGCCGGAACGCGACGATGCGCAGCGGCGAATCCGCGACCGCGCGCTTCAGGTAGGTCGAGAGCCGGGATGCCACCCGCCGACTATAGCGGATTGCCGCGCCGGTGGCGGCGCGACTAGTCCGCCGGACGGCCCTCGAGCCAGCCGCGGCCGCGCGCGTACAGCGCTTCCACCTCCGGCCCCCTGAGGCCGGGCATGTCGGTCTTCACCGTGTAGCCGATCCTGGTCTGGATGTACGCGAGATGACGGTAGCCCTCGGGGAAGCGGGCCAGCAGGTCGGGCTCGAGCGCCAGCGTCGCGGTCGGGTCCACCGGATCGAGGCGGTCCTTTTCGTAGATCGGCTGGCGCAGCACCAGGCCCCAGCGGCCGCCGCGCCGCTCGAGGAAGTCGTAGAACCGGCCCGTGCACACGACGTCGCAGCGCACGCCGTGCACGTCGCCGCGCTGCGAGATCGTCATCTTTGTCTGGGCGATCGCGCGGTCGCCGGCGACATCGATCGCGGTGCCGCCGAGGAAATGCAGGATGCTGACGCCGCGCGCCCAGCCCTCGCGGCTCACGCGGATGAAGTCGTCGGCGCTGCCCTGGAACCAGGTCGCCATCATCCGCCCGTCGTCGTGCCACACGGTGCGAAAGCGCGTCCAGTCCCCGGCATCGCGCCACACGACCCAGCTCTCGAGCAGGTCGCGGATGGCGCGGCGATCGTCCTGCGCGGCCGGCGGCGTCACGATCAGGCGGCGGCGCGGGCGTCGGCCAGGCCCAGCGCGAGCAGGCGGGTCAGCGCGTAGACGCCGTCGATGTGCGGGGTGGGCGTGCCCGTCAGCCGGCCGAGCTCGATCACCGAGCCCACCAGCGCGTCGAGCTCCGGGTCGCGGCCGGCCTCGACGTCCTGCAGCATCGACGTCTTGTGCTTGCCGACGGCCTCCGCGCCCGCGATGCGCTTGTCGATCGACACGCGGAACGTGACGCCGAGCTTGTTGGCGACGGCCTGCGCCTCCGTCATCATCGCCGCGGCGAGCTGGCGCGTGGGCGGGAACCGGCAGATGTCGACGAGCGTGGCGCGTGACAGCGCGCTCAGCGGATTGAACGTGAGGTTGCCCCAGAGCTTCAGCCAGATCTCCGCGCGGATGTCGGCGAGCACCGGCGACTTGAACCCGGCGCGGCCGAACGCGTCGGCGACACGGGTGACCCGCGCGCTGGTCGTGCCGTCGAGCTCGCCCAGCGGAAAGCGGTCGCCCTCGATGTGGCGGACGATGCCGGGCGCGATCAGCTCCGACGCGGGGTAGACGACGCAACCGATCACGCGCTCCGCCGGGATGTGCGCGCTGGCCTCGCCGGTCGGGTCGACGCTGACGAGCCGCGTCCCGGCGAGCGCGCCGCCGTGATTCGCGAAATACCAGAACGGGATGCCGTTCTGCATAGTCACGACCGCGGTGTCCGGACCGAGGAGATGCGGCACGTCGCGCGCGACGGCGTCGACCTGGTGCGCCTTCATCGCGAGGATCACGACGTCCTGGGGACCGGCGGCGACGTAGTCGTCGGTGGCGCGCACGTCACGCGCGACCTGTTCCGTGCCGTCGGCCAGCACGAGTTTCATGCCGTCCTGCCGCAGCGCCGCGAGATTCCTGCCGCGGGCGATGAAGGTGACCTCCTCGCCGGCGAGCGCAAGCTTCGCGCCGGCGTAGCCGCCGACGGCGCCGGCGCCGATGATCGCGATCCGCATCGGTGCGCCGCGGGCCCTAGGGGCCCATGTCCTGCCGGTGCTCGAGATCGACGCGCAAGTCGTACAGGTCCTCGTCCAGCGCATCGCGAACCGACACGAGTCCGAGCGGCCGGTCGAACTCGACGACGGGAAGGTGCCGGAACTTGCCCTCGTGCATGATCCGCAGCGCCCGCACGAACGGCTCGTCCGGATGGATCGTCTGCGGTTGCGGCGTCATGACGTCGGCGAGGGTGGTGGTGGCGGGGTCGCGCCCGGCCGCCAGCACGCGGAAGAGGGCGTCGCGCTCGGTGAAGATGCCGATCAGGCGCGTGCCGTCGACAACGAGCAGCGAGCCGATGTTCCGCCGCTTCATCATCGTCGCGGCGTCGAGCACGGTGGCCGACTTGACGGCCGTCACCGGCGTCTGCTGCGCGATGATGGTGCGGATGGAGCGGATGGGCATGGCGGCGGAGGGAATCGTGCGGTCGGGTCCGTCATTGAAGCGTGCGCGCGGCGCGGACGTCAAGCGGGGCGCGGGCGGTTCGCGGCCCGGCGCCGTCATTCATCCAGCTCGCCCGGCTCGACTTCGTCGATGAAGCACCACGTCCACGCCTCGCCGGGCTCGATCGACCGCATCAGCGGGTGCCGCGTGGCGCGGAAATGCGCGGACGCATGGCGATTCGGCGAAGAATCGCAGCACGCGACGTTGCCGCAGACGAGGCACATCCGCAGATGGACCCACGCGGCGCCGATGGCGACGCACGCCTGGCAGGTATGGCCGGTGGGGCGCGTGACGCGAATCTGGTCGATGTGTGTGCATTCGACGGCCATCGAGGCTCCCTGGGACTGGCGCTGATCGGGTGATGGTAACCTTTCCGCCGTCCGCGGCCCTCCGGTCCCCTTGCTGCCGCGCTCGCCCACCCCCATCTGCCTCGCATGCCGCCCGTCACCACCGCCCTCATCGTCGCCAACGTCGCGATCTACCTGCTGCAGTCGCTGCTGCCGGGGCTGGTCGTGCCGTTCGCGCTGTGGCCGCTCGGCGCGTCGCAGATGGATCCGCGGGTGGGCTTCGCGCCGTGGCAGCTCGTCACGTACGCGTTCCTGCACGGCGGCCTGTGGCACGTCGCCTTCAACATGTTCGCGCTGTACATGTTCGGCGGTCCGATCGAGCGCGTCTTCGGCACCCGCCGGTTCCTCCTGTACTACTTCGTCTGCGTGGTGTCGGCCGCGCTCACGCAGCTCGCCGTCGCCGCGATGCTGGGCGGCCTCTATCCGACGATCGGCGCATCGGGCGGCGTGTTCGGCCTGCTGCTCGCGTACGGCCTCTACTTCCCGAACAACCGCGTTATGCTGATCTTCCCGCCCATTCCCATGCCGGCGCGCGTGTTCGTCGTCCTCTACGCTGCGCTGGAGCTCTTCCTCGGCGTCACCGGCACGCAGGCGGGCGTCGCGCATTTCGCGCATCTCGGCGGCATGATCGGCGGCTGGCTGATGCTGCGCTACTGGCGCGGCGGCGCCGCGGGCTATCGCCGCTGACACCGCGGCGTTAACGTCCGGGCGCGGGGACGCCGCCGCGGGGCGGTATGATCGCGCTTCTCTCGTTCCGGCGGCACCCATCCCATGAAGATCACGCTCGTAGGTTCGCGCTACTTCGGCGCCACCGCGTTCGCCGCGATCCTGAAGGAGGGGATCACCATCGCGCGCGTGGTCGTGCCCGCTGCCGACGACCGGCTCGCCACGGCAGCCGCCGCGGCCGGCGTCGAAGTGGTGGTCCAGACCGACCCCAAGGTGGTCGAGGCCGCGGAGATCGCCGATGGCTCCGATCTCATCGTCACCGCGCACAGCCATGCGCGCGTGTCCGCGGCCGCGCTGGCGCGGGCGCGGCTCGGCGGCATCGGCTACCACCCTTCGCTGCTGCCGCGCCACCGCGGCATCGCGGCGATCGAATGGACGATCAAGGAGAACGATCCGATCGCCGGCGGCACGATCTACCACCTTGCCGAGCGGATGGACGCCGGCGCGATCGCGGCGCAGGACTGGTGCTTCGTCAAAAAGGGCGAGACGGCGCGCGAGCTGTGGGAGCGCGCGCTCGCGCCGATGGGCTTCCGGCTCCTCACCGACGTGCTGCGGCAGGCCAACGCCACCGGCACGCTGCCAGCCCGGCCGCAGGACGAGCAGTTCGCCACCCGTGCGCCCATGATCGACGAGCTCGCACCGCCGCCCCGGCCGGCGGCGTCGCGCTGAGCGGACCGCACGCCGATGCGCGTCTTCAATTTCAGCGCCGGGCCCGCCGTGCTGCCGGAGGTCGTCCTGCAGCGCGCGGCCGCCGAGATGCTCGACTGGCACGGCAGCGGCATGTCGGTCATGGAGATGAGCCATCGCGGCAAGGAGTTCATCTCCATCGCGGACAAGGCCGAAGCGGACCTTCGCACGCTCCTCGCCATCCCGTCGAACTACAAGGTGCTGTTCCTTCAGGGCGGCGCCATCGGCGAGAACGCGATCGTGCCGATGAACCTCGTCGGCGGGCGCGGCATCGCCGACTACGTCGACACCGGGGAATGGTCGAAGAAGTCGCTGAAGGAAGCGAAGAAATACGCCACGGTGAACGTCGCCGCCAGCGCCGCCGACGAAGGGTACAGCTACGTCCCGCCGCAATCGGCGTGGCGGATCACGCCGGGCACCGCGTACGTGCACGTCTGCACGAACGAGACCATCGGCGGCGTCGAGTATCAATGGACGCCCGAGACCGGCGACGTGCCGCTGGTGGCTGACATGTCGTCGCACCTGCTGTCGCGCGTGGTCGACGTGTCGAAGTACGGCGTCATCTACGGCGGCGCGCAGAAGAACATGGGCCCGGCGGGCCTCACCGTGGTGATCGTCCGCGACGATCTTCTCGATCGCGCGCTGCCCATCACGCCCTCGGCCTTCCACTGGAAGGAGCAGGCCGCGGCGGACTCGATGCTCAACACGCCGGCGACGTACTCGATCTACATCGCCGGAATGGTGTTCGAGTGGCTGCTCGCGCAGGGCGGCCTGCCGGCGATCGAGCGGGCGAACGTCGCCAAGGCGAAGCTCCTGTACGACTACCTCGACCAGTCGGCCTTCTTCCGCAACACCGTGCGCAAAGCGGACCGCTCGCGGATGAACGTGCCGTTCAAGCTCGCGAACGAAGCGCTCGACGGCGAGTTCCTGAAGGGCGCGGAAGCCCACGGCATGGTGCAGCTCAAGGGCCATCGCGCCGTGGGCGGCATGCGCGCGTCGATCTACAACGCGATGCCGCACGCGGGCGTCGAGGCGCTGGTCTCGTACATGCGCGAGTTCGAGCGCCGCCACGGCTGACGCCGGCTCGATGGCGAAGTTCCAGATCCAGGTCTACAACCAGATCGCGAGCCACGGCCTGCACCGGTTTCCGGCCGCGCGCTTCACGGTGGGCAAGGCGATCGAGGCGCCCGACGCGATCGTGCTGCGCTCGCACGACCTGCGGAATGTCCCCATCGCCCCCAGCGTGAAGGCGATCGGGCGCGCGGGATCGGGCACGAACAACATTCCGGTCGCCGACATGTCGAAGCGCGGCGTGCCGGTGTTCAACGCGCCCGGCGCGAACGCCAACGCGGTGAAGGAGCTGGTGCTGGCGGCGCTGCTGATGGCCGCGCGCAACATCGTTCCGGCGCTCGCCTACGTCGCCGCGCTGCCGCCAGGCGCGCCGGATCTCGAGCGGCGGGTCGAGGAGGGCAAGAAGGCGTACGCCGGCGTCGAGCTGCCGGGCCGGACGCTCGGCATCGTCGGGCTTGGCGCGATCGGCAGCCTCGTCGCGGACACGGCCATCAAGCTCGGGATGAAGGTCATAGGCTTCGATCCGGAGATCACCGTCGACGCGGCGTGGCGGCTGCCGTCGACCGTGCGCCGGGCGCACGGCATCGACGAGCTCCTGAAGCAGTCGGACTTCGTCACGCTGCACGTGCCGCTCGTCGCGGCCACGCGCAACCTGATCGACGGCGCGCGAGTCGGGCTGATGAAGCCCGGCGCGGCGCTGCTCAACTTCGCGCGCGACGCGATCGTGGACGAAGCGGCCGTCGTCGCGGCGCTGCGCGCCCGCAAGCTGCGCGCGTATCTCTGCGATTTCCCGAGCCCGGCGCTGATCGGCGAGCCCGGCGCGGCCACGCTGCCGCATCTCGGCGCGTCCACGGAGGAGGCCGAGGAGAACTGCGCGATCATGGTCGTCGACCAGGTGCGCGAGTTCCTCGATCACGGCGTCATCGCCAACGCGGTCAACTTTCCGGACGTCGCGATGCCGCGCGAGGTGCCGTACCGGGTGGCCATCGCCAACGCGAACGTGCCGAACATGGTGGGACAGATCTCGACGGCGCTTGCGCAGGCGGGCCTCAACATCCACAACATGGTGAACAAGTCGCGCGGCGAGATGGCGTATACGCTGGTGGACGCCGACAGCCCGGTCGACGACACGGTGATCGCCGCGATCTCCGCCATCCGCGGCGTCCTGTCGGTGCGCGCGATCCCCGTCGACAGCGCGGCCGGCTGAGCCCGCGGTGCCGCGCCCGTACCACCGGCGCGCCGCCGGCGCGGCGCTGCTCTGCACCGTTTTCCTCCTCGCGGCGCCGCCCGCGCGGGCGGAGCTGTGGGGCTACATCGACGAGCAGGGCAAGCCGCACTTCGCCAACGCGAAGATCGACGACCGCTACCAGCTCTTCTTCAAGGGCGGCACCAGCCTCGACCCCGCTGCGCCTGATCCGGAGGCTGACGCGCGTCGCGCCGCGCTCGAGCGCTCGCCGCTGTACCGGCGCGTGGTGCGCGACCCCAACGTCACGCGCTACGCCGCTCTGATCGAGCAGAACGCGCGCGCCAACGGGCTCGACGCCGCGCTGCTGAAGGCGATGATCGCGGTCGAGTCGGCGTACGATCCGGCCGCCGTGTCGGACAAGGGCGCTGTCGGCCTCATGCAGGTGCTGCCGGACACCGCGTCGCGCTACGGGCTCGCCGCCGACGCGCGCCGCGGTGTCGCCGACAAGCTGAAGGACCCCGCCGTGAACTTGCGCATCGGCGCGCGCTACCTGCGCGATCTCATCGCACTGTTCGCGGAAGACGTCACACTGGCGCTCGCCGCGTACAACGCGGGCGAGCAGGCCGTGAAGCAATACGGCAACCGCGTGCCGCCGTATCCGGAGACGCGCGACTACGTGCTGCTGGTGCAGCAGTTCCGCGCCTTGTACGCGCCCCCGCCTGTGCCGAAGTCCCGGCCAGCGCGCCCCACGCTGACTCTCCCGGACAAGCGGCTCCCCGCGGCGGCGACGCGCACGCCGGCGCCGTAGAGGCGTAGAATTTTCGGCGGGGAGGGACTGATCATGACGGATGCAACGACGGCAACGGCGCCGCAACGCGCGGCGCGCTGGGTGATGGCGCTGGGGGTGGTGATGATCGTGGCGGGCGTGCTCGCGGTATTCGCGCCAGGCCCCGCGGCGCTCGCCACGAGCCTGCTCTTCGCAATGGTGTTCATCGTCGGCGGCGCGGCCGAAATCGCGCATGCGATGGCCACGCGCACGCAGGCCGGCTTCGGCTGGAAGCTCGTCGCTGGCATCGCGATGGGCCTTCTCGGCGTCCTGTTCGCCGTGTTCCCGCTGGCGGGGATCGCGACGCTCGGCCTGATCATCGGGGGCCTGCTGCTCGCGCATGGCATCGCCGGCGTGATGCTGGCATTCCGGCTGAAGCCGGCGGCAGGCTGGGGCTGGGTGCTCTTCGACGGCGTGCTGTCGGTCGTGCTGGCGATCCTGATCGCGGCGGGCTGGCCGTCGAGCTCCATTCCGGTGATCGGACTCCTCGCGGGCTTCGCGCTGATCTCGGGCGGTGTGTGGCGGATCATGCTGGCGCGCGCGCTGCGCGCCACGCCGGCCGCCCCCGTGTAGCGGTCAGCGCGCGGCTTCGCCCTGCGCGCGGAGCGCGTCGAGCGACGCGCCCATCGTCAGCGCCTGCGGGTCGATCCGCACGTGCAGCAGCGCGGGATTCCCGCTTGCCAGCGCGCGCTCGAACGCCGGCGCGAACTCCGCAGTGGCCGTCACGGTCTCGCCGTGCGCGCCGTAGGCGCGCGCCAATGCAGCGAAATCCGGATTGACGAGCGTCGTGCCCGACACGCGGGCCGGGTAGGTCCGCTCCTGGTGCATCCGGATCGTGCCGTACATGCCGTTGTCGATGACGCAGAAGACGATCGGCAGGCTGTACTGGACGGCGGTCGCGAGCTCCTGGCCGTTCATCAGGAAGCAGCCGTCGCCGTTCCATGACACGACGACGCGGTCGCGATGCACGGCCTTTGCGGCGATCGCGGCCGGCACGCCGTAGCCCATCGAGCCCGAATACGGCGCGAGCTGCGAGCGGAAGCGCCGATAGCGGAAGACCCGGTGCATCCACGTCGCATAATTGCCCGCGCCGTTGGTGACGATCGCGTCCGCCGGCAGCCGCTCGTCGAGCCAGCGGACGATCTGCCACAGGTCGACGTCGCCCGGCACCGGCCGCGGCGTGCGCCACGCCTCGTAGGCCGCGTGCGCTTCCGTCGCGAGCGCCTGCCAGGCCGGCCGGACGAAGCCGGTGTCGGCGCCGAGCGCTTCGAGGAATTCGAGCGGCGTCGCGTTGATGGCGAGCGCGGGCTGGTAGACGCGCCCGAGCTCCTCCACGCCGGGATGCACGTGGATCAGCGTCTGGCGCGGCAACGGCGCTTCCAGCAGCGCGTATCCCGACGTAGTCATCTCGCCGAGGCGCTCGCCGATCACGAGCAGCACGTCGGCGTCGCGCACGCGCGCCGCGAGCTTGGGATTGATGCCGATGCCGACGTCGCCGGCGTAATTGGGATGCCGGTTGTCGAGGAGGTCCTGGTGCCGGAACGCGCAGGCGACCGGCAATCCGGTTCGCTCGGCGAACGCCGCCAGCGCGCTGCTCGCCGCGCCGCTCCAGCGGCTGCCGCCGGCCAGCACGAGCGGGCGTTCGGCGCCGGCGAGCGCCGTGCGCGTGGCGGCAATCGCCTGCGGCGTCGGCGCGGTCGGCACGGGATCGACGCGGGGTACGTCGCGGACGTCGGCGCGCGCCACCAGCATGTCCTCCGGCAGCGCCAGCACGACGGGGCCCGGCCGCCCCGCCATGGCGACTCGGAACGCATGCGCGACGTATTCGGGGATGCGCTCGGCGCGGTCGATCTGGGCGGCCCACTTCACCATGCTGCCGTACATCCGGCGATAGTCGATCTCCTGGAACGCCTCGCGGTCCGCCATGTCGGTGCCCACCTGCCCGACGAGCAGGATCAGCGGCGTCGAGTCCTGCGCGGCGGTGTGCACGCCGACGGCGGCGTTGGTGGCGCCGGGACCGCGCGTGACGAGGGCGATCCCCGGACGGCCGGTGAGCTTGCCGTAGGCCTCCGCCATGTACGTCGCGCCGCCCTCCTGGCGGCAGACGATGAACTGGAGGCGGTCCTCGACGTCGTACAGCGCGTCGAGCACGGCAAGATAGCTTTCGCCCGGCACGCCGAACGCGTGCGTGACGCCGTGCGAGAGGAGGTTGGCGACGAGGATTTCGCCGCCGGTGCGAAGTGCCATCGAGGGACGGGGAGGCCGAAGACCGCGACGATTCTACGCGACGGGCGTCCCGGGGCGCCCCTATAATCGCGGCGTCCGGAAAAGCCGGACCCGCCCGATACGCCAATGCCGACCTTCGACACCCTCTACGACGCCTTCTGCTACACGCTCGCCGGCATCCTGCTCGCACTGATGACGATGCGCGTGCGTCGCGACCTTCGCGCCGGGTCGGTGCAGACGATCATCCTCTTGCTCGTCGCGGTCGGGTTCCTATGGGCGCTTTACCAATTCGGCGGCCGACTGCAGGAAACGCTCGCGTTGGCGCTGCGCGAAACATTGCTGTTCCTGATTACGATCGGCTTCGCGCGCATCGCGAGCGCGTTCGTATTCCAGACGCTGCTGCGCAAAGCCGACATCCCTCGCATTCTCGCGCAGGTGATGTTCGTGTTGGTCCTGATCGGGTACGCGATCTGGCGGCTGCATGCCGCCGGCGTCAACCCGACCTCCCTCGGCATCAGCGCGACTGCGATTGCAGCGGGCATCGCGGTCTCGCTGAAAGACGCGTTCGCGAATCTGTGGGGCGGAATCGCGATCCAGCTCGACAACACCGCACGCGTCGGCGACTGGGTGCGCATCGACAACGTGTCCGGCCAGGTCATCGACATCCGGCTGCGCTATCTGGCGATCGCGACCAACAGCGGCGAGACTGTGATCGTGCCGAACGGCGAGGTGGTCAAGAACCGCTTGACAGTGCTCGCCCGCCGCGGCGACCAGCGCATCCCATGGCGGCGCGAGATCGACTTCCACGTTTCGTACAGCGTCGCGCCGAGCCGCGTGATCGGCGTCGTCGGCACCGCGCTGGCGCGGGCGGAGATCGCGAACGTCGCGGTGAACCCCGCGCTGATCGTGACGCTCCGCGAGTTCGGCGACAGCGGCATCGGCTACGTGATCCTGTACTGGCTCACCGATCTCAAGCTCGATCTCGTCACCGATTCGCAGATCCGCCTGCATCTCCACGCGGCGCTCGCACGCGACAGCATCGAGATCCCGTTCCCGCATCGCGTCCTCCTCGACGGCGGGGCGCTCGCGCAGGGCGGCCTGACGGAGAAGGCGCTCGCGCAGCGCGTCGAGACGCTGGCGCGGATCGAGCTCTTCGCGCCGCTGACGCCCGACGAGCGCCGCGCGCTCGCCGCGGAAGTGACCGGCTGCATGTTCGTGCGCAACGACGTGATCTCGCGGAAGGGGGAGGTGGCGGAGGCGCTGTTCGTGCTGGCGGACGGCGCCGTGGCGATCTACGGCGACGCCGATCCCGGAAGCGGCGTGCGCCCGCGCCTCGCAAAGCTCGAGGCGCCGGCGTATTTCGGCGAAATGGGACTCCTCACGGGCCAGGCGCGCACGGCGAACGTCATCGCGGAAACCGACGTGCTCTGCTACCGACTCGACAAGGCGGGCTTCGACGCGATCCTCCGCGCGCGGCCCGAGCTCGTCGACCTGCTGTCGACGGTCATCGGCAAGCGGGCGGCGGAGAACGATGCGACGCTGCAGGCGGCCGACGCCGATGCGCGCGCGCGGATGGCCGTGAGCCGCGCCTCTGAGCTCGTGCGCAAGATCCGCCAGTTCTTCGACATCGCCGCCTAGGCGGCCAGGTCCTCGCGCTTCAGCAGGAACACGCTGTCCTCGGCCGACGGCGTGGCGAGCCACACGAACGGGAGCTTGGGGAACGTCGCCTCGACGGCGTCGCGCCCGGCGCCCACCTCGACCACCAGCGTGCCCTGCGGGTTGAGATAGCGCGGCGCCTGCTCGAGAATGCCGCGCACGGCGTCGAGCCCGTCGGCGCCGCCGGCGAGCGCCATCGACGGCTCGTGCAGGTACTCGGGCGGCAGCGCCGCCATCGACGTGGCCGTCACGTACGGCGGATTGCTGATGATGAGGTCGTAGCGCTTGTCGCGGAGGTTCGCGAAGAGGTCGGAGCGGATCAGGTTGATGCGCCCGGCGAGGCCGTAATCGCTGACGTTGCGCTGCGCGACGGTGAGCGCGTCGGCCGACAGGTCGACGGCGTCGATGTCGGCGTCGAGGTACGCGTGCGCGAGCACGATGGCGAGGCAGCCGCAGCCGGTGCAAAGGTCGAGCGCGCTGCCGACGTCCGCCGTGTCGGAGACGTACGGCGCCAGGCCTTCGGGCAGCAGCTCGGCGATGAACGACCGCGGAATCAGCACGCGCGGATCGACGTGGAAGCGGAATTCGCCAAGCCATGCCTCGCCGGTGAGATACGCGGCGGGTATGCGCTCGTCGATCCGCCGGGCGAACAGCGCCGCCAGCGCGCCGCGCTCGGCGGCGGTGAGGCGCGCGTCGAGGAACGGCTCGAGGCGGTCGAGCGGCAGATGCAGCGCGTGCAGCAGCAGGTAGGCCGCCTCGTCGTACGCGTTGCTGGTGCCGTGCCCGAATACGAGCTTCGCCTCGCCGAAGCGGGAAACGGCCCAGCGCAGCCAGTCGCGCAGCGTCTCGAGCTCGGCCGGTGCCGCGACGCTCATCGGCGCGTCACGCGGGCACCAGCAGCCGCTCGAGGATGCCCGCGTAGATCGCGGCGAGCGGCGCGAGATCGGCGACGCGCACGCGCTCGTCCAGCTTGTGGATCGTGGCGTTCACGGGTCCGAGCTCGACGATCTCGGCGCAGATGTCGGCGATGAAGCGGCCGTCGGACGTGCCGCCGATGGTGGACAGGGCGGGCGCGCGGCCCGTGACGGCGGCGATGCTCGCCGCCGCGACGTCGACCAGGCGGCCGGGCGCGGTCAGGAACGACTTGCCGTGGCCGGTCCACGCGATCGAATGCGGTACGCCGTGGCGGCGCACGATCGCCTCGAATCGCTCGACCAGCGACTCACGCGTGCTGGCGGTGGAGTAGCGGAAATTGAACAGCACGTCGAGCGTGCCCGGAATCACGTTCGTGGCGCCGGTGCCCGCGTGGATGTTGGAGCACTGGAACGTCGTCGGCGGGAAGTAGGCGTTGCCGTCGTCCCATTTCGTGGCGGCGAGCTCGGCCAGTACCGGCGCGGCGAGATGGATGGGATTCTGCGCGAGGTGCGGATACGCGATGTGCCCCTGCACGCCGCGGACCGTCAGCGTGCCGGACAGCGTGCCGCGGCGGCCGTTCTTGATCATGTCGCCGAGCGCATCCACCGACGACGGCTCGCCGACCACGCAGTAGTCGAGGCGCTCGCCCGCCGCCGCGAGCCGCTCCACCACTTTCACCGTGCCGTCGACCGACGGGCCTTCCTCGTCCGACGTGACGAGGAAGGCGATCGAGCCGGGCGCGTCCGGATGCGCGGACAGGAAGGCCTCGGTCGCCGTGACGAACGCGGCCAGCGAGCTCTTCATGTCGGCCGCGCCGCGGCCATGGAGAAAGCCGTCGCGCTCCACGGGGACGAACGGGTCGGTCGACCACTGGTCGAGCGGGCCGGTGGGGACGACGTCGGTGTGGCCCGCGAAGCAGACGAGCGGCGCCGTGTCGCCGCGGCGCGCCCACAGGTTGGTGACGCCGTTGGACATCAGCGTCTCGCAGCGAAAGCCCAGCGGCGCGAGCCGTGCCGCGAGCAGCGCCTGGCAGCCGGCGTCGTCGGGCGTGAGCGAGCGGCGCGCGATCAGGTCGCGCGCGAGCAGCAGCGTCGGGTCCATGCGGCCGATGGTAGCAAAAGCGCGTCGCGGCGCGCTCGGGCGACCTCAGTGCGGCCGGTTCAGGAGCTCCGGGTTGATCACCATGCCGGTGAAATCGGCCGACGCGGCGACCGATGCCTCGCCCTTGTCGTTGGACGTCATCGCGTCGACGCGCGCCGTGGGCGAGTTCTGGTTGATCTGCCACGCGAGGTTCGTCGGCGAGTCCGAGGCGATCATCGCCTCGTCGTAGCTGACGAGGCCGTCGAGATAGAGACGGCACAGCGCCTGCTCGAACGTCTGCGAGCCCGGATAGAGCGACTGCTCCATCGCTTCCTTGATCTGCGTGAACTCGCCGGTCTTGATGAGATCGGCGATGAGCGACGTGTTGAGCAGGATCTCCACGGCGGGCTGCTGGCCGCCGTCGACGTTCTTGACGAGGCGCTGCGACACCACGGCGCGGAGGCCGATCGACAGATCGCTCAGCACCGCCGCACGCGCGTCGTGCGGGAACATGTTGATGATGCGCGACAGCGCGTGGTAGCTGTTGTTCGCGTGGATCGTCGACAGGCACAGGTGGCCCGTCAGCGTGTGGATCAGCGCCGACTGCATCGTCTCCTTGTCGCGGATCTCGCCGACCATGATGAGGTCCGGCGCCTCGCGGAGCGCGTTGGCGAGCGCGGCGTGGTAGGTCATCGTGTCGACGCCGATCTCGCGCTGGTTGACGATGCTCTTCTTGTGCTGGAACAGGTATTCGATCGGATCCTCGATCGTCAGGATGTGGCCCGAGCGCGTCGTGTTGCGGTGGTCGATCATCGCCGCGAGCGTGGTGGACTTGCCGGAGCCCGTGGCGCCGGCGATCAGCACCAGCCCGCGCTTCTGCGTCACGATGTCGAGCAGCACCGACGGCAGCTTCAGCGCCGCGAACGACGGCACGTTGCTGCGGACGTACCGGATCACCATCGAGATCGTCCCGCGCTGCCGGAAGATGTTGATCCGGTAGTTGCCGTAGGCGCCGTCGAGGTGCGAGAGGTTCATCTCGAGCTCGTTCTCGAACTCGCGCGCCTGGTCCTTGCTCATCAGCTCGTAGGCGATGCGGCGCACGGTCTCCACGTCCATCCGCTGCGTGGTGATGGGGGAAACCACGCCGTTGATCTTGATGTTGATCGGCGCGCCGCAGGTGATGAACAGGTCCGAGGCCTGCTTTTCGGCCATCAGCTTGAAATACGGGTCGAGGTACATGGGCGTGGGCCTTCGCGGCTAGAATGTAACGGCGGACGATGCGATCGTACCTGAGCTAACCATGATAATGTCATGAATTGACGACAATTCGGCGCCTGCGACGTGGCTGTTGCGTCGGCGCCGGACCCACAGGGGCGACGAGCGCGCCGTTCCAGCGTGCACCCGGTATCCGTCCTGTGCAACCTCTACCTTTTCAATACCTTAAGCAAGTTCCATGCTCGGAATCATCGGCGGCACCGGACTGACGCGCCTGGCGACCCTCGCCGTGGCGCACCGCGAGGTCGTGCGCACGCCGTACGGCGAGCCGTCCGCGGCGCTCGTCTTCGGCCAGCTCGCCGGCGTGGACGCCGTCTTCCTCGCGCGGCACGGCCACGGCCACACCATCCCGCCGCACCGGGTCAACTACCGCGCCAATCTGTGGGCGCTCAAGAACCGCGGCGCGCGCGCCATCCTCGCGGTGGCTTCCGTCGGCGGCATCCGGGGTTGCGCGCCCGGCGACCTCGTCCTGCCGCACCAGCTCATCGACTACACGTCGGGCCGGCCGGTCACGCTGTTCGACGGCGCCGAGGGTGGCGTCGTCCACATCGATTTCACCCGCCCGTACACGCCGGCGCTGCGCGTGCACTGCCTCGCGGCCGCAGAGGGCGCGGGCGTGCCGGTGGTCGACGGCGGCGTCTACGGTGCCGTGTCCGGGCCGCGCCTCGAAACCGCGGCAGAGATCGACCGGATGGACCGCGACGGGGCCACGCTGGTCGGCATGACCGGCATGCCGGAGGCCGCGCTGGCGCGGGAGCTGGGGCTGCCGTACGCGGTGATCTGCGTGGTGGTCAACCACGCCGCCGGCCGCGGTGACAGCGCGCAGACCATTTCCATGTCGGGCATGGCGAAGGTGCTGGAGACCGCGATGGAGCAGGTTCACACGCTGCTCTCGCATGCGGCGCCGCGCATCGGACCGGGTGACGGAGACGATCGGAAGGAGGCGAGCGATGATTCGTGACGTGCTGCGCATGGGCGATCCGCGCCTTCTGCAGCGCTCGGCGGAAGTGGAGAAGTACGGGACGCCGGCGCTGGAGGCGCTGCTGGCCGACATGCGGGACACGATGCGGGCGGAGGATGGCGCCGGCCTGGCGGCGCCGCAGATCGGCGTGCCGCTGCGCGTCGTGATCTTCGGCGTCGAGCAGAACCCGCGCTACCCCGACGCGGAACCGGTGCCCTACACCGAGCTCATCAACCCGGTGCTGATTCCGCTCGGCGACGAGATGGAGGAAGGCTGGGAGGGCTGCCTGTCGGTGCCCGGCCTCCGCGGCGTCGTTCCGCGCTACGCCCGGCTGCGGTATTCGGGCGTCGATCCGCAGGGCCGGCGGATCGAGCGCGAGGCCGAGGGGTTCCACGCGCGCGTGGTCCAGCACGAGTGCGACCATCTCGACGGCATCCTCTATCCGATGCGCGTCGAGGACTTCTCGCGCTTCGGCTACACGGACGTCCTGTTCCCGGATCCCGCGAACGCGCCGCCGGACGATTGAGCGGCGATTCCAGCGCCGGCGCCACGCGACCGGCCGCGCGGGTCGCCGCCCTTTGCGCGCTGATCCTTGCCGCGGCGGCGGCGCCGGCCGCCACCCTGGTCGTCGGTCCCGGCGCGCCGATCGCGCGCATCGCCGACGCCGCCGTGCTGGCGCGCGACGGCGACGTCGTCGAGATCCTGCCCGGAACGTATCGCGGCGACGTCGCGGTGTGGACGCAGCAGCGCCTGACCATCCGCGGCGTCGGCGCGATGCCGGTGCTCGTCGCCGACGGCAAGGTCGCAGAAGGCAAGGCGATCTGGGTGTTTCGCGGCGGCGACATCGACGTCGCCAACGTCGCGTTCGAGGGCGCACGCGCCCCCGACTCCAACGGCGCGGGGATCCGCTTCGAGCGCGGCCGCCTGCGCATCTCGGGTTGCCGGTTCACCGACAACGAGAACGGCATCCTCGCAGGCAACGGCGAAGACGCCGAGCTCGTCGTCGAGGACAGCGAGTTCGCGCACGCGCCGCGCGATCGCGGCCTGCTGAAGCACTTGGTGTACGTGGGCAGGATCGCCCGCTTCACGTTGAGCGGCAGCCGTCTGCACCAGGGCTACGAAGGGCATCTCGTGAAATCGCGCGCGCGCGAGAACCAAATCCGCTACAACCTGCTCTACGACGGCGACGGCGGCAAGGCGGCCTACGAGCTCGAGTTTCCGAACGGCGGCCTTGCCTACGTGATCGGCAACGTGATCGGCCAGAGCCGCGACACGACCAACGCCGTGCTGATCGCGTACGGCGCCGAAGGCAACGCGTGGCCGGACAGCGCGCTCTACCTGTCGCACAACACGCTCGTCAGCGAGCGGTGGCAGGGCGCCTGGTTCCTGCGCGTGTGGAAGGACCGGCTGCCGCCGACGACGGAAGTGGTCGCCGTCAACAATCTCACCGTCGGGCCCGGGCTGTTCTCGCTCGCGGCATCGGGCGCGTTCTCCGGCAACTATCCGGCACTGGGCCTGGCGCTCGGCGACCGCGCGACGCTCGATTTCCGGCTGGCGGGGGACTCGTGGCTGCGCGACGTCGACGGCGCCGCGCCGTCGGTGCGGGGCGAATCGCTCGCGCCCGCCGCCGAGTTCCACCTGCCGCTCGGGACCACGCCGCTCGCGCCGCCGGCGCGCTGGACGCCGGGCGCGTTCCAGTCGACGGATCCGCGGCGCTGACGGCGGGCGCGCGGCGCCGGCGTCAGGTGCGGAGCTGCTCGAACAGCGCCGTCTCCAGCCGGAGCAGCGCCTGCTCGTCGTGCAGTCGCGCGCCGTCGATCAGGAACACGTCCTCGGCGCGCTCGCCCAGCGTGTTGATCTTGGCGCTCTCGACGTTGACGTTCGCGCGCGCCAGCACGTAGGCGATGCGCGCGAGGAGGCCCGGCCGGTCGCCGGCGACGACCTCGAGGATGTAGCGCGTGCCGCGGTCGTCCGGGAAGATCTGCACCTGCGGCGTGAGCGGGAAATGGCGGAGCTGGCGCGAGATCCGGCCTTCGCCCGGCGGCTCGAGCGGCGCCTCGTCGGCGAGCGCGCGCGTCAGCTCGAATTCCACGAGCTGGATCGTGTCGCGGTACGACGCGAGCGGATTCTGCGGATCGTGGACGGCGAACGTGTCGAGCGCGTAGCCGTTGGCGGTCGTGTGCACCTTCGCTTCGAGGATCGACAGGCCGGCGCGGCCGAAGAACCCGCACACGCGCGCGAACAAAGCCTTCTGGTCGGGCAGGTAGACGAGCACCTGCAGGCCGGCGCCGTCGCGGGCGAGCCGCGCCTTCACCACCGGCGCGCTGCGCTCGACGCGCCAGTAGAGGTGGCGCGCGTGCCAGGCGATCTCGTCGGCCGTGTGACGCTGGAAGTAAGGCGTGTCGAGATGCTTCCACAGCGCGTGCTCGGCCTGGTCGGGCACGGCGTAGAGCCGCAGCAGCCGGTGCGCCTCGACCTGCCGCGCCTGCACGCTGTCCTGGATCGTCTGCACCGGCGAATCGCCGGCCAGCACGCGCCGCGTCGCGCGGAACAGGTCTTCCAGCAGCTTCGCCTTCCACGCGTTCCAGACGCGCGGGCTGGTGCCGCGGATGTCCGCGACGGTGAGGAGATAGAGCGCCACGAGGCGCCGCTCGGTGGCGACCTTGGCCGCGAAATCGGCGACGACCTGCGGATCGGTGATGTCCTGCTTCTGGGCGGTCTGCGACATCATCAGGTGCTGCTCGACCAGCCAGGCGGCGAGGTCGGCGTCCTCCCGCGGCATCGCGTGCTGCAGGCAGAAGCGATGCGCGTCGCGCGCGCCGAGCGCCGAATGGTCGCCGCCACGGCCCTTGGCGATGTCGTGGAACAGCCCCGCGACGTACAGCACCTCCTTGTGCTCGAAATCGGCGATGAGGCGCGAGCACAGCGGATATTCGTGCGCGTGGTGCGCCTCGGTGAACCGCCGCAGGTTGCGGATCACCATCAGGATGTGCTCGTCCACCGTGTACACGTGGAAGAGGTCGTGCTGCATCTGCCCCACGATGCGGCCCCAGGCCGGCAGGTACTCGCCGAGGATGCCGAACAGGTTCATCCGGCGCAGCTCGTGCGTGAGGCCCCGCGGCTCGCGGAAGATCTGCAGGAAGCGCGCTCGATTGCCGGGATCGCGGCGGAACGCGACGTCGATCCGGTGCCGCTCGCGCCAGAGCGCGCGCAGCGTGCGCGCCGTCATGCCGGTGAGGTCGGCGTGGCGCTGCAGCGCGAGGAACGCGTCCAGCATCGCCTGCGGCCGGCGCGCGAAGAGATCGTCGTCGCGCATGTCGAGGAGCTCGTCGACGCGCTGGAACTCGGCGTCGATGGCCACCGGCTCGGTCGCGGCCGGATGGAGGCGCGCGTGGATGTTCTGCAGCAGGATCGTGTTGACCTGGCGCACCAGCTTGGCGGCGCGGTAGTAGCGCTGCATCAGCTGCTCGCTCGCGCGGCGCGTCGGCGCGTCCTCGAGCCCCAGCTCGCGCGCGAGCGCCGCCTGGAGGTCGAACACGAGCCGGTCCTCGCGCCGCCCGGCGAGGTAGTGCAGGCGCACGCGCAGGCCGCCGATGAAGCGCTCCTGGCGCGCCACGGCGCGGGCCTCGGCGAGCGTCATGAGGTCGTGCCGCGCGAGCTCGCTCCACGAGCTGCCGAGCCCCGCGGCGCGGGCGATCCACAGCACCGACTGGAGATCGCGCAGGCCGCCCGGGCTCTCCTTCACGTTCGGCTCGAGGTTGTAGGCGGCATTCTGGTACTTGAGGTGGCGCTGCTGCTGCTCGAGCGCCTTGGCGGCATAGAAGTCGCGCGGCTCGAGCGAGGCGGCGAACGCGCGGCGGAACTGGTGCGTGAGCCGGCGGGCCCCGGCGAGGTGCCGGTGCTCGAGCAGGCTCGTGCGCACCGTGACGTCGGCGGCCATCTCCGTGGTGCACTCGTCGATCGTGCGCACCGCGTGGGCGAGCTCCAGCCCGCTGTCCCACAGCGTGGTGAAGAAGCGCTCGATCGCCGGCGTGCCGGCCGCGGCGCCCGCCGCGGGCAGCAGCACCACGACGTCCACGTCGGAATGCGGGAACAGCTGGCCGCGGCCGTAACCGCCTACGGCGAGCAGCGCGTGGTCGTCGGGCATGCCGACGTCCTTCCAGACGCCGATGACGACGCGGTCGACGAGGCGTGCATGCTCGCGCAGCAGCCGCGGCGTGTCGGGCTTGGCGAAGAACGCGAGGCGCAGCGCCTCGCGGCCGCGCGTCAGCTCGCCGCGCCAGTGCGCGATGCGGGCGCGGGCCGACGCGACGGCGTTCGGCGTGGCGACGGACGCGGCCGGCGCGGCGGCCACGGGGTCGGCGCCGGAGGTGTCGATCATGCCGCCGGCAGGGGCGGAGGCGGCGGCGTGCCCGCGGACTGCGTCAGCACATCGAAGCCGTCAGGCGTGACGAGCACCGTGTGCTCCCACTGCGCGGACAGCGAATGGTCGGCGGTGACGATCGTCCACCCGTCCGCGAGGCAGCGAATGCCGGGCCGGCCCGCGTTGATCATCGGCTCGACGGTGAAGATCATGCCGGCCTGCAGCTTCACGCCGGTGCCGGCGCGCCCGTAGTGCAGCACCTGCGGATCCTCGTGGAAGTTGAGGCCGATGCCGTGGCCGCAGAACTCGCGGACCACCGAGAAGCCGCTGCCTTCAGCGAAGCGCTGGATCGCCGCGCCGATGTCGCCGAGGTGTGCGCCGGCGCGCACTGCGCGGATGCCGCGCCACATCGCCTCGTAGGTGACGTCGACGAGGCGCTTCGCCTGGATGGATGGCTTGCCGACGAAGAACATGCGGCTCGTGTCGCCGTGATAGCCGTCCTTGATGACGGTGACGTCGACGTTGACGATGTCGCCGTCCTTCAGCTTCTTGTCGCCGGGAATGCCGTGGCACACCACGTGGTTGACCGACGTGCACAGCGACGCGGGGTAGGGTGTGTGTCCGGGCGGCGCGTAGTTGAGCGTCGCGGGGATCGTCTTCTGGACGTTCACCATGTAGTCGTGCGCGAGCCGGTCGATCTCGGACGTGGTCACGCCCGCCTGGACGTGCGGCGTGAGGTAGTCGAGCAGCTCGGATGCCAGGCGCCCGGCTTCGCGCATGCCCGCGATGTCGGCGGGGGTCTTGAGATCGACGGCCATTGCTATTGGATACCTCGGCTGCGCCGGCTCATGCTCGCAGCAATTCGTTGATGCTCGTCTTGGAGCGCGTCTTCGCGTCCACCTGCTTGACGATCACCGCGCAGTAGAGGCTGTGGCTGCCGTCGGCGGACGGGAGGCTGCCGGCCACGACGACCGAGCCCGCGGGCACACGGCCGTAGCTGACGGCGCCCGTCGCGCGGTCGTAGATCCTGGTGCTCTGGCCGATGAAGACGCCCATGCCGAGCACCGCGTTCTCCTCGACGATCACGCCCTCGACGACTTCCGAGCGCGCGCCGATGAAGCAGTTGTCCTCGATGATCGTGGGATTCGCCTGCAGCGGCTCCAGGACGCCGCCGATGCCGACGCCGCCCGAGAGATGGACGTTCCTGCCGATCTGCGCGCACGAGCCCACGGTGGCCCACGTGTCCACCATCGTGCCCTCGTCGACGTAGGCGCCGATGTTCACGTACGACGGCATCAGCACGACGTTCTTCGCGACGTACGCGCCGCGGCGCGCCACGGCCGGCGGCACGACGCGCACGCCGGCGGCGGCGAACGCGGCGTCGTCGAAGCGCGCGAACTTGGTGGCCACCTTGTCGTAGAAGCGGAATGGCGCCTGCTCGCCCGCGAGGCCGATCGGCGCGTTGTCGGCGAGACGGAACGACAGCAGCACGGCCTTCTTGATCCACTGGTGCGTGATCCAGGCGCCGTCGCGCTTTTCCGCGACGCGCAGCCGGCCGGTGTCGAGCTCGCCGATCACGTGCGCCACGGCGTCGCGGACTGCGGCGGACGCGGTCGCAGGCGCAAGCCCGGCCCGCGCTTCCCACGCGGCGTCGATGGTCGATTCCAGGGTCATGACAAGGCCGAAAAACCGAAAGTTTACACGGGATGGACGGGCGCCCTGACAGGTCGGGCACCTGCTGGTGCGGGTCAGGCTGCAGCCTGACCGGACGCCATGGCCGACGGCAGCCGGCTCCGCAGCGTCACATCGCCTTGAAGCGGTGCGCGAACGTGCGCGACACGGTGAGCTTCTCCGGCCGCGTCTTGAGGGTGATGAGCGGTTGGTCGCGCCAGTCGCGCTCGACGCGCGCGATGGCGCGGAGGCTGACGATCGTTCCGCGATGGATCTGCCAGAACGTCTCGTTGTCGAGCTCCTCGTAGAGCTCCTTGATGGGCTTCTTGATCAGCGCTTCGGCGGTTTCGGTGACCACCTTCGTGTACTTGTCCTCGGCCTGGAAGTAGACGATCTCCTCGACCGGGATCATCTGCATCGTCGCGCCGAGCGACGCGCGGATCCACTTGAGCGCGGGCCGCGGGCCGTCGCGCTCGGCGAGCCGCGCGAGGAGCCCGGCAAGATCCTGCGGCGGCGTCGACAGCCGCTGCTTCAGCCGCGCCACCACCTTGGCGATGCGCTCCGGCGTGACCGGCTTCAGCACGTAGTCGACGGCCCCTTCGTCGAAGGCCGTCACTGCGTACTCGTCGTAGGCGGTGACGAACACGACGTGGCACAGCCCGTCGAGCTCGCGCGCGACGTCGAGGCCCGAGCGCACGGGCATCCGGATGTCGAGGAATGCGACGTCGGGCTTGTGGTCGACGATAGCGGACAGGGCCTGGTCGCCGTTCTCCGCTTCGGCGACGATCGCGAGCGCGGGCCAGGCCTCGGCGAGGCGCGCCTTCAGCTGCGCGCGCAGCATGGGCTCGTCCTCCGCGATGACGGCGCGATGTTCGGGCATGGACGATCCCCTCAGGAGGCGGTCTCGAACGGCACCGCGAGCGTGGCGCGCGCGCCCCGCGGCGCCATCGGCTCGAGTGTAAACCGCCCGCGGCTGCCGTAGAGCGCCGCGAGCCGCTCGCGCACGTTCGAGAGCCCGACGCCGCCGCCGCTGGCGGGCGACGCCGCGTCCTGCAGCCCCCTGCCCGTGTCCGAGACGGTGACGACGACGGCGTCGCCGTCCCGGCGGGCGGCGACGTCGACACGTCCGCCGTCCGCGGCGGGCTCGATGCCGTGCTTGATCGCGTTCTCGACCAGCGAGATCAGGAGATTCGGCGGAAACGGCTGCGACACGAGCTCCGCCGGAATGTCGATGGCGAACGTGAGGCGCGCGCCGATGCGCATCTTCAAGATGTTGAGATAGGCCCGCGCGAGCTCGGCCTCGCGTCCCAGCGTGGTCGAGTGCGCGCGGAGCTGCGGCAGCGCCGCGCGCAGGTAGTCGATCAGGTGGCCGAGCAGCGCACCCGCCTGCCGCGGATCCGTCTCCGTCAGGTATTGCACCGACGCCAGCGTGTTGAAGAGGAAATGCGGCTCGACCTGCGCCTGCATCAGCTTCAGCTCCGCCTCGATCGCCTGCTTGGAGAGGAGATGCCGCTCGGCCTCGGCCTTGTGCAGCGCCGCCGCCGCGCGCGCCTCCTTGAACTTGACGTAGAAGATGAGGCTGATCAGCAGGCCGTTGATGAACGCCGCGAACAGGTTGTACGCGAAGAACACCGCGCGCTCGCCCACGTACGTCATCGTGTAGCCCTTGACGAGCACGACCAGGACCACGCCGATGCACGCGCCGACGAACGCGGCCAGCGCGAGGCGGATGATCGGCGAGTCCTTGTCCCACGGCTGCGCGACGTTGACGCAGTACGCGATCACGAAGCCGTAGATCTGAACGGTGACGAGCGGATGCCAGAAGGGCCGCGGATCGTCGATCCACAGCACCGCCGCGATGCCGGTGTTGATCGCCGCGATCAGCAGGATCGTCGCCCACGAGGCGTTCAGCCCCGCGAGGAGCGGATGCAGGCGGGAAGGGGCGGGGAGCGTTGCCATGGCCGGCATTGTAGGAGGCGGGGCGCGCCGCTGGGCACGCGGCGACAAAACGCCGCGCGCGGCGACAGGGCGCCCCGGCCGGCGGGGAGCCGTCGCGAAGGTGTCAGCCGCGCCGGGCGAGCGCGACGATCCGGTCGACCGCCTCGGCGCATTCCTCGCGGCCCGCGACGAGCGCGATCCGGATGCGGCCGCGGCCCGGATTCGCGCCGTGCGCGTCGCGTGCCAGATAGCTGCCGGGCAGCACGGCGACGTTCTCTTCGGCGAGCAGGCGGCGCGCGAACGCGGCGTCGTCCCCGGGGGCCTGCGCCCACAGATAGAACGCGGCGTCGGGCATCGTGCACGGCAGCGCCGCTGCGAGGCGCGGCTGGAGCGCCGCGAACTTCGCCGCGTATTCGGCGCGGTTGGCGACGACGTGCGCTTCGTCGCTCCATGCGGCGAGGCTCGCTGCCGCGACCGCTGCGGACATCGCGGAGCCGTGATACGTGCGGTAGAGCAGGAACGCCTTGATGAGCGCGGCGTCGCCCGCGACGTAGCCTGAGCGCAGGCCGGGTGCGTTCGATCGCTTCGACAGGCTGCCGAACACGACGAGGCGCGGGAATCCCGCGCGACCCTCCGCCTGCGCCGCGCCGAGCGCGCCGAGCGGCGGCGCGGACTCGTCGAAGTAGATCTCCGAATAGCATTCGTCGGAGGCGATCACGAAGCCGTGCCGGTCGGACAGCGCGAAGAGCTCGCGCCAGCGCGCGAGGTCGGCCACCTTGCCCGTCGGATTGTCGGGCGAGCAGACGTAGACGAGCTGCGTGCGCGCCCATACGGCGTCCGGCACCGCGGCCCAGTCGTGCGCGAACCCGCGGGCCGCGTCGGCGTTCACGCAGTACGGCTGCGCGCCGGCGAGCAGCGCCGCGCCTTCGTAGATCTGGTAGAACGGATTCGGCACCACCACCGTCGCGCCGACGCGGCTCGCGTCGACGACGGTCTGCGCGAAGGCGAAGAGCGCCTCGCGGCTGCCGAGCACCGGCAGCACCTCGGTGGCCGCGTCGATCGACCGCAGGCCGTGGCGGCGCGCGAGCCACCGCGCGATGGCCTCGCGCAGCGCGGGGTTGCCCGCCGTCGTGGGATAATTGGCGAGTCCCGTCACCGCGCCGGCGGCGAGCGCGTCGAGCACGAGCTGCGGCGTCGGATGCCTGGGCTCGCCGATCGACAGGTTGATCGCGCGCTTGTCCGGCGCGGGAACGAAGCCGGCGTTGAGCGCACGCAGCCGCTCGAACGGATACGGCTGCAGGAGCGTGAGGCGGGGATTCACGAAGACGGGCGCGCGCCGCGCGGGCGAAGTGGAACAGGCAGCGAAACGATCATAGAAACGATCAGCGATTCGATTATACCGGCGCCTTCGGCCGCGACGTCGCGGGGCGCACGGCTCGCGGCCGTGCTCGGCGCCCTCGCTGCGCTCTGCCTCCTCGCCGTGGTGATCGCCTACTGGGGCTGGCAGTGGCTCGGTCCAGCGCGTATCCATCTGCCGCCGCAGCCGCCCGCCGATCCCGCGGCGTCGCTGCTCGCCTCGGGACTGTTCGCGGGCGCAGCGCCGGCGAGCGCGGCAGCGGCGGAGGCCGCGCCCGACGTGCTCGGCGGCGACGTCCGGCTCCTCGGCGTGTTCGCCGAAGCGCGTGGCCGCGGCTACGCGCTCTTTCGCATGGCGAGCGGCGCCAAACTCGTCGCCGTGGGGAAGGAGATCGCGCCGGGCGCGACGCTCGTCGCCGTGCGTCCGGACGGCATTCGCGTGGGCGAGGCCGGCGGCGAGCGCGACATCCTTTTGCGCGGGACTGCGCCGCCACGCGTGCCAGGTGCGGCGCCGGCCAGCGCCGCCGTCGGCAGCGCCGTCGTGCCTGCCAGCAGCGGGAGCGCGGTCACCGCGAGTGCGAGCGGCGCCGCGCCCGCCAAGGCACCGCCGCCATCACGCGCCGCCTGCGCACCGCCGCCGGGCTTCAAGGGCAACGTCGTCGCGCTGAACGCGGAGCTGATGGCGGGCCTGATCGCGCATCCGGAGAGCTGGCAGGCGCAGGTCGGCGCCGCCGACGGCGCCCTCGTGGTGCGCGACGAGAGCGGCTTCGTCGCGATGCTGGGGTTGAAGCAGGGCGATCGCCTGACCCAGGCGAACGGCATCGCGCTCACGACGCCGGACGACGTGACCGGCGCGGTGCTGAGGCCGCTCGCGGCGAAGCAGACGGTGCGGCTCACCGGCACGCGCGACGGCGTCGCGCGCGAGCTGTGGCTGCGCAACATGACCTGCTGAGCACTTTGTCAGGCTGGCGCCTGACCTACGACCTCGCCAGCGGCCGCAGCCATGCGAGCAGCTCGCCCGGCGTCGCGATCCAGCCGGTCGCGGGCCAGGCAGCCGCGTCGCCCGCGGCGCCGATGTAGCCGTACGACGCCACGATCGTCGCCATTCCGGCGGCATTGCCCGCCTGGACGTCGCGCAGATCGTCGCCGACGTACACGCAACGCGCAGGATCGATGCGAAGCTGCGTCGCCGCGTGCAGCAGCGGCGCCGGATGCGGCTTCGCATGCGGCGTGGTGTCGCCGCTCACGATCACGCGTGTGCGCGCCGCGAGACCCAGCGCCGCCGTCACCGGCGCGGTGAAGCGCGTTGCCTTGTTCGTCACGATGCCCCATGCGACGCCGCGTGCGTCGAGCGCGTCGAGGAGCGCATCCACGCCGTCGAAGAGCCGCGTCGTGTCGGCGAGGCCGTTCGCGTAATGCGCGAGGAACGCGTCGCGGAGCGCTCCATAGCCCGGATCCTCCGGCGTGACGCCCATCGCTGCGCCGATCATGCCGCGCGCGCCGGACGATGCGTGCGGGCGGACCTCGGACACCGGCACGATCGGCAGTCCGCGGTCGGCGAGCACGCGGTTGACGGCGTTCGCGAGGTCGCCGGCGGTGTCGGCCAGCGTGCCGTCGAGGTCGAACAGCACGGCGGCCGCGTCGAGCGGCCTGGGCGATGCGTCAGCCACGTCCCGCCACGCGCCGGAACGCCGCCAGGTAGTTGACGCTGGTGTCGGGCTCCAGCCGGTAGCGGCGGCGGAGCGGGTTGTAGGTCATGCCGGTCATTTCCGTCAGCTCGAGGTCGACGCGGCGCGCCCATCCGGCGAGCTCTGCCGGCCTGATGAAGCGCGCCCAGTCGTGCGTGCCGCGCGGCAACAGGCCGAGCACGTACTCCGCGCCGACGATCGCGAACGCGTACGACTTGGGATTGCGGTTGAGCGTCGAGAAAACGAGCGTGCCGCCGGGCTTCGCGAGCTCGGCGCAGGCGGCGACCACGGACGCGGGCTGCGGCACGTGCTCGAGCATCTCCATGCACGTGACGACGTCGAACGCGCCCGGCGCTTCCTGCGCCAGCGCTTCCGCCGCCACGAGGCGGTAGTCGACGGCGATGCCGGACTCGAGTTGATGCAGCCGGGCGACGCCGAGCGCCTTGTCCGAGAGATCGATGCCGGTGACCTGCGCGCCGCGCGACGCCATCGCCTCGGCCAGGATGCCGCCGCCGCAGCCGACGTCGACGACGCGCTTGCCGGCGAGTCCGCCCGCGAGGCGATCGATCCATTCGAGCCGCAGCGGATTGATCTCGTGCAGCGGGCGGAACTCGCTGTTGGGATCCCACCAGCGATGCGCGAGCGCCGAGAACTTGTCGAGCTCGGCTGGATCGGCGTTGCGCGGCGGCGGGAGTGCGGGAGTCGCGTCCATCGCGGGCCTCGTCAGGTCAGGCGCTGTTGCCACGCACGCGCACGCGTCAGCAGCGCGCCGCGGTCGATCGTCGTCACGCGGCGGTCGTCGACGATGCGCGCGCCGCCGATCCAGACATCGGTCACGTCGCTGCGCGCCGCGGCGTGCAGCAGGTGCGAGATGGGGTCGTACACGGGCGCGGTGTCGATGCCGCCGAGGTCGATCGCCGCCATGTCGGCCGCCTTGCCAGGCGCGAGCGATCCGATGCGCCGCTCGAGGCCCAGCGCGGCGGCGCCGCCGAGCGTGGCCATGCGCAGCGCCATCGCGGCCGGCAGCGCGGAGGCGTCACCGGTTGCTACCTTGGCGAGCAGGCTCGCGAGGCGCATCTCGCCCAGCAGGTCCAGCCGGTTGTTGGACGCCGCGCCATCGGTGCCGAGCGCGACGTTCACGCCGCGCGCCGCCAGCGTGGCGACGGGCGCGACGCCGCTGGCGAGCTTCATGTTGGACGCGGGACAGTGGACCACGTGACAGCCCTGCGCCGCGAGCTTGTCGATGTCGCCCGGCGAGAGATGCACGCAGTGCGCGGCGATCAGCGACGGCCCGGTCACGCCGAGGCGGTCGAGGCGTTCCACCGGCGTCTCGCCGGTGGCCGCGCGCGACGCGTCCACTTCGCCCTGCGTTTCCGCGACGTGCGTGTGGATCGGCAGGTCGAGCTGGCGCGCGTACATCGTCACCTTGGCCCACGTCGCGTCGCTTACCGTATAGGGCGCATGCGGCGCGAGCGCGAACGCGAGCCGCGGCGCGTGCTTGAACGCGTCGCGGGCGGCGAGGCCGTGGCTGATGTACGCGTCCGGGTCGGCGGCGTATGCCGTGGGGAAGTCGAGCACCGGCATGCCGATCAGCGCGCGCATGCCCGCGGCGTCGAACGCGCGGGCCGCGGCATCCGGAAAGAAATACATGTCGCCGGCGCAGGTGACGCCGCCCGCCAGCATCTCCGCGGCCGCGAGCAGCGTGCCGTCGTGGACGAACTCGCCCGACACGAAGCGGCCCTCGCGCGGCCAGATGTGCTCCTCGAGCCACGGCTTCAGCGGCACGTCGTCGGCGATCCCGCGCATCAGGCTCATCGCGGCGTGCGTGTGCGCGTTCACGAGCCCGGGAATCAGCACGTGCGCGGGGAGGTCGACGCGGCTCGCCGGCGAATAGTCGCGCTCGGCGGCGGACGAATCGACGACGGCCACGATGTCGCCGCGGTCGACGACGAGCGCGTGATCTTCGAGCACGCCGGCGGGCTCCACCGGCACGATCCACCGCGCCTGGACGACGAGATCTACGGCGCGCGGCGCGGCGTTCGGCGGATTCATGACCACAGTCTAGCGGAACCGCGCGTGCCAAAAAAAATGCCCCGCCGATCAAGGCGGGGCATCTTCAGAGCGAGTTGCGGTTAGCGACGGACGACCGCGTCACCCTTGACTTCGACTTCGACACGGCGGTTCGGCGCCAGGCACGCGATCAGCGCCTTCAGCTGGGTCATCGTGCAGACGACGCCCGGAACCGGCTGCGTCTTGCCCATGCCGAGGGTTTCGATCTTGTCGCGTGCAACGCCCTTGCTGACGAGGTAGTCACGCACGGCGTCGGCGCGGCGCTCCGACAGCTTCTGGTTGTACTGCTGCGTGCCGATGCGGTCGGTGTGGCCGGTGACGAGCACCAGCTCCAGCTTCTGCACCTGCGGCAGCTTCGCCAGGATTTCGCTGTCGATCGCAGCCTTGCCTTCGGGCTTCAGCACGGCCTTGTCGAAGTCGAACAGCGCCTTCGAGGCAAGGGTGATCTTCTGCACTTGCGGCGCCGGGGCGGGCGCGGGGGCCGGAGCCGGCGGGGGCGGCGGCGCGGGAGCGGCAGCCGGCGGCGGGGGCGGCGGAGCCTTCGGAACGAGGTCGGGGTCGCAGGCCTCGATGGCCATCGCGGGGGCCCAGTAACCGGTGCGATAGCACAGATTGCCGGACAAGCCGCGGGAACCGTTGTAGGCGGCGCTTCTGACAATGTTGTTGCCTTGCACGCCCCAGCTGTCGGTCACGTATCCGCAGTTGCCCGTGCAATACCCGGTGCCCGGCACGTAGCTTTTTGGATCGACCGGTTGCGCGGCGGCGCTGCCGGCGAAGGCGGCCGCGAGTGCGCCGACCACCACACCGGAGACGAGACGTCGAGTCATTGTTTCACCCCTTTGGCTTTGGTTTTGAACAAGTTATTTGTGACACCGGCAACTAGGCGCATCCGGCAAAACAGCGACGCGCAAATCCGTTGTATCGACGTTAACTGTAGCACAGCGGTCGGTACCGGGCAAAGAAATGCCCGGGTTTGCAGCCTTGCTGCGACCGACTGTCGCGGCGATACAACGCCGTGGTAAAATTTCGTGTTTTCAAGGGCCTCCGCCGGATGCGAAGGCCTCCGGGCGCGGGCATAACTGCTCGCGCGACGGCGTTGGCGCGGGAAAACTGTGCCTAACGCCGGTTTCTTGCGGCTTGGCCGCGTTCGCCGTCCGTATTTTGCAAGGATCATCGCCCTCCATGGAGCAGTTCGCCAAAGAAACCCTGCCGGTCAGCCTCGAAGCCGAAATGCGGCATTCCTACCTCGATTACGCGATGAGCGTGATCGTGGGCCGGGCGCTGCCGGACGTCCGGGACGGCCTCAAACCGGTGCATCGCCGCGTGCTGTTCGCGATGCACGAGGCCAACATCGCCTGGAACCGGCCTTACGTGAAATGCGCGCGCGTCGTCGGCGACGTGCTCGGCAAGTACCACCCGCACGGGGACACCGCCACTTACGAGGCGCTGGTCCGGATGGTGCAGGAATTCTCGCTGCGCTACCCGCTGGTCGACGGGCAGGGCAACTTCGGCTCCGTCGACGGCGATTCCGCGGCGGCGTACCGCTACACCGAGTGCCGGCTGGAGCGGATCACGGCCGAGATGCTCGCCGACATCGACAAGGACACCGTCGATTTCGCGCCGAACTACGACGGCAAGGAGATGGAGCCCACGGTTCTGCCGTCGCGGCTGCCCAACCTGCTCGTCAACGGATCGTCTGGCATCGCCGTGGGCATGGCGACGAACATCCCGCCGCACAACCTCGCGGAAACCATCGACGGCTGCCTCGCCGTGCTCGACCGGCCCGACATCACCGTCGACGAGCTGATGGACGTCATCCCCGCGCCCGACTTCCCCACGGCCGGCATCATCTACGGCCTCGAGGGCGTGCGCGAAGGCTATCGCACCGGCCGCGGCCGCGTCGTGATGCGCGCCCGCACGCACGTCGAGGATCTCGAGCGCGGCAGCCGCCAGGCAATCATCGTCGACGAGATCCCGTACCAGGTGAACAAGGCGAACCTGCTGACGCGCATCGGCGAGCTCGTCCGGGAAAAGAAGCTCGAAGGCATCTCCGATCTCCGCGACGAGTCCGACAAGTCGGGCATGCGCGTCGTCATCGAGCTGAAGCGCGGCGAGATCACTGAGATCGTGCTCAACAACCTGTTCAAGCTGACGCAGCTGCAGGACAGCTTCGGCATGAACATGGTGGCGCTGGTCGACGGCCAGCCGCGGATCCTCAACCTCAAGCAGTTCCTCGAGTTCTTCCTGCAGCACCGCCGCGAAGTCGTCGTGCGACGCACGCGCTACGACCTCGCCAAGGCACGGGAACGCGGCCACATCCTGGAGGGCCTCGCCGTCGCGCTGTCGAACGTCGACGAGATCATCGCGCTGATCAAGGCGTCGCCCACGCCCGCCGAAGCCAAGACCGCGCTGCTGGCGCGCACGTGGCGCTCGCCGGTCGTCGAGGAGATGCTGAAGCGCGCGCTGGCGGACGCCGCGCGGCCGGCCGGACTGCCGGCCGAGTTCGGGTGGCACGCCGACGGCTACCGGCTGTCGGACGGCCAGGCGCAGGCGATCCTCGAGCTGCGGCTGCAGCGGCTCACCGGGCTCGAGCAGGAGAAGATCACCGGCGAGTACCGCGAAGTGATGGAGCTGATCGCCGATCTCCTCGACATCCTCGCCAAGCCCACGCGCGTCACGCAGATCGTCCGCGACGAGCTGTCCGGCATCAAGGCGCAGTTCGGCGACAAGCGCCGCTCCGAGATCGTGGCACAGGGCGTCGATCTCTCGCTCGAGGACCTGATCGCGCCGGAGGACATGGTCGTCACGATGTCGCACGGCGGCTACATGAAGTCGCAGCCGGTGGCCGAGTACCGCGCGCAGCGGCGCGGCGGCCGCGGCAAGCAGGCGACGTCAACGAAGGAGGACGATTTCGTCGACCGGATGTTCATGGCGAACACCCACGACTTCATCCTCTGCTTCTCGAACCGCGGCCGCGTCTACTGGCTCAAGGTCTACAACGTGCCGCGCGGCCAGCGCGGCGCGCGCGGCAAGCCGATCGTCAATCTCGTGCCGCTGGCGGACAACGAGAAGATCACCGCGATCCTGCCGGTCAAGGACTGGAACCACGGCCAGTTCGTGTTCATGGCCACGTCCAAGGGCACGGTCAAGAAGACGATGCTGTCCGATTTCTCGCGCCCCCGTCCGTCGGGCATCATCGCCGTCGACCTCGACGAAGGCGACCGCCTGATCGGCGTGGCGCTGACGGACGGCAAGCACGACATCATGCTGTTCAGCTCGGGCGGCAAGGCCGTGCGCTTCGACGAGAACGACGTGCGCCCGATGGGCCGCAACGCCCACGGCGTGCGCGGCATGATGCTCGACAAGGGCCAGCACATCATCTCGCTGCTCGTCGCCGAGGACGAGACGCAATCGGTGCTCACCGCCACGGAGAACGGCTACGGCAAGCGCACGCCGATCGTCGAGCACACGCGGCACGGCCGCGGCACCAAGGGCATGATCGCCATCCAGCAGTCGGCGCGCAACGGCAAGGTGGTGGCCGCGGCGCTGGTGCGGCCGGACGACGAGGTGATGCTGATCTCCACCGGCGGCGTGCTGATCCGCACCCCCGTCAAGTCGATCCGCGAGATGAGCCGCTCGACGCAGGGCGTCACCCTGATCAACCTCGACGGCGGCACGAAGCTCGCCGGTCTCGAACGCGTCGTCGAGCGCGACGACGAAGAAGAATAGCGCCGATGAGCGCTCCCGGTGACGAGCGCGACGCCGTCCTCGCGCGCCATCGCGCGGCGATCGACGCGCTCGACCTCGACATCCTGGCGCGGCTGTCGGAGCGCGCCGGGCACGCGCAGGCCATCGGCGCGCTCAAGGCGGGCACCGGCGCGCCCGCGTACCGGCCGGAGCGGGAAGCGCAGGTGCTCGCGCGCCTTGCGGCGGCGAATCGCGGACCGCTGTCCGCCGAGGCGGTCACGGGCGTGTTCCGCGAGGTCATGTCCGCCTGCCTCGCACTCGAGCAGCAGCTTCGCGTGGGCTACCTCGGGCCGGCCGGCACGTTCAGCCATGCGGCGCTCGCCAAGCACTTCGGCCAGTTCGTGCAGGCAGTGCCGCACGCGACGATCGACGACGTCGTGCGGGCAGCGGAGAGCGGCCAGACCGACTTCGCGATCGTGCCGGTGGAGAACTCGACCGAGGGCGCGGTCGGGCGCACGCTCGATCTCATGTGCGCGACCGAGCTGTCGATCTGCGGCGAAGTCAAGCTGCGCGTCCAGCAGAACCTGATGTCGAACGCGGGCGGCTTCGACCGGATCACGCGCGTCTACTCGCACGCGCAGTCGCTCGCGCAATGCGTGCAGTGGCTGGCGAAGCACCTCCCGGGCGTGCCCCGCGTGGCGGTGGCGAGCAACGCCGAAGCCGCGCGTCTCGCGGCGAGCGAGCCGGGCACCGCCGCGATCGCCGGCGACATCGCCGCGTCGATCTACGGCCTCGTCGTGCTCGCGCCGCACATCGAGGACGAGCCCAACAACACCACGCGGTTCTGGGTGCTCGGGCGCCAGGTCGTCGCGCCGTCGGGTCGCGACGAGACATCGCTCGTGATGTCGGCGCCCAATCGGCCGGGCGCGGTGCACGCGCTGCTCGAGCCGTTCGCGAGACACGGCGTGTCGATGACGCGCTTCGAGTCGCGGCCCGCCCGCACCGGCTTGTGGGAATACCTGTTCTTCGTCGACATCGTCGGGCACCGCGAGGACGCCGCCGTCGCGGCGGCGCTGTCGGAGCTCGGCGCGCGCGCGCCGTTCCTGAAGCTGCTGGGCTCGTATCCCGCGGGGGCGCCGTGACGGCGGAAGCCGCGGGTCGCGCCGACGCCGGCACCGCGCACGGCCGCGCGCCGGAGTACGTGCGGCGCATCGCGCGCTACGTCCCCGGCAAGCCGGTGGAGGAGCTCGCCCGCGAGCTCGGGCTCGATCCGGCTTCGATCGTGAAGCTCGCGTCGAACGAGAATCCGCGCGGGCCCAGTCCGCGGGTGCTGGCGGCCGTCGCGGCCGCCGCCGCGGACCTCACCCGCTACCCGGACGGCAACGGCTTCGCGCTCAAGGCGGCGCTCGCCGCCAGGCTCGGCGTGACGCCGGACGGCATCGTCCTCGGCAACGGCAGCAACGACATCCTCGAGCTCGTCGCGGCGGCGTTCCTCCGCGCGGGCGAGAGCGCCGTCTACGCGCAGCACGCGTTCGCCGTCTATCCGCTCGCCACGCAGGCGCGCGGCGCCGCGGGCATCGAAGTGCCGGCGCGGAACTTCGGCCACGACCTGCCGGCGATGCGCGCGGCGATCGCGCCCAACACGCGCGTGGTGTTCGTCGCGAATCCGAACAATCCCACCGGCACCTGGCTCGCGCCGGCCGACGTCCGTGAGTTCGTTGCGTCCGTGCCGCGCGACGTCGTCGTGGTGCTGGACGAGGCGTACAACGAGTATCTCGCGCCCTCGCAGCAGGCGAACGCCACGCGATGGATCGCCGAGTTCCCGCATCTCGTCGTGTCGCGCTCGTTCTCGAAGGCCTACGGCCTGGCGGCGCTGCGCGTCGGCTACGCGGTCGCGGATCCCGCGGTGGCCGACCTCCTCAATCGCGTGCGGCAGCCGTTCAACGTGAACGCGCTGGCGCAGGCAGCGGCGGTCGCTGCGCTCGCCGACACCGAATACGTCGACGAGAGCCGCGCGCTCAACGCCGCCGGCATGACGCAGCTCGCCGAAGGCCTGGCGGCGCTCGGCGTCCGGTCGCTGCCCTCGCACGGCAACTTCGTGCTGGTGCGCGTGGGCGACGCCGCGCGCGTCTACGACGCGCTGCTGCGGCAGGGCGTGATCGTCCGGCCGGTCGCGAACTACGGCCTGCCGGAATGGCTGCGCGTCACCGTCGGAACCGCGGCGGAGAACGCGCGCTTCCTTGCGGCGCTGGCCGGCGCGCTCGCGCGCTAGCGCCGGTCCGCGCGTGCAGATCGACAAGCTCGTCGTCGTCGGCGCCGGCCTCATCGGCGCGTCGTGCGCGCTCGCGCTGCGGGCCGCCGGCGCGGTGCGCGACGTCGTCGGCGTGGGCCGCAGCGCGGCGAACCTGGCCGCCGCGCGGGCCAGCGGCGCCGTCGACCGCGCGTTCACGCAAGACGCCGCGTGGACCGGCGAGCTGGCCGCCGCGGACGTCGTGCTCGTCGCGGCGCCCGTGGGCCAGTACGCGTCGCTCCTGGCGACCATTGCGGCGCACGCCGGCGCGCAGACGATCGTCACGGACGCCGGCAGCACCAAGCAGGACGTCGTCGCCGCGGCGCGCGCCGCGATGGGCGGCCGGTTCGCGCGCTTCGTGCCCGGTCACCCGATCGCCGGCAGCGATCGCTCCGGCGCGGCCGCGGCGTCGGCCACGCTGTTCGCGGACCGCAGCGTAATACTCACGCCACTCCCTGAGACCGACGGCGCCGCCGTGGCGTGCGTGCAGCAGATGTGGGAGCGGTGCGGCGCGCGGGTCGGCCGGATGACGCCGGCGGATCACGACCGCACGTTCGCCGCGGTGTCGCACCTGCCGCATCTGCTGGCGTTCGCGCTCGTCGCGGAGCTCGCGGCCCGGCCCGACGCGCCGGCGCTGCTGGCGCAGGCGGGCAGCGGCTTTCGCGATTTCACGCGGATCGCGGCGAGCTCGCCGGAGATGTGGCGCGACATCGCGCTCGCGAACGGCGCGGCGCTGCGCACGGAGCTCGACCGCTATCGCGCGGCGCTCGCCGCCATCGACGCGCAGCTCGCCGCCGGCGATGGCGCGGCGCTCGAGGCGCTGTTCGCGCGCGCCGCGGCCGCGCGGCGCGGGTGGGGCGCAACGCTTCCCGAAACGGGCGACGGCGCCTGAGCGCCGCACGCGATGACCGCCACGTTCCCACCGGCGCTCACCCTCGGACCCTTCACCGGCGCGGCGGGCCGCGTCGCGCTGCCGGGCTCGAAGAGCATCTCCAATCGCACGCTGCTGCTGGCAGCGCTCGCCGACGGCGTCACCACGCTCGACCACGTGCTTGCGGCCGACGACACCGCGCGCATGCAGGAGGCCCTGGCCGCGCTCGGCGTCGAGGTCGACGCCGACGCGGACGGCGTCGCCGGCCGCCATCGGGTGCACGGCGCGGGCGGGCGGTTTCCGGCGACCGCCGCGGAGCTCTTCCTCGGTAACGCTGGCACGGCGTTCCGCCCGCTCACCGCCGCGCTCGCCGTGCTGGGCGGCGACTACCGGCTGACCGGCGTCGCGCGGATGCACGAGCGGCCGATCGGCGACCTGGTCGACGCGCTGCGGGCGCTGGGGTGCGACATCCGGTATCTCGGCGCGGCCCGTTATCCGCCGCTGGCGATCGGCGCAGCCGGTGCGGCTGCCGGCGGGGAGGTCCGGATCCGCGGCGACGTGTCGAGCCAGTTTCTTTCCGCGCTGCTGATGGCGCTCCCGCTCGCGCGCGGCGCCGGCGCCGCGGCCACCACCGTGGCGGTCACGACGCCGCTGATCTCGCGGCCATACGTCGCCATCACGACGAGCCTCATGGCGCGCTTCGGCGTTCGCGTCGAGACGCCGGATGCAGCGACGTTCCGCGTTCCCGCCGGCAGCCGCTACACGAGCCCGGGCACGCTGGCCGTGGAAGGCGATGCCTCGTCCGCGTCGTATTTCCTGGCGGCCGGCGTCCTGGGCGGCGGTCCTGTGCGCGTCGACGGCGTGGGCCGCGAATCGATCCAGGGGGACGTCGCGTTCGCCGACGTGCTCGCGCAGCAGGGCGCGGCAGTGCGCTTCGGCGACGACTGGATCGAGGCGCGCGCGGGCGCGCCGCTCGCGGGGGGCGTCATCGACTGCGACGCGATCCCGGACGCCGCGATGACGCTCGCGATCACCGCGCTCCGCGCGCGCGCGCCGACGCGCCTCGTGAACATCGGCAGCTGGCGCGTCAAGGAGACGGATCGCATCGCCGCGATGGCGACGGAGCTCGGCAAGCTCGGCGCGCGCGTCGCCGCGGGGCCCGACTGGCTGGAGATTCATCCGCTGGCCGCGTTGCGCCCGGCCGCGATCGACACGTACGACGACCACCGGATGGCGATGTGCTTCACGCTCGCGTCGCTCGCGGGCGTGCCGGTGACGATCAACGATCCGGTGTGCGTGCGCAAGACGTTCCCGGCCTTCTTCGGCGCGTTCCTCCAGGTGGCGGGGAAGGCCCGGTGACGGCGCCGCTGCCCGTCGTCATCACGGTGGACGGGCCGGCGGCGTCGGGCAAGGGGACGATCGCCGCCGGCGTGGCGCGCGAGCTCGGCTGGCGCTACCTGGACAGCGGATCGCTCTACCGGCTGGTGGCGCTGAAGGCGCTGCGCGCGGGGCTCGCGTTCGACGCCGCCGAGCCGCTCGCCACGGCGGCGGCGACGCTCGATGTGGCGTTCGACGGCGGCGGCGTCCGGCTCGACGGGCAGGACGCCACGGAAGGCATCCGCAGCGAAGCCGTGTCGGCCGGCGCCTCGCAGGTGGCGGTCCATCCCGCCGTCCGCGCGGCGCTGCTGGCGCGGCAGCGGGCGTTCCGGCAGCCGCCGGGCCTCGTCGCCGACGGGCGCGACATGGGCACCGTCGTGTTCCCGGACGCCCTCGTCAAGGTGTTCCTGACGGCGACGGCCGACGAACGGGCGTGGCGCCGATATAAGCAGTTGATCGCAAAAGGAATCTCGGTTACACTAGACAGTCTTTTGCGCGATATCCAGGAACGCGACGCGCGCGACTCGGCCAGGGCCACCGCGCCACTGAAGCCGGCCGCCGACGCCACGATCCTCGATACGACCGATCTCACGATCGACGCCGCGATCGGCGCTGTCCTCGACGTCTACCGATCGAAGACCGCACGGCGCGACGGCGGCAGGTGAAGGCCTGGGTAACGTCCAACTGGAAAACCGGGGCTTTCCGGCGGCAGCATCGCCGGGGCAGTGCAGCGCAAGGGGCCGCAGCGACGCGCTTTAGCCGGCGCGACGCAACGCGGATCTTCACCAACCAACCCGTTACGGGCGAGAAATTGGGTTCTCGTCCGCTACGGCTAAACGTTCTGAAAGGAACCAACCCGTCATGGCTACCGCAACGCAAACCGCAGCACCCGCTCCCGCCGAGAACTTCGCCGCGCTGTTCGAGGAATCCCTCGCGCGCCAGGAGATGCGCCAGGGCGAGCTCATCACCGCCGAAGTCACGCGCGTCGACTACAACGTCGTCGTCGTCAACGCCGGCCTCAAGTCCGAGTCGTTCATTCCGATCGAGGAATTCAAGAACGACCAGGGCGTCGTCGAAGTCAACGTCGGCGATTTCGTCACCGTCGCGATCGAATCGATCGAGGACGGCTACGGCACCACGCGCCTGTCGCGCGACAAGGCCAAGCGCCTCAAGGCCTGGCACGACCTCGAAGCCTCGATGGAGCAGGGCTCGGTCGTCTCCGGTCTCGTCACCAACAAGGTCAAGGGCGGTCTCACCGTCATGATCAACGGCATCCGCGCGTTCCTGCCCGGCTCGCTGGTCGACATCCGGCCGGTCAAGGACACCACGCCCTACGAGAACAAGGCGCTCGAGTTCAAGGTCATCAAGCTCGACCGCAAGCGCAACAACGTCGTCGTCTCGCGCCGTGCCGTGCTCGAGGAGAGCCTCGGCGAGGAGCGCGAAAAGCTGCTCTCGACGCTGTCGGAAGGCGCCACGGTCAAGGGCATCGTGAAGAACATCACCGACTACGGCGCGTTCGTGGACCTGGGCGGCATCGACGGCCTGCTGCACATCACCGACCTCGCCTGGCGCCGCGTCAAGCATCCGTCGGAAGTCCTGGCCGTCGGCGACGAAGTCACCGCCAAGGTCCTGAAGTTCGACCAGGAGAAGAACCGCGTCTCGCTCGGCCTGAAGCAGCTCGGCGAGGACCCGTGGGTCGGCCTGTCGCGGCGCTATCCGCCGGGCACGCGCCTCTTCGGCAAGGTCACGAACATCACCGATTACGGCGCGTTCGTCGAGATCGAGTCGGGCATCGAAGGCCTGGTGCACGTGTCGGAAATGGACTGGACCAACAAGAACATCCATCCGACCAAGGTCGTGCAGCTCGGCGACGAGGTCGAGGTGATGATTCTCGAGATCGACGAGGACCGCCGCCGGATCTCGCTCGGCATGAAGCAGTGCATGCCGAACCCGTGGGACGAGTTCGCGATGAACCACAAGAAGGGCGACAAGGTGAAGGGCCAGATCAAGTCGATCACCGACTTCGGCGTCTTCGTCGGTCTCCCGGGCGGCATCGACGGCCTGGTGCATCTGTCCGACCTCTCCTGGGCGAACCCCGGCGAGACCGCCGTGCGCGACTTCAAGAAGGGCCAGGAGGTCGAGGCCGTGGTGCTGGCGATCGACGTCGAGCGCGAGCGCATCTCGCTCGGCATCAAGCAGCTGGAAGGCGACCCGTTCACCAACTTCGTCGCCGTGCATGACAAGGGCAGCATCGTCAACGGCACGGTGAAGTCGCTGGACGCCAAGGGTGCGGTCGTGGCGCTCGGCGGCGACGTCGAGGGCTATCTCCGGGCGTCGGAGATCTCCCGCGACCGCGTCGAGGACCTGCGCACGCGGATGAAGGAAGGCGACGACGTGTCGGCAATGATCATCAACGTCGACCGCAAGAACCGCAGCATCAACCTCTCCATCAAGGCGAAGGACAACGCCGAAGAGGGCGAGGCGATGCAGCGGATCTCGACCGAGAACTCGAGCGTGAACACCGGCACGACCAATCTCGGCGCGCTCCTCAAGGCCAAGCTCGATCCCAAGAACAACAACAACGGCTGATTTCCGGAGAGGCGAGGGAGATGACCAAATCGGAGCTGATCGACCGTCTCGCGGCGCAGTTTCCGCAACTGGTCGCCAAGGATGCCGAGCTCGCGGTCAAGATGATCCTCGACGCGATGGCCGAAAGCCTCGCGAAGGGGGAGCGCATCGAGATCCGCGGATTCGGCAGCTTCGGCCTCAACTACCGGCCGCCGCGCACGGGCCGCAATCCGAAGTCGGGGGAGAAGGTGCAGGTGCCGCAGAAGCACGTCCCCCACTTCAAGGCGGGCAAGGAACTGCGCGAGCGGGTCGATTTTGAGAAAGGCGAGCAAAAGTAAAAACCTACTTTTGCTCGATTGTTTCGACCTTCGAATCGCGGGCCAAGCCCGACGATTCGAAGCGCAACTTCTGGACCCGCATGCCGACGGAAAGCCCATGATCTGCGCTTCGCAACGTGCGGGGTTACGCTGATGCGGATCGTCCGCTGGATCGTCGGCGTCACCGTGTTCGTCGCGCTGCTGTTCCTGTCGCTGCAGAACGCCGAGCAGGTGCGCCTGCGCTTCTTCAATCTCGTCGCGTTCGACGCGCCGCTCATCTTCGTCGTATTGATCGCGTTCTCACTCGGCGTCACGGCGGGACTCCTCGCCGGTGCCATCAAGATCGCGCGCCTCAAGGGCCAGCTCGGGCGGATGCGGCGCGAGCATCGCCGCGCTGCCGACGCCCCCGCGCCGCATGGCGCAGCACCCGGCACCGCGCCGGCCTCGGGGCCGGGCTTCGAGCGGTGAGGACGACCCCCACGCTCACTTCGTTCGCTGCCCCCAGAGGGGGAGCATGCCTCCCTTGGGACGGCCCGGCGGGAGGCACGACCCCCACGCTCACTTCGTTC
>Ga0207683_10000022_pt1 | contig 116671 bp, 111 predicted proteins | sample KBSM73metaG_FD_184333 | JGI IMG/M metagenome (GOLD analysis project Ga0207683, IMG submission 184333) | Miscanthus rhizosphere microbial communities from Kellogg Biological Station, Michigan, USA - KBS M7-3 metaG (SPAdes) (version 2) | ecosystem: Host-associated > Plants > Roots > Rhizosphere...
ATGCCGATGCCCCCCGACTGCGACGACAGTGCCGCGTGGCCCTTGACGTCGTAGGCGGTGCAAAACGTTGCGCAGAGGTTCTTCCACGTGTAGTAGAAGCCGTAGATGTTCGGGCCCATCAGCCGCACGTTGTACTTGCGGCCGATCTCCTGCAGCTCGACCTGGCCAGCGACGTTGCCGGTCTCGGCGAAGCCGGACGGGATCAGCACGGCGCCCGGGATGCCCTTCTCGCCCACTTCGGTGAGGGCGGCCGCGACGAACTTGGCGGGGATCGCGAACACGGCGACGTCGATCTTGCCGGGCACGTCCTTGACGCTCTTGTACGCCTTGCGGCCCATGATCTCGTCGGCCGAGGGGTTGATCGGATAGATCTCGCCCTGGTAGCCGCCGTTGATCAGGTTCTTCATGACCGAGTTGCCGATCTTGCCGTCCTCGGCGGACGCGCCGATGACGGCGACCGCGTCGGGCTTCATGATGCGGTTCATCGACTTCACGATGTCGTCGTGGCTCGGGCGGAAGCGCGCCGGGGCCGGGTTCCAGTCGACGACGATGCGCACGTCCGCGGCGATCGCGCCGCTCTTGGTCGCGAACACGGGGTTCAGGTCCATCTCCGCGATCTCGGGGAAATCCGCGACGAGCTGCGAGACGCCGACGATGATCGCCGCGAGCGCGTCGCGGTCGACCGGGTCGGCGCCGCGCACGCCCTTCAGGATCTCGGCGGCCGCCACGCCGTCCAGCATCGACAGCGCGTCGTCCTTCGTCGCCGGCGCGAGCCTGAACGTGATGTCCTTCAGCACTTCGACCAGCACGCCGCCCAGGCCGAACGCGACGAGCTTGCCGAACGACGGATCGGTGACGGCGCCCACGATCACTTCCTGGCCGCCCATCAGCATCTGCTGCACCTGCACGCCGAGCAGATTGGCCTTCGCGTCGTACTTCTTCGCGTTGGCCATGATCGTCGCGAAGCCGCTCTCGACGTCGGCGGAGGACTTCACGCCGACCATGACGCCGCCGGCCTCGGTCTTGTGCAGGATCTCGGGCGAGACGATCTTCAGCACGACCGGATAGCCCATGCCGTTCGCGAGCTTCACCGCGTCGGCGGCGCTCGCCGCGACGCCTTCCTTCGGGACCGCGATGCCGTAGGCGTCGCAGACGAGCTTGCCCTCCGGCGCCGTGAGCGACGTGCGCCCTTCGGCCTTCACCTTGTCCAGGATTCCGCGGACCGCAGTCTTGTCGTGTGCCATTTGTCTTTTCCTTGTTCTTTCGACTTTGAATCGTCTGGCTCTGCCGGCGATTCAAAGGTGACTCGCTCCGGCCAAAAGCAGGTTTTTACTTTTGGCCGTTCAAATTGCGCCGGCAGAGCGCAGCGCGGCGACCTGGTCGGTGGTGTAGCCCAGTTCGGCGAGCACTTCCTCGGTGTGCTCGCCGAGCAGCGGCGAGCGCAGGACCTCGGTCGGGCTGTCGGACATCTTGATCGGGTTGCCGACGGTGAGGTACTTGCCGCGCTTCGGATGGTCGACCTCGACCACCGTTCCGGTCTTGCGCAGCGACGGCTCGTCGGCGAGCTCCTTCATCGACAGGATCGGCCCGCACGGGATGTCGTACTTGTTGAGGAGGTCCATCGCCTCGAATTTGGTCTTCGTCATCGTCCACTTCTCGATCTCGCCGAAGATCTCCATCAGGTGCGGAAGCCGCCCCTTCGGCGTCGCGTAGCGCGGATCGGTCAGCCATTCCTCGCGGCCGATCACCTTGCAGATGTCCTTCCAGACCGGCGCCTGCGTGATGAAGTAGATGTACGCGTTGGGATCCGTCTCCCAGCCCTTGCACTTCAGGATCCAGCCGGGCTGGCCCCCGCCCGACGCGTTGCCGGCGCGCGGCACGGCGTCGCCGAACTGGCCGTTCGGGTACTGCGGGTACTCCTCCATCACCTGCGTGCGGTCGAGGCGCTGCTGGTCGCGGAGCTTCACGCGGCACAGGTTGAGCACGCCGTCCTGCATCGCCGCGAGCACACGCTGGCCGCGGCCGGTGGTATTGCGCTGGTAGAGCGCCGCGACGATGCCGAGCGCCAGGTGCAGGCCGGTGCCGGAATCGCCGATCTGCGCGCCGGTGACGAGCGGCGGGCCGTCGTCGAAGCCGGTGGTGGACGCGGCGCCGCCCGCGCACTGCGCGACGTTCTCGTAGACCTTGCAGTCCTCGTACGGACCGGGGCCGAAGCCCTTGACCGACGCGACGATCATCCGCGGATTGAGCTGCTGGATGCGCTCCCACGTGAAGCCCATGCGGTCGAGCGCGCCGGGCGCGAAGTTCTCGACCAGCACGTCGCACTTCTTCACCAGCGCCTCGAGGACTTCCTTGCCCTTGGGATTCTTGGCGTCGATCGTGACCGAGCGCTTGTTGTGGTTCAGCATCGTGAAGTAGAGACTGTCGACATCCGGGATGTCGCGCAGCTGGCCGCGCGTGATGTCCCCTTCGCCCGCCCGCTCCACCTTGATGACGTCGGCGCCGAACCACGCCAGCAATTGCGTGCACGTCGGACCCGACTGCACGTGCGTGAAGTCCAGGATCTTCACGCCATCCAGAGCCTTGCTCATTCATCTGCCTCGCTGGTTGATTCGCTCGAGACGCGATCGTTGCCGGTCGCGCCGCTTCTACTTCTTCTTGGCCGTGGGATTGAGGCTGGTGATGCGGCCGCTCTCGGTGCCGCCACCTTCGTCGATGACCGCGTTGATCAGCGTCGGCCTGCGGGACCGAATGGCCTCCTCCATCGCCGCGCGCAGCGCGTCGGGCGTGGTCACGTGCGCGCCGACGCCGCCGAACGCCTCCATCAGCTTCTCGTAGCGGGCGTCCTTGACGAACACCAGCGGCGACGGATCCTTGCCGCCGGTCGGGTTGGTCTCGTCGCCGCGATACACCCCGTTGTTGTTCATGATCACGATGCACACCGGGAGGTTGTAGCGGCAGATCGTCTCGGTTTCCATGCCGGAGAAGCCGAACGCGCTGTCGCCCTCGACGGCGATCACCTGCTGCCCCGTCACGACGGCGGCGGCGACGCAGTAGCCCATGCCGATGCCCATGATCCCCCACGTGCCGACGTCGATCCGCTTGCGCGGCTTGTACATGTCGACGATGCTGCGCGTGAAGTCGAGCGCGTTGGCGCCCTCGTTGACGAGCACGGCGTCGGGATTCGCCTTGACGATGTCGCGCACCACGTTGAGCGCGCTCTGGAAGCTCATCGGCGACGGGTTCTTCGCCAGCGTCTCGGCCATCTTCGCGACGTTCTTGGTCTTGCGCTCGGTGATCGCGCCGACCCACTCCGCCGGCGGCTTCGCCCAGCTCGAATCGATGCCGGCGAGAAGCGCCGAGACGCACGAGCCGATGTCGCCCACGACGGGCGCGTCGATGCGCACGTTGCTGTCCGCTTCCTGCGGCGAAATGTCGACCTGGATGAATCTCTGCCCGCCCCAGTCCTTGGGCGTCTTGCCGCCCCACGTCTTGCCCTTGCCGTGCGACAGGAGCCAGTTGAGGCGCGCGCCGATCAGCATCACCACGTCCGCCTCGGGCAGCACGTAGGAGCGCGCCGCGGACGCCGATTGCTCGTGGATGTCGGGCAGCAGACCCTTCGCCATCGACATCGGCAGGTACGGGATGCCGGTCTTCTCGACCAGCGCGCGGATGTCGGCGTCGGCCTGCGCGTAGGCGGCACCCTTGCCGAGGATGATGAGCGGCCGCTTGGCGCTCTTCAGGAGGTCGAGCGCTCGCTTCACGGCTTCCGGCGCCGGAATCTGCCGCGGCGCCGGATCGACGACCTCGATCAGCGAACGGGTGCCCGCCGCCGCCTCGACCGTCTGGGGGAAGAGCTTCGCGGGCAGGTCGAGATAGACGCCGCCCGGGCGGCCCGACGCCGCGGCGCGGATCGCGCGCGCGACGCCGACGCCGATGTCCTCGGCGTGGAGCACGCGGAACGCGGCCTTGGCGAGGGGCTTCGCGATCGCGAGCTGGTCCATCTCCTCGTAGTCGCCCTGCAGCAGGTCGACGACCTCGCGCTCGGAGGAGCCGCTGATGAGGATCATCGGGAAGCAGTTGGTCGTCGCGTGCGCGAGCGCCGTGAGCCCGTTCAGGAAGCCCGGCGCCGACACCGTGAGGCAGATGCCCGGCTTTTGCGTCAGGAAACCCGCGATCGACGCTGCGTAGCCGGCGTTCTGCTCGTGCCGGAACGAGATCACGCGCATGCCCGCCGCCTGCAGCTTCCGCGTGAGGTCGGTGATCGGGATGCCCGGCAATCCGAAGATCGTGTCGATGCCGTTGAGCTTGAGGGCGTCGATGACGAGACGAAAGCCGTCCGTCTCGACGCGCTCCGCGTCGGCCGCGCCGGCGTCGGTGGTCTTGGGCTTTTGCGCGTCGTCGGCCGCGCCCGTGGCAGGGCGAGCCGGAGACTTGGTGGCCAGGTTTTCCATCCGAACCTCCCTCCGAGGAAAAGTCGCACGCGGATCCGGCGGGCGCGCCTCGAAGGCGACGCCGGACCGCTCGTGAGCGGGTGGTGCTTCGGCGCGGATCCGCGGGTGCAGCGGGGCCGGCCATCATGCGAGGCCGACGGCTCCTCGTTTCATCGCCGCGCCGGCTTGGAAATCCGTCGGAGCTTGCGAATATGTGCGATAAGGTATGTGATATATCAGGGGGCGTCAACGTTCTTCGACAGCGTGGCGCGTCGGCGCGAGCTCGCATCGACGATTTGGCGCGATGTGAACGTGCGGTGCAGCAATCTTCATAGGGAAGATTGCTGCGCCGCGGTACCGGGCCCCAGGATCCCCACGCGCTAAATTGCCTTCGCGGCGCGATTGCGGAAGGGTCCGGTCGGGTGCGCCGGCGGGGAAAAATGACGTCGCGTGGTTTCTGGTATATAAGATATCCCACACCAGCGGTGGCGCCGGACCCGGCGCCGCCCGCCCAACCGCGGAGGAGCGGCAGATGACTGCCGGCGCGTTGCAGACCCACCTGCCGGAGGCCCCGGACGTCGACGAAGGCGGGGGGCGCCGCGGCAAGGCTGCCGATGGCAGCGGCAGCGGCAGTGCCGGCGCGAGCACGCCCGCCCCGCTCGTTTTGCAACCCATCAACACCAACGTCAGCTTCCGCGACCAGGCCTACGCCGCGCTGAAGCAGGCGATCATGGACGCCGACATCTACTCGCACGCCGACGAGCTGCGCCTCGACGAGCGGCAGCTCTCGCAGTCGCTCGGCGTCTCGCGGACGCCGATCCGCGAGGCGATGACGCTGCTGGAGCAGGAAGGCTTTCTGCGCACCGTCCCGCGCCGTGGCATCTTCATCGTCCGCAAGACCAAGAAGCAGATCATCGAGATGATCGAGATGTGGGCGGCGCTGGAGAGCATGGCGGCGCGCCTCGCCACGACCAACGCGTCGGACGACGAGATCGCGAGCCTCCGCACGATGTTCGACGAGTTCCGGAACGAGACGCCGGCCGAGCACATCGACGAATACTCGGACGCCAACATCGCGTTCCACCAGGCGATCATCCGGCTGTCGGGCTCGCACCTGATGGGCAAGACGATCGACAACCTGTTCCTGCACGTCCGCGCGATCCGCCGGATGACGATCTCGCAGAGCGACCGCGCCGCGCGCTCGATCGTCGACCACATGCGGATCATCGAGGCGCTGGAGCAGCGCGACACCGAGCTCGCCGAGCGCCTCGTGCGCCAGCATTCGCTCGATCTCGCCGCGCACATCGAGAAGCACTGCGATTTCCTGGAATGAGCGACACGGTCACCGTCGACATCGCCCGCCTGGGCGGCCGCCGGAAGGTGCGCAGCGGCATGAAGGGCCGCGCGGTCGATCCCGCGGCGCTCGCCGACGTGCGCGCGCTCCTGGGAGACGCGCCGCGCCGCCGCGACCTGCTGATCGAGCACCTGCATCGCATCCAGGACGCCCGCGGCTGCCTGTCCGCCGCGCATCTCGCCGCCCTCGCGCAGGAAATGAAGCTGGCGATGGCCGAGGTCTACGAGGTCGCGACGTTCTATCACCACTTCGACGTCGTGAAGGAAGGCGAGGCCCCGCCGCCGCCCGTCACCGTGCGCGTGTGCGAGACGCTGTCGTGCGCGATGGCGGGCGCGCAGGCGCTGCGCGACGGCCTCGCGCACCTCGAGGGCGCGAATGTGCGCGTCATCGGCGCGCCGTGCATCGGCCGCTGCGAGCACGCCCCGGCCGCCGTCGTCGGACGCCACACGATCGACCGCGCCACGCCCGCCGCCGTCCTGGCCGCGGTGCGCGCCGGCACGACCGAGGCCGCGCCGGTCGAATGCATCGATCTCGCCGCGTACCGCGCGGGCGGCGGCTATCGCACGCTCGCCGCGTGCGTCGCCGGCGAGCGCACCATCGACGCGGTCATCACGGAGCTCGAGACCTCGGCGCTGCGGGGCCTCGGCGGCGCCGGCTTCCCGTCCGGACGCAAGTGGAAGATCGTCCGCGCCGAGCCCGCGCCGCGGCTGATGGCCGTCAACATCGACGAGGGCGAGCCCGGCACGTTCAAGGACCGCTACTACCTCGAGCGTGATCCGCACCGGTTCATCGAGGGCATGCTGATCGCCGCGTGGGCGGTGGGCATCGACGGCATCTACGTCTACCTTCGCGACGAGTACGCGGCGTGCCGCGCGATACTCGCCCGCGAGCTCGCGGCCCTCGCCGCCGACCCGCCGTGCCCGCTGCCCGCGATCGACCTCCGCCGCGGCGCCGGCGCGTACATCTGCGGCGAAGAGTCGGCGATGATCGAATCGATCGAGGGCAAGCGCGGCATGCCGCGCCTGCGTCCGCCGTACGTCGCGCAGGTCGGACTCTTCGGCCGCCCGACGCTCGAGCACAACATGGAGACGCTCTTCTGGGTGCGGGACATCGTCGAGAAGGGCGGCGCGTGGTTCGCGGGCCAGGGACGCAACGGGCGCAAGGGACTGCGGTCGTTCTCCGTGTCGGGACGCGTGCGCAAGCCCGGCGTGCATCTCGCGCCGGCCGGCATCACCGTGCGCGAGCTGATCGACGAATATTGCGGCGGCATGCAGGAGGGCCATGCGTTCTACGGCTACCTGCCGGGCGGCGCGTCGGGCGGCATCCTGCCCGCGGCGATGGGTGACATCCCGCTCGACTTCGACACGCTGCAGCCGCACGGCTGCTTCATCGGCTCGGCGGCCGTCGTCATCCTGTCGCAGCACGATCGCGCGCGCGACGCCGCCGTGAACCTGATGAAGTTCTTCGCCGACGAATCGTGCGGGCAGTGCACGCCCTGCCGCGTCGGCACCGAGAAGGCTGTCGTCCTGATGGAGCAGGCGCGCTGGGACACGCCGCTGCTGGCCGAGCTGTCGCAGGCGATGGCCGATGCGTCGATCTGCGGGCTCGGGCAGGCGGCGCCCAATCCGATCGCCTGCGTCGTGAAGCACTTTCCGCATGAACTCGCCTAGCGACGTCCGGAGACCCGCGCCCCCATGAACGCGCCTGAACGCATGCTTGAGCAGCAGGCGATCACGTTCCGCCTCAACGGCGACGAGGTGAGCGCGCTGCCGGGCGAGACGATCATCGAGGTCGCCGACCGCCTGGGCGTCGAGATTCCGCGGCTCTGCTACGCGCCGGGAATGCGCCCCGACGGCAACTGCCGCTCGTGCATGGTCGAGATCAAGGGCGAGCGTGTGCTGGCGCCGTCCTGCTGCCGCGCGCCGGCGGCCGGCATGGACGTGCGCAGCGACAGCGATCGCGCCGTGCACGCGCAGAAGATGATCGTCGAGCTGCTCGCGTCCGACGTGCCGGACAAGGTGTACAAGCCCGACTCCGAGCTCGCGCAGTGGAAGGCGAAGCTCGGCATCGGCACGCCCCGCTTCGCGCCGCGCGCGCAGCCGGTGGCGGACGTCTCGCACCCGGCGATGGCGGTGAACCTCGACGCCTGCATCCAGTGCACGCGCTGCGTGCGCGCCTGCCGCGAGGAGCAGGTGAACGACGTGATCGGCTACGCGTTCCGCGGCGGCCATTCCAAGATCGTGTTCGATTTCGACGATCCGATGGGCGCGTCGACGTGCGTCGCCTGCGGCGAATGCGTGCAGGCGTGCCCGACGGGCGCGCTCGCGCCGGCGAAGGAGGCGTACCTCGTGCCGACCGACCGCGAGGTGGCGTCGGTGTGCCCGTATTGCGGCGTCGGCTGCCAGCTGACCTATCACGTGCACGACGACAAGATCGTCCGCGTCGAGGGCCGCGATGGCCCGGCGAATCACGAGCGCCTGTGCGTGAAGGGGCGGTTCGGCTTCGATTACGTCGCGCATCCGCATCGGCTCACCAAGCCCCTGATCCGCCGCGAGGGCGTGGGGAAGACGGCCGACTTCACGATGGACCCGGCCGATCCCTCGTCCGTGTTCCGCGAGGCGACGTGGGAGGAGGCGCTGGCGAAGGCCGGCGGCACGCTGGCGCGCATCCGCGACACGCGCGGTCCCCGCGCGCTGGCAGGGTTCGGCTCCGCGAAGGGCAGCAACGAGGAGGCCTACCTGTTCCAGAAGCTCGTGCGCACCGGCTTCGGGTCGAACAACGTCGACCACTGCACGCGCCTCTGCCACGCGTCGTCGGTGGCCGCGCTGCTGGAAGGGATCGGGTCGGGCGCGGTGTCGAATCCGGTGATGGACGTCACGAAGGCCGAGGTCGTGCTGCTGATCGGCGCGAATCCCGTCGTCAACCACCCGGTGGCCGCGACGTGGATCAAGAACGCGGTGAAGAACGGCACGAAGCTGATCCTCGCCGATCCGCGCCGCTCCGAGCTCGCGCGCCACGCGACGCACTACCTGCAGTTCAAGCCGGACACCGACGTCGCGCTCCTCAACGCGATGATGCACACGATCGTCGAGGAAGGTCTCGCCGACCGCGCGTTCATCGCCGACCGCACGAGCGGGTACGAGGCGCTCGCCGCCAACGTCGCGCAGTTCAGCCCCGAGGCGATGGCCCCGGTCTGCGGCGTGCCTGCCGCGACGATCCGCGAGGTGGCGCGCCTCTTCGCGCGCTCGCGCGGCTCGATGATCCTGTGGGGCATGGGCATTTCTCAGCACGTGCACGGCACCGACAACGCGCGCTGCCTGATCGCGCTGACGATGCTGACCGGACAGGTCGGCCGTCCGGGGACGGGCCTGCATCCGCTGCGCGGCCAGAACAACGTGCAGGGCGCGTCCGACGTCGGCCTGATCCCGATGATGCTGCCGGACTACCAGCGGGTGGACAACGGCGGCGCGCACTCGCGCTTCGAGGCGCTCTGGGGCGTCGAGCTCGACGACCAGCCGGGCCTCACCGTCGTGGAGATCATGGACGCCATCCACCGCGGCGAGATCACCGGCATGTACATCATGGGCGAGAATCCCGCGATGTCCGACCCGGACGTCGCGCATGCGCGCCAGGCGCTCGCCGAGCTCGAGATGCTGGTGGTGCAGGACATCTTCCTCACGGAGACGGCCTACCTCGCGGACGTGATCCTGCCGGCGTCGGCGTTCCCCGAGAAGACCGGCACCTTCACCAACACCGACCGCCTCGTCCAGCTCGGACGCCAGGCGCTGCCGCCGCCGGGCGAGGCGCGCCAGGATCTCGCGATCATCGTCGCGATGGCGAAGGCGCTCGGCCTCGACTGGACCTATTCACATCCGCGGGAAGTGTTCGCGGAGATGCGCCAGGCCATGCCCTCGATCGCGGGCATCACGTGGGAACGCCTCGAGCGCGAGCATGCCGTCACCTATCCGTGCGAAAAGGAAGGCGATCCCGGCGAGCGCGTCGTGTTCACCGAGAGCTTCCCCACCGCCAGCGGGCGGGCGCGGCTCGTGCCGGCGCAGATCATTCCGGCCGCCGAGCAGCCGGACAGCCGCTATCCCTACGTCCTCATCACGGGGCGCCAGCTCGAGCACTGGCACACCGGCAGCATGACGCGCCGCACCGAGGTGCTCGACGCGATCGAGCCCGACCCGGTGTGCTCGGTGCACCCGGACGACCTCGCGGCGCTCGGCGTCCCGGCCGGCGGCATGATCACCGTGGCCTCGCGGCGGGGCAGCGTGGCGCTGTACGCGCGCGCCGACCCCGGCACGCCGCACGGCGCGGTGTTCATCCCGTTCTGCTACTACGAGGCCGCGGCGAACCTGCTGACCAACCCCGTGCTCGACCCGTTCGGAAAAATTCCCGAGTTCAAGTATTGCGCGGTCAGCGTCACGGCTGGCGGCGCCGCCAGCGCCACGCTGGGCTATTCGCGGGAGACGCAGCCCGCCGGGCTTTGAGCCGGGAGCGGCAACTTCGTCGCGAACGAACCCGCTCACGGCGACGCCCCGCCTTTTTCATGCGCCGGCGGCGAGCTTCTCGACGACCTTCCACTCCGCCGGCGTGACCGGCGTGATCGACAGGCGGTTGCCCCGCCGCAGCGTGACCATGTCCTCGAGGCCGCGGGCGGCGCGGAGCTCCGGCAGCGTGACGAGGCGCGTCTTCTTCACGAGCTTGACGTCGACGTGGAGCCACCGTGGCGCCGCGCGCGTCGACTTGGCGTCGTAGTACGGGCTCCTGGCGTCGAACTGCGTGGCGTCCGGATACGCGGCGCTCGCGATCTCGACGATGCCTGCGATGCCCGGCTCGGGGCAGCTCGAGTGGTAGAAGAACGCGCGATCACCGACCGACATGCCGTCGCGCATGAAGTTGCGCGCCTGGTAGTTGCGCACCCCGATCCACGGGGTGGTCTGGCGCTTCGCGCGCACCAGATCGTCGATCGAGAACTCGTCCGGCTCGGATTTCATGAGCCAGAGCTTCAAAGAGGGTCCCCCGCCTGTGCCGTGCCCGCCGTCATCCTGAACCTGGGTTCAAGAATGGTCGCCTGCCGGAACCATCAGGCGCTTCCGCGTAGGAGCGCACACCGGTTCACATATGGCAAAGGCAACCTCGCTACGAGAGCATTGGTCCAAAGAGTATTTGGCGGAATCGAACACCGCAGGGGATGGAGCAACTGCTGGCTTACAACCTTAGAACAGCTTTTCCTGGCCGGCGAGCGTCTGTTCGATCGCCGAGCGCATCGCATGGATTCTACGCCGCGCGGCGTCACCGTCAACCGCATCGGTCGCGCCGGCGCCGGCGCCGGCGGTCTTCCGCTCGCGCAACAGGTCGTGCGCGATGTTGAGCGCCGCCATGACGGCGATGCGATCGACGCCCGTCACCTTGCCGCGATCGCGGATGTCGCGCATCTGCCGGTCGAGGTAGGCGACGGCTTCGTTGAGGTCGGCGCGCTCGGCCTCCTCGCACGCCACGGTGAACTCGCGGCCGAGGATGGTGACGTCGAGCGTGGCGCCCGGGGCGCCCTTGGCCACAGGTGTGCGCGGCGGGCTCATTCGGCGGGAATGCGCGCGAGGAGGGCGTCGAGGCGCGCAGTGGCCTGCTGGACGCGCTGCGCGAGGTCGCGATTGCGCTGCTGCGCCTGCGCCAGCTCGCCGCGGAGCGCCTCGTTCGCGGCGCGCAGCGCGCGCGTATGCGCGAGCAGCGTGGCGAGGCGATGTTCGAGCGCGGCGAGTTCGGTGTCCATCGGCGGCTTGACGGTTTTTACTGCGGGTCGGGCTTCTCGCCCACTATAGGGGGCGCCTGCTCGGCGCGTCAACCAAGCGCGGCGTTACGCGGGCGCTTCGCCGGTAGCGAGCTCGTCGTAGCGCACGTCCATCACTTCGAGCGCCTCCGCCCCGGCGGGCGTCTGCACGCTGACGACGTCGCCTTCGCGGGACTTGAGGAGCGCGCGCGCGATCGGCGACACCCAGCTCACGTAGCCGCGCGCGACGTCGATCTCGTCGACGCCGACGATGCTGATCCTGCGCGTCGCGCCGGCGTCGTCGCGCACGGTCACCGTCGCGCCGAAGAACACCTGGTCGTCGTTGTCGTCGTCGCGGCGGGACGCGGGGTCCACGACCTCGGCCTGGTCGAGCCGGCGGACCAGGAACCGGATGCGCCGGTCGATCTCGCGCAGCCGCTTCTTGCCGTAGATGTAGTCGCCGTTCTCCGAGCGGTCGCCGTTGCCGGCGGCCCAGGCGACGGTGGCGACGAGCGCGGGCCGCTCGCGCGTGACGAGGTCGTCGAGCTCGCGCTTGAGGCGCGCGAAGCCGCCGGGCGTCATGTAGTTGCGGCTGCCCGTCGGGAGCGGCGGACCCTCGTCCGGGCCGTCGTCGTCCTCGACCTCGGTTTCCTCATTGGTGAACGCCTTGCTCATCTTCGTGTCTACCGCCCTTCTCCGGCCGATTATAGGCGCGCGCCGTCGGCGCCCGCCGCATCCTGTCGCACTGGGGGGCGCCCGGTCGGCGGCGCCCGGAACGCCGCCGCCGCGCAGGCAACCCGGCGGCGGAAACTGCTACAATTTTCGGTCTTTCAAAGACTTGGCGAGCTCGTGACCCGCAAGCTCTACATTCGCACCTTCGGCTGCCAGATGAACGAGTACGACTCGGACCGGATAGCCGACGTGCTCGCCGCGTCCGACGGTCTCGCGCTCACCGAAGCGCCGGAAGACGCGGACGTCATCCTGTTCAACACCTGCTCGGTACGCGAGAAGGCGCAGGAGCGGGTGTTCCACGATCTCGGCCGCGTGCGCGCGCTGAAGGCGCGGAACCCGGACCTCCTGATCGGCGTCGGCGGCTGCGTCGCGTCGCAGGAAGGCGCGGCGATCGTCGAGCGGGCGCCGTTCGTCGACGTCGTCTTCGGGCCGCAGACGCTGCATCGCCTTCCCGCGCTGATCCGCGCGCGGCGCGAGACGGGCCGGCCGCAGGTCGACATCAGCTTCCCCGAGGTCGAGAAATTCGACCACCTCCCGCCGCCGCGCGTCGATGCGTCGTCGGCGTTCGTGTCGATCATGGAAGGCTGCAGCAAGTACTGCACGTTCTGCGTCGTTCCCTACACGCGCGGCGAGGAGGTCTCGCGGCCGTTCGACGACGTGCTCACCGACATCGCCGATCTCGCCGACCAGGGCGTGCGCGAAGTCACGCTGCTGGGGCAGAACGTCAACGCCTACGCAGGCAAGCTCGCGGACGCGGCCACCGCCGACTTCGCGACGCTGCTGGAGCACGTCGCCGAGATCCCGGGCATCGAGCGCATCCGCTACACCACGTCGCATCCGGTCGAGATGTCGCCGCGGCTGATCGAGCTCTATGCCCGGCTGCCGAAGCTCGTGTCGCAGCTTCACCTGCCGGTGCAGTCCGGCGCCGACCGCGTGCTGGCGGCGATGAAGCGCGGCTACACGGCGCTCGAATACAAGTCGATCGTGCGGCGGCTGCGCCGCGCCCGCCCCGATCTCTCGCTGTCGTCGGACTTCATCGTCGGCTTTCCCGGCGAGACCGACGCCGATTTCGACGCCACGATGAAGCTCGTCGAGGACGTCGGCTTCGACGGCGCGTTCAGCTTCCTGTACAGCCCCCGCCCCGGCACGCCCGCCGCGGAGCTGCCGGACCCGGTGCCCCAGGCGGTGAAGCAGGCGCGGCTCGCGCGGCTGCAAACGCTGCTCGACGCCCAGTACCGCGCCCGCAGCGAGGCGATGGTGGGCACGCGGCAGCGCGTGCTCGTCACCGGCCACGCCGTCAAGGATCACAGCGAGCTCCAGGGCCGCACCGACAACAACCGCGTCGTCAATTTCCCCGGCGACGCGACGCTCATCCACCGCTACGTCGACATCGTCGTCGTGGCGGCGCTGTCCCATTCGCTGCGCGGCGAGCTCGCGGCCGCGCGGCCCCCGGTCCAGGACCGCATCCCGGCGCTGTGACACGCCCGCGCCCCCAGAGCCTTTCGGAGAATTTCGCATGACGCCCTTCCGGATCACCCGCATCGCGGCCGCCGTCGCCGTCGCCATTCCCCTCATGCTGTCCGGCTGCGCGACGGTGCCCGGCGCAAGTGCCGCCGAAGGCTCCAAGCCCGCCGACACCGCGGCGATGGCCGCCGCCGCCGCGAGCGCCGCCACCAAGGACGCCGCCGCGCCCGCACCCGGCGCCGGCAGCGCGCCCGGGGCCGCCCGGCCGCCCAGCGCGGCCGCCACCGCCGCCGGCGGCGCCGCTGCGGCAGCCGCGGCCGCCGCCGCCGCCGCGCAGGCGCAGAAACCTTTCGCCGAAGTGATCAAGGACGCGAAGGAATCCACGGGGCTGTTCAACATCTACCAGAAGGACGACAAGGTCTGGCTGGAGATCGCGCCCGACCAGATGGACAAGCCCTTCTTCTTCTCGTGGAACCTGAGCCGCGGGCTGGGCGAGAAGTTCATCTTCGGCGGCCTGATGGGCGACAGCGACGTCATCGTGTTCCACAAGGTCGGCAACACGATCCAGATGCTCGCCAAGAACGAGGTGTATTTCGCGAGCGAAGGCAAGCCGCAGGCGCGCGCCGTGGCCCAGTCGTTCAGCGACAGCCTCGTCGCGGCGGTGCCCGTCGCAAGCCAGCCGCATCCCGACCGCAAGAGCCTGCTGATCGAGCTCAACGCGATCGTGCTGACGGACATTCCCGGCGGCAACGGGCTGCTCGAGCGCACGTACCGGCAGCCGTACAGCTTCGATCCGCGCAACTCGTCGATCGCCCGGGCGCGCGTCTCGTCCGATCTCCTCGCCGTGGACGTCAACGCCCACTACGCGCTCAGCCGCGTGATCCAGCCGCCGGCCAACCCGGGCGGCGCGCCGTTCACGCCGCCCCCTGCCACGGTGCCGGACATCCGCAGCCTGTTCCTCGGCTACTACTACAACTTCGCCAAGCTGCCCGACCAGCCGATGCATCCGCGCATCGCCGACGACCGCATCGGCTACTTCATGACGAGCCGCTTCGACTTCAGCGGCGACAGCAAGCTCTCGCCGAAGGTGAACTACGTCAACCGCTGGCGCCTGGAGAAGAAGGATCCGGGCGCGGCGCTCTCGGAGCCGAAGCAGCCGATCGTGTTCTGGCTCGACCGCAACATCCCGGACAAGTACCGGCCGACGATCATCGCCGCCGTGCTCGAATGGAACAAGGCGTTCGAGAAGATCGGCTTCAAGAACGCGGTGGAAGCGAAGGTGCAGCCCGACGACGCCGACTGGGACACGCTCGACGTGCGCCACGCGTCGATCCGCTGGATGACCACGGCGCGGCCGCTCTTCGGCGGCATCGGGCCGTCGCAGGTCGATCCGCGCAGCGGCGAGATCATCGACGCCGACATCGGCATCGACCCTGTGCGCCTGCGCAACCGGCGCTTCCAGCGCGTCGAGCAGATCCCCGAGCCCGCCGCCGCGCTCGGCGGCTTCGTGAAGCACGCCGAATACCTGTGCCAGATGGAGGAATACGCGGCGCAGGAGAAGGGCTTCGCGATGGACATCCTCGACGCCCGCGGCGAGATCGACCCGGACAGCCCCGAAGCCGAGAAATTCGTGCTCGACGACCTGACGGAGATCGTGCTGCACGAGGTCGGCCACACGCTCGGCCTGCGGCACAACTTCCGCGCCTCGACGGTGTTCACCCAGGCGCAGCTCGACGACCCCGCGTTCACCGCGGCCAACGGCGTCGCCGGCTCGGTGATGGAATACAACGCGGTCAACATCGCCGCCAAGGGCAAGAAGCAGGGCGCGTACAACATGACCACGCTCGGTCCGTACGACTACTGGGCGATCGAGTACGGCTACAGGGAGATCGCCCCGGGCAGCGAAACCGCCGAGCTCGCGCGCATCGCGGCGCGCAACAGCGAGCCGCTGCTGGCGTACGCCACCGACGAGGACGCCGCGTTCGCGATCGACCCGGAAGCGAGCCAGGCCGACCTCGGCGGCGACCCGATCGAGTTCGCGCGCCGCCGGTTCCTGCTGGTGCAGGAAATGTGGGACCGCTGGCAGGTGCGCGAGCTGAAGCCCGGCGAGAACTATCTCGTCTATCGCCGGATCGTCGAGCGCGGCATCACCGCGATGACGGGGGCGTCGACCAACGTGGCCAAGTACATCGGCGGCGTCACCACGCTGCGCGACCACGCGGGCAGCACGCGTGCGCCGCTGACGCCGGTGGAGCTCGCCAAGCAGCGCACGGCGATCCGTCTCCTCGCCGACGGCATGTTCTCCGCCGACAGCTTCCGCTTCAAGCCCGAGTTCATGCGCCGCGTGCAGGTGGACTGGCTCGACCGCGGCGACATCTTCGACATCGGCCTCTCCACGCCCGGCGTCGACTACTCGTTGACGACGCAGGTGCTGAACGCGCAGCGCAAGGTGCTGAACCAGCTGATGAGCGACATCGTCGCGCAGCGGATCCTCGACAGCGAGGTCAAGGTCGCCGATCCGAAGGCGGCGCTGCATCTCTCCGAGCTCTACGACACGCTGAAGGATTCGATCTGGAGCGAGCTTCGGACCGGCCGCGACATCTCGCCGATCCGGCGCAACCTGCAGCGCGAGCACCTCGCGCGGCTCGCGAGCGCACTGTTGCGGCCGAGCGCCACGATGCCGGCCGACGCCCGGGCGCTGCAGCGCGAGGAGGCGCGTTCGCTGCGGCGCGAGCTCGCCGTCGCGCAGAACCGCGCCACGTACTCGAAGGAAGCGCGCGCGCACCTGGCGGAGGCGGCGCTCCAGCTCGACGAAGCGCTGAAGGCGCCGATCGTCCGCCAGGGCGTCTGACGCCGAGCCGGGCCGCAGCGGCGGCGGGCGGGGCGAGCGGCGGAGTAACATCCGCCCTCGCCCGTCATCACCGGACTCCATGGCCGCCACCCGCCGCTCCGCGGAGGAGCTGACCCTCGCCCCGCTCGACAATCGCGCGCTCGCGAACCTCTGCGGGCCGCTCGACGCCAACCTGCGGCAGATCGAGCAGGCGCTGGACGTCGCGATCGCGCATCGCGGCGCGCATTTCACGCTCACCGGCACGCCGGCGCAGAACACGCGCGCCGCGGCGGCGCTGCGGCGCTTCTACGCCGACGCGCAGAAGCCGCTGTCGGTCGACGACATCCAGCTCGGCCTGGTCGAGCTCGCCACCGCGTCCACGACGCGCGCGCCGCAACCCGTCGCGCAGGACGCCGCCGGCATGCCGCTGCTGCGCACGCGCCGCGCCGACCTTCACGGCCGCACGCCGAACCAGATCGCTTACCTGAAGGAGATCCAGGCGCACGACATCGCCTTCGGCATCGGCCCGGCGGGCACCGGCAAGACCTACCTCGCCGTCGCATGCGCGGTCGACGCGCTGGAGCGCGATGCCGTCAAGCGCATCGTGCTGGTGCGCCCGGCCGTCGAGGCGGGCGAGCGGCTGGGCTTCCTGCCGGGAGACCTCGCGCAGAAGGTCGACCCCTACCTGCGCCCGCTCTACGACGCGCTCTACGACCTGATGGGCTTCGACAAGGCCGCGAAGCTCTTCGAGCGGCAGACGATCGAGCTGGCGCCGCTCGCCTACATGCGCGGCCGCACGCTCAACCATTCGTTCATCATCCTGGACGAGGCGCAGAACACCACGCCCGAGCAGATGAAGATGTTCCTGACGCGCATCGGCTTCGGCACCAAGGCGGTGATCACCGGCGACGTGACGCAGATCGACCTGGCGCGCGGGCAGAAGAGCGGCCTGATCGAGGCGGAGCGCATCCTGAACGGCGTGCGCGGCATCGCGTTCGTGAAGTTCACGAGCGCCGACGTCGTCCGCCACCCGCTGGTGCAGAAGATCATCGACGCCTACGAGCGCCACGACGCGAAAAAAGCCGGCTGACCGCTTGGCCCGCCCGTCCCTCCTCGTCTCGCTCTCCCTCCAGTTCGGCGTGCCGGCCGACCCGCTGCCGCGCCGGCGCACGCTGCGGCGCTGGGCCGGCGCGGCAGCGGAGCGCCGGCTCGCGGTCACGCTCCGCTTCGTCGGCGCGCGCGAGGGGCGCGCGCTCAACGCCCGCTACCGGGGACGGGACTACGCGACGAACGTCCTGACGTTCGTGTACGATGATGTCGTCCCGCGGACCGGCGACATCGTGGTCTGCGTGCCGGTCGTGACGCGGGAGGCACGAGCGCAGGGGAAGGCGTTGCGGGCGCACTTGGCGCACCTCATCGTCCACGGGATGCTGCATCTGCAGGGCTACGATCACGAACGCGGCGCCGACGCCGCGCGGATGGAAGCACGGGAAACCGAGCTGCTCGCGCGCCTTGGCTATCGCGCCCCGTACGCGCCCGCGCATGGCTAGGCCGCCGCAATCCATGGACGACCCCGCCGACAAGGCCGCCGAGCGGCCCAAGCTCCTCGACCGGCTCACCGCGCTCCTGACGCGCGAGCCGGAGGACCGCGAGGATCTCCTCGACCTGATGCGCGGCGCCTACGAGCGGCGCCTGCTCGACGCCGACGCGCTCTCGATGATCGAGGGCGTGCTGTCCGTCTCCGAGACCACGGTGCGCGACATCATGATTCCCCGCGCGCAGATGGATTGCGTCTCGATCGACGACGAGCCGCCGGACTTCCTGCCGCTGATCCTCGACACCAAGCACTCGCGCTTTCCCGTGATCGGCGAGAGCAAGGACGACGTCATCGGCATCCTGCTCGCCAAGGAGCTTCTCAACTACTACGCGAAGCCCGAAGGCTTCGTGTTGCGCGACACGCTGCGCCCGGCGGTGTTCGTGCCGGAGTCGAAGCGCCTCAACGTGCTGCTGCGTGAGTTCCGCGCGAATCGCAACCACATCGCGATCGTCGTCGACGAGTACGGCGGCGTGTCCGGCCTCGTCACCATCGAGGACGTGCTGGAGCAGATCGTCGGCGACATCGAGGACGAGTACGACTTCGACGAGTCGATCGACAACATCATCCCCGAGGCCAACGGGCGCTTCCGCGTGAAGGCGCAGACGGAGATCGCCGACTTCAACGCCTACTTCGGCACGCAGTTCGAGAAGGAAGAGTTCCACACGGTCGGCGGCCTCGTGCTGAAGGCCTTCGGCCGCCTGCCCAAGCGCGGCGAGACCACCGCGCTCGAGGGCCTCCGCTTTCGCGTGCTGCGCGCCGACAGCCGCCGGCTGCACACGCTGCAGGTCGAGCGCATCGCGCCGCCGCCGGCGGCCGACGCCGCCGCGACCTAGGCCTCGCCGATGAAGTGCTCGCGCGCGCTCGCGCTCGCCGCGGCAGCGCTCGCCGGCGCCGGCACCGTCGCGGGCTTCGCGCCGTTCGGCCTGCCGGCCGTTCCGGTGCTCACGCTCTCGCTGCTGTTCGCCGGGTGGCAGCGCGCCGCGCCGCGCGCGGCGGCGGGCCTCGGGTTCGCGTTCGGCCTGGGACTCTTCGCCGCGGGCGCGTCCTGGGTGTACGTCGCGCTGGAGACGTTCGGCGGCATGCCCACCGCGATCGCCGCGCTCGGCACCGCCGGATTCGTCGCGTACCTGGCGCTGTGGCCCGCCCTCGCCGGCTACGTCGCCGTGCGGCTCACCCGCAGCGATTCCGTCGCCCGCGCCCTCGCCGCCGCCGGCGCCTTCGCGCTGGGCGAATGGCTGCGCGGCTACGTGTTCACCGGCTTTCCGTGGCTGGCCGTCGGCTACGCGCAGCTCCCGGGCAGTCCGCTCGCCGGCTATGCGCCGCTCGGGGGCGTGTTCCTCGTGTCGCTCGCCGTCGCGCTCGTCGCGGCGCTGCTCGCGCTCGCCTACGACGCGATCGCGGCCGGCGCCTGGCCGCGGATGGGCGCGCTGGCCGCCGCCGCGGCCGCGCTGGCGATCGGCGGCAGCGTCGCAGGCCGGGTCGAGTGGACCGCACCCGAGGGCAACCCCGTCGCGGTGTCGCTGGTGCAGGGCAACATTCCGCAGGAGCAGAAGTTCGATCCGGAATTCCGCGCCAGGACGTTCGCGCTCTACGCCGAGCTCGCGGAAGGCAGCCGCGGCCGCCTGATCGTGCTGCCGGAGAGCGCCTTTCCCATGTTCTCCGACGAGGTGCCGGACACCGTGATCCAGGGGCTGGCGCGCACGGCGCGCGCGCGGCGCGGCGATCTCGTGCTGGGCCTCTTCACGTCCGAAGCGCCGCTGCCCGGCAGCGTCGACATGCGCTATTACAACACCGCGGTGAGCCTCGGCGAGTCGGAGCTGCAGGTCTACCGGAAGCGTCATCTCGTGCCGTTCGGCGAGACCATCCCGGGCAAGGCGGTGTTCGGCTGGTTCATCCGCAACGTGCTGTCGATCCCGCTCGCCGACCAGACGCCCGGCGCCGCGCAGCAGCCGCCGTTCGCCGTCGCCGGCACGCGCATCGCCGTCAACATCTGCTACGAGGACGCCTTCGGCAGCGAGCTCATCGACGCCGCGCGCTCGGCGGGTCTGCTGGTGAACGTGACCAACGACGCGTGGTACGGCCGCTCGATCGCCGCGTGGCAGCACAACCAGATCTCCGCGATGCGCGCGCTCGAGCTCGGCCGGCCGATGCTGCGCGCGACCAACACCGGCGTCACCGCCGCGATCGCCCACGACGGTCTCGTGATGGCGTCGCTGCCGTGGTTCACGCGGGGCGTGCTCGAAGTGACGATCGACGGCCGCGTGGGCGCCACGCCGTACCAGCAGGCCGGCGACGCGCTGGCGCTGGCGCTGGCCGCCGTCGTGCTGGCGGGCGCGGCGCTGGCGGCGCGCCGGCGGCCGTCCGCCGCGTAGCCGCCGAATCCGCCGCGGCCCGTCGCCGCATCCAATCGTTCGTCGCAGCCGGACGCATTTCGTCGCGCCCACGGACGGCTTGCCTCCCGCGGGTTTGCCCGGGGTCGCGGTGATCCCCATAATGCGCGCACTTTCGCCCCCACCCGGAAGCTCCCATGACCCTCGCACTGAAGATCGACGGCCTCTCGAAGACCTACCCGAATGGCGTGCGCGCCCTCCGCGGCGTCTCGCTCGACATTCCCACGGGAATGTTCGGCCTGCTCGGACCGAACGGCGCCGGCAAGTCCACGCTGATGCGCACGCTCGCCACGCTGCAGGACGCCGACGCCGGCTCGGCCCGGCTGGGGACGATCGACGTGCTGCGCGACAAGGACGCCGTCCGGCGCCGCCTGGGCTACCTGCCGCAGGACTTCGGCGTCTATCCGAAGGTGTCGGCGCAGGACATGCTCGACCACCTGGCGCGCCTCAAGGGCATCGCCGCCGCCGGCGAGCGCCGCGACGTCGTCGCCGACCTCCTGAAGCAGGTCAACCTGCACGACGTGCGCAAGAAGGCGCTCGGCGGCTTCTCCGGGGGCATGCGCCAGCGCTTTGGCATCGCGCAGGCGCTTCTCGGCAATCCCGAGCTCGTGATCGTCGACGAGCCCACGGCGGGCCTCGATCCGGAGGAGCGCGTGCGCTTCCACAACCTGCTGGCGGAGATCGGCGAGAACGTGATCGTGATCCTCTCGACGCACATCGTCTCGGACGTGTCGGATCTCTGCGCGAACATGGCGATCATCAACAAGGGCGAGGTGCTGCTGACCGGCGATCCCACGACGCTCACCGCGGCGCTGGCGGGCCGCGTCTGGCAGAAGGCGGTCGCGCGGAGCGACCTCGAGAGCTTGAAGGCCGCGTATCCGGTGATCTCGACGCGCCTCGTCGCCGGCCGCACGCTCGTGTCGGCCGTCGCGCCTGCGGCGCCGGGCGAAGGCTTCGAGCCGGTCGACGCCACGCTCGAGGACGTGTACTTCGCAGCGATCGCCGGCCGGCTCGGCTCCGCGCCCACGCCGGCGCCCGCGCTGGCAGCCTGACGCGATGGGCATCCTGTTCGCCATCGCGTCGTTCGAGCTCCGCACACGGCTGAAGCGGCTGTCGACCTGGGTGTATTTCGTCGTGTTCCTGGCGCTGGCCATGCTGTGGACCGCGGCCGCCGGCGGCGTGTTCGCCAACGCGAACATCGTGTTCGGCAGCGGCAAGGTGTGGATCAACTCCCCGTACGCGATCGCGCAGACCGTCGCCGTGCTGGGCATGGCGGGCTCGACGGTGATCGCCGCCATGTTCGGCCGCGCGGTCCAGCAGGACTTCGAATACCGGACCGAGCATTTCTTCTTCGCCGCTCCGATCGCGAAGTGGCAGTACCTCGCAGGGCGCTACCTGGGCGCGCTCGGCGTCCTGCTGCTGATCTTCGCCAGCGTCTCGCTCGGCGCGTTCCTCGGCACGCTGCTGCCCGGCGTCGATCCCGACCGGCTCGGGCCCGCGCGCTTCGCGGCCTACGCGGCGCCGTATGCGATCGTGCTGCTGCCGAACCTCCTGTGGCTGGGCGCGCTCTTCTTCTGCGCCGCCGCGCTGACGCGCCGGATGCTGCCGGTGTACATCGGCAGCATCCTCTGCATCATCGGCTACCTCGCCGGCGCCGGCCTGCTGCGCGACATCGACAACAAGACGCTGGGCTCGATGCTCGACCCGTTCGGCGTGCTCTCGCTGTCGCGGCTGACCGAATACTGGACGATCGACGACCGCAACACGCGGATCATCCCCTTCGACGGCTTCCTGCTGTGGAACCGGCTGCTGTGGCTTGGCGTGGGCGCGGCGCTGATGGCGTTCTGCTATGCGCGCTTCCGCTTCGCGTACGTCGCCGGCGGCGGCGGCGCCGCGCGCCGCGCCGTCGCCGACGAGAGCACGGCGCCGGCGGCCGGCGCGGTCCGCGCACGGGCCGTCACGCCCGCGCCGGTGCGCGGCCTCGCGCTGCTGCCGCGGCTCGCCTGGCTGTACTTCAAGGAGACGGTCAAGAACGTCTACTTCGGCGTGATCGCGCTCGCCGGCATCCTGTTCCTGCTCGCCAACAGCACCACCGTCGGCAGCCTCTTCGGCACCACGACGTGGCCCGTCACGTACCAGATCCTCGAGCTGCTGGGCGGCACGTTCTCGATCTTCATGCTGGTGATCATCACGTTCTACGCCGGCGAGCTCGTCTGGCGCGAGCGCGACCAGCGCTTCGACCAGATCCAGGACGCGCTGCCCATCCCGACGTGGCTGCCGCTCGCCGCCAAGCTGGTCGCGCTGATGCTGGTGCCCGTGCTGCTGCAGGCGATCCTGATGCTGTGCGGCATCGCCATCCAGACCGCCAAGGGCTACACGCGCTACGAGCTCGGCCTGTATTTCGGCGAGCTCTTCGGCATCGAGCTCGTCAGCTACTGGCTGATCTGCGTGCTGGCGATCGCCGTCCATTCGATCGTCAACCAGAAGTACCTCGGTCATTTCGTGATGATCGTGTACTTCATCGCGCTGCTGTTCGCGGGCGCGATGGGCTTCGAGCACAACCTCTACAAGTACGGCGCCAACATTCCGTACACGTACTCCGACATGAACGGCTACGGCCACTTCCTGCTGCGCCTCCGCGCGTTCGGCGCCTACTACACGGCGTGGGCGGTGCTGCTCGTCCTCGCGGCGTACCTGCTGTGGACGCGCGGGACGATCTCCGGCTGGCGCGAGCGGCTGGCGGTGCTGCGCCGGCGCTTCACGCCGGCGGTGGCGGGCACGGCCGCGGTGGCCGCGCTCGCCGCGGCGGGGCTCGGCGGCTACATCTTCTACAACACCAACGTTCTGAACCGCTACATCACCGCGCACGACGCCCAGGCGCGGCAGGCCGACTACGAGAAGAAGTACAAGTCGCTGGCGGCGGCGCCGCAACCCAGGATCACCGGCGTGCGCCTCACGACCGAGCTCTTTCCGCGCGAGCAGCGCGTGCGGATGCGCGGCACGTTCGATCTCGCGAACAAGAACGCGGTGCCGGTCGACACCATCCACCTCTTCTTCCTGCAGGGCGAGGACCTCCAGTTCAACAAGCTGGCGTTCGCCACACCCGCCACGCTCGCGAAGGAGGACATGCAAGTGGGGCTGCGAACGTACAAGCTCGCCACGCCGCTCGCGCCGGGCGCCACGACGACGCTCGAGTTCGACCTCGAGGTGCCCACCCGCGGCTTCCGCAACGACAGCAGCAACACCGCCGTCGTCTACAACGGCTCGTTCGTCAACGGCAATTTCGTGCTGCCGGTGATCGGCTACCTGGAGCGCGGCGAGCTGGTGACCGATCGCGACCGCAAGAAGTTCGGGCTCCCGCCCAAGGAGCGGATGCGCGACCGCGACGATCCCGAGGGCCTCGCCTACAACTACCTGACCCACGATGCCGACTGGATCACGTTCGAGGCGGAAGTGGTCACCGACGCCGACCAGATCGCGATCGCGCCCGGTTACCTGCAGAAGGAGTGGACGGACGGCGACCGCCGGCATTTCGTCTACAGGATGGACGCGCCGATCCTCGATTTCTTCGCGTTCCAGTCGGCGCGCTACGCGGTGAAGAAGGACCGCTGGAACGACGTCGCGATCGAGATCTACTACCAGCCGGGCCACGAGTACAACCTCGACCGGATGATCGCCGCGGTGAAGGCGTCGCTCGACTACTACACGACGAATTTCGGCCCGTACCAGCACAAGCAGTTCCGCATCCTCGAGTTTCCCCGCTACGACGCGTTCGCGCAGGCGTTCCCGAACACGATCCCGTATTCGGAAGCGATCGGCTTCATCGCGCGGGTGCGCGAGGGCGACAAGGAGGACATCGACTATCCGTACTACGTGACGGCGCACGAGGCCGCGCACCAATGGTGGGCGCATCAGGTGATCGGCGGCGACGTGCAGGGCTCGACGCTGATGTCGGAGACGCTCGCCCAATATTCCGCGCTGATGGTGATGAAGAAGAAGTACGGCGACGCGAAGATGCAGAAGTTTCTCGAATACGAGCTCGACCGCTACCTGATCGGCCGGTCGACCGAGCAGAAGAAGGAGCTGCCGCTCGGTCGCGTCGAGAACCAGCCGTACATCCACTACCGCAAGGGCAGCCTCGTGATGTACGCGCTCGCGGACTACATCGGCGAGGACAACCTCAACCGCGCGATCCGCGCGTTCCGCGACGAGACCGCGTTCAAGGGCCCGCCGTATCCGAGCGCGTCGCTGTTCCTGAAGCACGTGCGCGCGGTGACGCCGCCGCAGTACCAGTACGTGATCGACGACCTGTTCGAGTCGATCACGCTCTACGACAACCGCGCGACGTCGGCGACGGCCAAGGCGCTCGCCGACGGCAAGTACGAGGTGACGATCAAGGTGCTGGCGAAGAAGCGCAAGGCGGATGCGCTCGGCAAGGAGGCCGACGTTCCGCTCGCCGACTGGATCGACATCGGCGTGCTCGACGCGGAGGGCGTGCCGCTCTTCCTGGAGAAGAAAAAGATCGACCAGGAGGCGATGACGTTCACCGCCGTCGTCGGCAAGAAGCCCGCGCGCGCGGGCATCGACCCCTTCAACAAGCTGATCGACCGGCGCCCGAAAGACAACACCGTGGCGGTCGAAGTGCCGTGAAACGCGAGTCCGCTGTTGGTCGGGCTTTGACAATCCCGTAAAATCAAGGCCTTTGCTCAATCCGCAACGGCCTCGATGCAAACGTTTCAGCAGATCGTCCTGGCGCTCCAGCAGTACTGGGACCGGCAGGGCTGCGCATTGCTGCAGCCCTACGACATGGAAGTGGGCGCGGGCACGTCGCATACGGCGACGTTCCTGCGCGCGCTCGGGCCCGAGCCCTGGCGTGCGGCGTACGTGCAGCCGTCGCGCCGCCCGAAGGATGGCCGCTATGGCCAGAACCCCAACCGCCTGCAGCACTACTACCAGTACCAGGTGGTGCTGAAGCCGTCGCCGCCCGACATCCTCGACCTCTACCTCGGCTCGCTGACGGCGCTCGGCTTCGACCTCGCGAAGAACGACGTCCGCTTCGTCGAGGACGACTGGGAGAACCCGACGCTCGGCGCGTGGGGCCTCGGCTGGGAGGTGTGGCTGAACGGGATGGAGGTGACGCAGTTCACGTACTTCCAGCAGGTCGGCGGCCTCGACTGCAACCCGATCACCGGCGAAATCACCTACGGCCTCGAGCGCCTCGCGATGTACCTGCAGGGCAAGGACAACGTCTACGACCTCGTGTGGACGTCGTCGAAGGAAGGGGACGTGGAGCGCGTCCTGACCTACGGCGACGTCTACCACCAGAACGAGGTCGAGCAGTCGACGTACAACTTCGAGCATTCGAACGCGCCGAAGCTGTTCGAGCTGTTCGCGTTCTTCGAGGGCGAGGCGAAGCGCCTGCTCGAGGCGAAGCTGCCGCTGCCGGGCTACGAGATGATCCTGAAGGCGGCGCACACGTTCAACCTGCTCGACGCCCGCGGCGCGATCTCGGTGACCGAGCGCGCCGCCTACATCGGCCGCATCCGCACGCTGTCGCGCCTGGTCGCGCAGGCGTACGTCGAATCGCGCGCGGCGCTCGGCTTTCCGATGCTGCCCGAGCGCTACCGGCTCGCTGCGGCATGAGTACCAGCGCCACGCTCGTCGTCGAGCTCCTGACGGAGGAGCTGCCGCCGAAGGCGCTGAAGCAGCTCGGCCGCTCGTTCGCCGACACGCTCGCGGCCGGCCTCCGCGCGCGCGGCTATCTCGCCGACGGCGCCGTCGCGACCGGCTACGCGACGCCGCGCCGCCTGGCGGTGGCCATCACCGCCGTGCGCGCCGTCGCGCCCGATGAGCCGATCGACGAGAAGCTGATGCCCAGGAAGGTGGCGCTCGACGCAAACGGTCAACCGTCGCAGGCGTTCGTCAAGAAGCTTACTGGCCTTGGCCGACCGCATCTGGCGACAGCGTCTCTCGACGCCGCTCAGGGAGCAGATGCGATCCACGTAGTTTCCGACGGCAAGGCCGATTACGTGTACCTGAAGAGCCTCGCGAAAGGCCTGCCGCTCGCGCGCGGGCTCGACGAGGCGCTCGCCGAAGCGATTGCGAAGCTGCCCATTCCCAAGGTGATGAGCTATCCGCGGATCGGCAGCTATTACAACGACGTCAAGTTCGTCCGGCCCGCGCATTCGCTGCTCGCGCTGCACGGCGCCGACGTCGTGCCGGTGCACGCGCTCGGGCTCGCGGCGGGACGCGCCACGCGCGGCCATCGCTTCCTCGGCCGCGCCGACCTCGACATCGCGACCGCCGAAGCGTATGCGCCCACGCTCGAGGCCGAAGGCAAGGTGCTGCCCGATTTTGCCGCGCGCCGCGCCGCCATCGCCGCGAAGCTCGACCACGCCGCCGCGGGGGCGAAGGTGATCATGCCGGACGCGCTGCTCGACGAAGTGACGGCGCTGGTCGAATGGCCGGCCGTCTACGCCGGGACATTCGACCGGGCGTTCCTCGCGGTGCCGCAGGAATGCCTGATCCTGACGATGCAGCAGAACCAGAAGTACTTCGCGCTCGCCGACGCGCACGGCACGCTGCTGCACCGGTTCCTGGTCGTCAGCAACCTCGAGACGCGCGATCCGGCCGCCATCGTCGAGGGCAACGAGCGCGTGCTGCGCGCGCGGCTCGCCGACGCCCGCTTCTTCTTCGACCAGGATCGCAAGGTGGCGCTGGCTGCGCGGGTTGAGCGCCTCGCGAGCATCGTCCACCACAACAAGCTCGGCACGCTGGGCGAGCGCGTCCTGCGGCTGCGCTTCCTCGCGCGGAACATCGGGCCGAAGATCGGCGCGCCGCTCGCCGAGTCGGATCGCGCGGCGCTCCTCGCGAAGGCGGATCTCGTCACCGACATGGTCGGCGAGTTTCCCGAGCTGCAGGGCACCATGGGCCGCTACTACGCGCAGCACGACGGCGAGCCCCCCGCGGTCGCCGACGCGATCGCCGAGCACTACTGGCCGCGTTTCGCCGGCGACGCGCTGCCCGAAGGGCCGGTGGCGCAGAGCGTCGCGCTGGCCGACAAGCTCGAGGCGCTCGCCGGCATGTTCGGCATCGGCCAGGTGCCCACCGGCGACAAGGATCCGTTCGGCCTGCGGCGCGCGGCGATCGGCGTGCTGCGCATCCTGATCGAGAAGCGCCTGGCGTTGCCGCTGCCGGCGCTGCTGGGGCTCGCGTTCCAGGCGTTCAACGCCGTCCCCGGCACTAAGCCGGCGCCCGAGGAGCTCGCCACCTTTCTGTACGAGCGGCTGCGCGGGCACCTGCGCGACCAGGGCTATTCGGCCAACCAGGTCGAGGCGGTGCTGGCGCAGCGGCCGGAGCGCATCGACCACGTGCCGGACCGCCTGGCGGCGGTGAAAGCCTTCGAGGCGCTGCCCGAAGCCGACGCGCTCGCCGCCGCCAACAAGCGCATCGTCAACATCCTGCGCAAGACCGAGGCCGACGCCGCGCCCGCCGTCGATCGCGCGCGCCTGTCCGCCGGCGCCGAGCACGACCTGTGGCAGGCGTTCCAGCACCTCGCCCCGCTCGTCGATGAGCATTACGCCAGCGGCGACTACACGTCGGCGCTGAAGGCGCTCGCCAGCGCAAAGCCCGCCGTCGACCGCTTTTTCGAGGACGTGATGGTCATGGCCGACGACCCCGCCGTGCGCGCCAACCGGCTGGCGCTGCTCCGCGGCGTCGCCGCGACGATGAACCGTGTGGCCGACTTGTCGAAGCTGGCTGCATGAGCCCGTCCGGCAAGCGCGGGCGCCTGAGGCGATAATCCGCCGATGGTCCAGCTCGCCTCCGATGCCGTGCGGGAAACGCGCGCCGCCAAGCTGATCGTGCTGGACCGCGACGGCGTCATCAATCACGACAGCGACCAGTTCATCAAGTCGCCGGACGAATGGCGGCCGATTCCGGGCAGCCTCGAGGCGATCGCCCGGTTGAACCACGCGGGCTTTCGCGTCGTGGTCGCGACCAACCAGTCGGGCGTAGGCCGCGGCCTCCTCGACATCGGCACGCTCAACGCCATCCACGAGAAGCTGCACAAGGCGCTCGGCCAGGTGGGCGGACGGCTCGACGCGATCTTCTACTGTCCGCATACGGGCGACTCGCATTGCGAGTGCCGCAAGCCCAGGCCGGGCATGCTGGAGGAGATCGGCCGCCGCTTCAACGTCGACATGGCCGGCGTGCCGTGCGTGGGCGACAGCGAGCGCGATCTCCTGGCCGCGCAGACTGTCGGCGCCCAGCCGATGCTCGTGCTGACGGGCAAGGGCGAGATGACGCTGCGGCAGGGCAAGTTCCCGAAGAACACGGTGATCTTCCCGGACCTGGCGTTCGCCGTGTCCGCGCTGCTGGCGGGCGACTGACGGCGCCGCCGATGGGCAAAGCGCGCGACCTCCTGTTCCTCCTGTTCCAGCTCGTCGTCACGCCGGTCTACGCGGCGGTGTTCCTGCTGATGTTCTGGCTGCCGCGCGTGCCGCGCTACCTGATCGCGCGGAGCTGGTGTCGCTGGAACCTGTACGCGGCGCGCGCGATCTGCGGCGTCCGCTGGCGCGCCATCGGCCGCGAGAACATTCCGGCCACGCCCCACGTCATCATGTGCAAGCACAGCTCCACGTGGGAGACGATGGCGCTCAACCTGTACTTCCCGCCGCTGGCTTTCGTCGCCAAGAAGGAGCTGCTGAAGATCCCGTTCTTCGGCTGGGGCTTCGCGCTGTCGTCGCCGATCACCATCGACCGCAAGGCCGGCCGCGACGCGATGGAGCAGATGGTCGAGCAGAGCCGCGAGCGCTTCGCGCAGGGCTTCTGGATCGTCATCTATCCCGAGGGCACGCGCATCCCGGTCGGCAAGCGCGTGCGCTACAAGACGGGCGGCGCGCGGCTGGCGCTGGCGCTCGGCGTGCCCGTGCTGCCGGTGGCGCACAACGCCGGCTACCTGTGGCCCAAGGGCCTCTTCGGCAAGCGGCCGGGCACGATCACCATGTCGATCGGCCGCCCGATCGCGACCACGGGCAAGGAGATGCCGCAGCTCACCGCCGAAATCGAGACGTGGATCGAGGACGAGGTCGCCCGCCTCGGCACGCCCTCATGACCGCCACGGCGACCGCCCGCGCGCGCCGGCCGGCGCGCCTGCAACCGGAGCCGGGCGGCGAGCGTCCCCGCGAAGGCACGCCGCGCCGCGTGATGCTGTGCGGCCAGCCGGTCGAATACCGGCTCGTGCGCGCCAAGCGGCAGTCGATCGGCATGGAGGTGCACCTCGAGGGCCTCACCGTGCGCGCGCCGCGCTGGGTGACGATCGCCGAGATCGAGCTCGCGCTGCGCGAGCGCGCCGAGTGGGTCGTGAAGTCGATGGTGGAGTGGCGCGGCCGCCGGCGGCAGGTGATGCCGCGCGAATGGAAGACCGGCGCGCCCATTCTGTACCGGGGACGCGAGCTCGCCCTCGAAGTGTTCCCCGCGCGACGCGCCGCCGTCGCCGTCGATCTTTTCCACCTCACCGTCCGGCATCCGGCGGCGCACGACGAGCGCGAGATCGCCACCGCCGTCGGCCACTGGCTGAAGGACGAGGCGTGGAACCTCGTCGTCGGCCGCGTCGACGATTACGCGCGGCTCACCTCGCGCGCGCCGCAGTCGGTGCGCCTGTCCGACGCCAAGAGCGAATGGGGAAGCTGCAACGCCAAGGGCGAGATCCGCCTCAACTGGCGCCTGGTGCAGCTCCCGCCCGCGCTCGCCGAATACGTCGTCGCGCACGAGGTCGCGCACCTCGACGAGCTCAACCATTCGGCGCGGTTCTGGGCGCGGGTGGAGGATCTGCTGCCGGGCCACGCGGCGCTGCGCCGCGAGCTCGACGAGTGGACGGCGCTCCTCGCCTGACGTCGCGTCAGGCCGCTTCCGGCGCCGGCAGCGGCGGCAGCGTCACCGTGAGGCCGGCCTGCGTCTTCAGCAGCTTCTGCAGCGCCGCGCCGAGCTCGTCGCCCGAGCGCGTGTCGTGCCAGCGGCCGCCTTGCGGCCGGTAGTGGAAGCCGCCGGCGCGCGCGGCCACCCACAGCTCGCGATTCGGCACATGACGGTTGACGATCAGCTTGCTGCCGTCCGCGCACTCGATCTCGAGGATGCCGTCGTTCAGGTTCCAGTCGACGTCGGCATCGCTCGTCTCGAGCGCCGCGTCGAGCGCCAGCCCGATCGTCGCGAGCGCGCCGTCGGCGGCGGTGATGAACGAGGAATCGGTCGTCATGGCGTGCTAGGATTTGCACCGATGGTAAAGCAATTCGTCATGCCGCGCCGCCTCGCCGCCGCCGCGCTGATCGCGGCGCTCGCCGCATCGGGATGCGGCATCAAGGGACCGCTGGTCCCGCCGCCGAAGGCCACCGCCGAGACCCCCGCCGCGAAGGACGCGGCGCCCGCCGAGAAGAAGCCTTGAGCCGTCCTCCGGGCGACGATTCGGCGGCCGGTTTTCCCTTCGTGGACGGCGAGCTTTGCGCCGAAGGCCTGCCGCTCGGGGCGATCGCGCAGCGGTTCGGCACGCCGTGCTTCGTCTATTCGCGCGCCGCGCTCGAGGGTGCCTGGCGCGCGTTCGACAGCGCGTTCGCCGGCGTCCCGCATCTCGTCTGCTACGCGATGAAGGCGAACTCCAGCCTCGCGATCCTCGACCTCTTCGCGCGCCTCGGCAGCGGCTTCGACATCGTCTCCGGGGGCGAGCTCGCGCGCGTCGTCGCGGCCGGCGGCGACCCCGCCAAGGTCGTGTTCTCCGGCGTCGGCAAGACGGACGCCGAGATGGAGACGGCGCTCGCCGCCGGCATCCTCTGCTTCAACGTCGAATCCGCGAGCGAGCTCGCGCACCTGTCGGCGGTCGCCGCGCGCATGGGCAAGGTGGCGCCCGTCAGCTTCCGCGTGAATCCGGACGTCGATCCCAGGACGCATCCGTACATCTCCACCGGGCTGAAGGAGAGCAAGTTCGGCGTGGCGTTCGCCGACGCGCCGGCGCTGTACCGGCACGCCGCGACGCTCCCGGGCATCGCCGTCCACGGCATCGACATCCATATCGGCTCGCAGATCACCGAGCTCGAGCCCTACCGCGAGGCCACCCGCAAGATCCTGGACCTCGTCGACGCGCTCGGCGCCGCCGGCATTCCGCTGGCGCACGTCGACGTCGGCGGCGGCCTCGGCATCCGCTATCGCGACGAGCGGCCGGTGCCGCTGCCGGACTACGCGGCGATGCTGACGGGCCTGTTCCGCGGCCGTCGCGAGCGGATGGTGTTCGAGCCCGGCCGGCGCCTCGTCGGCGACGCCGGCATCCTGCTCACCCGGGTGCTCTACCTCAAGGACGGCACGCCGAAGCGCTTCGCGATCGTCGACGCGGCGATGAACGACCTGCTGCGCCCGTCGCTCTACGGCGCATGGCACGCCGTCGACGCCGTGCGGCCGCGCGCCGGCGCGCCGCTCGCCTGGGACATCGTCGGACCGGTCTGCGAAAGCGGCGATTTTCTCGCGCTCGACCGGCCGCTGGTGCTGGCCGAGGGCGACCTCCTCGCCGTGCGCGCCGCCGGCGCGTACGCGATGGCGATGAGCTCGAACTACAACGCGCGGCCGCGCGCCGCGGAGGTGATCGTCGACGGCGAAACCATGCATCTCGCGCGCCGCCGCGAGCGCGTCGACGAACTTTTCGCGGCGGAATTGAGGCTGCCGTGAAGCGCGCGCAAGCGTCGCGCGCGCCGCGCGTTTTTCACGCGAGCGAGCGCCGCGGAAGGGGTGTGCGAAATCGCAACAGTGGCAAACCTAAGCACCGGAATCGTCGGCGGAATCTTGCAAAACCTTGAAACGTGGCTACAATGCAGGCAGCAGGTGGCAATGGATTTGTCAAGAGGCAACTTGAAATTTGGGTTCCGACGGACGTCTCCGGAGATGCCTGCGATGAAGTGGAAATCAACATAACAGTTACGGTAACTCAGACAGGAGAAACAACGATGATGGCTGACATGATGTCGATGATTACGCCTTCGGCTCCGGCCGCGGCGCCGAAGAAGAAAGCGAAGAAGAAAGCGACCAAGAAAAAGGCCGCTCCGAAGAGGAAAGCGGCGAAGAAGAAGGCCGCCCCGAAGAAGAAGGCCGCCAAGAAGAAGGCGACCAAGAAGAAGGCGACCAAGAAGAAGGCCGCCAAGAAGTCGACCAAGAAAAAGGCCACCAAGAAGAAGGCCACCAAGAAGAAGGCCGCGAAGAAGGCGACCAAGAAGAAGGCCGCCAAGAAGAAGGCTGCGCCGAAGAAAAAGGCCGCCAAGAAGAAGGCGACCAAGAAGAAGGCCAAGAAGAAGTAAGGTCTTCAGCGCAGTGTCCGGCCGCAGCGGCCAGTAAGCGCTGTACCGGACGGAAACGGGCGACGCTTTCAGAGTGTCGCCCGTTTTGCATCCGGGGTCCGCCGCCGCCGAAGCGCGCCGCGGAATATCAGCCGGTCAGGGAATCAGCCGCGGGTGCCGCGGACTGCGCTCGCCGTGGGCGGCGCTTTTCTGACAGCCGCCGCCGGCTTGCCGGCCGCCGCGGACGGCGCCTTGCCGGGGTCCGGGTGATGCGGCGCCGGCCTCGCGCCCGTGGCCGTCCGCTGCTTCACCGACGTCGCGCGCCGCGCGCCAGCCGGCTTGGCGCGCGGTCCCGCGTCGCTGACGATGCGCAGCCGCTGGCCGGCCGCCACGCGATTCTGCGTCAGGTTGTTCCAGTGCCGGACGTCCTGCGCCGACACGCCGTAGCGCGAGGCGATGCCATCGAGCGAATCCCCGCGCCGCACCTGGTAATAGAACGTGCGGCCGGCCGGCACCGACGTGAACACCGCCTGCGCCAGCGAATCGGCGGACTCCGCCGTGGGCCGCTGCGACGGCACGAGCAGCACGTGCCCCGTGGGCACGCGCGCGCGCGCGCCGATGCCGTTCACGGCGAGCAGCGTCTCGGTGGACATCGCGTAGCGCCCGGCGACCTGCGCCAGCGTCTCGTTGGGCTTCAGCCGGTACGCCTGCCACGACACGAGCGGCTGGTCGATCAGCTCGAGCTTGGCCGCGAAGATCTCGGCGTTGTCGATCGGCAGCAGGATCGCGTATTCGTCGGCGCCGGCGATGACCGGGCGGTTGTGCTGCGGATTCAGCGCGAGGAACTGGTCCTGCGGCAGCTCCGCGAGCTCGGCGGCGCGCTTCACGTCCATCTCCTTGCTCGTCTTCACCACCGTGAAGAACGGGGCGTCGGGAAGATCGCCGAGCGAGAGGCTGTAGCGGAGCGGATCGGCGACGATGTTCTTCACCGCCTGGAGCTTGGGCACGTAGTTCTGCGTCTCGGCCGGCATGCCGGTGAGGCTCGCGTAGTCGGTCGGCAGCCCCTTGGCGCGGTTGCGCGCGATCGCGCGCCGGACGTTGCCCTCGCCCCAGTTGTATGCGGCGAGCGAGAGCTGCCAGTCGTCGAACTCGTCGTGGAGCTTCTGCAGGTAGTCGAGCGCGGACGTGGTGGCGGCCAGCACGTCGCGGCGCGAATCGAACCACCAGTTCTGCTTCAGGCCGAAGTGCGTTCCCGTGGACGGCATGAACTGCCACATGCCCGCGGCCCGCGCGATCGACGTGGCGTTGGGGTTGAACGCGCTCTCGACCATCGGCAGCAGCGCGATCTCGAGCGGCATGTCGCGGCCCTCGATCTCGGAGACGATGTGATAGAGGTAGCGGCGGCTGCGCTCGACCATGCGCGCGACGTAGTCGGGCCGGTCGGCGTAGTACTTCTCCCATTTCTCCACCAGCGGACCTTCGAGGTCGGGGATGGCATAGCCGCGCACGATGCGGTCCCACAGGTCGCCGATCGGCGGCGGCAGCGGCTCGAGGCCGGGCATGTCGGATAACGCGTAGGGCAGCGGCGCCAGCACGACCTTCGGCGGCGCGTAGCTCATCGGCTCCAGCATCGACGTGTCGATGACAGGCTTGGGGGGTGCGGCGGGCGGCGGAGGTGCGGGGGTCGCGCACGCGGCGAGCGCGGCGACGAGGAGGAGAGGGAGGTTATTCAGGCGCAATTCGGATCCGGGGCCGCAGCGGCCCCGTGGATGCTAGGCGCCGTCCGCGCGTCCGTCAATAGCGGGCTCAGCGGAAGCCGTTCTTCCATGCGCGGAGCTCCGCGAACACGGCGACGTCATCGGCGAGCGCGCGACCCGCGTGCGCTTCCGCCGCGGCGCGCACCGCGGGCACCGCCACGCGCAGGAACGGATTGGTCGCGCGCTCGTCGCCGATCGTCGATGGAACGGTGGGCAGGCCCCGCGCGCGCTTGTCCTGCTCGCGCCCGTCTCGGGCCGCGATCTCGCCGCTCGCGGGTTCGACCGCGCGCGCGAAGCGAAGGTTCGCGAGCGTGTATTCGTGCGCGCAGTACGCGCGCGTGGCGGGATCGAGCGCCGCGAGCTTCGACAGCGACGACCACATCTCTGCGGGCGTGCCCTCGAACAGGCGGCCGCAGCCCGCGGCGAACAGCGTGTCGCCGCAGAACGTGACCGCCTCGCCCCCGACCGCGCCCACGTACGCGATGTGGCCCGACGTGTGGCCGGGCACGTCGAGCACGTCGAACGTGACGCCGATGCCGGGCACCTCGACGCGATCACCCTCGACGAGCGCGCGCGTGCGTCCGGGAATCGCCTCGTGCGCCGGTCCCAGCACGGGGCACGCCCAGCGCAGGACGAGCGCGCGATTGCCGCCAACGTGGTCGCCGTGATGATGCGTGTTGACGATGGCGGTGAGCGCGAGACCCTCGGCGGCGAGGTAATCGGCGACCGGTCCGGCGTCGCCCGGATCGACGACCGCCGCATGCGATCCCTCACGAATCAACCAGATATAGTTGTCCGCGAACGCAGGGATGGGGATAATCGAGGGCATGGAGGCATCTTCGGGATTGCCGGAGAGCGTGTCAACTTCGCTCGCCGAGTGGTTCGACACACCGCTCGGCCGCTATCTTTGCGCACGCGAGCGGGCGTACTTCGACCAGACAGTCGCCGACATCTTCGGGTTCCACGCGCTGCAGATCGGCCTGCCGGGCTGCCCGTGCCTCGCGCAGAGCCGCATCGTGTCGCGCTGGACGCTCGACTACGACCGCCCGGCGGACATCATCGCCGATCCGCACAGCCTGCCCTTCGCCGAGAACGAGCTCGACCTGATCGTGATGCCGCACGCGCTCGAGTTCACTGACGATCCGCACCGGATGCTGCGCGAGGCCTATCGCGTCACGCGGCCCGAAGGCCAGATCGTCATCGCCGGCTTCAATCCGTTTTCGCTGTTCGGCGCGCGCCGCTACTTCGGCCGCGGCGCCACGCCGCCGTGGAACGGCAACTTCATCGCGCTCTACCGGCTGAAGGACTGGCTGTCGCTGCTCGGCTTCGACGTTATCGGCGGCCGCCTCGACGGCTACGTGCCGCCGTTCACCACCGAGAAATGGCTCAACCGTTACGCGTTCTTCGAGCAGGCCGGCGACCGCTGGTGGCCCATCGCCGGCGGCGTCTACTACCTGCGCGCCACCAAGAAAGTGCTGGGCATGCGCGTCATCACGCCGGCCCGCGAGCTCCGCGAGCGGCGCGAGGAGGCGCTGGCGCCGGCGGGGTCCGGCGGCGCGCGCGAGGGTCTCACGTCGCGCGGCACGCCCACCCGATGACGGGCTCGATGAGCGCCGTCGTGATCCATACCGACGGCGCGTGCAAGGGCAATCCGGGGCCCGGCGGCTGGGGCGCGCTGATCGAGCACGACGGCAGCGTCGTCGAGCTGTCGGGCGGCGAGCATGCCACCACGAACAACCGGATGGAGATGACCGCGGTGATCCGCGCGCTCGAGACGCTCGCCGGCGGCGGGGCGGACGTCGACCTCTACACCGACTCGCAGTACGTCAAGAACGGGATCGAGACGTGGATCCACGGCTGGAAGCGCAACGGCTGGCGCACCGCCGACAAGAAGCCGGTGAAGAACGAGGACCTGTGGCGCATCCTCGACGCGCTCGCCGCGCGGCACCGCATCCGCTGGCACTGGGTGCGCGGCCACAACGCGCATCCAGGCAACGAGCGCGCCGACGCCCTCGCCAATCGCGGCGTGCTCGAGGTGTCGAAGCTCTAGACTTTCGGCGCGAGCCGGCGCAGGAAGACCGTCATCTCCTTCTCCGCCTGCTTGTCGCCTTTCCGGTGCGCGACGTCGATGCCCGCGCGATAGGCCGTGGCCGCCGCCTCGTTGCAGCCGGCCTCCGCCAGCGCCTTGCCGAGCAGCTTCCATGCGGCGGTGTACGCGGGGTCGTGCACGACGGCGCGCTCGAGGTGCTCCGCGGCGCGCGCGGCGTCGCCCGCCTTCAGGTACTCGTTGCCGAGCGAGAAGCGCAGCAGCGCGCCGTCCTTGCCCGCCGCGAGCATCCGCTCGAAGCTTGCGAGCGCCGCGGATGGCGGCCCGGCGGCACTCATTTGCGGATCGGCTCGCCGGTTTCGCAGTTGATGCGGCGGAACGGGAACGTGGCCTTGCGGTCCTCGCCGTTCACCTTGCCCTCGATGGTCGCGTAGAGCCAGCCGTCGGGCGCGCGCCGGTAGACGACCTGCTGCGGGAACTCGTCGACGCGGTTCGTGAACGTGAACTCCGGTCCCACGTCGTCGGTGGTGGCCTTGGTGAGCCGGAAATCGGCCTCCTTCTGGCCCGACGGGATGATGATGTAGTGGACGCCGTCGGCGCGCTGCTCCAGCCGCAGGTAGTCGTAATCCTGCGTCTTTCCCTGCATCACCGTCTGCCCCATGCCGAGCATCATGTCGCCGCGCAGCGGCATCCAGTGCTCGCGGAACTCGCGCTGGTTGACGGCGCCGCGCCAGCAGCCGTCGAGCCACGCCAGCGGCGCCAGCGTGGTCGTGTCGAGCGGCGTCACCACGCCCTTGGACGGCTCGGTGAGCGTCGCCGTGGCGTTGGTCGAAGCGGCCGGCGGTGCCGGCGGTGCCGGCAGCGCGGGCGGCGCAGGCTGGGCGTGCAGCGGAAGGGCGAGCGCGAGCGCGGCGGCGCAGAGGCAGCGCGCGACTACGGGCAAGGTCGAGGATGGCGTGGTCATCGGGGAGCGATCGGTCATTGGAGGCGCGCAAGCGGCAGGTTGAGAAGGAGGTTCTGGGGTTTCAGCTTCAGCAGGTTGTCGGCGTCCATCGCCATCGCCAGATACACCGGGCGGCCCGCGATGGCCGGGCGCATCGCCGCCGGATCGGCGAACTCGAGCTGGAACAGGCACAGCAGGCGCGCCATGCGCGCGTCGTCCACATCGGCCTCGTTGTAGAGGTCGTTCAGCAAGGCGCTCGCCTCGGCGTCGAGGCCGACGTGCCAGACCCAGCGCTTGTCGTCGATCTCGCGCTGCGGGGCGATGGCCACCGCGACGCCCAGGAAATGCGCGACCCAACGCTCCAGCACGCCGGTGAGCGCCGCCAGCGCCGGCCGGCCACGATTGAGGCTGATCGCCGTGTCGTGCCGCTCGTCGCGCTCCCAGTAGTCCGCCGCGGTGTCCTGGTCGAGCACGTCGAGTTCGACCGAGCGCAGCGGCGTCCTGTTCCGCGCGAGCAGCTCGCCCAGCGAGCCGAAGCCGCCGCTCGTCGCATAGGCGTCGACGGCGGCGGCGTCGGCGGCCATCACGGCGCCATCCTCGAGCACGGCGATCTTCTGCGTGCGGAACAGCATCTCGGCCGCGCGCGCGGCGAGCGGATCGGCGTCCGGGCCGAGGATATGGCGCAGGATCACCTGCGTCAGCTGGTGGACGAAGACCGGCGGCACGTCGACGCCATCGCCGCGGAAGAGTCCCGCGTACGCCGCCTCGAGCGAATTCGCCGCGACGAGGCGGTCGCGGAAGCGCAGGAAGACGCGGTAGTTGTCGCGCGCGTCGGCGTCCGCGATCGCCGCCAGCTCCGCAGCGTCCACCGCGCGCCGCGGATGCGCGAGCAGCGCCTCCGACAGCGCGTTCTCCGCGGCGCAGGATTCGGGAATCGGCGCGAGCTCCGGCCGCAGCAGGAAGCTGCGCAGGAAATCGTCGGTGACGGTCAGTCGACCGTCGCCGCCGACGGTGAGCAGCCGGTAGCCGCAGGAGCGCCAGAAATCGGGCACGCGCCGGCTAGCCTCCGAGGAGCGACTGCTTGAGATCGGCCTGCACCGGCTTGTCGCCGAGCCAGATGCGCGTCAGCGCGCGATTGAACGCCTCGCCGGGGACCGTGCCCTTTTCCGCGCCGTTGAAGCCGATCTTCGTCGCGCCGTCGACGTAGTCGAGCGTGACCACGCTGCCTTCCTTGAGGTCACCGAACGCCTTCGCGATGGCGATGAACTGGTCGGTCTGCGCCTTCACCGCGGCGACGTCGGCCGCCGAATTGTTGTCCTTCAGCCCGTCGACGACGGCCTCGGAGAGCTGGTCGCCCGAGAGGTTGCGAAGCAGGTTGAGCTGGATGCGCCGCGGCCCTTTCGCGAGCACGGCGTCGAGCGTGCCCGCCTTCGCCGGCACGTAGAGGCTCGCGACGTAGACCTTGAACACCGCGCGCGTGCGGATGCCCGCGCCGTTCAGCACGACCGGCGCTCCGCCCACGGTCGCCGTGTCGTCGAGCTTGACGCCGCCCACCTCCGCCGCGACCGCCGCCCCGGCCAGGATCCACAGCACCATCGCCATCATCGTCGTGCGCATCGCATCTCCTCCGTCACATCGATTCGAAGATCCCGGCGGCACCCATGCCGGTGCCGACGCACATCGTGACCATCCCGTACTTCTGCTTGCGCCGGCGCAGGCCGTGCACGATCGTCGCCGTGCGGATCGCGCCGGTCGCGCCCAGCGGATGCCCGAGCGCGATGGCGCCGCCCAGCGGATTGACCTTCGCGGGATCGAGGCGAAGATCGTGGATCACCGCGAGGCTCTGCGCCGCGAACGCCTCGTTCAACTCGATCCAGTCCATCTGGTCCTGGCGGAGGCCAGTGGTCGCGAGCACCTTGGGAATCGCCGCGATCGGTCCGACACCCATGATCTCGGGCGGCACACCGGCGACCGCGAAGCCGGCCCAGCGGGCGAGCGGCGCGAGGTTGTGCGCCTTCAGCACGCGCTCGGACACCAGGATCGACGCGCCGGCGCCGTCGGACGTCTGCGAGCTGTTGCCGGCGGTGACCGTCCCCTTGGCCGCGAACACGGGCCGCAGCCGCGCGAGGCCCTCGGCGCTGGTGTCGGGCCGCGGGCCTTCGTCGCGCGTCACGGCCCTGGAGCGCGTCCGCACCGTCGCCGCGGCGAGATCCGGCGCGCGCTCGTCGACGGTCAGCGGGCTCATTTCGGCGTCGAACTCGCCGGCGGACTGCGCCGCCAGCGCCTTCTGGTGCGACGCCAGCGCGAACGCGTCCTGCGCCTCGCGCGAGACGTTCCATTGCGCCGCGACCTTCTCGGCGGTGAGGCCCATGCCGTAAGCGATGCCGACGTTTTCGTCGCGCGTGAAGACCTCGGCGTTGAGCGCCAGGCGGCCGAGCATCGGGATCATGCTCATGCTCTCGGTGCCGGCGGCGATCATGACGTCGGCCTCGCCGGTGCGGATGCGGTCGGCGGCGATCGACACGGCGTTGAGGCCCGACGAGCAGAAGCGGTTGATCGTCATTCCCGGCACCGACTTCGGCAGCCCGGCGAGCAGCACGCCGATCCGCGCCACGTTCATCCCCTGCTCGTACTCCGGCATCGCGCAGCCGACGATCACGTCGTCGACGCGGGCGGCGTCGAGCGCAGGCACCTGCGCCAGCACGCGCTGCAGGACGTGCGCGAGCAGCGTGTCGGGACGCGTCGTCCGGTAGACGCCGCGCGGCGCCTTGCCGACGGCAGCGCGCGTGGCCGCGACGACGTAGGCTTCCTGTAATTGTCGTGCCATCGCGCTCTCCTAGTTCCGCAGCGGCTTGCCGGTCGCGAGCGTGTGGGCGACGCGCGCCTGCGTGCGCGGATCGTGCAGCAGCTCGACGATCGCCTCGCGCTCGAGCCGTAGCAGCCACTCCTCGTCGACGAGGCTGCCGGCGTCGACGTCGCCGCCGCACATCACCGTCGCCACCTTGCGCCCGATCTCGAAGTCGTAGGGCGAGATGAAGCCGCCGTCGCGCATGTTCACCAGCAGCATCGTCAGCGTCGCGATGCCGGTGCGGCCCGCGACGGCGACGCCGCGCGCCGGCAGCGGCGGGCGATAGGCGGCGTCGGCCAGCGCGCGCGCCTGCCCGAGCGCGACGTGCAGCAGCTCGTGCGCGTTCGGCAGCACGACGTCGGCCTCGCGCAGGAAGCCCAGCGCCCTCGCCTCCTCGGCGCTCTTCGCCACGGTCGCCGTGGCGATCGTCTGGAAATAGGTCCGGACGAACGGGAACATGTCGCCCTGACCGCCGGAGGCGCCGCGCCGCACGTCCTCCGCCGCGCGCACCGCGAACGTCTTGCAGCCGCCGCCCGCGGGCAGGATGCCGACGCCGACCTCCGGCAGCCCGATGTACGACTCCAGCGCCGCGACCGCGCGGTCGCAGTGCAGGATGAACTCGCACGAGCCGCCGAGCGCCGTGCCGCGGACGGCGGCGACGGTGGGCACGAGGCTGTAGCGCAGCCGCATCGCCGTCTGCTGAAACCGCGCGATCATCTGCTCGACGGCGTTCCACGCCCCGGCCTCGATCGCCGGCGCGATGCCGGAGAGATCGGCGCCGTACGAGAAGGGCTCCTTCGTCTGCCAGATGACGAGCCCGGCGAGGCCCGCCTCGGCGGTGTCGATCGCGCGCATCACGCCTTCGAGCACCGCGGGCGAGATCGTGTTCTGCTTCGACTTGAACGAGACGATGCCGACGTCGCTCCCGAGATGCCACAGCCGCAGCGCGTCGGTCTCGAAGATCGTCGTGCCCGCCGGGCCGCGCTCGCCCAGCACGGGATCGGGGTACAACTGGCGCCGGTAGACGGGCAGCGCGCGCCGCGCCTGGAACGCGTCGGTCGCCGGCGAATACGCGCCCGCGCCGGTATGCACGCCGCCGGCCGCCGTCACTTTCGCGCCGGCCACCCAATCGGGCAGCGGCACTGCGGCGAGCGCCTTGCCCGCGGCGATGTCCTCGGCGACCCACGCGGCGACGTCGGGCCAGCCTGCCGCCTGCCACGTCTCGAACGGACCCATCTGCCAGCCGAAGCCCCAGCGGATCGCGAGGTCGACGTCGCGCGCGTTGTCGGCGATGTCGCGGAGCTGGTACGCGCTGTAGTGAAAAAGATCGCGGAAGATCGCCCACAGGAACTGCGCCTGCGGATGCGCAGACGCGCGCAGCTTCGCAAAGCGCTCGGCCGGCGACCGCAGCTTGAGGAGCTCCGCCACCTCCGGCGCCACCGCGGCATCGCTCTTCGCGTAGGCCGCCGTCGCGGGGTCGAGCACGAGGATGTCGCGGCCCGACTTCTGGAAGAAGCCGGACTTCGTCTTCTGGCCGAGCGCGCCCCGGGCGACGAGCGCCTCGAGCACGGGCGGCGTCGCGAACAGCGCATGCCAGGGGTCATCGGGCAGCGTCTCGCGCATCGTCCGGATCACGTGCGCAAGCGTGTCGAGGCCGACGACGTCGGCGGTGCGGTACGTCGCGCTCTTCGCGCGGCCGATCGCCGGGCCGGTCAGCGCGTCGACCACGTCGAACGGCAGTCCCGCCTTCGCCGTGTGGGCCATCGTCGCCAGAACCGAGAAGATGCCGATCCGGTTGGCGATGAAGTTCGGCGTGTCCTTCGCGCGGATCACGCCCTTGCCGAGCGCGGTGGTCAGGAACGTCTCCAGCGCGTCGAGCAGCGCGGCCTCCGTCGCCGGCGCCGCAATCAGCTCGACGAGATGCATGTAGCGCGGTGGATTGAAGAAGTGGACGCCGCAAAAGCGGTGCCGCAGCGCCTCGGGCAGCGCGGCGGACAGCGCCGCCAGCGAGAGCCCCGACGTGTTCGACGCCACGATCGCGTGCGCCGGCACGTGCGGCGCGATCCTCTCGTACAGGTCGCGCTTCCAGTCGAGGCGCTCGGCGATCGCCTCGATCACGAGATCGCAGCCGGCGAGCCGCGGCAGGTCGGCGCCGTAGGTCGCGGCGTCGATCCACGCGGAGCGCTCGCGCAGCGCCAGCGGCGCGGGCTCCTGCTTCGCAAGGCCGTCGATGCCCTTTTGCACGAGGCCGTTGGCCGGGCCTTCCTTGGCGGGCAGGTCGAAGAGGAGCACCGGAATGCCGCAGTTGACGAGGTGCGCGGCGATCTGCGCGCCCATGACGCCCGCGCCCAGCACGGCGGCCCTGCGGATCAGCAGCGGCGGCGGCGACGGCGACGAGGGCATGGCGGGGCTCCGGTGGCTCGGGCGCTTCCGCCGATCGGCCGGTCGCGTCGCAAAAAGGACGCGGCCGGGAAGGCCCGGCCGCGATTATGCCCCGAACGGCGCCGCGGGGCGCCGGCTCGGGCCGATGTCAGAACGAGTAGTCGAACTGCGCGCCGAAGATCGTGACGTTGGCGTCGTACTTGCCGAGGACGAGCCCGTACGCGGCGGTCGACCCGGCGTTCTGGTTGATGTTCGCCTTGTTCGCCATGATGTACGTGAAGCCGCCGTCGACGCGCAGGTTGTTGCTGATCCGGTACTGGGCGCCGATCGAGAACCAGAACCGGTCCTCGTCGGGCAGCCGCACCGTGCGGTCCGCCGTGTTGACCGGCGTCTGGTCCCACGCGAGGCCGCCGCGGAACAGCCAGCTGTCGTTGTAACGGTAGTTGGCGCCGACCGACACCCGCCAGGCGTCGTCGAAGTTCTCCGGGGTGCTCTGCAGCACGCTGCCGGTCGTCCGCGTGAACGTGAGGTCCGTGATCGTCGACCAGCGCGTCCACTGGACGTCGGCCATCAGGTCCCACTTGTTGTCGAAGCGGTGGAAGATCGACGCGTTGACGATGTCCGGAAGCTCGATGTTCGACTTCACGCCGCCGTTCGCGAGCTGGGCGTTCACCGCGCCCGCGAGCTGGCCGACGACCGGCGCCAGCGCCGGCGGCAGCACCGGCAGCGCCGGCGTGCCGAAGCTCACGTTGCCGTCGATGTGGTACTTGAGCGACGACCGGTAGTGCGCGCCGATCTGGGTGGACGGCGAGACGTCGTACAGCACGCCGATGTTCCAGCCCCAGGCGCTGTCGTCGCCCTTGACGCTGGAGCTCGCCTCGAGCCCCGGCGTGGCGCCGATGATCACCGGCACCAGGGCGGCGGGGATGAGCCCCTGCTGGGCGGCGGTCTGCGCGGCCTGGCCGAGTCCCGCGGAGTAGTTGACCTGGCTCGTGAACGTCGCGTCGATCCGCTGCCAGTCGACGCCGAGGCCGAACGCGAGGGTGTCGGTGGCGCGCCACGAGAGCGCGGGATTGACGTTGACCGTCTTGACCTCGGACTTCACGCCCTGGAAGCGGCCCAGCCAGTCGGAGTTGTATTCCGTCTTCAGCCCGAACGGCGCCGTGACACCCACGCCGAAGCTGAACTGCTTGTTGATCGGCACGACGAAATAGGCGTTGGGAACGTAGTTGGTGCCGCCGGCGTCGCCGCCCGTGTTGCCGAGCGTCTGGAACGCCGCGCGTTCCGAGCCCTCGTCGCTGAACTTGATCGACGGCGTGATGATGCCGATGCCGAGGACGAGCTGCATCCGGTCGAGCTTCCACATGCCTGCGGGGTTGCTCCACACGGTGCCGGCGTCGTCGACGCGGGCGGCGCCGCCCGCGTACGCGTTGCCGAGGCCGCTGGCCGAGGACTCCTGCAGCGCGAAGGCAGCACCCATGGCATTGCCCGAGGCCAGCGCAACGACCGTCGCGCTGATTGCCGCCGCGACGTGCCTGCGGCGGAAGTTTTCGATGGTCATGGACGCTCTCTCCTCTTGGTTTTGTCGCGACCGGCCCGTCTTTCGCGGCCGCAGTCGAAATCCACTATACCGTGCTTCCCCCGATCCCGAGGCCGCGCCGCGCCGCGGCAGACGATTTCGGGAAGCGCTGTGGCGAGCGTGGCACACTCCGCGCGCGCGCTCGTCATGGTGCGCCGCATCATGCCGCGGCGACGCGCAGATCTACGCCGGCTCCGTCGGCACGGGCCTCGGCAAGCGATCGGCGCCGACCGCGACGTAAGTGAGGCTCGCCTCGGTCACCTTGACGGTGACGACGTTGTCCGGATCGCGCTGCGCGTAGACCTCGACGTCGACGGTGACGGAGGTCCGGCCCACGCGCACGATGTGCGCGAAGAACGACACCTGGTCGCCGACCATCACGGGCTGCTTGAACACGAACGAGTTGACGGCGACGGTCGCCACCCGCCCGCGCGCGCGGCGCGCCGCCAGCACGCCGCCGGCGATGTCGACCTGCGCCATGATCCAGCCGCCGAAGATGTCGCCGTGCTGGTTCACGTCGGCGGGCATCGCGACGACCCGCAGGACCGGATCGCGCTCGGGCAGGGTCACGGGCCCCGCCGGTTGCGCCGACGCGGCGCGCGTCACGCCGCCGCCTTGCGCGCTTCGTCGCGCAGCTCGCGGCGCAGGATCTTGCCGACGTTCGACTTCGGCAGGTCGTCGCGGAATTCGACGTCGCGCGGGCATTTGTAGCCCGTCAGGTGCTCGCGGCAATGCCGCAGCACCTCGTCGGCGGTCAGCGCGGGATTCTTGCGCACGACGAAGAGCTTCACCGCCTCGCCCGACTTCTTGTCCGGCACGCCGACCGCCGCGCACTCGAGGACGCCCGCGTGCATGGCGACCACGCCTTCGATCTCGTTCGGGTAAACGTTGAACCCCGACACCAGGATCATGTCCTTCTTGCGGTCGACGATGCGCACGAAGCCGCGCTCGTCCATGATGCCGACGTCGCCGGTCGCGAACCAGCCGTCCGGGTCGATGACCTTGGCGGTCTCGTCCGCCCGCTGCCAGTAGCCCGCCATCACCTGCGGGCCGCGGATGCAGATCTCGCCCGGCTGGCCGAGCGGCACCGCCTTGCCGGCGTCGTCGCGCAGCTCGAGCTCGGTCGACGGCACCGGCAGGCCGATCGAGCCGTTGTACGCGGGAAGGTCGAGCGGGTTGATGGTCGCGGCCGGCGACGTCTCGGTGAGCCCGTACGCCTCGATCAGCGGCGAGCCCGTCACCGCCTTCCAGCGGATCGCCACCGCCTCCTGCACGGCCATGCCGCCGCCGAGCGTGAGGTGCAGCGTCGAGAAATTGAGCTTCGCGAAATCGGGATCGTTGAGCAGCGCGTTGAAGAGCGTGTTGACGCCGGTGAACGCCGTGAACCGGTACTTGCGCATCTCCTTCACGAAGCCGGGGATGTCGCGCGGATTGGGGATCAGCACGTTCTCGGCGCCGAGCGTCATGAACGTGAGGCAGTTCGCCGTCAGGGAGAAGATGTGATAGAGCGGGAGCGGCGTGATGATGATCTCGCGCTCCTTGGTGTGCATGAACGGGAACACCCACGCGCGCGCCTGCAGCAGGTTCGCGACGATGTTCCGGTGCAGCAGCATCGCGCCCTTGGCGATGCCCGTCGTTCCGCCGGTGTACTGCAGGAACGCGATGTCGTCGTGGCCGATCTCGACGCGCTCCAGCGTGCGCTTGCGGCCGTCGTTGAAGGCGTCGGACAGGTGGATGGCGCCCGGGATCGAGTACGCGGGCACCATCTTCTTGACGTGCCGGATCGCGAAGTCGACGAGGAGGCCCTTCACGCCAAGAAGCTCGCCGATCGACGTCACGATCGTCTGTCGCACCTTGGTCTTGCCGACCACCTCCTGCAGCGTGGCGGCGAAGTTCTCGACGACGACGATGATCTCCGCGCCGGAGTCGTTCAGCTGGTGCAGGAGCTCACGCGCCGTGTACAGCGGGTTCACGTTCACGACGGTGCAGCCGGCGCGGAGGATGCCGAAGAGGCACGCCGGATACTGCAGGATGTTCGGCATCATCAGCGCGACGCGCGCACCCTTCTTGCATCCGGCGCCCTGCAGGTAGGCGCCGAACGCGGCGGACAGGTGATCGAGCTCGGCGAAGCTCATCGACCGGCCCATGCACGAGAACGCGGGACGCGCGGCGTACTTGCTGCAGCTCTCCTCGAACACCTCGCGCACCGACGCGTATTCGTTGACGTCGATTTCCGCCGGCACGCCGGGGGGATAGCTTTTCAGCCAGATCTTGTCCACGCCGCTCTCCTCGTCGCGGGCCTTGTCGATCGTCCGGACACGTCTTCCCGCAGCGCAGCCCGGTGCGCGGCATCCTACCAGAACCTTCCTCCGGGGACGGGCTCAGCGCCGGTCGTGCGCGAGCGTTTCGGCGTAGTGCAGCGGGCCGCCGCGAAATGGCGCGAAACCGGTGCCGAAAATCGCGCCGGCGTCGACGAGATCGGCGTCGGCGACGATGTGCTCGGCGAGTGCCGCCTGCGCCTCCTTCAAGTACGGAAGCACCAGACGGTCGGCCAGTCCCGCGGGCACCGGACCGGGCGGCGCCTTCTGCGCGCGGCCGTTCGTCCACGTGTAGAAGCCCTGCCCGGTCTTCTTGCCGAGCTTGCCGGCGCCGACGGCCGCCATGAGCTTCGCCGGGGGCGCCGCGTCGTCGCCGAGCATCCTGCCGACGGCCACGCAGATGTCGAGGCCCACGGTGTCCGCGAGCTCGATCGGACCCATCGGCATGCCGAACGCGAGCGCCGCCTCGTCGACCGTTTCGGGCGCGACGCCTTCGTCGACGCAGCGCATCGCGGCCATCAGGTACGGCGCCAGCACGCGATTCACCAGGAAGCCCGGGGCGCTCTTCACCGGCAGCGGCAGGCGGTCGATCTGGCGCGCGAACGCCGCGCCCCGCTGCACGAGCGCGGGCGGCGTGTCGCGCCCCGCGACGACCTCTACGAGCATCATCCGCGCGACCGGATTGAAGAAGTGCAGGCCGATCAGCCGCGCCGGATCGGCGAGGCCCGCCGCGATGTCCTCGATCGGAATGCTCGAAGTGTTGGTGGCGAGGATCGCGTCCGGACGCGCTTTGCCTTCCAGCGCCTTGAACAGCGCGCGCTTCGCGTCGAGGTTCTCGAAGATCGCCTCGATGATCACGTCGGCGCGCGCCACGCCGTCGCCCGCGACGTCCGGGATGAGGCGGTCGCCGGCGTCGCGCGCGCGCCGCGCATCCTTCAACCGCTCGGCGAACAGCGTGTACGCGCGCTTCATCGCCGGCGCCAGGCGCGACGCATCCTGGTCCTGCAGCGTGACGGTGAGACCGCGGAGCGCGCACCATGCCGCGATGTCGCCGCCCATCGTGCCGGCGCCGACCACGTGCACGTGCGCCGCCTTGAAGCCGTCGTCCTTGCCGAGCGCCTTCAGCCGCTCCTGCAGGTGGAAGACGCGGATCAGGTTGGCGGCGGTGGGCGTGCGCAGCAGCGTGCCGATCGACGCGGGGTCGCCGTCCGGCGCCGCGAGCGGATTGCCGTCGTAGCGCGCGAAGAGCTCGAGGATCGCGTACGGCGCCGGGTAGTGCTCGCGGCGCGCGCGCTTTTCCACTTCCTTCCTCGCCTGCGCGGCGACGACCTTGCGTCCGGACGGCAGCAGCGTCAGCGACAGCGGGAACGGCGCCGTGCGCGGCGCCGGCGCGGCGCGCAGCACGCCGCGCACCGTGTTCTCCATGATCCGCTCCGGCACGCATTCGTCGGCGAGGCCGAGCTTTTTGGCGCGGCGGGCGTCGACCGTCTTGCCCGTGAGCAGGAGGTCGAGCGCCGCCGGCGCGCCGAGGAGCCGCGGCAGCCGCTTGATGCCGCCCCAGCCCGGGACGATGCCGAGCATCACCTCCGGCAGGCCGAGGCGCGTGCCCGGCTCGTCGACCACCACGCGATAGCGGCACGCGAGGGCGAGCTCGAGCCCTCCGCCCAGGCAGAAGCCCTTCACCAGCGCCACGGTGGGATAGCGAACGGCCGCGAGCCGCTCGAACGTCTCGTAGCCGCGGCGCACGAGCGCGAGCGCGGCGGCGGGCTCCGCTATGTCGCCGAACTCCGTGACGTCGGCGCCGGCGATGAAGCCGTTCGACTTGCCCGAGCGCACGATGAGACCCTGCGGCGGCGCGCGATCGAGCTCGTCGAGCGCTTCGTTGAGCTCGGCGAGCGCCTGCTGGGAGAGCGTGTTGGTCGACGCGCCGGCGCGATCGAAGATCAGCGACGCGAGCCCATCCGGGTGGCGGACGATCTGCCAGTTCTGCATGGAAGGTTCCCTACGGCCGCTCGACGAGCATCGCGCCGCCCTGGCCGCCGCCGATGCAGATCGCGGCCATGCCGCGCCGCCCGCCGGTGCGCTCCAGCACGTTCACGAGATGAAGGACGATGCGCGCGCCCGACGCGCCCACCGGATGGCCGAGCGCGATGGCGCCGCCGTCGACGTTGAGCTTCGCTTCGTCGAGCGTGCCGAGCGCGCCCGGCAGCCCGAGCTCGGCGCGGCAATACTCGTCGCTCGCCCATGCGCGCTCGCACGCGATGACCTGCGCGGCGAACGCCTCGTTGATCTCCCACGCGTCGAGCTCGTTGAGGCCGAGGCCATGCCGCTGCAGGATCGGCGTGGCCGCGTGGACCGGGCCCAGTCCCATCTGCGCCGGATCGAGGCCCGCCCACTGGCTGTCGACGATCCGCGCGCGCGGCACCAGCTTGTGCTCGTCGACGGCCTTCGCCGACGCGATCACGAGCCACGCGCCGCCGTCGGTGATCTGCGAGCTGTTGCCGGCGGTGACGTTGCCGTACTTGCGGTCGAAGAACGGCTTCAGCTTGGCGAGGTTCTCCGGCGTCGAATCGTCGCGCACCCCATCGTCGGCGGCGTAGAGCGTGCCGTCCTTCGCGTACAGCGGCACGAGCTCGCGCGCGAAGTGGCCCTCTTTCTGCGCCGCCAGCACGCGCTGGTGGCTGCGCGCCGCGAACTCGTCCATCTCGCGGCGCGTGATGCCGAAGCGGAACGCGAGATTCTCCGCCGTCTGGCCCATCATCAGCCCCACGATCGGATCGGTGAGGCCCTTCATGAGGCCGATCACCGGCGCGAGGTAGCCGGGCCGGAACTGCGCGAGCAGTTGCGCGCGCTGGCCGATGCCTTTCGCGGCGTACCACTGCGACAGCCACCGCACCATCGGATCGGAAAAGAGCAGCGGCGCGCGCGAGAGCGCGTCCACGCCGCCGGCGAGCACGAGGTTCGAGCGGCCCGCGCGGATGTTGTTGATCGCCGAGTCGATCGCCTGCATGCCGGACGCGCAGTTGCGCATCACCGTCCAGCCCGGCACCTGGTTGCCGCATTCCATCCGCAGCGCGGCGACGCGGCCGATGTTCACCTCGTCGGGCGACGGCGCGGCGCAGCCGAGGATCACTTCGTCGAGCGCGGTCGGTGCGAACGGCTGGCGGAGCAGCAGTGAGCGGCCCGCATCGGTGGCGAGGTCGGACGCCGCGAACGGGCCGGGCCGGTTGCGCGACTTGAGGAACGGCGTGCGCGCGCCGTCGACGATGTAGATGGGCTCGTTCATGGCCGGCGGGGACGTCATGCGACCGCGCGGCGGCGCGGCGAGTCGGCGGTGCGCGGCGCGAGGGTCGCCGCGTCGTGCACGGTGACCGGCGCGGCCGGCGCCACCATCGACGCGCCGAGATCCGGCGGGAAATCGTCGACGCGGATCACCTGCTCGGTCAGCTCGCGCGCCGCGACCAGCGCGTCGCCTTCCTGCGCGCTGATCACGCCCGCCGTCACGGCGCGCGCGGCGAGCGCATCGGCGTCCTCGCCGGGCGTCATGCGCGCGTCGAACGTGCCGGCGCGCCCGGCCGCCTTCAGCTTCGCCTCGACGGGCTCGGCCGCGATCGTCGCGTGCAGCGCGCGCTCGATCAGCGCCACCGGCGTGTCGCCCTCCGTGGGCAGGTACATGCCCGCGGTGAGCCGGTCGCGCGCCGCCGACGGCGCGATCAGCAGCCGCGCGACTTCGTGGCCGAGCGCGTCGGACGGCACTTCGTACGGCCGTCCCAGCGGGAACACCACGCGCCACATCAGCTCGGCGATGAAGCGGTTGGGGAAGTTGGAGATCACGCCCTCGAACGCGTTCTGCGCCTTGAACATCGCGTCCCACATCGCCCAGTGCATAAGCGGCGCGTCGGCGGTCTGCCGGCCCTCGTCCTCGAAGCGCTTCAGCGTCGCCGAGCAGAGATAGAGCATCGACAGCACGTCGCCGAGACGCGCGGACAGCTTCTCCTTGCGCTTCAGCGCGCCGCCGAGCGTGCCCATCGAGACGTCGGCGAGGAATGCGAGCGCCGCCGAGAAGCGCGTCAGCTGCTGGTAGTAGCGATGCGTCGCGGGCGCGACGTCGTCCGGCACGCCGACGAAGTGCGACCCGGTGAGCCCCATCACCAGCGTGCGCGTGAGGTTGGACATCGTGAAGCGCAGGTGGCCGAACAGCAGCCGGTCGAACGCCCGCCGCGCCATCGCCCGGTCGGCGTGGCGCGTCGCCGAGATTTCCTTGAGCACGAACGGATGGCAGCGGATGGCACCTTGGCCGAACACGATCAGGCTGCGGGTGAGGATGTTGGCGCCCTCGACGGTGATCGCCACCGGCAGCGACATGTACGCCGAGCCGATGAAATTCGACGGGCCCATGCAGATGCCCTTGCCGCCGACGATGTCCATCGCGTCGTTGACGACGACGCGCGCGCGCTCCGTCAGGTGCAGCTTGGCGATGCCGGACAGAACCGCCGGCTTTTCGCCGAGGTCGACGGCCTGGGCCGTCAGCACCCGTGCGGCGTCCATCATGTAGAGGTTGCCGCCCATCCGCGACAGCGGCTCCTCGATGCCCTCGAACACGCCGATCGGCAGCTTGAACTGCTGCCGCACCCGCGCGTAGCCGCCGGTGGCGCGCACCGCCAGCTTGGCCATGCCGGTGCCCGTGGCCGGCAGCGAGATGCCGCGCCCCGCGGCGAGGCATTCCATCAGCATCCGCCAGCCGCGTCCGAGCATGGGCTGCCCGCCGATCACCCACTCCATCGGGATGAACACGTCCTTGCCCCAATTGGGGCCGTTCTGGAACACGGCGTTGAGCGGCATGTGCCGGCGCCCGATCTGCACGCCGGGATGCGTGGTGGGGATGAGCGCGCACGTGATGCCGATCTCGTCCTTGTTCCCGGCGAGGTGATCCGGGTCGAACGCGCGGAACGCGAGGCCCAGCAGCGTGGCCACGGGTCCGAGCGTGATGTAGCGCTTCTCCCAGGTGAGCTTCAGCCCCAGCACGCGCTGGCCCTGGTGCTCGCCCCAGCAGACGATGCCGTAGTCGGGAATCGCGGCGGCGTCCGAGCCCGCGTGCGGATTGGTGAGCGCGAAGCACGGGATCTCGAGGCCCTTGGCGAGGCGCGGCAGGTAGTGGCGCTTCTGCGCGTCCGTGCCGTAGTGCGCGAGGAGCTCGCCGGGGCCCAGCGAGTTCGGCACCATCACGGTGACCGACACGGTGCCCGAGTGCGTCGAAAGCTTGGTCATCACCTGCGAGTGCGCGTACGCGGAAAACCCCTTGCCGCCGTATTCCTTCGCGATGCTCATGCCGAGGAAGCCGCGCTCCTTGATGAACTGCCACACCCGGGGCGGCAGGTCCTTGTGGACGTGCGTGGTCTCCCAATCGGTGACCATGCCGCAGAGCTCGTCCACGTCGTGGTCGAGGAAGTGCTGCTCCTCGGCGGTCAGCGACGGCTTGCCCACGTTGAGGAGGCGCGCCCAGTTCGGCCGGCCCGAGAAGAGCTCCGCGTCCCACCACACCGTGCCGGCTTCGATGGCTTCGCGCTCCGTGTCGGACATCGGCGGCATCACCTTGCGAAAACCGGCGAGCACGGCGTTGCTGATCAGCGTGCGGCGTATCGGCCGCACGTTCAGCACGATCGCGGCCAGGCAGAACGCGGCGACCAGCGCAACGGTGAGCCAGACCGGCATCAGTCCGCCGACGTAGGCGACGCCGAGCAGCGCCGCGGCCGCGAGCGTGAAGACGAGACCCGACGCGTTGACGTAGAACAGCGCGACGAGCGTCGCCAGCGTTGCGCCTATCCACAACAGGATCAGCATGGGAGGGTCCCTCGGCAGGACGGCGCGACCGGCGGACGGGCGCGCGTCATGGCGTGCGGGCGAGCTCGCCGTCGAGCTCGCGGGTGACGTCGGAAGGATCGGGCAGCGGCGCGAGCAGGCCCGCGAGCAGGAACGGCGCCAGCCGGCGCAGCAGGATCTCGTCGTTGTCCGTTTCCAGGGGATTCAGCTCGGCGATGAGCTTCAGCGCATCGGTGCCGGCCAGCGTGTACGACAGCGCGCCCATGATGAAGTGCAGGCGCCACGACAGCTCCTTGCGCGGCAGGTGCGGCAGCGCGCGCGCGAACGCGGCCTTGAAGCGCGCGATCATCTCCGCGTACTGGTCCGACAGGAACCGGCGGATGAACGGCGCCGGATCGGCGTAGGCGCGGCCGAGAAGGCGCAGGAAGTTCTTGCCGCCGCGCTCCGGATCGCGGGCGAGCGCCAGCGCGGGGACGAACAGCGCCGTCAGGATGCGCTCGCAGTCGAGCGGCGCCGTCGCGTCCGCCTCGAGGCGGTCGAGCAGCGCGATGCGGCGCTGGTTCATCGGGTCGAGCCGGCGGGTGAGCACCGCCTGGAAGAGCTCTTCCTTGCTGCCGAAGTGATAGTTGACCGCCGCCAGATTGACGGCCGCGGCCGCGGTGATCGCGCGCAGGCTGGTCGCCTCGAAGCCGTGCTCCATGAACAGCGCCTCGGCGGCGTCGAGGATGCGCGCCTTGGTCGCGGCGGCGCCACGAAGCTCGTGCAGGGGTATCACTTTGCCTGAGGCCGACATGCGGGATCCAAGCGTCCGTTGAGTTGAAACGATCGTTTCAATCCTACGTTGGTTCTTTGCGCCGCGTCAATCTTCTGCGCGCGTCGACCGCTTTCCGGCCCCAAATGCGCGCAGCCGATGCCGGCCACGCGCCTTGATCGATGCGCGATTGCAGGCGAGTGCGTGATCACTCCGGTCTGGCTGCCGTCGGTGGTCGCCACGACGGACGGGGCCGGCACCACCGGTCCAGACGAGCGCGGCGCATCGCGCCGTTGGCTATACTCGGCCGCAACCGAGGACCAAGAGGAGTGAGCCCGATGGCGTCGATCTCGATCACCCGCAAGCACGACCTGCCGCATCGCAAGGCCAAGGAAGTCGCCGACAAGATCGCAAAGGACCTGCAGAAGCGCTTCGAGCTCGCTTACACGTGGGACGGGGACGACGTCGAGTTCAGGCGTCCGGGCGTCACCGGCAAGATGCACGTCGCCAAGGACAAGCTGCTGCTCGACGTCACGCTCGGCTTTCTGCTCACGCCACTGAAGCCGATCATCGAGACCGAGATCCACGCGCAGCTCGACAAGCTGCTCGGGGCGAAGACGGCGGCCAAGGATCGTCCGGCCTAGCGCGGCAGCGGCTCGGCGAACGGCGCGTCGGCGCCGGCGATGATCGCCTCGTTGAGCGCGGTCTCGCGCGCCTCCACGAGCGCGAGGAACGCCTGCGCGCCGCGCATGGCCCGGAACGCGGCGAATCCGCGCTCGAGGAAATCCTGCAGCGCGGACAGCCCGGCCGCCCGCGCCGGACGGCGCATCATCGTGAGCGCCGCGCCGACCATCGGCGTGCGCACGTAGCGGTCGAGCGCGCTGCCGACTTCCCCGATCAGCGCGATCTGCCGCCGGCGCAGCGCGAATTCCCCCATCGCGCGATACGCACGACAGTAGGCGGCGACGGTGAGCTCCGTCGCGGGGCGGTGGAGGGCGGCCAGCAGCGCCCGATCGAGCTCGTGCGCCAGCGCGTTCAGCTCCACCGCGCGCGCGACGGTCAGGATCACCGCCTCGGGAAGAAGCCGCGCCATCGCCGGCACGACGCGGGCAAGGTCGGCGTCGCGTCGCGTGAAGTCGGCGCCACCGTAGAGGTCGTTGCGGAAGAACTCGATCGCGCCCGCGTAGCGCTTGTCGGCGGCGAGGTCCGCGTAGGTGTCGGACAGGCGCTGCGCCTGCCACGCGGAAAGGAGGTCGAGGTTGGCGGCGAGCCCCGGATCGGTGGCGCGGATCGCGTGCAACCGCAACACCCGCGCGAGCGCCGCGGTGAGCGTGGCCTCGGCGGCATGGGCGGGAATCCGATCGGTGGCGGAGGGCACGGGCGGCAGCAGGCGGAGGGCGTGGCGCGCGAGGCGCGCGACGTCACCGTGCGCCCGCCACAAGTCTAGCGGATCGCATCGCGCGATCGCGTTCGCGTACGGGAATTAGATTGTTTCCTCTACCGGGGGCGGCTATCGTCGCCGATTGACCACGATGAACCTCTCGCGCCGCACCTTCATCTTCGTCGGCGTCGCCGGCGCCGCCGCGCTGGTCGCGGCGCGTCTCCTGCCGCGCACGGCGGAAGCCTCCGCGCTCGGCGCCGACGGCGCGACCGTGATGACGGCGGTCGTGCCGGTGATGCTGGGCGATGCGCTGCCACCGGCCGGTGAAGCGCGCGACGCCGCGCTGCGCGAGACGCTCGCGGCGCTGGACGGGGCCGTCGCGGGCCTGGCACCGCGCGCCCGCAGTGAGCTCGCCGATCTCTTCGCGCTGCTGGTGCTGCCGCCCGCCCGGTGGTCGCTGGCCCGCACGACCGCCCCCTGGAGCGACGCCACCGCGGAAGACGTCGGCACCTTCCTCGCGAACCTGCGCGACAGCCGCATCGGCCTGCTGCGCGCCGCGTACGACGCGCTGCATCAGCTCGTGATGGCCGCGTGGTACGGCAATCCGCGCGCGTGGCCTGCGATCGGGTATCCCGGGCCCCCGGTGGTGGGATGAGCGACTCTCCGGCGACGATCGCCGATCCGATCCGGGCGGGGCTCGCGCGCGGATGGCGGGTGCTCGACGCGTCCACGCTCACCGACGATCGGGCCCTCGAGGCCGACGTCGTCATCGTCGGCACCGGCGCCGGCGGCGGCACGGCGGCGGAGATCCTGTCCGCCGCGGGGCTCTCCGTGGTGCTCGTCGAGGAAGGCCCCCTCCGGTCGTCGAGCGATTTCCGCATGCGCGAATCGGACGCGTATCCCGAGCTGTACCAGGAATCGGCGGCACGCCGCACGCGCGACAAGGCGATCGCCGTGCTGCAGGGGCGCTGCGTGGGCGGCGGAACGACCGTGAACTGGACGAGCTCGTTCCGCACGCCCGCGGCCACGCTCGCGCACTGGCAGCGCGAATACGGCCTCGCCGGCTTCGGCAGCGCCGATCTCGCGCCATGGTTCGAGCGGATGGAAGCGCGCCTGTCGATCGCGCCGTGGGCGGTGGCGCCGAACGCCAACAACGCGGCGCTCGCGCGCGGCGCCGCGCGGCTCAACGTGTCGTCGGGCACGATCCGCCGCAACGTCAAGGGCTGCTGGAACCTCGGCTACTGCGGCATGGGATGCCCCACCAACGCCAAGCAATCGATGCTGGTGACGTCGATTCCGGCGGCGCTCGAGCGTGGCGCCACGCTAATCACGCGCGCTCGCGCGCTCGCGTTCACGTGGCACGGCGAGCGCATCGAGTCGCTGACGTGCGCCGCCATGGACGCGCGCGGCACCACGCCCACCGCGCGCCGCGTCGTCGTCCGCGCGCGGGTCTACATCGCTGCCGGCGGCGCCATCGGGACGCCGGCGCTGCTGCTGCGAAGCCGGGTCCCCGATCCCTACGGCGTGCTGGGCCGCCGCACGTTCCTCCATCCCACCCTGGTCAGCGCCGCGATCATGCCGGAGCGCATCGACGGCTATTCAGGCGCGCCGCAGACCGTCTATTCCGATCACTACCTCGACACGCTGCCGCCGGACGGCCCCGTCGGCTTCAAGCTGGAGGCGCCGCCGATCCATCCGCTGCTGACGGCGATCACGCTGCCGGATCATGGTGGGCAGCACGCGCAGCGGATGCGGGAGCTCCCGCGCCTGCAGGTCGTGCTGGCGCTGCTGCGCGACGGCTTTCATCCGGACAGCCCCGGCGGCCGCGTCACGCTCGCGAGCGACGGCACGCCGGTGCTCGACTATCCGCTGACGCCGTATCTGTGGGAGGGCGCGCGGCGCGCGTTCGTCGCGATGGCCGACATCCAGTTCGCCGCCGGCGCGAAGGAGGTGATGCCCGTCCATGGCAATGGACCGGCGTACACGACGCCCGCGGCCGCCCGCGCCGCCATCGCGTCGTTCGACCTGCGGCCCCTGGCGACGCCGGTCGTGTCGGCGCACGTGATGGGCGGCTGCGCGATGGGCAGCGATCCGCATCGCGCGGTCTGCGACACCGACGGCCGCCACCACCAGATCGCCAACCTGCACGTGTGCGACGGGTCGCTCTTCCCGACGTCGATCGGCGCGAATCCGCAACTGACGATCTATGCGGTGGCGGCGCGGCTCGCGACGCAGCTGACGGGCGCGCGGCCGGGCGCCAGTCGCGAGGGAAGGCGCGAGCGCGATTAGTGTGATTGCTCTAACGGGAGCCGGTACATTCGACCGGTGCGCGAAGCGTTTCGCGCGGTCCGCAACGAAGGAGAAGCTCGCATGTTGAACAACCTCCAGTACAAGTCCCAGCAAGTCAGCGGCACCGTGCTCGCCGCGTCGCGTCAGGTCTGGCTCGCCGGCCTCGGCGCCGCCGTCGTGACCCGCGAATGGGCCGGGCGCGAAGCCGGCACCGTGCTCCGCACGCTGGTCAAGGAAGGTACCGCCGTCGAATCGAAGGCGTTCCGGATGGTCGGCAATCGCGTCGAGACGTCGTTGACGCGCGCGAACGTCCTGTGGAAGAAGACGCGCGCCACGGTCGACGCGGCCGTCCGCACGTACGCCGACACTGCGGTGGCTCTGGCGCGCCAGACGCTGCCGAAGACGCTGCCCGGATTGGCCGCAGCAGCGTCGCGCAAGGCGCCTGCCGCCAAGCCGGCGCGCGCGAAGCGCGTCGTGAAGACGCGCGCCGCGAAGACCGTCAAGCGGGCGAAGCGCGCCGTCAAGGGCGCCAAGCGGTAATACGCTACACTCCGCGATGACGAAGCCCCTGGATCGGGTCGTCCCGGTCCAGGGGTTTTTGCCATCCGCGAACGAGATCCGTCACGGGCAGTCAAGACGGCGAAGGGGAGGAGCATGCCTCGAGGGACGTCGAACGGGCGCGCGCAGCGCGGTCCCAACGCGCGGCGCGCCGGCGGCGTGAAGCCTCCGCGCGTGGGACTGGCGCTCGCGGGCGGCGGTCCGCTCGGCGGCATCTACGAGGTCGGCGCGCTGCTCGCGCTGGCCGATTCGCTCGAGGGGTTCGACGCCAACGAACTCGACGCCTACGTCGGCGTGTCCTCGGGCGGCTTCGTGGCCGCGGCGCTCGCGAACGGCATCTCGCCTGCGCAGATGTATCGCCTCTTCATCGAGGACGGCGTCGACGCGGCGCTGAAGCCCGAGATCTTCCTGCGTCCCGCGTTCGGCGAGTACGGCCGGCGCCTGGCCGCGCTGCCGCGCCTCGCCGCGCGCGCCGCACTGCAATACGCGCGCGATCCGTTCCACCGCGGCGCGATGGAATCGTTCGCCACGCTCGCGCGCGCCGTGCCCACCGGCGTGTTCGACAACCGCGCCGTCGACGCCTTCCTCTCGCGGCTCTTCGCCGCGCCGGGCCGCACCAACGATTTCCGCGCGCTCGGCCGCAAGCTGTTCCTCGTCGCCACCAACCTCGATACCGGCGCATCGGTGACGTTCGGCGCGCCCGGTCACGACGACGTGCCCATCTCGCGCGCGATCGAGGCGTCGAGCGCGCTGCCGGGCATGTTCCCGCCCGTGGAGATCGCCGGACAGCATTACGTGGACGGCGCGCTCAACAAGACGCTGCACGCGTCGGTAGCCCTCGACGAGGGCATCACGCTGCTCTTTTGCATCAATCCGCTCGTGCCGTTCGACGCGAGCGCCGCGCCGCGCGGCCATCGTCTCACGGTGGAGAAGCTGAACCAGGGGGGCTTGCCACTGGTGCTGTCGCAGACGTTCCGGGCGATCATCCATTCCCGGATGAAGGCGGGGATGGAAAAGTACGGCCGCCAGTATCCGGAGGCCGAGATCCTGCTGTTCGAGCCGGGCCGCGAGGACGCCGACATGTTCTTCGCGCGCATCTTCAGCTACACGCAGCGCAAGCGCCTGTGCGCGCTGGCGTTTGCCGCCACGCGCGACAACCTGCGCGCCCGCGCCGCCACGCTGGCGCCGGCGCTCGAGCGCCACGGCATCGCGTTGCGCCACGCGCGGCTCGCCGACGACGCGCGACGCGTCACCCACGCCCTCACCGATCCGCGCCCGCTGAAGTCGAACGTCGACCGGGCCCGGACGGTGCGGCGCACGGCACGCGAGCTTGCGCATACGCTCGATCATCTCGAGCGGTACCTCGCGACGTGCCGATGACCTCCCTTCTGCTCGCGGCCGTCGCCGGCTAGTCCCGCGGCGCATGGCCGAGAAGAAGCAACCGCGCCGCACGCGCGAGCGCATCCTCGCCGCGGCGCTCGCGCTCTTCAACCGCCAGGGCGAGCCGCACGTGACCACGGCCGTGATCGCCGACGAGCTCGGCATCAGCCCCGGCAACCTGTACTACCACTTCCGCAACAAGGACGAGATCATCGGCGAGCTCTATGCCGCGTTCGAAGCGGAAGTCGCGCCACTGCTCGGCGCGCCCGCGGGCCGCGCGCCCGGTGTCGAGGACCTCTGGTTCATGCTCCATTTGCTGTTCGAACGCATGTGGGCCTATCGCTTCTTCTATCGCGACCTCGACGAGATCACGTCGCGCAACCGCAAGGTCGCGCTGCGCTTCGCCGCGCTGACGCGGCGCGGCCAGGCCACCGTGATAGAGTTGTGCGGAGGTCTCGTGACCGCGGGAACGATGCGCGCGTCGGAGCGCGAGATCGCCGCGCTCGCCACCAACGCCGTGATGATCGCGACGTACTGGCTGTCGTTCCGCCGGATCGGCGCCGGTCCCGTGAAAGGCGATGCCGTCGACGCCGCCGACGGCGCGCAGCTCGGCTTCGCCGCCTATCACGTGCTCGCGTTGATCGCACCCTATCTGCGCGGCGCCGACCGCGCGCTGATCGAGCGCCTCGGCAGCGATTATCTCGGCTGACCCGCAGGGAGGAAGACGCGATGGCGAAGAAATGGGCGAAGTTTCCGCATGCCGAGGCCGCATACGCATTCGACGCGGCGGGCCTCAGGAAGCACTGGCCGCGGCTGCACAAGGGCGACTGCGAGCCGTTTCCCAAGGATGTTGCCGTGCAGGACGCGTGGCGCCATTATCACGCCGGCGATTTCCAGCAGGCGGTGGAGTCCGGGCGCGCCGCCGGCGGCGCGGGGGTGAACGCCGCCGTGAAGGCGCAGGCCGTCTACGCGAACTATCTGGAGAAGGCCGCCGCCGCGAAACTCGCGCTGTTCGAGGAAGCCGCAGGCTGGGCCGAGGCACGGCGCGCCGAAGCGCCGAAGGACGCCAACGCGCACTACCTCTACGCGTTCGCGCTCGGCCGCTACAGCCAGGGCATCTCCGTCGCGAAAGCGCTGGCCCAGGGCTTCGGCGGCAAGATCAAGGACGCGCTGCTCGCCGCGCAGAAGCTCGAGCCGAAGCACGCCGAAGCGTGGACCGCCTACGGCGCGTATCAATCGGAAGTGATCGCGAAAGTCGGCGGCATCGTCGCCGGCGTGACGTACGGCGCGAAGAAGGACTCGGCGCTGGAGTGTTACCAGAAGGCGCTGAAGCTCTTTCCCGAATCACCGATCGCGCACATCGAATACGCGAACGGCCTGATGCTGCTGTTCGGCAAGTCGAAGGTCGACGAGGCGACGAGGCTCTACGAACAGGCCGCGGCGGCGAAGGCCGCCGACGCGATGGAGCGCCTCGACGCCGAGCACGCGAAGTCCGAGCTCGAGTAAGCGGGCTCCGACGCCCGCCTCAGGCGGCGCCGACCGCCGCCGCGGCGATGTCCGGATCGAGCGCGCCTTCGCGCGGCCACGGGCTCATCAGCGTGGTCAGCACCAGCTTCTCGAACTCGTCGCCGAAGCGCGCGATCACGCGCTCCGGATCGGGACAAAGTCCGCGATCGGTGACGACGCCGAACTGAACGGCGTCGTTGTAGGAAATGATCGACACCCCGAGGCCGATGTCGCCGGACTGCGGCACCCAGAACATCAGGCTGTCGATCCGGCCGCCGGCGAGATAGAGCGGCTGCCCCGGCCCGGGGACGTTGGTCATCACGGCGGAAGCGTTGCGCGCCAGCAGCGCCAGCAGCGCCTCCTGCAGCACCTTCGGGCCCGCACCCATCGCCGCGAGGAGACCGAGGGCCAGGATCGGCTGGTAGCTGCCCTTCAGCGCGTTCATGTTGGCCTGCACGGCGTACAGCCGCTCGACCGGATTCTCGATGCCGATCGGCAGGTCGAGAAAGACGAGGCCGAACTGGTTGCCGAGCTTGTATGCCCTTTCCAGCGGTCGCAGGTTGATCGGCACGAGGGCACGCATCATCACGCCGTCCACCGGCGCGCCTTTGGCGGCGAGATAGCCGCGAAGCGCGCCCGCCACGCAGGACAGCAGGACATCGTTCACCGAGCAGCCAAGCGCCTTGCCAACCGTCTTGATCTCCGGCAGCGGCAGCGGCGCCGCCCACGCGACGCGCTTGGCCACGCCGGGCTTGCCCTTGAAGCGCGTCGGCGAATCCTGCGCCATCAGCGCGAGCTTCGCGATCTCCGCCGTGAGCGCGCTGCCCTTGTCGGCGAGCGCGACGGCCTTCGCCGGATCCTGCCAGATCGCGGCCCCCTTCTCGATCAGCGTGCCGCCGATCTTGCGCGCGGACGCGAGCACGCCCTCGATGGGCGCCAGCAGCTGCCCCAGCGCGTCGTCCGGATCGGCGCGCGTGCGCTCGCGCGGCTCGAACGGCATCGCCGGCGGACCCTTGGCCGTGGCGTCGGTCATCGACAGCATCACGCGCACGAGCGCGATGCCGTCGGCGTAGCAGTGATGGATGCGCGCGATGACCGCGCTGCCGCCGTCGTAGTTGTCGACGAGATGGAACTGCCAGCGCGGCCGCGCGGGATCGAGCGGCGTCGACATCAGCCGCGACACGAGCGTCTGCAGCTCCTGCCGGCCCGCGCGCCCCGGCAGCGCGGTGTGCGCGACGTGATGGTCGAGCTCGAAGCGCCCATCGGCTTCCCAGAACGACATCGCCGCCGTTTCCACCGGCCGCTGGCGGAAGCGCTTGAACACCAGGAAGCGCTGCGCGATCACTGACCGCAGCGCGGCGAGGTCGATCTTCTCGCGGAAGATCAGCACGCCGCAGATCATCATCAGATTGCTCGGACGATCCATCCGCAGCCAGGCGGTATCGACCGCGGATATCCGTTGACGCTTCATCGCGGCCATCGTCTCGGCGGTCCTGCGGTGTTTGCGGGATGGAATTGCGGACGCGCGCGTGCGTTTGCGCACGTCTTGTCGATCGCGCTAAAGTAGCACGAAAGTCCGCACCGGCAAACGCAGGGGCGGCGCCCGTCGACGGAGGATCTGCATGGCCGCGGCACCGAAAAAGGACGATCTCAAGGCGAAGTTCGAGGCGGCGACGGCCGCCGCCAAGCAGACGAAGAAGAAACCCGACAACGCCACGCTGCTGAAGCTCTACTCGTACTACAAGCAGGCCGTCGACGGCGATGCCAAAGGCGAGCGTCCCGGCGGCTTCGACTTCGTCGGCGGCGCCAAGCACGACGCGTGGTCGAAGCTGAAAGGAATGACGCGCGACGAGGCGATGACGCAATACGTGAAGCAGGTCGACAAGCTCAACCGCGAGTGAGCTATTCGCGGTCGGCGCGATAGGCGAGCTGCACCAGTCCCGACGGGAATCGCCGCTCGCCGACGAGCGCCAGCGGCAGCCGCGGCGCGCCGCCGGGGAAGAGCGGAATGCCGCCGCCCAGCAGCAGCGGGTGGATCGCCACGATGACGTCGTCGACGAGCCCGGCCGCCATGAACGCCTGCACGAGCTGCCCGCCGCCCGCGAGCCATAGATCGTCGCCGGGCCGCGCGCGGAGCTCCGCCACGACATCCGCCGGCGTCCGCGCGGTGGCGACGGTGTCCGGCGAGGTGACGCGCGCGGCGCCGGATCGCGTGAACACGACGACCTTGCGGCCCGCGTACGGCCACACCGGCAAGCCGCGCGCGACGTCGTAGGCGCGGCGCCCGATCAGCACGGTGTCGATGGCCTCGCGAAACGCCGCGTGGCCATAGTCGCCGTCGTCGAACCGCCACCCGAGGTCGTCGGCGGGGCCCGCGAGGAAGCCGTCGAGGCTCGTCGCGACGAAAAGGCGGACCCTGCGCACCGCCGCGCCCGCGTCACCGGGCCGGCAAGGACCGGCCCCGCCGGCATGCGCGCGTCACTTCAGCGCGGCCTTCGCCACCTTCGTGGCCGTGCGCACCGTGCGCTTCGCGGTCTTGGTCGCGGTGGAAACGGCGCCCGTCGCCGTGCGCGCCGCCGACGACGCCGTGCGCGTGGCCTTGCGCACCGCGCCTTTCATCAGCGTCCCGACCTGCGACGCCGGCGGCTTCCTCTTCGGCTTGACGCCCGTGGCCTTGATGAGCTCGTTGACCGCTTCCGACAGCGCGTCGACACGCTCGGCCAGCCGCTCGACGTCGCTTTGCGTGTAGACGCCGAGCTTGCCGAGCGCCCGCGCCACGCGGTCCTCGAACACCTGCTCCAGCTTGTCCCACGTGCCGCCCGCCATCGCCTGGACATCCTTGGCGCGCGCCTTGGCGACGTCGGTCGCGGCCGCCGCGGTGTCGAACGCGGCCTTCTTGGTGCGCGATTCGAGCGCCTCACCCTGCTTTACCAGCGCTTCGAACACCTTGGCGCCTTCGGCCTGCGCGCGCGAGAACGCGCCGAGGCCCGCGAGCCAGATCTGCCGCGACGACTCGAGCACCGACTGCGATTGCGGCTCCGTTGCACCGGGCGCGGCGTCGTCCGCCGCACTGGCCTTCATCTTTTTCAGCATCGCGCCTACCCCTCGGATGGATTCGTGCCGGCGGCCGCCCATGCGACCGCGTCGGCGATTCTAGGCGCGTAAGTTTAGAGCATGCACACTAAAGCGCCACCGTCGGCCGGCGCCGCATTGCGCCGCCAGGCACGCCGTGTTCGCGTGGCGATCGCGGGTTACAATCGCCGCGATTTCGCGGCCGGACGGGACACGCGCCGGCACGCGACCCCGCCCGGCACGGCGCGACGTCCGCCGGGGCGAGAAGGCATCCACGAGGAGGAATTCCATGGCTTACTTCGTCACCGGCGCGACCGGCTTCATCGGCCGCTTCGTCGTCGCGAATCTCCTGAAGCGCGGCAAGCCGGTCTACGTGCTGGTGCGCAAGGCGTCGCTCAGGAAGCTCGACGAGCTTCGCGCGCACTGGGGCGCCGACGACAAGCAGGTGATCCCCGTCATCGGCGACCTCGCGAAGAAAGGCCTCGGCATCGCCGACGCCGACGCGAAAAAGCTGAAGGGGAAGATCGACCACTACTTCCACCTGGCGGCGGTGTACGACCTGAAGGCATCGGCCGACGACCAGCAGCTCGCGAACGTCGCCGGCACGCGGCACGCGCTGCAGTTCGCCGGCGCCGTCGCTGCCGGCTGCTTCCACCACGTGAGCTCGATCGCCGCCGCCGGCCTGTACGACGGCGTGTTCCGCGAGGACATGTTCGAGGAGGCCGAAGACCTCGACCACCCGTACTTCAAGACGAAGCACGACTCCGAGGCGCTGGTGCGCAACGAGTACGACCGGCCGTACCGCATCTACCGCCCGGGGTTCGTCGTCGGCGATTCCAAGACGGGCTACATCGACAAGATCGACGGGCCGTACTACTTCTTCAAGCTCATCCAGAAGATGCGGCAGATGCTGCCGCCCTGGGTGCCCACGGTGGGAATCGAAGGCGGCCGCATCAACATCGTGCCCGTCGATTTCGTCGCCGACGCGCTCGACTATCTCGCGCACAAGAAAGGGCTCGACGGCAAATGCTTCCACCTCACCGATCCGCACCCGTACCGGATCGGCGAGGTGCTGAACATCTTCGCGAAGGCCGCGCACGCGCCGCAGATGACGATGCGCGTCAACGCGAAGATGTTCGGCTTCATTCCCGCGCCGATCCTCTACGGCCTGGGCTCGCTGTCGCCGGTGAAGCGCGCGATCCGCGTGGTGCTGCAGGACCTCGGCATCCCGCGCGACGTGTTCCAGTTCGTCAACTGGCCCACGCGCTACGACAACCGCGAGGCGGCGAAGGCGCTGAAGGGGTCGGGCATCGAGGTGCCGCGGCTCGACAGCTACGCGCACCGCCTGTGGGACTACTGGGAGCGCAACCTCGATCCGGATCTCTTCATCGACCGCACGCTGGGCGGCCGGGTCCGCGACAAGGTGGTGGTCGTGACCGGCGGCTCGTCGGGCATCGGCCACGCGACGGCACGCAAGCTCGCCGAAGCGGGTGCGACGGTGATCATCGTCGCGCGCGACCCGGAGAAGCTCGAGGCGACCCGCAAGGAGATCGCGGCCGCGGGCGGCAAGTGCTTCACGTACTCGTGCGACCTCGCCGACATGACCGCGATCGACGGCCTGGCGAAAAAGGTGCTGGCGGAGCACGGCACCGTCGACTTCCTCGTCAACAACGCCGGCCGCTCGATCCGGCGGGCGGTGATCAACTCCATCGACCGCTTCCACGATTTCGAGCGGACGATGCAGCTCAACTATTTCGGCCCGGTCCGGCTGATCCTGGCGTTCCTGCCACGGATGGTCGAGGCGAAGCACGGCCACATCATCAACATCAGCTCGATCGGCGTGCTGTCGCGGGCGCCGCGCTTCTCGGCGTACGTCGCGTCGAAGTCGGCGCTCGACGCGTTCTCGGAATGCGCGGCGTCGGAGGTGATCGACAAGGGCATCCACTTCACCAACATCAACATGCCGCTGGTGCGCACGCCGATGATCGCGCCGACCAAGATCTACGAGAACGTGCCCACGCTCGCGCCCGAGGAGGCGGCCGGCCTCGTGGTGGAGGCGATCGTCTACCGGCCGGTGCGCATCGCCACGCGGCTCGGCATCTTCGGCGCCGTGTGCCACGCGATCGCGCCGAAGATCACGCAGGTCCTGCTCAACACCGCGTTCAACATGTTCCCGGATTCGTCGGCGGCGCAGGGCAAGAAGGGCGCCGAGCCGCAGCCGCTGTCGCCGGAGCAGATCGCGTTCGCGCAGCTCACGCAGGGTATCCACTGGTAGCACGCGCACCAGGCGCCGCCGTCCGCACGGACGGCGCGCCGCGGGCGGCGCCGATCGCCGCGACCACGGCCTCGAACGCGCCGGCGTCGGCCAGCATCGCGTTGTGGCCCACGCCCGTCAGCTCGACGTTGTCGGCGCCGTCGACGCGCGACGACGTCTGCGGCGCCACCATCGTGTCGTGCCACGACCAGATCGACGTCAGCGGCGGTCGCGTGGCCGCCGCATGGTTGAGCGCCGCGAGCCAGCCGTTGCCGGGCCGAAGCTGCGCAAGGCACGCGCCGAAAAAGCACCATGCGTGGACGCTGCCGCGATACGGCGTGGCGAGCGAGATCGCGCGGCGGATCCTGGCGGCGCCGTATTTCCGGCAATACGCGAGCGCGACGAGCCCGCCCATGCTGTGCGACACGACGACGAGGTCGCGGGCACCGGTGGCGGCGAGGATCGCGTCGATGCGCGCGGCGAGCTGGTCGGCGAACGTCTCGATCGGCGCCAGCGGCGGTCCGTACGAGATCGCGTAGACGGGCGCGATCCCGCGCAGCGCCAGGCGCCGGGCGAAGCCTTGCCACACGCCCGCGTTGCACAGCACGCCGTGCACGAGCAGCACCGGCAGCGTCGCCGGCCCGGGCGGCGGCTCCTTGATCAGCCGGCGGTAGAGCATCATCCGGCGGCCCGAGCGTGTCAGCGCGCGGAACTCGTTCCACAGCAGGCGGAGCGTCCCGCCGATGCCGATCCGCAGATCGCGCGGCCGGGGCGAGCGGAACACCCAGGCGAGGACGCAGTAGAGCGTCATGAACGCGGCGATCACCGCGCCGTACGTGGCGACGCCGCCCGCGATCGCGAGCCACACCGGGAGGCCGCGCGCGACGGCGATCGCCGCCCACGCCGCGTAGAGCGCGACACCGCCGATCGTGAGGAGCCAGAGTGCGAGCGCGGTCCACATCGCGCCGATGGTACCCCGGCCGGTCAGGCCGCGACGGGGACCGCGGCGATCGACTTCCGGAAGCGATTGAGGTCCTGCACCGTCTCGAACGTGCGGTCGAAGAGCGACGAGAGATTGTGCAGGATCATGTTGATCACCCGCTTCTCCCACTCGACGTCGAACTGGATCTGCGTGTCGAGCCAGTGCTCGAGCCACGCGGGATCGGGCAGCCGGCTCTGCACCGTGTCGCGCGGAAACAGGTCCTTGTTCACGTGCAGGTTGGTCGGATGCATCGGCTTGCCGGCACGGCGCGCGCTCGCCATCAGGACGCCGATCTTCGCGAAGGCGCGCTTCGCGTCGTCACCGAAGCGGTCGATCGCGCGGCGCATGAACCGAAGGTAAGCGCCGCCGTGGCGCGCCTCGTCGCGGGAGATGAGCTCGTAGATGCGGCGGATCACCGGCTCGGTGTGCCACTGGGCAGCGCGGCGGTACCAGTGGTTGAGGCGGATCTCGCCGCAGAAGTGCAGCATCAGCGTCTCATGCGTGGGCGCGGGATCGAACTCGAACCGCACCGCGTGCAGCTCCTCCTCGGTCGGCACGAGGTCGGGGCGGAAGCGGCGCAGATACTCGATCAGCACCAGCGCGTGCTTTTGCTCCTCGTAGAACCAGATCGACATGAACGCCGAGAAATCGCTGTCGTGGCGGTTGTCGCGCAGGAACATCTCGGTGGCCGGCAGCGCGGCCCACTCGGTGATCGCGTTCATCTTGATCGTGCGGGCCTGCTCGTCGGACAGGCGCGCGCCGTCGAACGCATCCCACGGGACGTCGTCGTCGAGATTCCAGCGCACCGACTCGAAAGCCTTGAACAGCTCGGGATAGAGCATTCCCGCTCCTTACGCATCGGATTCCGATTGTACGTGGCGGTCCCGCGGAATCGCGGGCACCGGCACGATCTACGCGACCGGCTGTCGGGCGGATGCGTGCCGCGTACGGGGTTCACGGCCCCGCGGGCGCGGTCAGGCCGCCGGGGGCACCCAGTGCGCCCGCCAGCTGCGAAGCGCGGTCACCGACGCAGCGAGGTCGGGAATCAGCACGATGCCCGGGAGCGTCTTGCGCACGCGCCGCGTCATCTCGCCGCCCGCCCACACCTGCACCGACGCCGGCAGCTGGCGCCGCAGCGACGCGAGGCCGTCGGTGGCCTGGCGCAGCGGAAACGCCGCGGAGAACGACAGCGCGACGATGTGCACCTTGTGCGCGAGCGCCGCGCGGCGAACGTCCTCCAGCGGCGTCTGCGGGCCGAGCGAGATGCACTGGACGCCTTCGGGGGCGAGCAGCGCCTCCACCATCAGCAGCCCGAGGCCATGCTGCTCGGTGGGGAAGGTCGTGAGGAGCACGCGCGGGATCGCCACCTGCCGCGGGAACGTGTTGATGGCGGTGCGCAGCGCCGCCTGCAGCTGCTCGGTATAGAGGTGTTCCTCGAACACCTGCAGCTCACCGCGCATCCAGGACTCACCGACGGCGCGGTTGAGCGGCGTGATCGTCTCCAGCACGAACGACTGCAGCCCCTGGCGCATCAGCAGGTTGGCGAGCGTGTGCTGCAGCCCGGTGACGTCGTGCGTCTTCAGCATCGTCAGGACGTCGCGCTCGAGCGCGGGCGGGACGACGTCGCGGCGGGCGCCGGCCCGGGCGTCGGCCATCGCATTGAGTTCCTCCTGCGAAAGCGCGATGATCTTTCCCGGACGCATCCCGACGTCCATGAGGCGCTTGATGCTGCGAAGCTTCGCGATCTCGGACACCGTGTACTGCCGCTCGCCGTTCTCGTCGCGGCCGGGCTTGGGAAAGCCGTACCGCCGCTCCCACATGCGAAGCACGTCCTTGGACAGGCCCGTCTCGCGCTCCACCGCGCTGATGTTCAGAATCAAGCCTTGGGCCTCGAGCGGTTTGTTCATGCAAATTGTCCTGGACGAATCATTGACATCTCCAGCTTCAGACAGTAATCTTACATCCGAATTCAACCTTTGTCCAAGACAACTATAGACCATGCTCGGCCCCTTTGAACGTTGGTGGCGTCCCGCCGCGATCGTCGCCGCGGCCTTCGTCGTCGCCGTCGCCATGGCGACGTCGTGGAACTTCGTGACCGACGACCTGCTGCGCGACGCCCTCGGGCCCGTGGCGGTGATACCCGACGCCGACGACGGCGCGGGCGACGCCGGACCGGCCGCCGCAGATGCGGACTTCACGCTGCCGGTGCCGACGCCGCTCGAGGACGACCGCGTGCTGGCGGCGTTCGGTCCCCTGGTCGACCTTTCCTGCAAGCGCAGCGACTACGACGCGGCGCCGTCGTACGAGAACTCGCGGATGCCCGCGCTCGAAACCGCCGCGCGGGAGAAGGCGCTCGCCTCGCCGATGGCGCCGTCCGCCAGCGACGTCGACGCGCTGATGACCGAGCACCTGTTCGCCGCCGCGCTGTCGCCGCTGGCTGCGCTCAGCACCGCGGAGGACGAGGCAGCCGCCACCGTCGCCGTTGCCGCCACGGGCGCCGCGGCGCCCAGCGCCGGCGCGTGCCCGGCACTGCTGCAATTCACGTTCAACCGCCTGCAAACCGGCGAGCCGCAGTCTCTGTGCCAGTTCCAGGGCAAGGTGCTGCTGATCGTCAACACCGCCAGCTACTGCGGCAACACGCCGCAGTACGAAGGGCTGGAGGCGCTGTACCGCAAGTACAGGGACCGCGGTCTCGTCGTCGTCGGCTTTCCGTCCAACGATTTCGGCGGCCAGGAGCCGGGCTCCAACAAGGAGATCGCCGAGTTCTGCCGCACGACGTACGGCGTCGAGTTCCCGATGTTCGAGAAGTCGACGGTGAAGAGCGTGAACGCCAATCCGCTATTCGCCGAGCTGACGACGCGCACCGGCAACGCGCCGCACTGGAACTTCCACAAGTACGTGGTCGACCGCACGGGCACGCGCGTCACGAGCTTCTCCGACAGCGTTAAGCCCGACGCGCGCGACCTGGTCGTCCTGGTCGAGCGTCTGCTCGCCGAGAAGGAACCCTCCGCCAGGCTCTGACGGCAGGGCAGCACCACGCCGCCTCGACGCGGCGGGCATGACGTTGAATCCATTCGTGGCCAACGCGCGTATCGATCTTGTGACCGCGCATGGCATTGCCATGCGCCGGGTTCGGCCCGCTTCGCGGGCGCCGGCAGGTCGCCTCGAGGGGAAACCGCAGTGCGCATTGCCATCGTCGGCGCCGGCATTGCCGGCCTGGGCGCCGCCTGGCGCCTGCAGCAGAAGGGCTACGCCGTAACGCTGTTCGAGGCCAACGGCTATGCCGGCGGCCACACGCATACGGTCGACGTCACCCTGGACGGCGTCACGCATCCGGTGGACACGGGCTTCCTCGTGTTCAACGAGCGCACGTATCCGCTGCTCAACGCGCTGTTCGACGAGCTCCGCGTGCCTTCGGTCGAGTCGCAGATGTCGTTCTCCTGCCGCATCGACGCCGACCGGCTCGAATGGTCCGGCACGAGCCTGCAGGCGGTGTTCGCGCAGCCGCGCAGTCTCGTGCGCCCCGCGTTCTACCGGATGCTCGCCGACATCGTGCGCTTCAATCGCACGGCCACGCGGCTCCATCACCGCAACACAGTGCCGCAGGTCTCGCTCGGCGCCTTCCTCGACGACGGCGGCTACGGCCCCCGCCTGCGCGATTGGTATCTGCTGCCGATGGCCGCGGCGATCTGGTCCGCTCCGCGCCGCGAGATCCTGGGCTTCCCGCTGCCGGCGTTCGTGCGCTTCTGCCACAACCACGGCCTGCTGCAGATCACCGACCGGCCGCGGTGGCGCACCGTCGCGGGCGGCGGGCGCACGTACGTCGACCGCATCATCGCCGCGCTCGCCGACCTGCGGCTCGCCACGCCCGTGCTCGAGGTGCGGCGCACCGGGCAGGGCGTCGAGATCGACACCGCCGCCCATCGCGCCGAGCGGTTCGACGGCGTCGTGCTCGCGTCGCACAGCGACCAGTCGCTCGCGCTGCTCGCCGACCCGTCCGCGCGTGAAGTCCGCGCATTGTCGAGGGTGCGCTACCAGCAGAACCGCGTCGTGCTCCACACCGACGTCCGGCTGCTGCCGCGCACGCCGCGCGCGTGGTCCGCGTGGAACTACCTTGCCGCCGACGATCCCGGCGGCGAGCGCCCCGTGGCCGTGTCCTACCTGATCGGCAAGCTGCAGCCGCTGCCGTTTCGGACGCCGGTGATCGTCACGCTCAACCCCGCATCCGAGCCCGCCGTGACCGCGGTGATCGCCGAGTACGAGTACGCGCATCCGCTGCTCGACGCGAAGGCGCTCGCGGGCCAGCAGGAGATCCGCGCGCTGCAGGGCGCGCGCCGCACGTGGTACGCCGGTGCGTGGCTCGGCTACGGCTTCCACGAGGACGGCCTCGCGTCGGCGTATGCGGCCGCCGATGGCATCGCGCAGCGCCTCGGCCATCGCGCCGCGACCGGCGAGCGCATCGCCGCCTGACCGTGCCGACGCTCGCGATCATCCACGGCGAAGTCGCGCACCGGCGCACGCGGCCGTCGGCCAACGCGTTTCGCTATCCGGCGTTCTGCCTGCGACTGCCGCTGGCACAGCTCGACGCCCTGGCCGCCGGCGGCATCGCGCTCAACCGGCGCGGATGGCTCGCCTTCCACGAGCGTGACCACGGTCCGCGCGACGGCTCGCCGCTCGCGCCCTGGATCGCCGCGCTGCTCGCGCGCGAAGGCGTCGCCGCCGGCGGCGAGGTCGTGCTCTACGCGTTTCCGCGGATGCTGGGCTACGTGTTCAACCCGGTGAGCTTCTGGGTGTGCCACCGCAGCGACGGCGGCGTCGCCGCGGTGCTCGCCGAAGTCAACAACACCTTTGGCGAGCGGCACCTCTACCTGCTCGCGCATCCGGACGGCCGTCCGCTCGAATCGGGCGCCACGCTTGCTGCGCGCAAGGTCTTCCACGTGTCGCCGTTCTGCGCGGTGCGCGGGCACTACACGTTCCGCTTCCACTTCGGCGCCGCGCACTGGCTCGCCCGCATCGACTATTTCGATGGCGACGGCACGCGCGCCGCCGCGCCCGGGTCCGAGGCGCTGCTGGAGACGTGGATCTCCGGCGATCCTTCGCCGCTCGATCGCGCCGCGGTCCGCGGGCTCCTCTGGCGCTATCGCTGGTTCACCCTTGGCGTGGTGGCGCGCATCCACTGGCAGGCGATGCAGCTGTGGGCGAAGCGTGTGCCGTACTTCGCCAAGCCGGCGCCGCCCGCCGAGCTGCTGACCCGGGACTGAGCACCGATGGAAACGCGCTCGCCCCAGCGAGGATTCCTGCGTCCCGGCGCGCTGCTTCGCGCACCGCGCGCCGGCGCGCCCGCGGCGATGCGCGTGCTGCAGGCGCTGCTGGAACGGCTGTCGGTCGGCAAGGTCGCGCTGACCACGCCCGACGGTACGACTCGCATCTACGGCAGCGACGCCGCCGGGCCGCTCGTGCAGCTGACGCTGCACGACTGGAAGGTCGCGGCGGACGCGCTGCGCGGCGGCGACGTGGGCTTCGCGCAGGCGTACATCGACGGCCGCTGGGACACGCCCGACCTCACGCGGCTGCTGACCGTGCTGGCCGCGAACCAGTCGGCGCTGGAGCGCGCCTTCTACGGTGGCGCCGTCCTCCGCACGATCCTGCGGCTGCGTCACCTCCTTCGCGCCAACACGCGCCGGCGCGCGAAGGCGAACATCGTCGCGCACTACGACCTCGGCAACGCTTTCTACGCGTTGTGGCTCGACCCGACGATGACGTATTCGGCCGCGTGGTTCGGCGGCGATCGCGCGCAATCGCTGGCCTCGGCGCAGCGCGCGAAGTACGCGCGCGTGCTGGCGGAGATCCGCGGCGGCGCGGGAACGCGCGTGCTGGAGATCGGTTGCGGCTGGGGCGGCTTCGCGGAGCACGCGGCCCGCGCCGGCGCGCACGTCACGGGCATCTCGCTGTCGGACGCCCAGACGGCGTACGCGCGAGCGCGCCTCGCCGCCGCCGGCTTCCGCGACCGTGCGGACCTCCATCTGCGCGACTACCGCGACGAGCGCGGACGCTACGACGCGGTCGCGTCGATCGAGATGATCGAAGCCGTCGGCGAGCGCTGGTGGCCGGCCTATTTCCGTGCGGTGCGCGACGCGCTGGTGCCGGGCGGACGCGCGTGCATCCAGGCGATCACCATCGCCGAGGCGCGCTTCGAACGCTACCGGACGCAATCCGATTTCATCCAGCAGTACATCTTCCCGGGGGGCATGCTCGCCACGCCGTCGCGGCTCGTCGCGGCGGCGGCCGCCGCGGGCCTCGAGCACGCCGGCACCGCGACCTTCGGCGCCGACTACGCCGAGACGCTGAAGCGCTGGCTCGACGCCTTCGACGGCCAAGCCGACGCCGTGCGCGCGCTCGGCTTCGACGAAAGATTCCTGCGCTGCTGGCGCTTCTATCTCGCGTATTGCGCGGCGGGGTTCGACACCTGCACCACCGATGTCGGTCACTACACGTTCGTCCGGCGCTAGCGCCGCCGCGCTCGCGCTGGCGCTCCTCTGCGGCGCTGCCGCCGCCCAATCCGCCGCGCCGCCGCTGCCGGCGGCCGTCCACGGCGAAGCGCCGGGGCTGCGCGTGCAGGGCGGCGGCGAGATGACGTTCTTCGGCCTGTCGATTTACGAGGGCTACTACTGGAGCGGCGAGCGCGGCTTTTCGATGGAGCGGCCGTTCGCGCTCGATCTCGTCTACAAGCGCAAGCTCGACGGCCGCCGGATCGCGGAGCGCAGCAGCGACGAGATCGCCACGCTCGGCTTCGGCTCGGCGGACGATCGCCGGCGCTGGGGCGACGCGATGGCGCGCATCTTCCCGGACGTCGCCAAGGGCGACCGGCTGACCGGTCTCTACGTGCCGCGCGGCGGCGTGCGCTTCTTTCACAACGGCGCGCCGATCGGCGAGATCGCCGATCCCGCGTTCGCCGGCGCCTTCTTCGGCATCTGGTTCGATCCGCGCACGTCGCGGGCGGACTTTCGCCGCCAGTTGCTCGGCCTCGCGCCATGAGGGGCGCGGTGATCACCGCCGCCGCGCAACGGGTCGGCACGCGCGCACGCTTCGCCTACGGTCTCCTCGGCCTGCCGCTCGCGATGGCCGCGCTGCCGCTGTACGTGCACCTGCCCAAGTTCTACGGCGATCACCTCGGCGTGTCGCTGACGGCGCTCGGCTTCGTGCTGCTCGCGCTGCGCCTTGCCGACGGCGTCATCGATCCGCTGCTCGGCGCCTGGAGCGATCGCGCGCCTTCGCGCAAGCGCCTGATCGGGCTCGCGATGCCCGTGCTGGCCGCCGGCATCGCGGTACTGTTCCTTCCCGCGGGCCGCAGCGAGGCCGCGCTCCTCGCATGGATGGGCGTGTCGCTGGCGCTCGTCTACGTGGCGTTCAGCGTGGCCACGATCAACCACAACGCCTGGGGCGCCGAGCTGGCGCAGGATCCCGTCGAGCGAACGCGCATCACCGCGACGCGCGAAGGGCTGGCGCTCGCCGGGGTCGTCGTCGCGAGCCTGGCGCCCGGATGGCTCGGCGGCGCCGGCGGCGACAGCGCCGGACTCCCGCGCTTCGCGCTCGCGTTCGCCGCGCTCGCGCTGGTGTGCACGGCGTGCTCGCTCGCGTGGGCGCCCGCCGGAACGCGCGAGCGCACCGCCGCGCCGCTCGCGCGCGACGTCGGCGCCCCGCTGCGCGATCCCGCGTTCCGGCGCCTGCTGCTGGCCTTCGTCCTCAACGGCATCGCGTCGGCCATCCCGGCCACGCTGGTGCTCTTCTTCGTTGCCGACGTGCTGCAGGCAGAGGCGCGCCAGGGCGAGTTCCTGGCGCTGTACTTTGTCGCGGGCGCCGCCGGCATGCCGCTGTGGGTGCGGCTCTCCGCGCGCATCGGCAAGGTCAACGCGTGGCGCGCCGCGATGCTGGCGGCCGTCGTCGCATTCGTGTGGGCATCCCGCCTCGGCGCCGGCGCCGTCGTCCCGTTCGCCGTCATCTGCGTGCTGTCGGGGCTGACGCTCGGCGCGGATCTCGCGCTGCCGCCGTCGCTGCTCGCGGACGTCATCGGCCGCCGCGGCGCGATGCGCTCGACCGGCGCCTACTTCGGCCTGTGGACGCTCGCGACGAAGCTGAACCTCGCGCTCGCCGCGGGCATCGCGCTGCCGCTGCTCGGCGCGCTCGGTTACGCGCCCGGCGGCCGCGCGCCGCAGGCGCTGTCCGCGCTCGCGCTGGTGTATGCCGCGGTGCCGTGCGCGCTGAAGCTCGCCGCCGTCGTGGCGCTCGGCGCGTTCGACGCGCGCTGGAAGCGCACGGCCTGACGATGCGACTCTTCCAGCCGCTCAATCCGCCGTTGCCGGCCTGGCGCGACGCCCGTGTGTGGGTGATCGGCGCGTCGACGGGCATCGGCGCCGCGACGGCGCAGCGCCTGCTCGCCGCGGGCGCCCGCGTGGCGCTGTCCGCCCGCTCCGCCGACAAGCTGCAGGAGCTCGCCGGGGACAATCCGCGCGCACGCGTGCTGCCGCTCGACTTCACCGATCACGCGGCGATCGGACGCGCGCTCGACGCCGTGAAATCCGCGTGGGGCGGTGTCGACCTCGTGCTCGTCGTCGCCGGCACGCATCGGGAAATGCGGGCCTGGGAGCTGACCGACGAAGCGACGCGCGCGCTCTTCGACGTCAACGTGCACGGGCCGGTCGCCACGGTGGCGGTCGTCGTGCCCACGCTGCTCGCGCAGGGTCACGGTGCGATCGGCATCGTGGCGAGCGTGGCCGGCTACAGCGGCCTGCCGAAGGCGCTGATCTACGGCGCGTCGAAGGCGGCGATGATCAACTTCACCGAGACGCTCTTCCTCGACCTGCGGCCGAAGAACATCGGCGTGTACCTCATCAATCCCGGCTTCGTGGAGACGCCGCTCACCGCCGGCAACGACTTCACGATGCCGCATCTCATCACCGCGGACGCGGCGGCGCGCTCGCTGGTGGAGGGCCTGCGCGCGGGCGACTTCGAAATCCATTTCCCGCACGCGTTCACGCGCCAGCTGAAATTCCTGAGGCTCCTGCCGTACCGGCTCTACTTCGCGCTCGTCCATCGCTCGACGGGCTTGTGACACGTGCGCGCCGTCGCGGCACGCGATGCCGAGCCCCGGCAGCGGGTCAGCCGCTGCGCCACTCCCCCAACGCGCGCAGAACGAGCGAGATGCCGTTCACGACCAGCAGGCCCGCGATGAGCCGCAGCACGGCGCGCCCGGACAACGCATGGTGGAGCCGGTTGCCGAGAAAGAGGCCCAGCAGCATCGCCGGCACCGCGGCCGCCGCCAGCACGAGCAGCGTCGGATGCATCAGTCCCGCCGTCCCGAACACGGCGAGCCGCAGCCACGCGCTGACGGTGATCATCGCCGCCGACGTCGCGCGGAGCGCCGCCTTGTCGGTGAGACGCGCCGTGAGGAATACCATGTAGACGGGGCCGCCGGTGCCGAACAGCGCGGAGAACACGCCGCCGACGATCCCGATCGGCCACGCCAGCCAGTCGGGCGCCTGCCGCAGCGAGCGCGGTCCGGCGATCAGGTAGGTGCCGTAGCAAGCCACGAACACGCCGAGCGCACCGAGCGACACCGCCGCCGGCAGCTTGACGATGAGCGTCGCGCCAAGCGTTATGCCGATCAGCATCGGGACGAGGAGCCGGCGGAATTCGCGCCAGGCGACGACGCGCCGGAGCCGCACGCTCGTCGACGTGGCGGCGAAGACGTCGAGGCACGTCACGAGCGGCACCGCGAACGCGATCGGGAACGCATGCGCGAGGAACGGCACGGCGACGAGAGAGGCGCCGAAGCCCGTCGCGCCGAAGATCGTATAGGCGGCCAGCACCGCGAAGACGGTGATGACGAGGGCGTACGGGGGAAGGTCGGCGAGGAGCGCTGGGAGGGACATCGACCGCTTGCGCGGGGCGACTTGGTCCAAGTCGCGGATTACGTTATAATTTCCGGCTCTGGCGAGCTAGCTCAGTTGGTTAGAGCAGAGGAATCATAATCCTTTGGTCGGGGGTTCGAGTCCCTCGCTCGCTACCATTCAAATCGATGGCCCGCACCCGATATTGCGGGCCATCGACGTTTCGCTTGTTCCAGGTGCTCGAAATGCCGCGCGTCGCAAAGGGCGCCGGGGCGGCACCGTCGGGAATCCCGGATTGACTCCGGTAATCCAGCCATCAATAAGTAAACTTCTCACGGCAGGACATTCATTCATCGAATCGTCGGGCGTGGCCCGGGATGATGAAACCAGACAACCCTTGGATCGTGACGCCTCATCTTCGGCCGGACTATCGGGGTCCGGTGGGCCGAGCGTATTCTCCGTTCCCCGATCCGGCGCACTGCCCCTCGATGATCGCGATGCTGGAAGCCGTCGCGATCGCGAACCCGGACGCCGTGGCGGTAGAGTCGCCGGGGGAATGCCTGACCTATCGTGCGCTGTGGCACGCCGTCTGCAGGCTGCGGTCGAAGATTGAGTCCGTCGAGGCGACGGACCTCCCCGTCGCCGTCCTGCTGCCCGTCGGCGCCGCGTATGTGGTCGCAATATTCGCGGTACTCGCCGCGCGGCGAATCTGTCTCCTCCTGGACCACGGTTATCCCGACGACCGGAACGCTGCGATCGCTGCCGCCGCGGGCGTCGATATGGTCTTGACGCCGCTCGGCACCGGCGGCGAATTCGCGTGGCCCGGTGTCGTACGCCTGGGCACGGACGACGCCTTCGATATCGCGATCCCTGCGATTCCGCCGACGCACGCTCCCCTGGCGCTCGATGAACCGGCCTATATCCTCTGTACGTCGGGCAGTACCGGACTGCCGAAGTCCATCGTCCACAGCCAGCGCACGCTGTTGCACTGGGTGAGGACCGTCGTCGACGCCATGCACCTGACGCCCGAAGATCGGGCGCTCACGATCTCGTCCCCCTCGACCCTTGCCGGACTGGTCCCGCTGCTCGCCTGCCCGCTGACGGGCGCCTCGACGCAGATGCTCGACATTCGATCGGTGGGCTTCGGCGATTTTCTGGATGTGCTGGCGACCCGGCCAGTGTCGATACTCCGCGTCGCGCCGTCCTTCGCTCGAGCGCTGGCCCGCGTGCCGGGCGCGGCATCGGCCGCGACAAGACTGCGACTCGTCCAACTCAGCGGCGAGCCGGTGTTGAAGTCCGATATCACGGAAATCCGCAAGTTTCTTCCCTCCGACTGCCTGATCCGGTCGACCTACGGCTCGACGGAGGCAAGCGGGCTCAGCTGGTTCGCTGGCGACCCGGACGACTTCGATCCGCTCCGATCGTCGACCGGGGTGCTCATGCCTGAAACGAGTGCCATGATCGTCGACGACGACGGACGCGCCTGCGCCGTCGGCGAGGCCGGCGAGCTGATCATCCGGAGTCGATACAATTCTCTCGGCGAATGGAAGGACGGCAATATCGAAAGCACGATGTTCGACCCAGATCTCTCCGACGGCTCTGCGCGCGCCTATCGAACCGGCGACGTTGCCCGCTTCCATGCCGAAGGTGTCTTCGTTGTGCTCGGTCGCAAGGGTCGAATGCTGAAGATCAACGGGCAGCGCGTGGAACCCGCCGAAGTCGAGGCGGTGCTGCGCCGATCCCACGAAATCGCGGAAGTAGAGGTACTGGGGCATAGACGAACCGACGCCAGCATAATGATCGCCTTTGTGGTTCCCCGAGCCGGCGCGGCGCCGAATCTCGCAACCAGGCTCATCGCCGATCTGCGGACCGTACTACCTCGCTTCATGGTCCCGTCGCGCATCATAGTGCTGCCCGCGATGCCTCGATTGCCCGGCGGCAAGGTCGACGGCCAGCAATTGCTTTCGCTCGCCGACGAATGTCATGAACCGCCGGATCGCGCACCGTGAAACCCGAGACCGATGCGCAAGAGGCGATAGCGGGAATTTCACCGTCGCGTTTGGCCGTCTTCGAAGCACTGAAGATCGTTGCTCCGGCCGCATTCACCGCGGCAATGCGCCAATCGTTCCTGACCGAGGGCACGAATATCGTGCTCGCGGAAATCGACATCGACAGTCTGGTCGAAATGGAATTCTGCATCGCCATCGAACGCCTGACGGCGGTCACACTGTTGCCCCCGCAACTCAAGGAACTCGCTTCGACCGACGCGATCGAGCGTTGGATTCAGGCGCAACTGAACGTCGCGAACAGTAGCGGTGAATGAACGAGACCGCGCCCGTCCGCGAAACGCACGCGCTGCATCAGGAGGCGACCACCGATCGATTCGAACGCGCGTTTCGCCTCTATCGACGGCGCGTCGGTCGTTGCCGTACCGAGAACCAATCGAACCGCCTCCATATCGCGCTCGATAATTACATGACGCCGGCGGAGGTGCGTTATTTCGCTGCCGCGCTCGCCCAGGATGCCGCGGACTCCTTCGGCCGGAGGTGGATCACGACGCTGGTCGGCTCGATGCCGATCAAGAAGGTACGGTCCGTCGAGTTCGAGCGAACGGAATTGAGGAAGGGCGTGTCGCTCTACTCGACGAACGACGGGTCGCGCAACCACAAAACGCTGGTCATCGGCATTGCCGGGCTTCATCACCGTCTGATGGCGCCAACGTCCTACATACTCGATTGCCTGAACCCGGCGCTGTACGACGTGATCATCCTGCGCGATTTCTCGGGACGTGCCTTTGCTTTCGGGATTCCGGGTCTGGGGGGAGATTTCTTCGAGGCCTTGTCCGGCCTGCGTGCTCTTGTCGATCCACGAGCGTATCGAAATGCCCTGTCGCTGGGCACGAGCAGCGGCGGCCTTCCCGCGGTGATGGCAGCGATCCTGCTCGGTCTCAATCGGGGAATCTCGATCTGCGGGGAGGACCTGGGCTGGTTTGCGGCGCGTGTGAAGAGTCAGGGCGGCGACGATGCCCGCTACTTGACGCTGCTGGCATCGCGGCCGCAGCCATATCCCGAGCTGGTGCTGGTTTGCGGCGAGAAAAAAATGGACGATGCCGCGGCGGCGGTCGTGCTGCACAATCTCGTCCCCTCCGAACTGTGGAAGGTACGGAACTGCGCGCAGCACGGCATATTCAAGTGGTACATGTCGCGGGGGACCCTGCCGGCATTCCTGGCGAAGATTCTGGGGCAGAGCCTGGAGAGTCGGGACCTGGCCAGCGTCAGGTTGACGACCGCACGGACCAGCATCGCCGGTTCCGGTTCACGCGAACGTCTGCTATAGAGCGAAGGAGACAACGCACGCGGCTCGGCCCTCTAGACGAGGGCCCGGAGCCGGCGGAGCGCGGGCCATCCAAGCGCCAGCGCACCCGCGCTGGTCAAGAGCGCTGCGATGATCCGCAAAGACAGCGGAGTGGGTTCGGCCAGCAGCGCATCTGCGACGGCGACCAGCAGTACCGGCGCGAAGACCACCGTCGGCCGAATCGCGCCGCTCAGCACGAACCGCCGACGGTCGATATCCAGGCCCCGGACGCGCGGAAAGTTGCGGAGCAGATTCGTTGCCAGGCAAACAACGCCGCCGACGACCGTTCCCAGCGCAATGCCGATCGGCCCGATCCAGATGCCAAGTGCAATGCTCACCGCGAGCTTGGCGACGCCCTCGTAGATCGGAGTCGCGATGACGAGCCGCTGCTCACCGGTGCCGAGAAGGATCGCCGCGAACGGCGCGACCGTCTGTCGAAGGAAGATTCCGAGCAGCACCACTTGCAGGATCGGCAGGATCTGCGCCCCCAATGCGCTGCCGATCCACCAGCCGAGCAGCGGGCCGCCGGCAATGTAGATCGGCACCAGGCATAGCAGCGACAGCGCCGCATTGGCGCGGGTCGCCTCGATCAACAGCTCTCCGAGCCGACGGGACTCATGCCTGCTGTGCAATTGTGCCGCGATGGCGACGAGCGGCTGCAGCACCGCGACCTGCACGCCCAGGGCCAGCGTGACTACGCTCCCCACCACCGCGAAGTAGCCGGCCCAGTGAAAATCGATCCGGCCGGCGATTACCGAATCAAGGCCATTGACGGCGAGGATGCTGATCGACCACACCGTGAGGCTGAAGCAATATCCGGCCAACTCCCGCCCGGCGCGCATCGTAACTGCCGTCCTGCGAAACCCGAGATCCGGATGCTGTTGCTTCAACAGCGCGAGCTGGATCAACGTTGCTGCGACGTTGATCGCAGCGTAGGCGCCTGCCATGGCGGACAGGCCAGCGCCGGCCGTTGCGAGGAAAACGAGCGCGGCAGCGATCGCCAGCCGTGAAGCGACGATCACATAGGCTGGAATCTCGTTGCGCTGAAAGCCGGAAAAGACTCCGGCCGCCACGGTTGCCGGCAACCCCGTGGCAAGGCTCGATCCAATGAGCAGCAATGCGAGCCGCGCCTCGTCTCGCCCGTGCTGCGGTATTCCCGGGAACCACGTGGGCAGCAACCACGCCATCGAGCCCACAACGGCAAGCGCGATGACCGTGGCCCCCCACATGCCCGCAAAGGCAGTGCTGACCATCTGGCGGCGGAACTCGTGATCCCCGGCGATCGTGCAGCGGGCTACGTAGCGCCCGACCGCGACCTGGACGCCGAATCCGAACATGTTGACGATGGCGGCAAGCTGCAAAACCACAGCCCACGTGCTGAACTCATCGGCGGTCAGGTGCCGGATCAGCACCGGCGGCAGCACGACGGCCAGCACGGCGTTGGCTGCGCCGCTCGCGACGTTGGCCGCGGAGTTCTTGACTAGGGCCCGAAACCGGCTCATGACGTCGCGAGGCCGGTGGGTGCCGACATCCTCATACCAAGCGCGATCGAGGTTCGCAGGAGGCGGATTGTAGGCGATGCCTTGCGTGCAATAATGTATTTCTGCAACCCGCCCGGTGATTACCCATGTTACGGGCTTGCCCAGACAGTATTTGGACCGGTGCGGGTTTTGTGCATTTCCGGCCTCGGCGGATTCTCCCGGGGTGCCGCGGGCATCGAAACCCACGGCCGGGCATCACCTGCGAAGACGACGCTTCGGCGAGCCGCGGGGTGCGCACGCATCTCGACGCTCATCCCGCTGTACGGGCGTATCTGAGATGAGATCTTCCTCTGGCGCGCACTTCATCGCCCTCGACCATGTAAGAGCCTTGGCCGCTTTCATGGTGTTTACCTGGCACTTCGCCCATGCAGACAGGGGCTACCCGGTTCCCTTCAACTACGCGCCTTCGCTCTTTCCCCTCGCGCTCCTCGATGAGGGTCACACCGGCGTGGCTCTCTTCATGACGCTGAGCGGCTATCTGTTCGCGAGGCTGCTCGACGGCAAGCGGGTCGACTACGGAGCTTTCCTCTGGAACCGGGCTCTGCGCCTGCTTCCGTTGCTTTCCATCGTGATTCTCCTCGTCGGCGTCAGAACCTGGCTCCGCGGCGAAAACCTCGCAGCCTATGCTCGCTCGATTGCGGAAGGGGTGCTCATGCCGACGCTTCCGAACGGCGGATGGTCTCTCACGGCGGAGTTCCATTACTACCTGATCATCCCGCTGTTTCTGTGGATGCTGAGGAAATCGAGGCTGCTGCCGCTATCGATCGTCGCTGTCGCCGTCGCGCTGCGTTGGCTCATCTACCTGCAGGTGGGCGAAATCCAGTCGCTCGCCTTCTGGACGATAGTCGGTCGCATCGATCAGTTTGCATTGGGCATGCTTGCGTATCAATTCCGCTCGCAGATTGCGCACCGCCACATCCTGGTGGCCCTGGCGTTGATTTCGTTCTGCATGTTGTACTGGTATTTCGATCGTTCCGGCGGCTTCTACAACGACCCCTATTACCCGTCGCCCAGTCCGATCTGGGTCGTGCTGACCACGGTCGAAGGGCTCGCATACGGTGTAGGGATCGCGTGGTACGACGGATCCTTCTCCCCGACGAACACCGGCGTATCCGCATTCATCGGCCGCATAGGAGAATTCTCGTATTCCATTTACCTGCTCCACTTCTTCGTCGTCTTCAAGGCTGCAGCGTTTGTGCAAAACAACATCATGAACATATCCAATTTCTATCTGGCATGCCTTTGGTCAATTCTCTTCTTCCTCTTGATGATGCCCGCCGGCTACCTGAGCTTTCGTTTCATAGAGGCGCCATTCCTGAGGCTACGAAAGCGCTACCTGGTTGCAGAGGCCGACTGTCCATGATCGCGCCTACGATGTACCCTCGGCTTCGCGAGGATCATCCACCTTCTGCCGACGCGGCAGCGAGAGAGGAACTAAAGCATGGAAATCGCGGACAGCCATCGGCCACGTCGACGTCGCGACGTACGGCGTCTCCTTCCGCGCGTTGTTCCTGAGATTCTCGGCTTCACGGACACCAAGATCACGTACCACAAGCAAAAATACAATTACAAAGCCCGGCCGGTGAATTTGTTCACCGTCGTCGGCAAGCGGGAAGGCAAGGACAACGGCGGATTGCTGCCCCCCTCCCTAAACGCTGTCGTTCATGCGACTGGATCGCGAGGCTGCCGACGTAACCGTTCCGGACAAGTCATTGAACCCCTTTTACCTTGACAAGCCGAGGCCGGACATTCTCGCGATGATCCCGGCCGACGGCACCATCATCGGGTCCATCGGCTGTAACACCGGCGCCACGGAAGCGGTGCTGGTCAAAGAGGGCCGGACGGTCTGGGGGGTCGACGTCAACCGCGAGGCCATCGAGATCGCCAGCCACAGGCTCCAGCGAGCTTGGGTGATCGATGCATCGGATCCGCTGCCGTTTCCCGAAGACTCGCTGGATGGCCTGATTCTCGCGGATGTCCTGGAGCACATGCCACAGGCGTGGACCCGGCTCAGGGACCTCGCGCGTTGCGTGCACGTCGGAGGATGGGTGGTCATCAGCGTTCCGAACATGCGAAGCCTGAGGGTGGCCTGGTTTTTCGGGGTGCGGGGAGACTGGCCGGAACATCCCGAGGGCGTCTTCGACTCCACCCACATTCAAGTGATGTCTGCCCGGCGACTCGAGCGATGGTGCGAAGGAGCCAACCTCACCATCGATCGTCGGTACCCGCATTGGGACGGCCGAAACCCGGCATCGAACTTGTTCATTCGTGTATTGAACGTAGGCACGCTTGGCCTGCTGCGATCCTGGCTCATGCTGGAGTTGCAGGTGCGGTGTCGTCGCGTCGCATAGGCTATTGCCGACGCCGCAGCGGCCGCTTCACTTTTCCACGCTGACGACGTGCGCCTGGATCTTGCCGTCGACGGCGCCGGTGCCGAAGCGCTGCGCCAGGGCCTTCGCGACGACGTCCGTGGCCTCGCCGAGCTTCGCCGCGTCCCGGGCCTCGATCTCGCTGCGGAGCGGCGTGCCCTGGCAGTATGCGATCGCAGGCTCCCGCGCCGACGGCGCGCGGCTGCGGGCCGTCACCGTGGCGATCCGCGCCGGCTTCTCGAAGCCGCCGCTCGCGAGATCGCGCTCGATCGCCGCGCGCTCGTGGTAGCCGTGCGGCGTCCGCGCCATGAAGCGCGGCGGATCCTGCGGGAACACCGTCGCCAGCGCGTCCGTCGCGGTCTCCGCGAATTCGTTGTCCGCCAGCCGATCCCATGCGTTGAACAGGAACACGCCGCCGGGCTTCAGGACGCGGCGCGCCTCGGCGTACGCCTTCGGCCGGTCGGGAAAGAACATCACGCCGAACTGGCAGACGACGGCGTCGAACGACGCCTCCGGGAACGGCAGCGTCATGGCGTCGGCCTGTCGCCACTCGACGGCGCGCGACGTTCCGACCGCGGCGGCGTGGTCGAGCATCGCCTGGTTGAGGTCGGTGGCGACGATCGCCGTGGTCGCCGGCAGCTCGGACGCCATCGCGCGCGTCACCACACCGGTCCCCGCGGCGATCTCGAGAACGCGGCCGAGCGTGCGCCCGCGCAGGCGGCGGACGAGGTCGGCGGCGTAGGGCGCGAAGATCAGCGGCACGAGATACGTGTCGTAGAGCTTCGGGATGGAACCGGCGAAGACCTTGTCGATATCGGACATCGTGCCCTCCTTTGGCTTCAGCTCAAGGCTGCGCCGCCCTGGGCCCGAACACGTCCACGCCTTCGGCGTCGACGCGCGTCGCTACGCCCAGCGCGATGCTGCGTGCGCCGGCGATCCACGTGATCGAACTGCACGGGGTCTCCATGATCACCTTCATCACCTCCCCGCCCTTTTCCGGCGCCACCCATTGCAGATATCGCTTCATCTCCTGGACCGCGTTGGCCCCCGCGACGCTGCTGCAGCGCAGGTCCTCCGCCGCGCGTCCGCTCGCCGCCTGGTGCAGGCCGATGGCCGCGCGCGATCCCACGAGGACGCGCTCGGCGCCGCCCATGAAGATGAGAGCGCAGGCGGAGGCGCACTCGTAGCGCGTGATCGTCTGCAGACCGCGCGCGTGCACCTCGCGGCCGATGGCGATGCCGTCGACCACCCCGCCGCCCGGCGACTCCAGCATGATCGCGGGCTTGCCGCAGCCCATCCTTTCGCTGGCCTCGAGCGCGTCGCCGAACTTGAGCCGCGTGTCCGTGGTGATCGGCCCCTGCAAACCGACGAGGCACGTGCCGTTGGGCGCACGGACCACGACCAGGCGTCCGAGGTCGTACGCGATCACCTTCTCCGTCAGCCCGGCGAGCACGGCGAGCCGCTCGCGCGCCTTGTCCTTGGCCGCCACCGCGTCGCGCGTGGTCTCGCGGCTCTGCATGACGGAGCGGTACCACGTGCGGGCCGCGCCGGCATCCTGGCCGACGCCGGTGCCGTCCTCGTACATCGACGCGATCTTCAACTGCGCGTCGAGGTCGCCCTGCTTCGCCGCCTCGAGGTACCAGCGCGCGGCCTCCGCGGGATCGCGCGCGACGCCCGACCCCTTCTCGTACAGCGCCGCCACGTTGAACTGCGCGGCCACGTTGCCTTTCTGCGCCAGCGGCAGCCATAGCGCCAGCGCCTTGTCGAACTGCCCCTGGTCGTACGCGGCGACGCCGTCGTCGAACGACGCGCCGCACGCGACGCCGGCCGCCAGCGCGGCCAGCGCCAGGAGCGCGATGATCGGCGCGGCCGATTTCACAGCGCAGGAGCCAGCCGCCGCTGCAGCGCAGCCGGCAGGCGCCTCACGACGAACGCGCGGCTGGCGTGCCAGTACGCCGACAGCAGGAGCAGCGCCGAGCCGAGAGCGAGCGCGGTGATCGCGAAGTTGAGGCTCACGACGCCGTACTGCTTCAGCAGCGTGCTGAACGTGTATAGGACGTAGCTCAGCGCCGCGACCATCAGCGCGCGGCGATCGATGGACAGCGAGACGACCGCGATCGCGACGTAGAGCGCGACTACGGCGAGCGCCTCGAGCGGGCTCGTCCGGCCCTCGGACACGCCAAGCGCCGCGAACACGGATCGCACGAGCAGCGGCGCGGCAAGCAGATGCAGCCAGAACGCGACGTCCGACCGGCGCGTCTCGCGCAACCGGTCCGCGGCATCCCACCGCATGGCGAGCGCGAACACCACGAGGCCCGCGACGAAGGAGATCGCCGTGGTCCACTCGAGGGCCGCGGGCACCGTCGCGAAGAGGAGCGCGACGATGGACGCGATCGCGGCGGCCACGACCGCGGCGACGGTGATCGGAACGTGGAAGCGCAGCCAGTGCAGCCATGCGCCCGCCAGCGCGAGCACGCCGGCGGCGACGTACATGAAGCGGATATTGTCGACGAGCTGCATGCCGGCGACCCACAAGCCGCCTTCGAAGGCCAGGAGCAGGACGATCGACGGAAGCGCCATGCGCCGCTTGCGCGTGAAGAACTCGGCGAGTCCCCACGCGCCGGCAGCGGTGGCGAGCGCGCCCAGCACCGGCGAGACGACCGTCGCGATCCACGCAAGCGACGCCAGCGAAAGCGCGCAGGCGATGACCACGAAAATGTCGTTGAAGCCCGTCACGAGGCGAAACCGCTCTTCGTCGACGGACGAATCCTGCTGCTGCGCGACGTGACGGCGAAAGGCGTCGGCGGACGCCGCGGTCAGAACGCCCGCCTTGACGGCGGATGCGAGATCCTCTTCGCTATACATCGCTGCGCGACGCCTCGGCCGGGGATGGAAGGGGCATTCTAGTCATTCCCCGCCGCCACCGCCGTCGCCGCCCCCGCCGCCATCTCCGCCGCTGCCGCCGCCGGCGTCCCCGGCGTGCGAATCCGCTGCACTCCACAGCGCGCTGGCCCCCGCGCCGCCGGCGGCGCCGCCCGCGCCGTGAAACCCGCCGCCGCCCGCGGCGTCGGCCTTGCCACCGGTGACGTCGCTGGACCCGCTGCCCGACCCGTCGCCGGCGCCGCGATCGCCGCGGCGCCGCGGGTGGCCGCGCGAGCGGCGATACTGGACCCACGCGAACGACAGCAGCAGGATGGCGAAAGCCACGCCCCAGCCGACGCGCGCGCCGAAGGCGAAACCCGCAGCCAGGCCGAGGACCAGGGCGACGACCATACCGACGACCATGCTCCGCTCCGCGCAAGGGATCGAGCCCGCATGGTACCGCCCGGCGCGGAAGCGGGCGCTACCATAGCGGCTGGCAAGGACCAGCAAATCGAGGCGCCCGTGGACATCCGCACCACCATTACCGACAACCTGCTGCATTCGGCGCGGCGCACGGTGGCCGACGCCGACCCGGACGAGACGCGCGAGTGGCTGCAGGCGCTGGAGGACGTCGTCCGCGTCGCCGGACACGACCGCGCGCTGGTCCTGCTGCGGCTGCTCGAGGAGCAGGCGCAGGAGCGCGGGATCGTCGCGAACGTGCCGCCGTATTCGGCCTACCGCAACACGATTCCCCTCGAGCGGCAGGGCGCCTATCCCGGCGATCTCGCCCTCGAGGAGCGGATCACGTCGATCATCCGCTGGAACGCGCTCGCCATGGTGGTCCGCGCCAACGTGGCCTACGGCGAGCTGGGCGGCCACATCGGCAGCTACGCGTCCGCCGCGGAGATCTTCGAAGTCGGCTTCAACCATTTCTTCCGCGCCGACGAAGGGCAGGGCGGCGATCTCGTCTTCTTCCAGCCGCATTCGGCGCCGGGCGTCTATGCCCGCGCCTTCCTCGAAGGCCGGCTGACGGAGTCGGAGCTCGCCCATTATCGCCAGGAGGTGCGCGGCGGCGGGCTGTCGTCGTATCCGCATCCGTGGCTGATGCCCGGGTTCTGGCAGTTTCCGACGGGCTCGATGGGCCTCGGCCCCATCAGCGCCATCTACCAGGCGCGCTTCATGCGCTACATGGGGGCGCGCGGCATCGCCGACACGAGCGCGCGCCGCGTGTGGGGCGTGTTCGGCGACGGCGAGATGGACGAGCCGGAATCGATCGGCGCGCTGACGCTCGCCGCGCGCGAAAAGCTCGACAACCTGACGTTCGTCATCAACTGCAATCTGCAGCGCCTCGACGGTCCGGTGCGCGGCAACGGCCAGATCATCCAGGAGCTGGAATCGCTGTTCAGCGGCGCCGGCTGGAACGTGATCAAGGTGCTGTGGGGCTCGGACTGGGATCCGCTGTTCGCCCGCGACACGACCCACAGCCTGCTGCGCGCGTTCGCCGACACGCCCGACGGCGAATACCAGACGCTCGGCGCGAAGGACGGCCGCTACAACTTCGAGCATTTCTTCGGCCGCGCGCCCGAGCTGCGCGAGATCGTCGCGACGATGACGGAAGCGGAGATCGACGCGCTCAAGCGGGGCGGACACGATTTTCGCAAGCTGCACGCCGCGTTCCGCGCGGCGGCCGAGCACAAGGAGCGCCCCACCGTCATCCTCGCCAAGACCAAGAAGGGCTACGGCATGGGCGACGCGGGGGAATCGCGGATGACGGTGCACCAGCAGAAGAAGCTCGACGTCGAGGCGCTGCTCGGGTTTCGCGACCGGTTCGCGCTGCCGCTCACCGACGCCGACGTCGCGGCGCTCCGGTTCCTGCGTCCCGCGGAAGCGAGCCCCGAGATGGCGTACTTGCGCGAGCGTCGCGCGGCGCTCGGCGGCGCGCTGCCGATGCGCCGGCGGCGCAGCACGACGGTGGCGGTGCCCGACCTCGCCACGTACGCGCAGTTCGCGCTTCGCGCCGACGGCAAGGAGATGTCGACGACGATGGCGGCGGTGCGCCTGCTGAGCGGCCTGCTGAAGGACAAGGCGCTCGGCCCGCGTATCGTGCCGATCGTCGCCGACGAGGCGCGGACGTTCGGCATGGCCAATCTCTTTCGCCAGATCGGCATCTATTCGTCGTCGGGACAGCAGTACGAGCCCGAGGACGCCGGCTCGATGCTCTACTACCGCGAAGCGCGCGACGGCCAGCTTCTGGAGGAAGGCATCACCGAGGCCGGCGCGCTGGCGTCCTGGACGGCGGCCGCCACGTCGTACAGCACGCACGGCGAGCCCATGCTGCCGTTCTACATCTACTACTCGATGTTCGGCTTCCAGCGCGTGGGCGACCTGATCTGGGCCGCGGCCGACCAGCGCGCGCGCGGCTTTCTCCTTGGCGCCACGGCGGGCCGCACGACGCTCGGCGGCGAAGGGCTGCAGCACCAGGACGGCAGCAGCCACGTGATCGCCGCGATGACGCCCAACTGCCGCGCCTACGATCCCGCGTTCGCCGGCGAGCTCGCGGTGATCGTCGATCACGGCATGCGGCGGATGATGGAGCAGCACGTGGACGAGTTCTACTACGTCACCGTGATGAACGAGAACTACGCGCAGCCCTCGCTTCCCGAAGGCGCGGAAGCGGCGGTGATCAAGGGCATGTACCTGCTGCAATCGACGTCAGCGACGAAGCCGCAGCGCCACGTGCGGCTGCTCGGCAGCGGCACGATCCTGCGCGAAGCGATCGCCGCCGCCGATCTCCTCGCCGTCGACTGGAGCGTCGGCAGCGACGTCTACAGCGTCACGAGCTTCAGCGAGCTCGCCCGCGACGCGCGCGAGGCCGAGCGCTGGAATCGCCTGCATCCGGCGGCGCCGCCGCGGCCGAGTCACGTGGACACGCTGCTCGGCGGCGACGCGCCCATCGTCGCCGCCACCGACTACGTGCGCGCCTATCCGCAGCTCATCGCCGCGTATACGCGCGCGCGCTTCGTGGCGCTCGGCACCGACGGCTTCGGCCGCAGCGACACGCGCGCCGCGCTGCGGACGTTCTTCGAAGTCGACCGGCACCAGATCGCGGTCGCCGCGCTCGCCGCGCTCGCGCGCGACGGGAAGCTCGACGCAAGCGTCGTCGCCGCGGCCATCGCCCGCTACGGCGTCGACGCCGCCGCGACTCCCCCCTGGGAAGCCTAGCGGGTGCGCTAGGCCGGCGCCATCGCGCCGCGGTGGATGCGGCGCCACTGCAGGATGGCGCCGATCACGAACAGCACGAGGAGCACGCCGGCGGCGGTTTGCAGCTGGGGAGCTTCCGGGCCCGGCAGGAGCGGTGCGCCGAGCGGCAGGCGCGTCGTCGTCTCCGTGATCGCCGGAATCCAGTGGAACACGAACGTGAGGGAGTAGCCAATCGTGGCGACGTAGCGCGCGGCGCGGCCGAACCATCCGTACTTCTCCGCGCCCATCGCGAGGCCGAGCACCCCCAGCGTGATGATGCCGAGCGCATGGGGCTTGCCGAAGCCGCCGTGCTGGAAGATGCCGAAACCGGTGAGGCAGGTGAGGATCGTGGTGACCACGTACACCTTGCCGACGGTGTTCGCGAGCGTGATCTCCTTGTCGCGGACGAGCGCGATCAATCCCGCGATCACGGCGACGATGCTGATCGCCGTATGGACGCTGCCGAGCGCTGTAAGGCCGAACATGCGAGTCTCCCTGGAAAGCGCGCCGCTGCGCCAAGCCGCAGCGCGGCTCCCCGAACGCATCGTCGCGCCCGAAGTGTCGCGCACAACCGAGCCGGGCGTAAATCCCGCCGCTAGAAGCCGAAGGGGACGACGCGCACGCCGAAGAGATAGCGGTGGAGCGCCATGACGACCAGCGCCACGACGATGCCGCCGACCACGGCCATGACATCGTACCGAAGGCTCGGGTCGAACGTGCGCACCGCGCCGCGCGCGACCGCGGAGACGAGATCGGCGACGGCGTAGGCGAAGAAGGCGCCGAAGAGCACGGTGCCGCGAAGATCGCCGTTGGCGAGGAAGTGCACGCCCGACCAGATCAGGATGCCGATCAGCATCGGGTGGCGCAGCAGCCGGCGCGCGTGGCCGCGCATGTTGGCGGCGGCGAACAGGATGAACGCGACCGTCATCGCTTCGGGGGCGATTGCGCGCGCCGCGGCAACGGGCGCGAACAGCTGCGGGCCGCGCTCTCCGAAATAATAGCCGGCGACGATCAGCGCGAAGCCGGCCAGCGAGACGACGGAGAACGTGCCCTTGTACCGCGCTTCGCCCCACGTCTCGAAGAGGCGATTGCGCAGGGCGGGCGCCATCGGCAGCAGGTGCATGCCGAGGAACAGCGCGAGACCGATGATGAGCAGCGTCATGATCCCGCCGAGGCTAACGCATAAGCGCGGTGCTGCCTACGGGCCGTCACGTACGGGAACGCTTTGCCGCCGCCGCCTTTCCATCCTAAGATGCGGTCGCCGCCCGGATGCCCGCCACAGACGATGGACGCCGCCACTTTCACCGCCGAGCTGGAGACGCACCGCCGTTACCTGCTGCGGGTGGCCCACCTCCAGCTCCGCGATGCGGACCTCGCCGAGGACGTGGTCCAGGACACGCTCGTCGCGGCGCTCGGCGCCAGGGCGCGCTTCACCGGCAAGTCCAGCGTGAAGACGTGGCTGACGGGCATCCTCAAGCACAAGATCGTCGACGCCATACGGCACAAGCAGCGCCAGCCGGTCTTCGAGGCGTCGTTCCAGGAGGAATGCGACCTCGACGAGTTCGATCCGATGTTCAAGGACAACGGCGCCTGGGCGGCGCCCCCTGCGGACTGGGGCGACCCGGAGAACGCGCTGTCGCGCCGCCAGTTCTTCGACGTGATGGAGTTCTGCCTGGAGAAGCTGCCGCCGAACACCGCCCGGGTCTTCATGATGCGTGAGGTGATGGAGCTTGAATCCGACGAGATCTGTAAGGAATTGGCGATCACCGCGAATAACCTTTGGGTGATCCTTTATCGGGCGAGGATGGCCCTGCGGCAATGCCTCGAGCAGAACTGGTTCGCCGGGCAGCCCCGCGGCATCTGACGCCGCAGCGCCCCGACCGGGCCGAACCGCGATGAACCTGATACGCCAGGCCTTCGGGCACATCCTCTCCTGCAAGGACGCGACGCGCTACGCGTCGCGGGCAGAGGACGCGCGGCTGTCGGGCTTCGAGCGCTGGAAGCTTGCGATGCACCTCAGCGTATGCGCGCACTGCACGCGCTTCGAGCAGCAGCTTCGCGTCATGCGCGAAGCGCTGCGGCGCTACATGCAATAATCCGCGCGACCCGCCCACGCCATGGAAATCACCGTCAACGGCAGCACCCGCACCGTCGACGTCGCCTCGCCGGACGTCGCCGCGCTGGTGCGCGCGCTGGGCCTCGAAGGCAAGCGGATCGCGGTGGAGAAGAACGGCGAGATCGTGCCGAAGAGCCGCTACGGGGACACCCCGGTCCTGCCCGGCGACCGCCTGGAGATCGTCGCGGCGGTGGGCGGCGGCTAGCGGCGCCCGACCAGCGTAAAATTGGGGGATGAACGCCCCCGCCGAACCCCACGTTTCCGCCGATCCGCTGGTCATCGCGGGCCGGGCCTATCGCTCCCGCCTGCTCGTCGGCACCGGCAAGTACCGCGACTTCGGGCAGACGCGCCAGGCGATCGACGCGTCCGGCGCGGAGATCGTCACGGTCGCCATCCGGCGCACCAACATCGGCCAGGATGCCGCCGCGCCGTCGCTGCTCGACGCGCTGCCGCCGTCCGAATTCACCTACCTGCCAAACAGCGCCGGCTGCTACAGCGCGGACGAGGCGGTCCGCACGCTGAGGCTCGCGCGCGAGCTCCTCGACGGGCACGCGCTCTGCAAGCTCGAGGTGCTGGGCGACAAGGACACGCTCTATCCGGACGTCCGCGAAACGCTGAAGGCCGCCGAGCGCCTCGTCGCCGACGGCTTCCAGGTGATGGTGTACACGTCCGACGACCCGATCGTCGCGCGCGAGCTCGAGGCGATCGGCTGCGTCGCCATCATGCCGCTCGCGTCGCTGATCGGCTCGGGCATGGGCATCCTGAACCCATGGAACCTGCGCCTCATCCTCGACCAGTCGCGCGTCCCCGTGTTCGTCGATGCCGGCGTGGGCACGGCGTCCGACGCCGCGATCGCGCTCGAGCTCGGCTGCGCCGGCGTGCTGATGAACACGGCGATCGCGGGCGCGCAGGATCCGGTGCGCATGGCGCGCGCGATGCGCCTCGCGGTGGAGGCGGGGCGCGAGGCGTTCCTCGCCGGCCGGATGCCGCGCAAGCTGTACGCGGCCAGCCCCAGCTCCCCGACCGCGGGCCTCATCCGATGACGCACCGTTCCCGACGGCGGGCGCCGGCTGCGGCGCTCGCCTGCGCGGCGTTGCTCGCGCTCGCCTTCCCGGCCGGCGCCGCGCCGTCGGCCGTCCAGGTGGCCGAGCTCTGCGCGAGCGCGGAAGACCAGTCGCATTGCGGACGGCTGATCGAGGAGGCGCAGATGAAGCGGCTGCCCGGCATGGTGGAGCGCGCGGGCGACGAGCTGCGCGTTTCGCTCTTCCCGACGGGCACGGTCACGTTCCGCGACAGCGTCGCGGTGACCGGCGCGAAAACCTACGCGCTGTGGGACTACCTCGACCGGATCAACGCGGTGGTGCTCTTCACGACCGACGGCGACCAGAGCAGCTTCGTGCTGCTGCAGCGCGCGAGCGGCAAGCAGTTCCGGCTGCCGTCGGAGCCCACGCTCGCGCCCGACCGGGCGCACCTCGTCACCGCCGACTTCTGCGCCGCCGGCTGCGACGGCGAGCTCGCGGTCTGGCGCGTCACGCGCGACGACGTCCGCAAGGTCTCCACCTGGAAGCCGCCCGTCGCGTGGTCCGACGCCGCCGCGACGTGGAAGGACGCGGACACGCTGCGCATCGAATACACGGCCGCCGGCGAGGACAAGCCGCGGGTGCTCGAGCGGCGGCTCGACGCGCCGGGCTGGCAAGCGCGGCCGTGACCGTCGCCGCGCAGGACGCCGGCGACGCGGCGCCGCACGCGCGCGCGATCCGCAGCTACGTGCTGCGGCAGGGCCGCATGTCGCCGGCACAGCAACGCGCGTGCGACACGCTGCTGCCGCGCTGGGGCATCCCCTTCGCGCCCGCCCCGCTCGACTACGCCGCCGTGTTCGGCCGCCGCGCGCCGGTGACGCTCGAGATCGGCTTCGGCATGGGCGAGACGACGGCGGCGATCGCGGCGGCGCAGCCGGACGTCGATTTCCTCGGCGTCGAAGTGCATCTGCCGGGCGTGGGTGCGCTGCTGCGGCAGGTCGACGCGCAGGCGCTTTGCAACGTTCGCGTGATCCGGCACGACGCGGTCGAGGTGGTCGAGGCGATGATCGCGCCGGCGTCGCTCGCCGCGATCCACGTCTACTTCCCGGACCCGTGGCCGAAAAAGCGCCATCACAAGCGGCGCCTGCTGAACGCGGGCTTCGTGCACGCCCTCGCGGCGCGCCTCGCGCCGGGCGGCTACCTGCACGTGGCGACCGATTGGGCGCCGTACGCGGACGAGATCCTCGCGACGCTCGCGGCGGAGCCGCTGCTCGCGAATTCCGCCGACGGCTTCGCGCCGCCGCCGCCGTGGCGCCCGCAGACCAAGTTCGAGCGCCGTGGCAGGAAGCTCGGCCACGACGTGTTCGACCTCGTGTTTCGCGCCTAGCCCGCCCGGCGTCGCGCGATGCGGTCCGCGCAATGCGAATCGGCGAGCGCGATCAGCCGCGTGATGGCGCTTCGCGCCACGTCGCGCGAAAAGTGCCGCCGGATGTTCTCGCGCCCGCCGGCCGCGAGCCGCTCCCACAGCGCCTCGTCGCGGTACAGCGCGACGATCGCCGCGGCGAAATCGGCCGCCGTCGACGCCGCCAGCACGTCTTCGCCAGGCGACAGGTGCATGCCCTCGATCGACGGCGGCGTGGCCACGACCGGCAGGCCGTAGCTCATCGCGAGATTGACCTTGCCCTTGACGCCGGCGCCATAGCGGAGCGGCGCGATCGAGATGCGCGCGCCGCAGAAGTACGGCGCGACGTCGGGCACGTAGCCGGCGACGATGAAGTCGTCGGCGGCGAGCGCCTTGATGGGCCCGGGCACCTGGCTGCCGACGATCACCGTCTTCACGCCGGGCAGCGCCTCGCGGACGCGCGGCAGGATCTCGCGCGCATACCAGAGCACGGCGTCGGTGTTGGGCGGATGCTGGAACCCGCCGATGAACAGCAGGCCCTCGCGCTCGGCGTACGGCTTGCCGCCCGGCAGCAGCTCGTGGATGTTCGACAGCACCATCACGCGCGCAGCTGGCAGCAGCTGTTCGAGCAGCGTCTGCTCGACGGGACTCACCACCAGCGTCACGTCGGCCCGCCCGATCAGCGCCAGCTCCTCGCTGCGCTTGGCGCGCGCGGCGGCCTTGGCGGTGACGCTGTCCTCGAGCTCGGCCAGCCGCTCCTCGCGCAGGAAGTGGAGGTCGACCGTGTCGAACACGAACAGCGCCTCGGGCGCGAACGTGCGCACGGTGTCGATGTGCTTGACGGCGATGTAGTGCCGCGCCATCACCACCATTTCGAACTCGTCGCCGCGGCGGTCGAGCAGCGCGGGAATCGACTCGACGTAGGGGCTGAACAGCACCTCGACGCCGCGGCGCTGCAGGTCCGAGACGTACGGCTGCCGGTATTCGAGATTGTCGGCGACGAACGTCACCTTGCACTGGAGCGACGTGAGGATCTCGAGGATCGCCTGCGTCCGCAGCGAGCCGGAATCCTGGTCGGGCGTCAGCATGCATGCGTCGATGACCAGCACGCGCCGCTGCGCGCGGCGGTCCTTCTCGAGCGCGGGCAGGACGCCGTTCGGCCGATGCCCCGTGAGCGCCGCCGCCCACTTGGCCGCGAAGGTGCCGCGATTGCGCGCCTGGTGCTGCTTGACGCCGCCGCTCTCGTCGGTGCCGCCGGTCTGCCCCTCGAAATGGACGACCGTGGACAGCGGCTGGTAGAACACCCGGCGGCCCGCGGCGCGCACGGCGAACGCCAGGTCGGTGTCCTCGTAATAGGCCGGCGCGTACAGCGCGTCGAAGCCGCCGACCTCGGCGAACAGCGGCGCCGGGATCGCCAGGCACGCGCCGGAGCAGTAGTCGGCCTCGCGCAGATAGTTGTACTCCGGGCGGTTGGGGTCGTCGTCGCGGCCGTAGTTCCACGCCGAGCCGTCGCGCCAAACGATGCCGCCCGCCTCCTGCAGCCGGCCGTCGGGATAGATGAGCTTGGCGCCGACGAGCCCGGCGTCCGGATGCTGCGCGAACACGTCGGTCAGCGCGTCGAGCCAGCCGGGCGTGACGATCGTGTCGTTGTTGAGGAACACGAGGATCTCGCCGCGGGCGAGCGTCGCGCCGCGGTTGCACGCGCCGATGAAGCCGAGGTTCGCCTCGTTGCGCTCGATGCGGATGCCGACGACCGGCGCCAGCGCTTCGGCGGCGGGCTCCGGCGCCGCGTCGTCGATGACGATCACCTCGTACTGCCCGGGCGGCGTGTGCGCCTCGACGCTCTTGAGGCAAGTGAACGTCAGCAGCGGCTTGCCGTAGGTGGGCACGATGATCGACACGCGCGGCGCGTGGGCCTCGGGGAAGCCGAGCGGAATGACGCGCTCCTCGAGGCGGAAGGCCGGCTCGGCGCTCGGCTGGAACTGCGGCCGCCCGCGGAGCTTCATCGCGACGCGCCCCGCGAGCGCGCGCGGTCCCTGGTCGCGCAGGATCGTGAGCGCAAGGTTCGCGTGCTGCGGCAGCCGCCGCAGGCCATGCCAGCGCATCCGCGCCAGCGCGAGGCCGATCTTGGCGCGGTGGCCGGCGCGACGCACCGGCTCGGACAGCCGCCACGTGGTCGACGACTCGACTTCGGTGACCCGCCGGCGCGCCCGCGCGAGCTCCGTCTCGAGGTGGCCGGCGTGCGATTGCGTGGCCGCCTCCTGCAGCTGGAGCTTGGCGATCGTCCGCTGCGCCCCGAGCAGATCGGAGGCGAGCTGCTGCTTGTCGCCCTGGGCGCGGTCGCGCACGATGCGAAACGCCTCGAGCTGCGCGTCCACTTCGGTGACGCGGCGCTTCAGCTCGACGCGCGCTTCCATGTGCCCGCATTCGACGCCTGCGTCGTAGAGCTGCGGCAGCGTCAGCGGCGGCGCCTCGACAGCGTCGACGGACAGGTGGAAGTGCCGGTCGACGAGCGTGGGGAGCGTGGGCGGCGCCCGCCGCATGCGCAACGCCGACGGCAGCGCCTCGGCGTAGAGCGCAAGATAGCGGAGCGGCTCCATCACGGCACCGCGACGCGCAGCGGCAGCGCCTGCAGGCGCTCGTCGGCCGACAGCGGGCGCGGCCCCACCCGCGCGGCGGCCATCAGCGCCGCGTTCCATTCGGCGGCGGACGCGTTCCACGGCACGGTCGTCGCGCGCGGATGGCCGGCGAGGCGCTCCGGCAGCGCCCCGAGCGCGGACGCGACGATCGGCAGCCCGGACTCGATCGCGACCGTCAGCGTGTAGGCGTATGTCTCCGGCACCTGGGCCGCGAACAGGATCACGTCGGGCCGCTCGGCCTCGACGAGCTGCGCGAGCTCGCCCTCGTCGTACTGGCCGACGATCGACAGCGGCGCGTGCGGGAACTGGGCGATCGGCTCGGTCGTGGATCCGAGCACGCGAAACGTCAGCGGCAGGTCGCGCACGCGGGCGTCCTCGGCGCACGCCGCGACCACGTGGAGACCCTTCGCCGGCGAGAGGTTGCCGAGCACGACAACGCGGGCCACCCGCCGCAGCTCCGTGTCCGTCGATTCGGGATGGGGCCACACGTCGATCGCGAGATCGGGGAAATAGCGGCCGATGCGCGCCGCGACGTCGTGCGACGGCGCGATCAGCCGGTCGGCGCCGCGCAGGAAGCGCGCGAACGTGCCGCGCCACGCGGTGATGTCGAGGCCCCACTGGCCGGGACGCTTCGCCAGGCAGGCGGCGCAGCCGCCGGCGTCGGGCTCGCCGCAGTAGCGGCCGTCTTCGGTGACGAGATGGTATTGCGGACACACCGAGAAGTAGTCGTGCAGCGTGCAGTCGAACGGCACGCCCACGGCCGCGGGGAGATCGAGGATGGCGCGCGGCAGGCGATGGACGTGGTGGTAGTGCAGCCGCGCCACGCCCACGCTGCGGAGCACGTCGGCCAGCAGCGGCATCTCCTCGGGAAAGCGGAAATAGGCGGCGAAGCACTCGCCGGCGCGCGGCCAGTAGAGCTTGACCGTGTCGTCGTCGGCGGGCTCCAGGTACAGCACCTCCAGGCGATCCGCGGCGAGCGCCGCGAGGTCGTTCATGTAGCGGCGGATGCCGCCGCCCCACGGATGCGACACGAACACGACCACGTTGCGCGGCGACAGCGACAGCCGCAGCAGGTCGACGCGGCGCGCGTACGTCTGCGCGGGATCGTGGCGCAGGCGCGCCGCTTCCTGCGCCGGATACGCGGGATAGAGGCGCGCGAGCGCGTCCTGCGTGCGCTTGCCAAGCGCGCGTGCGCGCTCGGCGCCATACGACACGTGCGCCTCGTGGCCGACGAAGACGTCCCCGGCCAGCAGGTGCCGAAAGCCGGCGCTCGCGGCGCGCAGGCAGAAATCGATCTCGCACCCGTAGTCGCTGCCGAGCGGCGCGCCGTCGAACGCGCCGACGGCGGCCACGCACTCTTGCCGGAAATAGAGGCACGGACCATGGACGACCGGCACCTCGACGGCCTGGCCGCCGTTCGCGTGCGCGAACAGCGCGTCGAGGCTGGGGACGTCGTAGCCCTCCGGCAGCGCGTTGTCCGCATACGGCAGCGGGTAGGTCGCAGCGCCGACGGCGTTGGTGTACGTGCCGACGACGCCGACGCCGCGCGCGCCGGCATGCCGCACCAGGCGGTCGAGCCAGTCGCCGGCGACCTGCGCGTCGGCCTGCAGCACCACCTTGTCGCGGTCGCGCTCGCGCACGAACGCGCGGTTGATCGCCGCCGCGTAACCTTCGGGCGAGGCCTGCGCGATCAGCGTCGCGCGGCCGCGCTTCGCGAGCTCGCGCACGTACTGGACGAGCTCGGGCTCGGGACTCGCGTCGTCGACGATGACGAGCTCATACGGTGTTCGCACCGGCGCGGCGAGCACGCTTTCGATGAGGCGGCGCGTGGCCTCGAAGCCGCGCGACACCGGAACGACGATGTCGACCGGCGTCATGACGCGCGCGCCGTCAGCCGGCGCTTCGCCGCCGCAAGCGGCCAGCGCACCCAGCCGGGGAGGCTTTCGCGGAACGCAAGCCGCGCCCGCGTCTCGGCGTGGCCCGCCGCTTCCCGCGCGAGCTCGGCCTGCGCGCGCTGGAAATCGGCGCGGGCGCGCTCGACGTCGGCTTCGAGGCCCGTCACGCGCTCGCCCAGCGCCGCCGTCTTCTGCCGCTCGCTCGAGAGGCCGTTCACCGCGCCGACGAGCTCCGCCAGACGGTCCTCGGCGATCCGGCGCGCGTCGAGTTCGTCCCACGCGAGCTGGCGCACGCGCAGCATCGTCCGCACGTAGTCGCGCCACAGCGACAGCTTGCCATCATCGAACAGCGATATAGCCGGGAGCGCCGGCAGCGGCACGCCCGCGGCCGCGCAGGCCACGACGAAATACATCGGCGGCGCGGGCGCGTCCTGACGGGCCGGCCGGTCGTCGGCGAGCGCGTCGAAGCGCACCGCGCCGGCGTCGGCGCCTTCGCGCCACAGCAGGGAATGCGCGGCGACGCGCTGCGCATGCCAGGCCTGCTGCGGAAATTCGGCGTCGAGCAGCGCCTTCAGCTCGGCCCGATCGAGCTCGCGCACGTGGAATTCGTTCGCGACCTCGCCGTCCTCGTTGTAGACGGGCCGGTTCGGCGACGACAGGATCAGCACGCCGTCGGGCGCGAGCACGCGGCGGAACTCCGCCAGCATCTCGCGCTGCTCGCCGAGATGCTCGATCGTCTCGAAGGACACGACGAGGTCGACGCTCGCGTCCGCCAGCGGCAGCGCGAGCACCGAGCCCTGCACGTAGGCAAGGTTGGGCGCGTGGTAGCGGGCGCGCGCGTGGGCGATCGCCGCGGCGCCAACGTCGACGCCGACGACCGTCGCCGCCTCCCGCGACAGGAGCGCGCTGCCGTAGCCTTCGCCGCAGGCGGCGTCGAGCACGCGGCGGCCGCGCGCGGCCGGCAGCGCGACGCAGTAGCGATGCCAGTGCTCGTACCAGATCGCGCCGCGATTCTCGGGCGTGAATCGCTCGCCGGTGAACGTGAGCGCGGTGTGGGCGGCGGTCGTCGGAGTCAAGGCGCGGGGTGGCGGCGGCGCGGCGATTCGCGGCATGGCGATTCGTCGGCGCCCTGGCCGGAAAAGCCCGTCATTGTAGCTGGAGGGTTTACGACCCCCACGGCCCGGCGGAAGGCTAGGCCAGCGTCACGATCACCGGCTGGTGATCGGACGCCTGCGTCTGCTGGTCGACGGCGATGCCCCGCACGTGCGGGGCGAGGTCGCTGTTGACGAAAATGAAGTCGCAGTGCAGCTCCGCGCCGCTGGGATCGGTCTTCTGGTAGATGCAGAACGTCGAAGGATGCGGCGCGCCCGGATTGACGAGCTGCCACGCGTCGTGCAGCGGGGGCGTGGCGTCCGCGAACGGCTGCAGCATCCGAGGATGCTCGGGCCAGTCGGGCTCGAAATTGAAGTCGCCGGTGACGATCGTCGCCTTCGGCCGCAGGAACGTCTGGAACGGCGTGCCGTCGTCCTTGGTGATCGTGGCGTCCCGCGCGTGCGCGTGGCCGTCGGCGTACACCGTCCGCAGGCCGTCGACCTGTGCCATCCGCTGGCGCGGCGAGTAGTACTCGAGGTGCGTCGTGATCACGCGGACGTCGCCGAACGGCGCGGCCACCACGGCCTCGACAGCGATCCGCGGCATGCCTGCCACGCCCGGCTCGCACGGATAGGGCAGCAGATGGCGATAGACCTGCTTCACCGGCAGCCGCGAGAGGATCATGTTGCCGAAGCGGCGGCGCCGGCCGTCGCGGCCGGGCTGGTCGACGGCGACGCCCGGCACGGCGGCGTAGCCGGGCAGCAACGAGGCGAGCACCGCGAACTGGTCCTCGCCGGCGCTGCCGCCGAGCTCGGGGTCCGGGAAGTTGTCCGCCACTTCCTGCAGGCACAGCACGTCGAAGTCGGCGATCCGCTTCGCCTCGGCGACGATGCGCGCGGGATCTACGTTGAGATCGACGCCGCGGCACCACTGGACGTTCCATGTCATCAGCTTCATCGAATCCCCGCCCGCATGAACGACTGCACGAATTGGCGCTGGAACAGCAGGAACGCGAGCAGCAGCGGTCCTGTCGACAGCAAGGTGGCCGCCGTGATGATCGACCAGTCGATCCCCTGGTCGCCGGAGGAGAAGACCTGCAGGCCCACGGTGACCGGCCGCGCCTCGACCGAGTTGGTGACGATCAGCGGCCAGAGGAAGTTGTTCCAGTGATACGACACCGACACCAGCGCATAGGCGAGGTACGTGGGCCGCGCGAGCGGCACGTACACCCTCCACAGCGTCTGCAGCGGCGAGCAGCCTTCGACGCGCGCCGCCTCGTCGAGCTCGCGCGGCACCGTCTTGAAGGTCTGCCGCAGCAGGAAGATGCCGAACGCGCTCGCCATGTACGGCAGCCCGATCGCCAGGATCGTGTCCTTGAGACCGAGCAGCGTCATCGTCCGGTAGTTCTCGACGATCAGCACGTCGGGCATGATCATCAGCTGGACCAGCACGAGGGCGAACAGCACGTCGCGGCCCGGGAACTCGAAGCGCGCGAACGCGTACGCGGCGAGCGTCACCAGCACGAGCTGCGCCACCAGCACCATCGTCACCAGCACCGTCGTGTTGAAGAAATAGCGCGCGAACGGCGCCGCGTGCCACGCCTTGACGAAGTTGTCGAGCGTCAGCGGCGCCGACAGCGCGAAGTGGGTCGAGAACTCCGGCGGGTGGAACGCCGTCCACAACGCGTAGGCGAGCGGCAGCACCCACAGGATGCCGAGCACCCAGGCGCCGACGGTCTCGAGCGCCAGCCCGAGGCCGCGCGGCGCGTAGATTGCGGGCGTGCCGGCGTCGCTCATTGATAATGCGTGCGCCGCTCGAGGAACACGAACTGCGCCAGCGCCACCAGCCCGAGCAGCACCAGCAGCACCATCGTGAGCGCGGCGGCGTACGCCGAGTCCCAGAAACGGAAACCGATCTCGTAGATGTAATAGAGCAGCAGCGCGGTGGCGTTGTCGGGACCGCCGCGCGTCATCACCACGATGTGGTCGACCAGCCGGAACGCATTGATCACCGCGTTGACCAGCACGAAGAGCGTCGTCGGCATCAGCAGCGGAAAGGTGACGCGGCGGAAGAAGTACCAGCGCGACGCGCCCTCGATCGCGGCGGCCTCGGCGAGGTAGGGCGACATCGACTGCAGCGCCGCCAGGTAGAAGATCATGAAAAAGCCCGCTTCCTTCCACACGGTGACCGCCATCAGCGCCGACAGCGCGGTGGACTTGCTCCCGAGCCAGTTGTGCCGCCCCATGCCGAACGCGCCGGTGACCTGCTCGAGGAGCCCGTACTCCGGCGTGTAGAAGAAAAGCCAGATGTTGGCGACGGCGATCATGGGCAGGATCGTCGGCGTGAAGTAGGCAAGCCGCAGCAGGCCGCGGCCGGCGATGCGGTCGTTGACCCACACCGCCATCACCAGCGCCAGCACGATCGACAGCGGGATCGTGCCGAGCGCGTACCAGAGATTGTTGGTGAACGCCTGCCAGAAGATCGGATCGTCGAAGAGCGTCCGGTAGTTCTCGAGCCCGATGAACACCGCCGGCCGCGCGCCTTTCGGCGTCGAGTAGAAGCTGTGCCACAGGTTGGCGACGGCCGGGTAGTGCGTGAAGAGAACGAGCAGCGTCATCGCGGGCAGCAGCAGCAGCCACGCGTGGAGCCATTGCTTAGAGCGCGTCACGAGGAAAGGCGGCCGGTTCCCTGGGGGCCGGGCGAGAGCCCGGCCCGGCGGCGAGGCCGGCCGAAGCCGGCCTCACCGGTCCGCGCTACTTCGACGCCTTGAGGATGCGGTCCGCCTCGCGCTGCGCGTCCTTCATCGCGGCCTCCGGCGTCTTCGTGCCGAGCAGCGCCGCCTGCAGCCCGTCGTTCAGCGCCTTCGTCACGCGCTGGTTGTCGTGCGTCGACAGCTCCGCCTTGGCGTACGGAAGCTGGTCGCGCGCGACCGCGGCGGCCGGAAAGCCCGCGACGTACTGCTTCATCGCCGGCGTTTCCCAGGCGTCGGCGCGCACGGCGACGTAGCCCGTCTCGATGCCCCACTGCGCGGCGCGCGCCGGCGTGGTCACCCACTTGATGAACTTGTACGCCGCCTCGCGCTGCGCCGGCGTCGATTTCTTGAAGATGTAGAAGTTGCCGCCGCCGGTCGGGCTGCCGCGCTGCTTGCCCGCCGGCAGCATCGCGACGCCGAAGTCGAACTTGGCGTTGCTCTTTACGTTCGTCAGGTTGCCGGTCGTCGTCCACATCATCGCCACCTTGCGCTCGAAGAAGTCCTTCGGCGTGGTGCCCCATTCGACGATGCCCTCGGGATGGACCTTGTACTTCTTCACGAGGTCGACCCAGTATTGCAGCGCGGCGATCACTTCGGGCTTGTCGTAGTAGACCTCGGTGCCCGCGGCGTTCATCAGGTTGACGCCGTTCTCGATCGCGAGGCCCTGGAACAGCCAGTAGGGAAAGCCCGAGGACGGAATCTGCACGCCCCATTGCGTGACCTTGCCGCTCGCATCCCGCTTGGTGAGCTTCTCGCCGAACTCGGCCATCTCCTTCCAGTTGGCGGGGCCCTTGTTCGGATCGAGGCCGGCCTCCTTGAAGGCTTCCTTGTTGTAGTAGAGGACGATCGTCGAGCGCTGGAACGGAATGCCCCACGTCTTGCCGCCGGTCTGGCTGTTCTCCATGAACGCCGGATAGAAGCTCTTGAGCCAGGCCTGGTCGTCGGGCGTCTTGACGAGCTCGTCGAACGGCACGATCGCGTCCTCGTCGATCAGCGAGAACATGTCGGTCGACAGCAGGATCGACGTCACCGGCGGCTCGCCGCTCTTCACGGCCGTCAGCGCCTTGGTGATCGAGTCCTGGTAGGAGCCGGTGTAGATGGGCTTCAGCTTGATCCCGGGGTTCTCCTTCTCGAACTCGGCGGCGTAGCCGTCGATGATCTTGGTGATCGGGCCGCCGACCGCGACCGGATAGAAGAACGAGACCTCGACGGGCGCCTGCGCGAGCGCGGCGGCCGCGAAGGCCGCGCACGCGAGGCCCGCGAGCCAGCGACGTACCTGGACGAACAGCATGGGATTCTCCCTCCTGGAAAATTCTGCGATGTTACGCGAACATCGTCGACGGCGAGCCGGACTGCGGTTCCGCCGCGCGCACGCCCTTCGGGTCGAAATAGTGCTGCGCGCCCGGCGCCCACTGGAGCCACGCGGGGTCTCCCCGCCTGAGCCCGACGCTGCCCATGGCGCGCACGGCGGCGCGCTCGCTGCCGATCCGGCAGGCGACGAGCGAATCGCCGCCCAGGTACTCGACGCTCTCGACGAACGCAGGCACGCCGCGCCCGTGCGTCAGCTCCATGTGCTCGGGCCGCAAGCCGAGCATCCCGCCGCCCTGTTCCGCCGGCAGCACCCGCGGCCCCTCCGTGCCCGCGATCACCGCGCCGCCCGCACCCGCCTCGAGCTTCAGGAGGTTCATCGGGGGCGTGCCGATGAACCGCGCGACGAACGTGTTGGCGGGCGTCTCGTAGAGGTCGACCGGCGCGCCGTTCTGCTCGATCCGGCCGCCGTTCAGCAGCACGACGCGGTCGGCCATCGACATCGCCTCGACCTGGTCGTGGGTGACGTACACCATGGTGATGCCGAGCTTGCGCTGCAGCGTGCGCAACTCCTGGCGCATCTCGGCCCGGAGCTGGGCGTCGAGGTTCGACAGCGGCTCGTCCATCAGGCATACGGGGGCCTCGGCGATGACGGCGCGGCCGAGCGCCACGCGCTGCTGCTGCCCGCCGGAGAGCTGGCCCGGCTTGCGCGCCAGCAGCGGCGTCAGCCCCAGCATGTCGGCCACGCGCGCGAGTCGCGTGGCGGCTTCAGCCGCCGGCACCTTGCGCACGGCGAGGCCGAAGCCGATGTTCTGCGCCACCGTGAGATGCGGGAACAGCGCGTAGCTCTGGAACACCATCGAGATGTTGCGCTCGGCCGGCGGCAGCGCCGTGACGTCCCGGCCGCCGATGCGGATGACCCCGGCGTCGGCCGTCTCGAGCCCGGCGATGAGCCGCAGCGTCGTCGACTTGCCGCAGCCGGACGGGCCGAGCAAAACGTTGAGCGTGCCCGGCTCGAAGGCGAACGACAGGTCGTTGACGGCGTGCACCTTGCCGCCGGCGGTGGTCCAGTGCTTGCTGACGTTGTCGAGGGCGATCGCGGCCACGCGGAGCTGCCTGGTGAAGTGACGGGGGGCCGGCGCGGCGCTAGCCGAACAGCGCCGTCAGCGCCGCGCCGGGGTCGGGCGCGCGCATGAACGCCTCGCCGACCAGGAACGCGTGCACGCCGTGCCGGCGCATCTGCATGACGTCGCGCTGCGCGACGATGCCGCTCTCGGTGACCACCAGCCGGTCGGCGGGCACGCGCGGCAGGAGCTCGAGCGTCGTGTGCAGCGACACGTTGAAATTGCGCAGGTTGCGGTTGTTGATGCCGATGAGCGGCGTCGTGAGCTTGAGCGCCCGATCGAGCTCGGCGGCGTCGTGCACCTCGACCAGCACGTCCATCCGGTAATCGCGCGCGCAGGCTTCGAGCGCTGCCATCCGCGCATCGTCGAGCGCCGCGACGATCAGCAGGATCGCGTCGGCGCCGAGCGCGCGCGACTCGGCGACCTGGTATTCGTCGATGATGAATTCCTTGCGCAGCGCCGGGAGCAGGCAGGCGAGCCGCGCCTCGACGAGATACTCTGCCGCGCCCTGGAAGAACGGCTTGTCGGTCAGCACCGAGAGGCACGCGGCGCCTGCGCGCTCGTACGACGCCGCGATGGCGGCCGGGTCGAACTGCTCGCGCAGCACGCCCTTGCTCGGGCTCGCGCGCTTGATCTCGGCGATCACCGCCGCCTCGCCGGCGGCGATCCTGGTGCGCAGCGCCGCGGTGAAGCCGCGCGGCGGCGGCGTCAGCCGCGCCTCGGCGTCGACGGCGGCGAACGGCCGCGCGACCTGGGCCGCGATCACTTCCTCGGCCTTCGCGGTCATGATCTTCGCGAGGATGTCGCTTTGCGCGGGCGTGGTCATCGGTCGGCGCTCATGGCGATCCCGCCGCCTTCGGCGCGAGCTTTTGCGTGAGCGCGACAAAGGCGTCGAGCCGGCGCCGCGCCTCGCCGCTGGCGATGGCGGCGCGCGCGCGCAGGATGCCGTCGGCGATCGAATCGGCGACGCCGGACGCATACAGCGCGGTGCCCGCGTTCAACGCCACGATCTCGCGCGGCGTGCCGTCGATGCCGGACAGCGCCTCCAGCAGCATTTCCTTCGACTCCGCGGCATCCTTCACCTTGAGGCCGCGGTTCGACTTCATGTGCAGGCCGAAATCCTCCGGATGGATCTCGTACTCCAGGATCTTGCCGTCCTTCAGCTCGCCGACCATCGTCGCGGCGCCGAGCGACACCTCGTCCATGCCGTCGCGGCCGTAGACGACGAGCACGTGTGACGCGCCCAGGCGCTCCAGCACCCGGACGTGGATGCCGACGAGGTCGGGATGGAACACCCCGATGAGCTGGTTGGGCGCGCCGGCGGGATTGGTGAGCGGGCCGAGGATGTTGAAGATCGTGCGCACGCCGAGCTCGCGGCGCACCGGCGCCGCGTGCTTCATCGCACTGTGATGATTGGGCGCGAACATGAAGCCCACGCCGCACTCGGCGATGCAGGCGGCCACGGCCTGCGGCGGCAGCATGATGTTGGCGCCGAGCGATTCCAGCACGTCGGCGCTGCCCGACTTCGACGACACCGAGCGGCCCCCGTGCTTGGCCACGCGCGCACCCGCCGCCGCGGCGACGAACATCGACGCCGTCGAGATGTTGAACGTGTGCGCAGCGTCGCCGCCCGTGCCGACGATGTCGACCAGGTGCTCGCGGTCGGGCACGTCCACCTTGGTCGCGAACTCGCGCATCACCTGCGCGGCCGCCGCGATCTCCCCCACGGTCTCCTTCTTGACGCGAAGTCCCACGGTCAGCGCGGCGATCATCACGGGCGTCACTTCGCCGCTCATGATCCGGCGCATCAGCGACAGCATCTCGTCGTGGAAGATCTCGCGATGCTCGATCGTGCGCTGGAGAGCATCCTGGAGCGTGATGGACATGGCAGAAGCCGATCAAAGATGAAGGTCGCGCGCGCCGCCTGTCGGCCCGTCAATGCAGCCGGGCGTCGAGAAAGTTCGCCAGCAGCCGCTTGCCGTGCTCGGTCAGGATCGCCTCGGGGTGGAACTGCACGCCGTGCACCGCATGCTCGCGGTGCCGCACGCCCATGATCTCGCCGTCGTCGGCAGTGGCCGTGACGGCGAGCTCCGGCGGCAGCGTGCCCGGTTCGATCGCGAGCGAATGGTAGCGCGTTGCCTGGAACGGCGACGGCAGCCCGGCAAACACGCCTTCCCCGTCGTGCGCCACCGGCGAGAGCTTGCCGTGCATCACCCGCTGGGCGCGCACGACCGTGCCGCCGAAGGCCTGTCCGATCGATTGATGGCCGAGGCACACGCCGAGGATGGGCACCGTGCCCGCGAAGCGGCGGATCAGCGGCACGGAGATGCCCGCCTCCGCAGGCGTGCACGGCCCGGGCGAAATGACGATGTGCTGCGGCTTGAGGGCGGCGACCTCGTCCAGCGTCAGCGCGTCGTTGCGGGCGACGCGGACGTCGGCGCCGAGCTCGCCGAAGTACTGGACGAGGTTGTAGGTGAAGCTGTCGTAGTTGTCGATCATCAGCAGCATGGCGGACATCCGTGGCGTGCGTCGGCTTTGGAACGCCGACCGGCGGGGCAGCCGCGCTGGCGCGGCCGCCCGGGGCAGTCAGGGGCTGGAGGAATCCAGCGCGCGTTCCCGGGAGGGACGCGAGACGGCGATCAGCGCCATCGCCGCGGCGACGCGGCGCACCGCGTCCTGCGGCGGAAGGAGAGGACTGCGGACATTGCCCAAAGGTACGCGATTGGCCGCACGGCCGCAACCGCGCGCGGCCCCATAGAAAACGCCCCGCCGAAGCGGGGCGTTTTCCCGGGACCGGTCCGCAGGGAGGGGCGAACCGTACCGTGACAGCGTGACCCGAACTACGGGCCGCGGCGCAGGAGCCCCGCGACCAGCGACACCACGAACAGGATCAGGAAGATGAAGAACAGGATCTTGGCGATTTCCGCGGCCCCCACCGCGATGCCCGTAAAGCCGAAAACCGCCGCGATGACCGCGACGACAAAGAACACCAAGGCGTAGTGAAGCATGTCAAACCTCCTCTGATTGGAACAACATTCCCCTCACATCGAACTGGCCGGACGGACTCAGGCTCAATCGAACGCCGCGGGCGCCAGCATCAGCGTGCCGTAGCGGTCGTACTGCAATTCGTGGTCGAAACCGCCGTCCTCGGGGTCCACACCAAGGGACTCGATGACGGCCCAATCCTCCTCGTACGGAAGGTCGCTCGCCTCGAGCACCGGGACCTGCGCCGGCACCGTGGCGACGACCTTCGGCTCCGCGGAGCGCGTGTGCGCAATCGTGTGCATGGCGGTCACCGATCCTCGCCGGGCTTCGGCAGGCGGGACTCCTCCGGGGCGGTCTCCGGCGTGTCCGCCGACTCGGCGGAGCGGTCCCGCTTCGGCGGCTTGCGCGTCAGCATCGGGTCCTCTTCCTTCGCCCGCGCGCGGCCTTCCGCTTCGGCGGCGGCCATCTGCAGCGCGTCCGCGTCGCTGGTGGGCGCCGCGTCGTGCGCCGCCTTGTCGACCTTGCCCGACTCGACGAACTTCTTCGTGGCGTCGTTGTACTGCCGCGACGCCGCGTAGTTGCCTTCGCCGTGCACGTTGTCCTGGTTGCCCATCGATCGCTCCTCGGTGACGAGTGATTCGACGCCATTCTGCGGTGGGGCCCCTGTACGGGCAGTCGGGCGAGGGCCGAATCACCTGTCGGCTAAGGGCGGCGCCCCCTGTCGCGCGGCGTCCTACGCCTTGGGGCCCAATGACGAGGGAAGCAAGCGATAAGACGCGACGAGCCCGCACGCGGACGTCCGGCGGCTCGCCACGAGCGAGCCGTTAGAGCGCCGCCGTGGAGACCGCGAGGTTCGTGGGGCCGGGCCGCGAGATGCCCGCAACGGGGTCGTCGCCCGCCGCGAACGTCACGCGGGGCATGCCCGCCCGCACGGCGCCGAAAATCGTCGCGAATGAGACGTCGGCGGCGTCACGGCCCGTGCCGATGCGCAGCAAGCCCGTCAGCGGCGAAATGCCCGTCGGATCGAACAGGTACCAGCGGTCGGCCAAAAACGCCTCGACATAGGCGTGGAAGTCAGGGGGGCCGAGCGCCGGATCCGCGCCGTAGTCGACGCCCGTCACGATCCGCGCCGGATAGTTGAGCGCGCGCAGCATCGCGATGGTGAGATGCGCGAAGTCGCGGCATACGCCCGCGCCGTGCTCGAGCGTCTCCATCGCCGACGTGTTGACGCCCGAGGTGCCCGGCTGGAAGCGCGTGCGCTGCCGCACCCACTCGCACACCGCCTGCACCTGGCCGTGGCCCGGCGTGAGATGGCCGAATTCGCGCCACGCGATCGTCGTCAGCTGATCCACCTGGCAGTAGCGGCTGGGGAGCAGGAACGGCAGCACGGCGGTGGGCAGCTCGGCGAGCGGCGTCCCGGGCAGATGCGCGGGCTCCGCCAGGTAGTGCGCGATCTCCACCGTGCCGGCGTAGCGGACGCCCAGCGTGCCCGGCTCGGCGCGCAGGCGCGCGAGCCGGTTGCCGAACGTTGGCGAATCCTCGAACGTGACGTCGACCTTCGGCGTCACCGCGAACGACTCCGCGACCACGCGCTGCTGCGGAGTGCGCGCGGCATGCACGTTGAAGATGAAGTCGGCCGGGCCGTCGACCTCGTAATGCAGCTCGACCGTATAGCCGATACGCACCTTGCTGCCGACGATTTCGTCACCCTGGAATCGCATGTCGTGGTTCTCCATCGCAGCCAGCCTCATGTCGGCGGCAGGTCCCAGTACGGGTTGAAGCCGCAGGGTGTCGACGTGTCGTTGCCGGGCCCCACGACGGCCGGGTCGACCTCGATCACCGCCACCGGCCGCAGCGCTTCGGCATCCACCACGACCCTGCAGCCGCGGATGAGCTCGAGGCCGTGCGCCGCGTAGTGGTGCGCCATCAGCGGATCGGGGTCGACCACATACCAGACGCGGCGCTCGCGATCGGTGTCGTGCGACACGACGATCTGCGTGAGCGTGCCCATGGGCGCGCACGCCTGCTGCGCGCGCTGCCGGTCGATGAGCGCGTTGCGATGCGCGCCCTGGCCTTCATCCTCGCCCGTCGCCGGAAACCCCGGCAACGACGCCTGACCGCGCGCGGTGGCGCGGTCGAGTTCGAACTTTTCCATTGGAAGATCCTCTCGAACTGCTCGCCGGCGAGGGAGCGCCTGCCGGCGGCGAATTTGGATCCCGCGAGGCTCGCCTCGACCGCGGATCCGGGATGCGTTGGACTATAGCCCCGCCCGCCCCGGGAGGTCTGTCAGCGAAAATCGGACAGGCCCCGGAACGACGCTACGTACCGTCAACCGGTGGCGTCGAGCCCGAGCTGAACCATCTCGGCCGCGCGCAGCACGGCGCGCGCCTTGCTCTGCGTTTCCTGCCATTCGGTCTCGGGCACCGAATCGTGGACGATGCCCGCGCCGGCCTGCACATAGAGCGTGCCGTCCTTCACCACGGCGGTCCGGATGGCGATGGCCGTGTCCATGTCGTCCTGGAAGCTGATGTAGCCGACGGCGCCCGCATACACGCCGCGGCGCGTCGGCTCCAGCTCGTCGATGATCTCCATCGCGCGCACCTTCGGCGCGCCGCTCACGGTGCCGGCCGGGAACGTCGCGGCCAGCACGTCGAACGCCGACAATCCCGGCTTCAGCGTGCCTTCGACGTTCGACACGATGTGCATCACGTGCGAATAGCGCTCGATCGCCATCCGCTCGGTCACGCGCACGCCGCCCGTCTCCGCGACGCGGCCGACGTCGTTGCGGCCGAGGTCCAGCAGCATCACGTGCTCGGCGAGCTCCTTGGGATCGGCGGCGAGCTCCGTCGCGAAGCGCTCGTCGGCCTCCCGCGTGGCGCCGCGCGGCCGCGTGCCCGCGATGGGCCGGAGCGTGACCGCGTTGCCTTCCTTGCGCACGAGGATCTCGGGCGACGCGCCCACGACGTGGAAGTCGCCGAAATCGTAATAGAACATGTACGGCGACGGGTTGACCGAGCGCAGCGCGCGGTACAGCGACAGCGGCGAATCGGTGAATGGCAGCGAGAGCCGCTGCGACAGCACCACCTGCATGATGTCGCCGGCGGCGATGTACTCCTTGGCGCGCCGCACGGCCGCCTGGTAGGCGTCGCTGCCGGTCTCGCTCCGCGGCTGCGTGACGGCGCTCGCGGTCTGGTACGGAATCGCGACCGGCATGCGCAGCTTCCTGCGCAGCTCCTGCAGCCGGTCGTGCGCGGCCCAGTACGCGTTCGCCGTCGCAGGGTCGGCGTACACGATGAGGTAGATGCGGCCCGACAGGTTGTCGATCACCGCGAGCTCGTCGGTCAGCAGGAGCAGCATGTCCGGCACGCCGTCGAGGCCGCCCGCACCCGTCGGCGCGCGCCCGGCGAGACGCGGCTCGATGTGGCGCACGGTGTCGTAGCCGAAGTACCCGGCGAGGCCGCCGCAGAAGCGGGGCAGCCCCGGCCGCGGCGCCGCGCGGAAGCGCTTCATGTAGTCGCGCAGGAACGCGAGGGGATCGCCGTCGAAGCGCTCGACGATGCCGCCGCGATCCTCGACGTCGACGTGGGTGCCGCGTACGCGGATGCGGATCTTGGCCGGCAGGCCGATGAACGAATAGCGTCCGAAGCGCTCGCCGCCGACGACGGACTCGAGCAGGAAGGTGTAGCGCTGGTGCGCGAGCTTCAGGTAGAGCGACAGCGGCGTGTCGAGGTCGGCGAACGACTCGAGCACGAGCGGGATGCGGTTGTAGCCCTCGGCCGCGAGCGCGGCGAATTCGGCTTCGGTGATCATGGCGCGACGTCCTTTCGACTCGGGTACTGCTGGGGCGTCGCTTGAAAGACGGGCGCGCGACGCCGGGCGCTTCGGGGTCGGGCGGGCGTCAGCCGCGCCAGATGCCGGAGCGCCAGCGCCACGCGCAAGCGCGCGGGCGGCGGGAGTCGGGGACGTTACAGTTCATGGGGAATCCCGCGGGAATTCTAGCACTGCGGGTCAGGCCGCGGCCCGACCTGCGACTGCCTTCGCCACTTCCGAGCGCATCGCCGCGATGACCGCCGCGTAGTCCGGCTTGCCGAACACGGCGCTGCCGGCCACGAAGGTGTCGGCGCCCGCGGCGGCGATGGCGCCGATGTTCTCGGGCTTCACGCCGCCGTCGACTTCGAGCAGGATCTCGCGGCCCGTGCGCTCGCGCGCCATGTCTACGAGCTTGCGCGCGGCGCGCAGCTTGTCCAGCGCATGGGGGATGAACGCCTGGCCGCCGAAGCCGGGGTTGACCGACATGATGAGCACGAGGTCGAGCTTGTCGATCACGTGCATCAGCCAGTCGAGCGGCGTGGCGGGATTGAAGACGAGGCCGGCCCGGCAGCCGTTCTCGTGGATGAGGCCGATCGTCCGGTCGACGTGCTCGGAGGCTTCGGGATGGAAGCTGATGATGGCCGCGCCCGCCTGCGCGAAATCCGCCACGATCCGGTCGACCGGCTTCACCATGAGGTGCACGTCGATGGGCACCGTCGCGTGCGGCTTGATGGCGGCGCACACCAGCGGGCCCACCGTGAGGTTGGGAACGTAATGGTTGTCCATCACGTCGAAGTGCAGGAGATCGGCGCCCGCCGCGATGACCGCGCGAACCTCCTCGCCCAGCCGCGCGAAATCCGCGGACAGCAGCGACGGCGCGATCAGGCAGGGCCGATTCATGCGTCTATAATCGCAGAAAAGCGTCGCGCCGCGCGACAATCCTGACGATGGCGGAATCCAAGCGCTACGAGATCACGGTGGCGACGAAGTCGACGTATCTCGCCGACCAGTCCGACCCCGGCCGGAACCAGTACGTGTTCGGGTACACGATCAAGCTCACCAACACCGGCGACGTTTCGGCGCAGCTCATCAGCCGCCATTGGTACATCACCGACGGCGATCATCGCGTGCAGGAAGTGAAGGGCCTCGGCGTGATCGGCCAGCAGCCGGTGATCAAGCCGGGTGAGAGCTACGAATATTCGAGCGGCGCGAGCATCCCGACCCCGGTGGGAACGATGCGCGGCACGTACCAGATGGTGGGCGAGGACGGCACGACGTTCGAGGCGCCGATCGCCCCGTTCACGCTGTCGGTGCCGCGCACGCTGCATTGAGCGCTGCGGGGCAGGCGCGCGTCAGCGCGGCGCGTCGTCGCGCGGGGGCGGGGCGCCGGGCTTGCGCCGCGCCGCCATCGTCCACGCCACGATCCCCACGAACACCAGCAGCGCCAACGCCGCCTCGAGATAGATCCAACCCATCGTGCGTCCGCCTCGTCTCCTGTTGATCGCGATTGTGGGCGTCATCGCCGCCGGTTGCCAGACCGTGCCGCGAGCGCCGCCGCCCGCGCCGGCGCCGCCCGCGCCCCCCGTCGCACCGGTGGCGGTGTTCACGCCGGTCGGCTTCGACGCGCTGCCAGGCTGGCGCGACGATCGTCTCGAGTCGGCCTGGCCTGCGCTGCTCGCGAGCTGCCGGCGTCTTGCCGCCGCGGCGCGGACGCAGGCCGTATGGCGCGCGCCATGCGACGCCGCGCAGCGCACGGACGGACGCGACGCGCGCGCCGTGCGCGCCTACTTCGAGACGCAATTCCGGCCGCTCGCCGTCACCGCCACCGACGGCGCCGCCACCGGCCTCGTCACCGGCTACTACGAGCCCGAGCTCGCGGGCTCGCGCACGCCCACGGCGGCGTTCACCGTTCCCCTGTACGGCGTGCCGGACGACCTGCTGATCGTCGACCTCGGCGATCTCTATCCCGAGCTCAAGGACAAGCGGGTCCGCGGCCGGCTGGAGGGCCGCCGCGTGGTGCCCTACTGGCCGCGCGCCGACATCGAGAGCGGCAAGGCCCGCCTCGACGGCAAGGCGCTGGCCTACGTCGCCGATCCGGTCGACGCGTTCTTTCTCCAGGTGCAGGGCTCGGGCCGCGTGACGCTCGCCGACGGCACGTCGCTACGCGTCGGTTACGCCGACCAGAACGGCCATCCGTACCGGTCGATCGCGCGCGTGCTCGTCGACCGCGGCGAGCTCACGCTCGAGCGCGCGTCCAAGCAGGCGATCGAGGCCTGGGGACGCGCCAACCCCGACAAGCTCGCCGCGCTCCTGGACGAGAACCCGAGCTTCGTCTTCTTTCGCGAAGTGGCGCCGCCTGCGCCCGGCACGCTGGAGGCCGAGATCGACGGTCCCATCGGCGCGCTGGGCGTGCCGCTGCTGGCAGAGCGCACGATCGCCGTCGATCCGCGGGCGCTGCCGCTCGGTGCGCCGATGTACCTCGCGACGACGGATCCGCAAACGACGACGCCGCGCAACCGGCTGACGCTCGCCCAGGACACCGGCGGCGCCATCCGCGGCGCGGTGCGCGCGGATTACTTCTGGGGCTTCGGCGATGCGGCGGGCCGGCAGGCGGGCCGCATGCGCCAGGACGGCCGCCTGTGGGTGCTGTGGCCGAAGGACGCGCCGCTGCCGGGGTCCTAGCGGCCGCGCGCGGGCGGCGCTACTTGGTGAGGATCAGCTTTCCGAACCGCGTGCGGCGCAGGTAGTAGAGCGTCTGCTCGTGGAGGATCGCGAGCTGCGAGTCGCCGCGCAGCAGCGCGTCGCTCGACACCATCCGCGGCGCCGCCGGCAGCACGGCGTCGGCCGGGGCGTCGGGCTGCGCATCGGCGGCGGTGTCGCGCTCGCTCATCGGCTTACTCGTGGACGCCCATCTGCGACTGCTGGTAATTGGCGATGCCGACCTTGTCGATCAGCTCCAGCTGCGTTTCCAGCCAGTCGATGTGCTCCTCCTCCGAAGCGAGGATGCGGCGGAAGAGATCGCGCGAGACGTAATCGGCGGCGTTCTCGCAGACGGCGATCGCCTCCTTCAGCACCGGGTGGCCTTCGAGCTCCAGCTTGAGGTCGCAGGAGAGCGCCTCCTTGACGTCCTCGCCGACCAGCAGCTTGTGCAGGTCCTGCAGGTTGGGAAGGCCTTCGAGGAACAGGATGCGCTCGATCAGCGCGTCGGCGTGACGCATCTCGTCGATCGATTCCTTGTACTCGTACTCGCCAAGGCGCTGCAGGCCCCAGTGCTTGAACATCTTGGCGTGCACGAAGTACTGGTTGATCGCCGTGAGCTCGTTCGTGAGCACGGCATTCAGCCGCGCGACCACATTCGCATCGCCCTTCATGCCGCTCCCCTCGTGGTGTTCGTCAGGCGGGGGCGACGTCGACGGCGGCCTTGCAGCCCAGCCGTCCCACCGCCTCCACGAGGATCGATTTTGCGCACGACGTGCATCGGCCGCAACCGAGGCCGACGCCGAGGTTGCGCGCCAGGTCCTCCTCGGACCGCGCGCCCTCTTCCGCCGCCCGCGCGATGTCGCGGTCGGTGATGGCGTTGCAGATGCAGATGTACATGCTTTCCTCGACCGTCAGTGCGCCGCCGAGGGCGACGCGGTGGCGCGGTCCTTCAGCCAGACGGCGAACAGCCACGCAGCCGGCACCAGCACCATCAGGTACGTGAGCCATTGGCCGTACACGCCTTCGGGACCGTACGGCTCCGTGGCGATGTGCCAGTACTCGTTGTCGACGAGCGGAACGACGCCCGCCTCGAACAGCTCGTGGAACGTGTAGATGACGAGCTGGACCGAGAAGATCAGCAGGAACACGGCGGTGACCTGGAAGAAGCGGGCGAGATTGATGCGCCGGCCGTAGCGCGTCCATGCCCAAGCGACGCCCGCGGCGCCCAGCACGCCGAGCAGGCCGCCGATCAGCAGCGTGTGCTGGCCTTGCTGCACGAACAGCGCCGTGAGCAGCAGCGCGGTCTCCATGCCCTCGCGGACGATCATCAGCAGCACGAACACGAACACCGCCCACCACGCGGCGGCGGTGGCCTTGTTGTGCGTCACTTCCTCGATGCGCGCGCCGATCGTCTTGCGCATCGTGCGGGCCGTGCGCCACATGTAGATCGTCATCGAGATGACCATCACGGCCGCCGCGGCGGCGAGGACGCCTTCCCACAGCGGCTTGTTCTCGGCCTCGGCGAAGAAGAGGCTGGCGATGAAGCTGGCGAAGACGGCGATGCCGGTGCCCCAATAGACGGCGGGAAGAAGCGCCTGGCGGCCGGTCTGCCGCAGGATGCCGGCGGTGATCGCGACGATCAGGAAGGCCTCGATGCCTTCGCGCATGGTGATGATCAGGATCTGCAGCACGTCTTCCTCCGTTCGCCGCGGCGCGCCGGCGCGCCTTCCATTTGCGGCAGCAAACACTAAACGTAATGCGAATGGTTCTCATTTTTGCATGAACCGGCACGGGGCGCAACCGGAACCGACCGGCGGCGCCGGGT